>OIXR01000049.1_pt1 | contig 112515 bp, 116 predicted proteins | sample 1587831 | NCBI WGS metagenome assembly OIXR01 (sample SAMN03283263) | human gut metagenome | biome: human-associated habitat; material: feces | host: Homo sapiens | place: USA | collected 2013
GAGCGCCACCTTGCCAAGGTGGAGGTAGCGAGTTCGAGTCTCGTAATCCGCTCCATCGGGCACTAAGAAATTAGTGCCCATTATATTAGGCACCATAGCCAAGTGGTAAGGCAGAGCTCTGCAAAAGCTTTATGCCCCAGTTCAAATCTGGGTGGTGCCTCCACAAGAGGGACTCATTGTTAAAAAATGAGTCCCTTTTTAATAAAAAGTAACACATTTCTTAATATTTTACAGATTATTCATATTTTTAATTATCAATTTTAATTTTTTTGTTGAAATTTGATTTTAATAATGTTATACTACTTTTAGACTTTGTAAGGAGGGTACTGCCTTGAGTAAAGAATCAAAGCTTGAAAAGAAAGAGGCAAAGGCAGCAAAGAAAGCTGCTAAGGCTGAAAAGGTTGCTCAGAAAGCCGCAGTTAAGGCTGACAAAAAGCATGAAAAAGATTACAATAAATTTGTAAAGGATGCCAATAAGAAAAACAGCAAGGGTGCTGATAAGCCCGGCTTCACTCCGATCGTTATTCCGCCTATTGACGAATATCAGTCTAAGCGCGAAATGAAAATCGAAAAAGCCACTGATAAGGCTTACGCTTCATATGTTAAGAAGATCGAAAAGAAAAACGCAAAGGCGGAAGCCAAGTGCGCTAAAAAAGGTCAGCCATTCGTGCCAATGGCAATTCCCAGCAGGGAAGAGTTCGTACTTACCGATAATAAGTCAAGAAGAGTATTCAGCATGATCGTTCTTCTGCTTCTGCTTTGGCTGATTATCTATTTCATCATCATGTGGTTCATGTATTCACCCCTGCAGCTTCCCGTAAGCGATACCGAAACAACAACAGCTGCGTCGGATGCAGTGTATGATTACGAGCCGTATTCAAATCCGCACGAAATCACAACCACTCCTGATTACACTGTCGCTCAGGCAACCAACTTCTTGAAGCAGGTTATCCACGATAACTACAAGGTTATCGGTTATTCATCCGATGTCAGCGGCACAACGATCTCCTATACAGGCAGAAATGAAACCGTTAATAATGCAAAATGCTATATCTTTACCTGCAGCGGTAAAACTTTCGCAGTTCCGATCAAGCTTTCCGGCTGCTACGTATATAATAACGGTACATATGAACCGCTTACATTCAATGACACAGATTATCTTTTCTGATTAGATTCAATTGAATAAATAGTCTAAGCCCGGTAAAACTACCGGGCTTTTGTTTTTAGTTCAGTAACAAAAAACAGGACCGATATACAGTCCTGTTTTTTTAATTATAACCTTAGTTTTTCAAGCTGTGAAGCGGCGCCGGAATCTTACCGCCGCGATTAATAAACTTAGCTGGGGATTTCGTGTTCACTCTCATTACGGGTCCCGAACCAAGCAGTCCGCCGAATTCAAGTTCATCGCCGATCTCACGGCCTATCGCAGGTATAACCCTTACCGCTGTAGTCTTGCCGTTCACCATTCCTATGGCAGCTTCATCCGCTATGATTCCGCTGATTGCTTCAGCCGTTGTGTCTCCCGGTATAACGATCATATCGAGCCCCACAGAGCAAACCGCTGTCATAGCCTCCAGTTTCTCTATAGTGAGCGCTCCAGATCTGGCAGCGTCTATCATACCTCTGTCCTCAGAAACGGGAATAAACGCGCCTGAGAGCCCTCCTACGCTTGACGAAGCCATAACGCCGCCTTTTTTAACTGCATCGTTAAGCATTGCAAGGCAGGCTGTTGTACCGGGTGCGCCGCACTGTTCAAGTCCTATCTCTTCAAGAATGTGCGCAACCGAATCGCCGACAGCCGGTGTAGGCGCAAGAGAAAGATCAACAATACCGAACGGTACTCCGAGCCTTTTTGATGCTTCCGTGCCGACAAGCTGCCCCATCCTTGTGACCTTAAACGCTGTTTTCTTAATCAGTTCAGCGAGTTCATTTATACTATAATCGGGATATTTTGAAACAGCCGCTCTTACAACTCCCGGTCCCGAAACACCGACGTTAATCACGCAGTCAGGCTCGGAAACACCATGAAACGCGCCCGCCATAAAAGGATTATCTTCGGGAGCATTACAGAATACCACAAGCTTCCCCGGACCGATGCAATTATTCTCTTTAGTAAGCTCTGCGGCTTTCTTTACCTGCTGACCCATAAGCTTAACTGCATCCATATTGATTCCGGCCTTCGTGCTTCCGATATTGACGGACGAACAGATATGCTCAGTTTCAGCAAGGGCCCGGGGAATTGAATCAATAAGCTCAAGATCTCCGGCGGAAAAGCCTTTTTGAACAAGTGCGGAATAACCGCCGATAAAGTTTACGCCGATCGTCTGGGCGGCTTTTTCAAGCGCAAGCGCATATTTAACTGGATCGCCGCCGCTTACTCCCGCCATAATCGCAATCGGAGTTACCGAAACTCTTTTGTTGATGATAGGTATGCCGTAATGTTTTTCTATATCTTCGCCGGTTGCAACAAGCTTTTCAGCCTTTGCGCAGATCTTGTCATAGATCTTACTGCAAGATCTGTCTATATCGGTATCGGCGCAGTCAAGCAGGGAAATGCCCATCGTTATCGTTCTGATATCCAGGCATTCATCCTGAATCATATGGATCGTTTCAAGAATATCAAATGTATTTATCATAAAAATTCAAGCTCCTATATTCTGTGCATTGAGTTGAAAATATCTTCATTCATTACGTGAATGGACAAACCGTTCTTTTTGCCGTATTCCGAAAGCTCATCCGAAAAATCGGAAAAGGGGATAGCGCATTCGCTTACATCAGCCATCATAATCATACAGAATATATCGTGCAGGATAGACTGTGTAACCTCTGTGATATTGACCTTATGCCCGGCGCATATACCCGAAACACCTGCGAGTATACCAACCATATCCTTGCCTACAACAGTTATAACCGCTCTCATAATCATAGTACCTCCTGAATTAATAAATTGATTATAACAAAGTGGTAAATTTTTTTCAATAAAAAGCAGAATAATATTTAATTTTCCTGCAGAATGTGGTAGAATAGTTTGACTCAGAAAGGAATAAACTATGAAATACACTAATTTTTATGATCTTCACACGCATTCAGAACATTCATTTGACGGTCATCATTCCTGCACACTCATGTGTGAAAACGCTGTTGAAAAAGGTCTTAAGGGCATCGCCATAACGGATCACTGTGAAATAGACTCGAAAGACTGTGATTTTGATAAACTATGTGACAATCAGTTTTTTGACACCTCAAAGTGCGCAAAAATATTTTGCAATGATATAAAAGTATTCAAAGGCATAGAAATGGGTCAGGCAATATACAACAGACCGCTTGCTGAAAGTATATTAAGCAAATATAAGTATGATTTTGTGCTTGGTTCTGTTCATAATCTTGAAAACATGGAGGATTTCTTTTTTCTTGATTATAAGGATTATGATGTCTACGACCTGCTGGGCAGATATTTTGAAAATATTTACACACTTTGCGAATGGAACAACTTCGATTCACTTGCGCACCTGACTTATCCGTTAAGATATATAACGGGAAAACATAAAATAACGGTCGATCTTGCCCGTTTCGGCGATATTATTGACAGCATCCTGGCTTTGCTCGTAAAAAATGAAAAAGCGCTTGAAATCAATACATCCGGCTACTTTAATGAAATGAAGGATATTCTGCCGGGCGCGGATATAGTAAAAAGATTTAAAGAACTTGGAGGAAAATATATAACAATAGGCTCCGATTCTCATTATTGTGATAAAATAGGAATGGGAATAGAGCAGGGGATGGACGCTGCTTTGAAATGCGGATTCACACATATTACGGTCTTTGAAAACCGAGAGCCTAAACTTCTAGAGATAAAATGATTACGGGGGCGTGCTGAAATGACAGAAAAATTATTAAGTATACTTGAAGACAACGCAAGACTTTCAAACAGCGAGATAGCCATTATGCTCGGAGTGAGCGAAAAGGAAGTTGCTGACGAAATCAAGCTGCTTGAGGACAGCGGTATAATCAAAGGGTACAAAGCATTTATAGACCGTGACAAAGCCAAACTGCAAACCGTTACGGCGCTTATTGAGTTAAAAATACAGCCGAAATACGGACATGGCTTTGACGATGTGGCTGAAAGGATATCAAAGCTTGAAGAGGTTGAATCGATATATCTTATGAGCGGTGCTTTTGATCTTACTGTGCTTGTAACGGATAAATCGTTTCATGAAGTTGCCATGTTTGTTGCAAAGCGGCTTTCTCCTCTTGAGGGAGTTGTTTCGACCGCAACGCATTTTATATTGAAAAAATACAAAGAAAACGGCGTTTTCCTTACAGACGAGCTGCTTGACGACAGGGGGACGGTTTCCCTTTGATCAACTATGACGAAATGCTCAACAGCAGCATAAAAAATATCAAACCCAGCGGAATACGAAAGTTCTTTTCAATAGCTGAGGAAATGGATAATGTAATTTCCCTCGGTGTAGGTGAGCCGGATTTTCTAACACCATGGCATATCAGAAACACTGCGATAGATTACCTCGATAAGGGTGCAACACGCTACACCGCAAACGCCGGACTGATGGAGCTCAGAAAGGAGATCTCGGCGTTTTACAAAAGAAAATATAACATAGAATATCATCCCGAAAACGAAGTGCTCGTCACCGTAGGAGGTTCAGAGGGCATCGATATGGCTATACGCACGCTTGTAAATCCCGGGGACGAGGTCTTGCTTGTTGAGCCGTCATTCGTTTGCTACAGACCGATATCCGAGAACTGCGGCGCTAAAGTCATCACCATTACAACTTCAGCGGAAAATAATTTCAAACTTACTCCGAAAGAGCTGGAAGAAGCAGTTACAGATAAAACAAAGTTACTGATCTTCCCGTATCCCAACAACCCGACCGGCGCGGTAATGAGAAAAGCAGACCTAAAAAAAATTGCCGAAGTGATCATCCGGCACAATATACTTGTCATTTCCGATGAAATATACAGTGAACTTACTTACGGAAACGAAACACACTGCTCCATAGCTTCAATAAACGGCATGAAAGAACGCACTGTTGTCATCAACGGATTTTCAAAAACATATTCTATGACAGGCTGGAGACTTGGGTATGCGCTGGGACCTGCTCCCATAATACAGCAGATGACCAAGCTGCATCAGTTTGCTATTATGAGTGCTCCAACAAATTCACAGTACGCAGCGATAGACGCATTGAAAAACGGAGATGCGGACATTGAAAAAATGAAATCCGACTATGATATGCGCCGCAGATACACGGTCAGCAAATTCAATCAGATGGGCCTGAGCTGTTTTGAGCCGGAGGGTGCGTTTTATGTATTTCCAAGCATTAAGTCAACAGGTCTTTCAAGCGACGAATTCTGTGAAAAACTGATTTATTCAAAAAAAGTTGCAGTCGTGCCGGGAACCGCTTTCGGCGATTGTGGCGAGGGTTATATCAGGGTATCATATTGCTATTCAATTGATAATATCAGAAAGGCCTGTGAAAAAATACAGGAATTTCTGGATGAATTAAACGGCTGAGCCGGGAAAGTAAATATATGGAAGTTAAAGTAAACGCATATGCGAAAATCAATCTTATGCTTGATATAGTTGCACTGAGAGCCGACAAATATCACGATCTTTTCATGGTTATGCAGAGCGTGAGCCTTTGTGACAAAATCACAGTCAGCGAAAACAAGTCAAAAGGAATATCCATATCCTGCAATAAGGACGGCATACCGCTTGACGGCAAAAACATATGCTGGAAAGCCGCCGAAGAATTTTTCAGATACACAAAAAAGAAAAATAAAGGAATACACATCGATATTAAAAAAAACATTCCGCACGCGGCCGGACTTGCCGGCGGAAGTGCCGACGGCGCCGCAGTGATCACAGCTCTGAATCAGATCTATAAAACCGACCTTACAGACACCGAACTATGCAAGATCGGCGTTAAAATAGGCGCGGATCTGCCGTTTTGTTTAACAGGCGGCACGCTCCTTGCACAGGGCATAGGCGATGTTTTAAATAAACTCAAGCCGCTAAAGAAATGCTATATCGTGCTGGCAAAACCTGATTTTGACGTCAATACCGGCCATGCATATAAACTGTTTGACACAATAGGGAAAACACGCACCCCTGATAAATACGGTATGCTTTGCGCGGTCCAATCCGGCTCACTTGAGAATATCTGCGGCAAAATGGAAAATGTTTTCGAACAGTTTATAGAGGTTCCGAAAAGAATAGATATAAAAGAGATTCTGAAAATACACGGCGCGCTCGGTGTTTGCATGAGCGGCAGCGGACCGACCGTTTTCGGAATTTTTGAAAAAAAAGAAAACGCACTCAACGCAGCTTCTGCGCTTGAAAACACAGCTAAGGATATCGCGGTCTGCACACCGGTAAGACACGGCTGCAAAATCACAAAAATAATTGAATAAAAAAATGAAAACCTGCCAACAATCAGTCTGAAAGGCAGGTTTTTCATTTGAAAAGAAAATTAAAAATATTCATTCCGCTTTTTCTTGTTTTTGCATTTATTTTTTCCTACGTCTCACCGTTCATTCAGACAAGTGAAAAGATTTCCGAGGAAGTTTTCAGGCTCCATATACTCGCAAATTCAAACAGTGATGAGGATCAGCAGCTCAAGCTCAAAGTCAGAGACAGCGTGCTAAGCGAAAGCGCTCAGCTTTTTGAAAACGCCGGATCGCTTGAAGAAACCATCTCTATCTGCAACGCAAATATAGACAGATTTCAAAAAACAGCCGAAAAATGTATAAAAAGCAACGGCTATGATTACCCTGTAAAGGTTTATGTTGACAAAGAATATTTCAATACGAGGGAATATGACACATTTACGCTTCCGAGCGGAATATATAACGCTCTCAAGATCGAAATAGGGGAGGGCTCCGGCAGAAACTGGTGGTGCGTTATGTTTCCGGCAATATGTCTCTCAAGCGCAACTGAGGAAAACCTGGATCAATATCTTTCAGATGAAGAAATGGAACTTGTAAATTCCGACAGCAAATATGAAGTGCGTTTTAAGATCGTTGAAATATACGAAAAGCTGAAAAGCAAGCTTCTATACGAATAGAAAACTTCGCCGCATGCCTTGTTTGGGCATACGGCGTTTTTTGGTTTAAAATATCGATCAAAGGAACTGCCTGACTTCTCCGGCAAGCCTGTTTTCCGATGATATTATGCGCTTTGCAATATCCTTGGACGCTTCGTCCGCGGCTTTATATTCATTCAGGTATTTACTAAGTGACTTTACACCCGTATTACAGCCGTCTGTTATCAGATCCGCGACTGTTGCGTCCGATTCATTTACATTCAGCTTTATATTTGTTTTGATCCAGCTCATACTCTTCGCGATTGGATTAGGCTCCTTGCCGTCGTCAGAGTATCTTTCAAGCAGGTTTTGCATCTCGTCGGCAAATTTCTCGTGTTCTTTCTTGCACTCGCTTAAACAGCTTTTCAGGCGATCTGAATGTACATAGTCCATTACTTCGTCGATTGAGGACAGACCCATCTTCACACCAGCGTCACATTCCCTGAGCAATCTCACTGTATCCTTTTCTATCATAACATATCACCCTTAATATTATGTCAGTAATATTTTATATTATCAAAAAAGCCGCCTTAAGACAAAGGCGGCTTGGAAAATTTGTAAACAATTATATTTCTAAAATTTATATACCCTCTTTAACTTCGTCAAATTCTTTTTGAATCTTTTCCGACGGGGCAGGGGTGAGAAGCGAAACAACAACAATGCAGATACAGGAAATAATAAATGCCGGCAGCAGCTCGTAAACATCCCAAATGCCGCCGAGAGGACGGATCAGAAGATTCCATACAAAAACCATAACACCGCCGCTGATCATTCCTGCAATAGCACCGGCACGATTTATGCGCTTCCAGAAAAGGCTCATAAGCATAAGCGGTCCGAAAGTTGCGCCGAATCCTGCCCAAGCAAAGCTTACGATATTAAAGATAACGCTGTCTTCATCAAGCGCGATAACGATCGCGATCGCTGTTATCGCAAGCAGTGTAATGCGAGATATAACAAGCACCTGCTTGTCGGTAGCTTTTTTGTGGATAAGCCCTTGGAAAATATTTTTTGAAAAGGCGGAGGCAGCAATAAGCAGGTATGAATCAGAAGAACTGATCGTGGCGGCAAGAATTCCCGCCATAACAAGACCTGCCAATATCGGCGGCAGAAGATTAGTAGACATAAGGATGAAAACATTTTCGGATTCGGCGGAAGTTGTAAGAGCTGTGGGATACAGATCACGGCCGATAACACCGATAAACACTGCCACAACAAGAGAGATCAGGCACCAAACGGTCGCAATTCTGCGTGAGCTTTTAAGCTGACGCTCGGAACGTATAGCCATAAATCTCAAAAGAACCTGAGGCATGCCGAAATATCCGAGACCCCAAGCAAGGCATGAAACTACGCTCAACACACCGTAAGTTCCTGCTTCGCCGAACTGAGGAACACCGTTTACGGACTGCTGAACCCCGTCAACGGTAACAGGCGTTGCGATTCCGAAAAATTCAAAAAATCCGGGTATTGATTTCGCATTGTCAATCACGGAGTCAAGACCGCCGGCAGCGACAGTTCCCGTAATCACAACTACCGCAAGCGCAATGATCATAACGATCGCCTGCATAAAATCGGAAGCGCTTTCCGCAAGAAAACCACCGATTATCGTATAGATCAAAACAAAGACTGCACCCACAATCATCATAGGTACATAATCAAAACCGAAAAGCGTTGAGAAAAGCTTGCCGCAGGTTACAAGGCAGCTTGCCGCATACACCGTAAAGAATATTAAAATGAACAGCGCGGCGATAGTCATAATCACCTTGCTTTTTTCATGAAAGCGGTTTGAAAAGAATTCCGGCAGCGTGATGGCGTTTGCCTTTTCACTGTAACGGCGCAGCCTTTTGGAAGTTATGAGCCAGTTTACATAGGTTCCTACGGCAAGACCGATAGCAGTCCATGCAGCGTCGGAAATTCCGCACCAGTATGCAACACCGGGAAGACCCATAAGAAGCCATCCGCTCATATCGGAAGCCTCGGCGCTCATTGCCGTTACCCACGGACCGAGCGTACGCCCGCCGAGGAAATAGGAATCCGTGTTTTTATTTGCCTTTTTTGCGAACGCAATACCTATAATAACAACAACAGCCATATACGCAACCATCGTTATCATGATCTGAATCTGTGAAGAATTCTGCATATTGCTCCTCCTTTAAAATGGAATAATATGGTGGTATTATACATTAATTAATACATTAAATCAAGAAAAACAAGGCAATAAGCGTATAAATGTAAAAAAATCGACGTATTTTTCATATTTGCGAATCATAAAAATCATAAACAGCAAATCAGTCACCGGCGGCAAGAAGAAACCGTTCGCTGTTCAAAAAAAGAATAGCCGTCGTGAACGATACATTGCACACGACGGCTTGGTGCCGGCGGCGGGGGTCGAACCCGCACCCTGTTGCCAGGACCGGATTTTGAGTCCGGCACGTCTGCCAATTCCATCACGCCGGCAAAGCGCATAATGTATTATACAAAATAGATCGCTCAAAGTCAATATATTTTGATAATCACAGAGACCTAATATTAATAGAATTCTTTAACCCACCCGTTTTTGCCTTTTCGGTAATAAAATTCACTCAGATGATCGTCTTCAAAAATTTTTATCATTTCATCAAAATCTGGTGCCAGTCTGTAATTGTTTAAATCATTTCTTTTTATCCAAAACACTTCGCCCTCTGCTGAAGACCTGAGTGCTCCAGAGAATTTATTTGTTTTATAAAATAAAACAATATATTTTTTATGTATTCCGATCGGCCAGCTTTTTATACCGCACAAAACGGGGTTTTCAATTTTGAGTCCTGTTTCTTCATATACCTCTCTGATTACAGATTGGGCGAAAGACTCGTCTTCTTCTACATGACCTCCGGGAAAAGTAACGCCAGACCAATTTTTATTTATTCTGTCCTGAACCAAAATCCTGTCATCGTCATATACCATGCACATATTTGTTAACTCGACTTTCATTTTGTCTCCTCTCAAAAAAATGGCATTTTTATTATCATAATAATAAGTTTGTGAAAACTATTGCAATTTTGGAAAATGAATGATATAATAGCAAAAAAAAGGAGGTAAGGAAATTTATGGAAGAAAAAACGAAATTCCCGACGAACAAAGATGAACTTTCAGAAAATAAGAACGAAAAAGCAATCAGAATGGATACAAAGGTTTCTGCTGCATTAACAAGTGAAGAAGCCTGTCAAAACAATTCCGAAGATGAAAAAAAGATCTCAGAGATTCTTTGTCAGCTTTGTTTTAAACCGAAACTCAGCGGATATCGTTATCTTGTTTTCAGTATACTGCTGTATAAAAGCAATCCCTATTATCGCGCAGATATAACCAAAAGACTTTATCCTGCAGTAGGAGAAAAATATCATAAATCTGCACGCGCAGTGGACTCCGCCATCAGGCGAGCGATCGGCAGCGGCACAGGCAGATGTGACAGTGAGACATTCAAGCTTTGTTTCGGTTATACATACGATAAAGATAACGATAAAATAACAAACGGCGAATTAATAGCTCTGATAGCGGAAAAAATACGACTTTGCTGAGCTGTAAAAGCAAATGCACATTCATCTGAAAGTAATAAAAAACGGCAGGCTTGAAGTCTGCCGTTTTTATTGGTGCTGGTGACCGGACTTGAACCGGTACGGTATTGCTACCGAGGGATTTTAAGTCCCTTGCGTCTGCCGATTTCGCCACACCAGCGAACACAAAATATAATACATTAAAAAATCGGCGATGTCAATAATCAATTGACTTTATTTTGCGGTTTTCCGCTCAGATAGCAACTGATATTTTCATCAAGAATTTCAAGTAAGCGCTGTCTTGTCTCTTGAGCTGCCCAGGCAATATGCGGCGTAATCACACAGTTTTTGGCTTTGAGCAGCGGATTTGCCGGATCTGCGGGTTCCGTTTTAAGAACATCCAGCGCAGCACCGGCTATCCTGTTGCTGTTAAGCGCGTCCGCAAGAGCCTCTTCGTCAACAACAGGACCTCTTGAAGTGTTGATCAGAACGGCGCTTTTTTTCATTTTATTTAAAGCTGAAACATTTATCAGCCCGGTTGTTTCTTCAGTCAAAGGGCAATGACATGTAACATAATCGGAATTTTCCAAAACCGCGTCAAGATCAACCTGCTCAGCGTTTTTAAACTCCGTCAGATCTTTTTCGGAGCGTGAACAGATCAGAACTTTCATTCCGAATGATTCGGCGATATGAGCCACTCTGTGCCCGATAGAACCAAAGCCGATAATCCCGATAACCTTTCTCTCCAGCTCGCTGAGAGGGGAGAGCCAGTAACAGAAATCCGGGCAGGCGCACCAGTCGCCGTTGTGCACCGATGCTGAGTGCAGATCAACATTGTTGGAAAAATGAAGGATAAAAGCAAAGACCTGCTGCGCAACCGCATTTGTTGAATATGCCGGTATGTTGCAGACGGTTATTCCCAGCCTTGAAGCCGCTTCAAGATCCACAACATTATAGCCTGTTGACTGAAGTCCGATATATTTCAGCTCAGGGGAAAGGTAATTCAGCATCTCCGAATCCAGAACGGTCTTATTAATTATAAGTATTTCAGCGCCCTTGGCGCGCTCTTTGATCTGCTCTTTTGATGTTCTTTCATAAACAGTAACATCATCTGAATATTTGTTTAGAAAATCCCAGCTCAGGTCACCCGGGTTTGTTGTGTATCCGTCAAGATTTACAATTTTCAAATCATCACCGCTTTACTGTTTGTTTTTTTAATTATAGCCGTACGTATACTTTTTTGCAACATATTTATTGAAAGACAGAGCAATTTCATATATAATTAAGCATAGAAATTATTGGTGATATTATGAAAAAGTCGCTGATTATTTTGTTAACATTTGCATTTACGTTTGTTTCCTGCCTGTGTATCAACACTTTGCTCTCGGAAAAAAAGGCAGTTAATAACGAGCTTGTAACAGGCAGAAAATGCATAGTTATCGACGCCGGTCACGGAGGAGTCGATGCAGGCACTGTTGCGGCTGACGGTACGCCTGAAAAAGATATAAATCTTGCGGTTGCTCTGAATCTTTATGATTTTCTGAATGTCTGCGGAATACAGTGTAAATTAATACGTGATGACGACAGCGAATACTATCCAAACGGGATTGACCGCAGCCGCTCGGACCTTTACAACCGGCTTGATTTTGTAAACAGTGTTGACAACGCTGTGCTTGTATCGATTCATCAGAATTTTTTTGATGATCCGTCTCAATGGGGGATGCAGGTTTGGTACACAGCAAATGAAGACACGAGCAAAGCGCTTGCCGACAATATTTTAAACAACACAAAAATGTTCATCCAGCCTGAGAACACAAGAAAAAATAAAGCTTCCGACAACAGCTATTATATTCTTTATAAGGCGAGTGTTCCGTCTGTTATGGTTGAATGCGGCTTTATGAGCAATCTGCAGGAAGTAGCTAACCTAAAATCCGATATATACAGAAAACGTATCGCCTGCACGATAACGCTCGGCATAAGCCAGTATATAAATGAAGAAGTTTAAAGGAAAGGTATTTGATATATGGCAAAGGTAAAATCACTGTTCGTATGCTCGGAATGCGGGTATGAAAGCGCAAAATGGTACGGCAAATGCCCGGGCTGCGGCGAGTGGAACACAATGAACGAGCAGCAGCCGAGTATTTCGGTTTCCGGCTCAGCGCGAAGAAACAGCGTTTCATTTTCCGCTGCGCATGTTATGAAACTGGATGAAATCAGCGGAGATATAGAGCGCAGGATCTCAACGGGAATCGCTGAATTTGACAGAGTCCTCGGCGGAGGAATCGTTGAGGGAAGTCTTGTGCTGCTGAGCGGTGATCCGGGAATAGGAAAATCAACAATTCTGCTTCAGATTTGTGAACATCTCGGAAAATCAAGAAATATTCTTTATATAAGCGGTGAAGAATCCGCAAGCCAGATCAAGCTAAGAGCCGGCAGACTCGGCGTTACAACGGAAAATCTAGGCATTCTTGCGCAGACCGACGTCGGCGTTATTGTTGAAACCATCAAATCCGAAAAGCCGGGCATCGTTATAATAGACTCTATCCAGACAATGGTGTACGAGGAATGCTCATCTACCGCAGGTTCCGTCACTCAGGTTCGCGAGTGCACAAACATTTTTATGCACCTCGCAAAATCGCTTGAGATACCCATTCTCGTAGTAGGTCATGTCAACAAGGACGGTGCTATCGCGGGTCCTAAAGTGCTTGAGCACATTGTGGACACCGTGCTTTATTTTGAAGGTGAGCGTAATTATTCCTATAGAATCTTAAGAGGCGTTAAAAACCGTTTCGGCTCAACCAATGAAATAGGCGTTTTTGAAATGAAGCAAAACGGACTTCAGGAGGTCGAAAACCCCTCACTTCTGATGCTTTCCGGCAGACCGAAAAATGTCAGCGGCACCTGCGTTGCCTGCGTTATGGAAGGTTCACGCCCGATACTTGCAGAAGTGCAGGGGCTTGTTACGGCAACAGGATTCGGAACGCCCAGAAGAATGTGCACCGGTTTTGATTATAACAGAATGGCTATGATTCTTGCGGTGCTTGAAAAACGGGCAGGGTATTACTTTAACGCAATGGATTCCTATATAAACGTAATAGGCGGTCTGCGCCTGGACGAACCGGCGGCAGACCTCACCGTTGCGATGGCACTCGTTTCATCACTCAAGGATATTGTAGTTAAAGACAATATCATCGCATTCGGTGAAATTGGTCTGGCAGGGGAGATACGCGCAGTAAACAACTGCGAGCAGAGGATAAACGAGGCTTGCCGTCTCGGCTTTGACAAATGCATAATTCCTTTTCATAATTATAAAGGACTTTCCAAACAGACGAAGATTTCCGCAGATATCGTACCTGTTCGTTCCATAAGAGAAGCTTTCAACGCATTAACGGAATAAATAAAACGGAGCCGAATTGAAATATTTTCGGCTCTTTTTATTTTAGTTATTGACTTTTTGTAGTTACATTATTATAATTACTGTAGTGACAGAAAGTGAGGTGTTACATGTCACCAAAAACAGGAAGACCTAAAACAGAAAATGCGAAAGTGCATATGCTTCATATCAGAATGAATGATGATGACTTAAAAATACTTAATCATTGCTGTGATCAGTTAAAAAAAGATAAGTCAGAATTAATTCGTAATCTTATATATGATTGTTACAAAGGTCTGCAAAAATAAAAAGAACATTGTGCAACCCCATCAAAAGCCGCACAATGCCTTTTGAGCAACACAAAGGAATATACCTAAGTGCCGTAAATTTATTATACGACACGCACAGGCATATTTCAAGTGTTAAAAAAACAAATACCGAAAAGGAGATTGAAGTATGTCAAAAACTATTAGCAGTCATAATTTAGCCAGGCTGGACGAGATCATAACAGATTTTAATAATTACTTATGCCTTGCGCATTTAACGGCAGACAAAATAGATTATGCCGAGGAAAGTGATTCCGTTTATTTTTTGCTTTGCAGCAGTCTGAAAAAGCTTGATGATGTTTCAAATTCATTAAACACGCTTGATTACTGCATACGCAAAGAAACAGATTGCTATAAATAATATCCCAAAAGAGGATAACAGGCGCGGAGGACCCAACCGAAATACACGGTGACCCTGCGCCTGTTTTTTGTTTAAAAATAATTATTATCCTCCTAAGCGGATTTCTACCTTGACTTCAGGGAAAAAACTTGCTACAATTATACAAAATAAATGTTTTGTGCAATAGAGGGGAGCGAATTCTGCAATTTGACCACAGGAGGTTAACGAAAAGGCAAAATCACGTTATACGCAGTACACGGGCTTATTTATTAAGCGATTCAATAAGCTTAAAATTTGTTGCTTTCTTGCTGCAAAGCGATTATGTATCTCTGTATTATAAATCTTATCTTATCAAGATTTATTGAAACCTAATTTGAGAAAATAATCTTTATTGATCTGCTTGAATTTGAAGTGACGCAATCAACAGAGATACATTTTTTAAATTCAAGATTTTTAATATACAAGGACTAATCCAGCCGAGATTCAAAAGGCAAATGATTTATATTCCCTTTTCATGTAATAAACTTAATTTATTGTGAAACTGTTTCACGGAAATGAGGCAAAAATGAGAAAAGAAGAATTTTCAGAGCTGCCAGAGCTTGTTCAGCAGTATCTTATGTATCTTGAGGCAATTAAAGGTCATTCTGAGCTGTCCGTAATCGAATACGCGTCTGATCTGCGCACTTTTTTCAGATTTATGGCACGCCATAAAGGTCTTGTTTCCAAAAGTGCTCCTGACGAGGAAACCGACATCTCCCCTATCGGGATTGAATTCATCAAAAAAATAACTTTGAATGACGCATACGCCTATCTTATTTATTTGAAAAACGAACGAAAAAACAACGAAACAACGCGTGCAAGACGTGTTATATCCATACGTCGTTTTTTCGTTTATCTTACCGACAATCTCGGACTGCTGGGCAGCAATCCAATGAAAAACCTGGATATTCCGAAAACGAAAAAATCTCTTCCGAAATATCTTACTTTGGAAGAGGCGGAAAGACTGCTGTCAGTAATTGACGGTCCGTATAAAGAACGCGACTACGCAATCATAACACTGTTCTTAAACTGCGGAATGCGGCTTGCCGAACTTGTATCCATTGATTACAACGATATCAAAGCAGACGGAAGCCTTGTAATAACCGGTAAGGGCAACAAGGAACGTGTCATCTATCTGAACAACGCCTGCATCCGAGCGCTTGCAGACTATATGAAAAAAAGACCTGTTGACGGAGTAAAGGACAGAGCTTTGTTTTTAAGCTCCAGAAATAAAAGGATAAGCCCTAAGACCGTGCAGCATATCGTTTACACAAATCTTGACAAGGCAGGACTCGGTGACCGAGGATTATCGGTACACAAGCTAAGACACACTGCGGCTACCCTTATGTATCAATACGGCAATGTGGATCTGCTTTTGCTTAAAGAGGTGCTTGGTCACGAAAACCTAGGCACAACGGAAATCTATACGCACACCACTGCTGACGCGGCTAAAAAAGCAATCGCTTCCAATCCGCTTAACAGTGACACTAAATAGATATAATACCGCTCAGCGCAGATGTGACGCCCGAATTTATAAGCGCCACAACTACGATCAGAAGGGCGTACAAAGCGTATTTTTTCATATAAGATTTATAGTTTATTTTCTCGCAGCCTATATCCTTATTCAATGTAATATTATAGATTTTCCTGCTCAGATCGGAGCTTAGACTGATCGTATACATGATAACGGTTAAAAAAGTGCAAATGAAAGGAGCAATCATCAGCAGACTGTAACCGAAACCTTTTACGGAATAATTCAGGTAATAATAAGCTATCTCAAGTCCGGCCTGAAAACCGATCAGAAACGGAACGATATTGATAAGCGGAAACCCTATAAGACATATTCCGAGCAAAACAGTCAGAGCAAATACAAAAAAGTAAAAGCCCAGATTATTGATAAACAGATTTAAAAATTCATTTGAAACAGCCGACTTAATCATTTCGTCAAGCGCTTCCGTGCGGCACTTTTTGTAGATCAAAGCTCCGCACAACAGTCCGGCGGCAAAAAAGATGATTGAATATATTACGGTTTTGTTTTCCGTAAATATTTCATAGATACTTTTTTTCGGCTCTTTTTTTTCCTTTTTATTTTCATTTATCTGTAGATTTTCCGACAATTTCATTTTTTAACCCTTATCTTCTTTGACTTTTTAACCGAATAAGCGCCCGAAAGCCCTGAAACCAATACACAAACGATTAATTTTATAAAGAAAACGCCTACATTGTTTGAGTTGACTATAAGATTAACGGTTAAAAAAATCATGATGGGAAAAGCCGATACAACGCCAATCAGAAAGCCGTTATTCTTAAACGGTTTTGCACAGAAAAAAGCAACCCCAAATGCGCTTAAGGCTACAACGGCAATCGAAAAATAGCCGAGAAGTGAGGAATCAATGTCAAGCTTGTATACTGCAAAAGAAACAAGAGCTGACAAAATTACCAAGAGCCCCGTTCCCAAAAGCAGCACTTTGGCTAAAAAGCCGACCAATAATTTTCTGTCTATTGAGGATTTAATTTTTTTCATAAAAAAACTCCTTTGCTTATCCATTAAAGGATATTCAAAGGAGTTTTTCATTATGACCTGTTTATTTCTTTTCTTCCTGAACTGCCGATTCTTCCTGACTGTTCTTCTCTTTCATTTTCTTTCCTTTGGCAGCGGCTTTTTCCTCTTTTTTCTTCTTAGCCGCCTCTTTTGCGGCTTCAACTTCTTTTCTGTGCTGTTCCATCTTGGTCTTATTTGTATTTACAGCCCAGCGCTGGATCTTCATTTTCGTTCTGTCCGCGCCTGTTTCAATAACGATATCCTCTTCGCGTATGGTAACGACCTTGCCCACGATTCCTCCGATCGTGATGATCTCATCGCCTATTTCAAGCGAATTTCTCATCTCCTGCTCTTCCTTCTGGCGTTTTCTTTGAGGACGAATTGTGAAAAAATACATAACCACAAACAATACCACCATAAGGATCAGGAAAGAATATGAGCTTGCTCCTGATGCAGTGCCTGAACCCGAAGCAGCGGTTCCCAGTGAGAGTAAGGTTTCCAACATTGATTTAGACCTCCAAATTTTAGTAACAGAGATATTATATAGACAAACTAAAAAAAATGCAAGATTTTTTTATATGCGCGTATCAAGTTTTACACAATATTCATTTTTATAGTCTTCAAAACTGCCGTTTTCAATATGAAAACGTATCTCAGACATAAGATGATTGTAGAAATACAGATTGTGTATAACTGCCAGTCTCATACCGAGCATCTCGTTAGCTTTCATAAGATGACGAATATATCCCCTGCTGTGTCTTTGGCAAACAGGGCAGCCGCATTCGGCGTCAATAGGCGATTCATCTCTTATATATTTGGAATTATTGATATTTATTATACCTTTTTTTGTAAAAAGATGACCGTGACGCGCGTTTCTGCTGGGCATTACGCAATCGAAAAGATCTACTCCCCTGCTGACTCCTTCAAGAATATTGCCCGGAGTGCCGACTCCCATTAAATATCTTGGCTTGTTTTCAGGGGCGCAAGGCGCAACAGCACTAATGATTCTGTACATATCCTCTTTCGGCTCACCGACCGCAAGCCCGCCGATGGCATAGCCGTCCAGATCCATTTTTGCGATCTCTTTCATATGCTCGATGCGCAGATCGTCATATGTACATCCCTGATTTATCCCGAAAAGCAGCTGTTCTTTGTTGATCGTCTCAGACAGGGAATTGAGCCTGTCCATCTCTTTTTTGCAGCGTTCAAGCCACCTTAAAGTACGAGCGCATGACGCCTTAGCGTAGTCATATGCAGCAGGGTTTTCAACGCATTCGTCAAAAGCCATGGCGATCGTGGAAGCAAGACGGCTCTGGATCCGCATGGACTCCTCAGGTCCCATAAAAATTTTATGCCCGTCAATATGAGAACGGAAAGTAACGCCTTCTTCTTTTATCTTGTTCAATTTGGCAAGCGAAAAGACCTGAAATCCGCCGCTGTCCGTCAAAATAGGCTTTTTCCAATCCGTAAACTTATGCAGGCCTCCCATATCATAGACAATGTCTTCCCCGGGTCGCACATGAAGATGGTATGTATTGCAAAGCATGACCTGTGTATCTATTTTCTCAAGATCTTCTGCAGCAAGCCCTCCCTTGATCGCTGCTGCTGTTGCAACATTCATGAAAGCAGGAGTCTGAACAGTACCGTGCACGGTTTCAAATACGGCACGCCTTGCGTTGCCCTCTTTTTTTATAACAGTAAATTTCATATATCAATCCTCAATAAACATGGCATCTCCAAAGCTGAAAAATCTGTATTTTTCTTTAACAGCTGTATTGTACGCATTCATAATGTTGTCGTATCCGGCGAAAGCAGAAACGAGCATGATGAGCGTGCTTTCCGGCAGGTGGAAATTCGTGATGAGCGCGTCCATACATTTAAACTCAAAACCGGGATAAATAAAAATAGAAGTATCGTCTTCATCCGCGCAGATACAGCCGTTTTTTGCCGCAACGGATTCAATGGTCCTGCAGGAGGTAGTGCCAACAGCGATTACACGTCCTTTGTTCTTTTTTGTTCTGTTGATCATGTCCGCCGCTTCCTGAGGGACTATGTAATGTTCGGTATGCATCTTGTGCTTTGTAACGTCTTCCACCTTAACGGGTCTGAACGTTCCCAGCCCCACATGCAGGGTGATCTCTGCTATATTCACACCTTTTTTTCTGATCTCCTCAAGCATATCGGGAGTAAAATGCAGTCCGGCAGTCGGTGCGGCAGCAGAGCCAAGTTCTTTACTGTATACCGTTTGATAACGCTCTTTATCTTCCAGTTTTTCCTTTATATAAGGCGGCAGCGGCATAGAGCCGATCTCATCAAGTACGGCATATATATTGCCATCGCAGGAAAACTTCACAAATCTGTTGCCCTCATCCCTGTCGATAGCAACAACTTCACCGAGCAGCTTTCCTTCGCCGAACGAAAACCTTGTGCCGGTCTTTGCTCTTTTTCCCGGCTTGCAAAGACATTCCCAGACGTCATTTTCCTTTTGTGACAGCAGCAGGAACTCAACGACCGCTCCCGTCTCTTCCTTGACGCCGTATATTCTTGCCGGAATAACCCTTGTATCATTTATAACAAGACAATCGCCGGGTTCAAGATAATCCCTTAAATCTTTGAAAATTTTATGCTCGATTTTTCCTGAAGTTTTGTGCAAAACCATCAGCCTTGAAGAATCACGCGGTTCGACAGGCGTTTGTGCAATCAGATTTTCGGGAAGATCATAATAAAAGTCTGAAGTTTTCATAAAGTCTCCGTAATTAATGTTTGACATATATATATAATAAGTGATATTATATCATAAAAGATGTGGCAGACGCCGCTAAATATTATATTCTATTACGTATTAATTTACAAGTTAATTTTTAAGATAGGAGAATTATTATGGCAAAACAGTACAATGTAGGCGTTGTAGGCGCTACGGGAATGGTAGGTCAGCGTTTCATCACGCTGCTTGCAAATCATCCCTGGTTTAATATCACAAGTCTTGCGGCTTCATCCAGATCGGCCGGCAAACGGTATGAGGAAGCCGTCGGTAAAAAATGGTGCATGGATGTTGAAATACCAGAAAAGGTTAAAGACATGATCGTTCGCGACGCAACTGCGGATATCGATAAGATCACAAAAGAGGTTGATTTTGTTTTCTGCGCCGTAGATATGAATAAAGAGGAAATCAAAAAGCTTGAGGAAGAATATGCTAAGCATGAGTGCCCCGTTGTTTCCAATAACAGCGCGCACCGCTTCACCCCGGATGTGCCGATGGTCGTTCCGGAGCTTAACGCAGAGCATATCAACATCATTCCGTCTCAGAGAAAACGTCTCGGAACAAAGCGCGGTTTCATCGCAGTTAAATCAAATTGCTCGCTGCAGTCCTATGTTCCGGCTTTATTCCCGCTTCATGAGAAATTCGGAGTTAAAGATGTGCTTGTCTGCACATATCAGGCAATCAGCGGAGCAGGCAAAACATTTGAGACCTGGCCGGAGATGATAGATAATGTTATTCCGTACATCGGCGGTGAGGAGGAAAAGAGCGAAAAAGAGCCGCTCAAACTTTGGGGCAAGATCGAAGGCGATGAGATCAAACTTGCCGATAAGCCTAATTTCACAGCCCAGTGCATAAGAGTGCCGGTTTCAAACGGACATCTCGGCGCAGTGTTCGTAAATTTTGAAAACAAGCCCTCAAAAGAGGAAATGAAAGAAATCTGGAAAAACTTTAAAGGCCGCGCTCAGGAGCTTGACCTGCCTTCAGCGCCCAAACAGTTTTTAAACTATTTTGAAGAGGATGACAGACCACAGATTAAATCCGAAAGAATGCTTGAAAACGGCATGGCAATATCCATCGGCAGGCTCAGAGAAGACACGCAGTATCAATACAAATTTGTATGCCTTTCACACAATACGCTCAGAGGCGCCGCAGGAGGAGCCGTTCTGCTTGCAGAACTTCTCTGCGCAGAGGGATATATGGATTGATCCATACACTTAAAGAATAATTATTGAATTTGAAGGAGTGTGTTTATATATGAAGGAACCTATTTTCACAGGTGCGGCAGTAGCAATCATTACACCTATGAATGAGGACGGGTCTGTAAATTACAAGGAATTCGGCAGATTTATTGACTGGCAGATAGAAAACGGCACAGACGCGATCGTTGTGTGCGGAACTACGGGCGAAAGCTCGACTCTTGAAGTAGATGAACATTCCGAGTGCATCAAATGGTGTGTTGACTATGTTAACGGCAGATGCAAGGTTATTGCCGGAACAGGCTCTAACTCAACAGCAAGCGCAATCGAGCTCAGTGTTGAAGCTTGCAAGGACGGAGCGGACGCTCTGCTTCTCGTTACACCTTATTACAACAAAACAAGCCAAAGAGGTCTTGTTGCGCACTATAAAGCTATCCATGACGCAACAGATAAGCCGATCATTCTTTACAATGTTCCTTCCAGAACAGGAATGAACATTCTTCCTGAAACAGCGGCTGAGCTCGCAAAGCTGCCGAGGATCAACGGAGTCAAGGAAGCCAGCGGCAATCTTGAACAGATTGCTGAAATAAAGAAGCTTTGCGCAGATGAACTCAATATTTGGAGCGGAAACGATGATCAGATCTACGATGTTCTTGAAAGAGGCGGTCTCGGCGTAATCAGCGTGCTTTCAAATGTCTGCCCCCGGGAAACACATGATATCGTTGCAAAATACTTAAACGGAGACAAAACAGGTTCAAAGGCCTTGATGGATAAGTACATGAAGCTTGCAAAGGCTCTTTTCTGTGATGTGAATCCGATTCCCGTTAAGGAAGCGGTCAATCTCATAGGATTTGAGGCGGGTCACTGCAGACTTCCGCTTATCGACATGACCGATGAAAACAAGGCTATGCTGAAAGAAATAATGAACGAATACGGGCTTATCAAATAATAATTTAAATAAAGGAATTATAAAATGACAAGAATTATTTTAAGCGGCGCAAACGGAAAAATGGGTAAGGTCATTCAAAGCGTAGTATCCGGCAGAGATGACTGTGAAATAGTTGCCGGAGTTGATTTGAATACCCGGTCTGACAGTTTCCCTGTTTACGATTCGATAAAAAACGTGAAGGAAAAAGCCGATGTGGTTATTGATTTCACGAATCCCGTTCTTCTTGACGATTTACTTTTCTATTCAAAAGAAACAGGCACACCGCTTGTGATCGCAACAACCGGCTATGATGCTGCTCAGAAAAAACAAATTGAAGATGCTTCCAAGGAAAGCGCTGTTTTCTTCACATACAATATGAGTCTCGGTATAAATCTGCTCGCAAACCTTGCAAAAAAGGCTGCGGACATACTTGGCAGAGATTTTGATATCGAGATCGTTGAAAAGCATCACAATCAAAAGATCGACGCGCCCAGCGGCACAGCATTGATGCTTGCCGACGCAATTTGCGAGGAGTTCGATGAACCGCTCAAATACGAATACGATCGTCACAGCAAGCGTGAGAAGCGCAGCAAAAACGAGATCGGTATGCATTCGGTCAGAGGCGGAACAATCGTCGGTGAGCATGAGATCATATTTGCAGGCAGAGATGAAATCATAACCCTTTCACATTCTGCAAGGAGCAAAGAGATATTTGCGGTTGGCGCAGTAAACGCCGCAGTTTTTATGAACGGAAAAAGCAGCGGCTTATACTCCATGAAGGATCTTATAGATTAAAGACAAACGGCTGCTCAGAGCATATCTAAGCAGCCGTTTTTAAATAACACGTGCTTAAAAGAGGAATTACAATGAAAAAATTTTTTGAAGAATTTAAAAAATTCGCGCTTAAAGGCAACATGTTCGACATGGCAGTAGGTATAATCATCGGCGGTGCATTCACTTCAGTGGTAAACGCACTGACAGACAATATCATAAAGCCTCTGCTGAATTTTCTGACCGGCGCTGCTAAATATACCTGGCAGGATATCGGCGGCTTTTTCTCCGCTTTTATATCATCCTTTGTTAATTTCATAATTATGGCATTTGTGCTCTTCTGCCTGCTGAAATTCATAAACAAACTTGTGACCATAGGCAGAAAAAAGGATGATGAGGAGGAGATAAAATCAAAGACAAAAATCTGCCCCTACTGCTTCAGCGAAATACATATAGACGCCACGAGATGCCCAAACTGCACCTCTGAACTTGAATTGAAATCCAAAGAAGAAAATGATGAAGCTGAATCTCCGGCTTAAATCGGAATGTTTAGTGCGATAAATAAGACCTCCTGCGGCACAGATAAAAAACACCGCAGGAGGTCTTATTTAATATACGCTTCTATATGGATAATCTGAATTTTATTCTTTAGTCCATGTAACGCCCTGGGGCGTATCTTTAAGAATGATACCCTGAGCCTTTAATTCGTCTCTGATCTTATCGGCAGTAGCCCAGTCCTTATTCTTACGCGCTTCCTGACGTTTTTCTATAAGCGCTTCTATATCACTGCTGAGCGTATTTTCTTTTCTGTTATAAAGAAGTCCGAGCACATCGCAAAGCTCGTCAAAAACGGCAGCCGCGCGCTCACAAACAGCTTTTGAAGCATCTTTTCCGAGCACATTGGTGTTGATATCCTTTGTCAGTTCAAACAAAGCCGCGATAGCATCCGCCGTATTGAGGTCATCATCCATAGCGGCAATAAACTCATTTTTTCTGCTGTCAAACAAAGAAATAAGCTCAGAGTCATTATCACCGGCAGGATTATCGGCGTTTTCCAAAGCAAAATCAAGGCTCTCACGGCAAGTGTAAAGCCTTTCAAGAGCATTTTTGCACTGTTCTATAATATCAACACTGTAATTGATGGGAGAGCGGTAATGCGCGCTTATAAGGAAATATCGAATAACCTCATAGCCGTAAACCTCCGCGATTTCACGGACGGTTTTGAAATTTCCGAGAGATTTGCTCATTTTTACATTATCAACATTAATATAGCCGTTATGCATCCAGTACCTGGCAAACGTGCAGCCGTTGGCACATTCACTCTGCGCAATCTCGTTTTCATGATGCGGAAAAACAAGATCCTTGCCGCCGCAGTGAATATCTATTGTATTTCCGAGATATTTTCTGTTCATTGCCGAGCACTCGATGTGCCAGCCGGGTCTGCCTTTTCCCCAAGGCGAATCCCAATACGGTTCGCCGGGCTTTGCCCCTTTCCACAAAGCAAAATCAAGCGGATCTTCCTTGACCTCTCCAATGGCGATACGCGCGCCGCTTTCAAGGTCTTCTATCGGCTGGTGAGAAAGCTTTCCGTACTCTTTAAATTTCAGAGTTCGAAAATAAACATCTCCGCCCGCTTCATAGGCAAAGCCTTTATCCATAAGTGTTTTTATGATATCAATGATTTCATCAATATTTTCGGTTGCCTTCGGATGGACCGTCGCGTGCTTAAAATTCAAACCGTCGGCATCTGTCCAGAATTCATTTATATATTTTTCGGATATTTCTTCATAAAACACGCCCTCTTCGTTGGCGCGCTTAATGATCTTATCATCAATATCGGTAAAATTCTGAACGAATTTCACATTATATCCCCTGTATTCAAGATAACGCCTTAACACGTCAAAAACGCAAAGCGGACGCGCATTCCCAATATGGATATAATTATATACCGTTGGACCGCAGGCATATATTCTGACCTCATTTTCATCAAGAGGTACAAACTCTTCCTTTTGCCTTGTCATCGTGTTATAAATCTTCATGGTTGATTTCCTCCAAATTTTTTATTTCCTTTTCAAGAATCTCGATTCTGCGTTTGTTTTCTTCAATGGCGTTCATCACGGGATCCGGAATATTTATCTGATCCAGATCGTCAACACGCTCACCATCGATTCTAACGACCTCGCCCGGAACGCCCACAACGGTACAGTTCGGCTCAACATCCTTAACAACCACGGCTCCCGCCGCGACCTTTGCGTTTCTTCCTATCGTGATGGGACCGAGCACTTTTGCGCCGGCGCCAATCATCACTCCGTTTTCGACCGTGGGATGCCTTTTTCCCACGTCTTTTCCCGTTCCGCCCAGCGTAACGCCCTGATAGATCATAACGTCATCCCCTACCTCGGCAGTCTCACCGATAACAACACCATGACCATGGTCTATGCAAACACGCCTGCCGATTTTTGCCGCGGGATGGATCTCAATCCCTGTTTTCCGCGCGCTGTTCTGGCTGATATATCTAGCAATAAACGGCATATTGTGCCTGTAGAACCAATTGGCTCTTTTATGGCTTCTGAGCGCCTTGAATCCGGGATAAAGAAAGATTATCTCCAGCGGATTATGAGCGGCGGGATCATGCTCCATAAAGCTTTTTACACTTTCTCTGAATTCATCGAACATAAAAAACACCTGATAAAAATACAAAAAGCCTCTGCCGAAATGACAGAGGCAATTAACAATAACTGCGGTTCCACTCTTGTTTATACTTGACTGCCTGCGCAGCCCTGCCTGTAACGGGGCAAACCGTTCCGAAATACTTTGATTCCTTCGGAAAACTCGGGAGTGCATTTCACCGGGGCTTCAGTACACGCCTTTCAGCATTGCGGCGCGCTCTCTGAAAAGAAGCCGTTCGGGTACTTCTCTCCGTCTCAGTTTTTCAATATCAATATTATTATATACAAAAATCAGATTTTTGCAACATTTATTTTGTCTTTATAAGATGCCATCCATCCTTAGCATAGACAAGTCCGCTCAGCATTGTTATTATGCCGACTATCCAGAATGCTGCCGTGCAATAGATATTCAGCCACTGCGTGCTCGTATCTATATCGGCAGGTCCTTCACCGATAGCCAGGAAAAGGAAAGTCAGACCCGTTGTGGACATCTGCAAAAATGTTTTTGCCTTTCCGAACCCGTTGGCAGCAATAACCTCCCCTGTTGAAGCGGCAGCCATTCTGATGCCGGCAACAAGAAACTCACGGGCAAGCATTAACATAATCACGATATCCGTGTGCCAGCCCATATCAATAAGAATGATGTAAGCCGCAAATACAAGCGTTTTATCTGAAAGCGGATCCATAAGTTTTCCAAAATCGGTAATGACGCCTGTTTTTCTTGCAATAATTCCGTCTGCCTTATCGCTCATGCAGGCAATAAAATAAACGATGAGCGTTGCGACCCAGTGATATTTGAACTCGATAAAAGCGCAAGCCATAAGCACGGGCACGCAGCAAAATCTGAAAACAGTAATTTTATTTGGCAAATTCATTAAACTGTCTCTCCTATCAAATCATATCCGTCATAGCCGGTGATCCTGACTTTCACAAAATCACCAGGAACAAGCTTTTTGTCTGATGAAATAATAATTCCGCTGTCGATATCAGGGGCATCAAGATAACTTCTCCCGATATATTTTCCGTTCTCCGCCGAGTCGATAACAGTGTCGTATATCCTGCCCACACGCAATCTGTTAGACTCTTCGGTAACAGAGTACTGAATGTCCATCAGCACTTCTTCACGCCGCGCCTTGATATCGTCGTCTATCTGATTTTCCATATCAAACGCAGGTGTATCCTCCTCAGGGGAAAACTTAAAACAGCCCATCTTATCGAATTTCATTTCCTTAACAAAATCGCAAAGCTCCTCAAACTGTTCGTCGGTTTCTCCCGGAAATCCAACCATAAAAGTCGTTCTCAGGGAAAGATCCGGTATCCTATTCTTCATTTTAAGAATGAGTTCCTTTAGCTGAGAATACGAGCCGCTGCGGTTCATATTCTTAAGGATATCTCCGTTACAGTGCTGCAAAGGGATATCGATATAAGAGCACACCTTTTCTTCAGAGGCTATCGTATCTATAAGTTCGTCAGTGACCTTATCCGGATAGCAGTAAAACAATCTGATCCAGCGCAGATTGTCTATCCTGCAAAGCTCTTTTAAAAGAGCGGCAAGCCTATATTCCCCGTAAAGCGATATTCCGTATTTTGTTGTATCCTGCGCAACCAGAACGATCTCTCTGACTCCGCCGGCAACAAGCTCCCTTGCCTCGGATACGATGCTCTCCACAGTTCGTTCTCTGTACGCCCCCCGTATTCCCGGGATCGCACAGTAGGAACACTTGTTATCGCATCCGTCCGACAGTTTCAGATACGCCCAGTGCGGCGGCGTAAAAAGCGTCCTTTTCCCTTCAAGGGGAAGGAAGCTTTTGTTCGGAAAAAAGCTTGTTTTAATGCCGCTGAGAGCCTTGAGACATATTTTGGCAATATCCTCATTGGCGCCTATACCCACAACAGCATCTATCTCAGGAATCTCTCTCATCACTTCATCTTTATAGCGTTCAGACAGACAACCCGTAACAATTATTGCGGATATAATCCCCGCTTTTTTATATTCGGCAGTTTCAAGAATTGCTTCTATCGCTTCTGTTTTTGCATCTTCAATAAATCCGCAGGTGTTTATGATCACAGCATCGGAATCTTCAATGCTGTCCGCAATCTCAAGACCTGCTTCTTTAAGCTTACTCACGATCATCTCGCAGTCCACCTGATTTTTCGGGCAGCCGAGAGATATGATTCCGATCTTATATGTATTCACTCGTTTTCCATCCTGTAAAAGGCAGTTTTAATATCCGAATAAGAAAACCCTTTTCGCATGAGCGCGGCAACGACCTTTTGCTTTCCGCCCTCTTCACCGAGCTTTCTTAAATAAGATTTATTTATGATACTGATAATGGATTCGGCAGCGTCCGTATCATCCTCGCTCAGTACACGATAAATGATTTCCCTGTCTATTCCGCGCCTGATAAGCTCCTGTTTAACGCGGTTTCGGGAATACTTTTTTGTTTTAAAAAGGTATTCCGACAATTCTTCGGCGAAATCCTCATCATTGAGATAGCCTAACTCCGTGAATTTTTCAACGGCTTTTTCAGCCGATTGCAAATCAACGGTTTTCAGCAGTTTATTCTTCAGTTCAAACGCGGAATGGCTTCGGCGCGAAAGCAAATCAGCCGCTTTGTTGAATGCCTTTCTGTAATTGATATCAGATACGAGTGACTGCCACTCGTTCTCATCTATTTCAGTTCCGTTCGGAACTCCGTATTCAGACCAAAAATCAACATCGGTTGTAATTTTGTACTCTTCGTCAACAAGCAGATGAATCTTTTTGCCTCTGCCCTTTTGATATTTAATGATCATCAGAAATCATCGTCTTCAACAGCTATATCCAGTTTGGCACGCGCAGCTTCCCTTGTCTGTTTAACACTGCTCTCCTGAGACGCTGTTTCTTCACCCTCAGACTCGGAATCAGCCTTTGGGATCGCTTTACCCTGATACTTTTGCTCACCGGATTCCTGAAGTTCTTCCATTTTAGCTTTGATCTTCTTCTCAAGCTCGGCGGCAAGTTCAGGATTTCCCTCGATAATGTCCTTTACCTTATCTCTGCCCTGACCGAGCCTTTCCTCACCGTATGAGAACCATGAGCCGCTCTTTTTAATGATATCGTATTCAACAGCCATATCCAGGATCTCGCCAGTTTTGCTGATACCCTTTCCGTACATAATATCAAATTCCGCCTGCTTGAACGGCGGTGCGAGCTTATTCTTCACGATCTTGGCCCGTGTTCTGTTACCGATTATCTCATTGGCTGATAATTTAATCGCTTCAACCTTTCTGACATCGATACGCATGGAAGAATAGAATTTAAGAGCGCGTCCGCCCGTAGTAACCTCGGGACTGCCGTACATAACGCCCACCTTTTCACGAAGCTGGTTGATGAAAATGATAAGGCAGTTGCTTTTATTTATAGCGCCTGTAAGCTTTCTGAGCGCCTGACTCATAAGTCTTGCATGAAGTCCCACATGAGAATCGCCCATTTCGCCGTCAATTTCCGTTCTCGGAACAAGAGCGGCAACAGAGTCAACAACTATAATATCAACCGCCCCGGAACGAACAAGCTGTTCGGTTATCTCAAGCGCTTGTTCACCGTAGTCAGGCTGAGAAACAAGAAGCGAATCAATATCAACGCCGAGATTTACGGCATAAACCGGGTCGAGCGCATGCTCTGCGTCAACAAAAGCCGCGACTCCGCCGGTTTTCTGGCATTCGGCAATACAGTGAAGCGCGAGGGTCGTTTTACCTGATGATTCAGGGCCGTATATCTCAACGATTCTGCCGCGCGGAAGCCCGCCGATACCAGTGGCGATATCCAATGTGAGCGAGCCGGTAGAGATCGAGGCAATATTGAGATGCTTGTTCTCGCCGAGACGCATGACAGCTCCGGGACCATACTGCTTTTCAATTTGCTTAAGCGCAGATTCAAGGGCGGTTTTTTTATCCTGAGGGGCGCCCTTTTTATCGCTGAAAGATTTTTTCTTATCTGCCGCCATATGTATTAACCTCCGTAATTATATATTATTAAATTAAAATTAGTATATAATATTCTAAATTTAAAATCAATAAAAAGCTCGAAATTTAACAGAAAGTTTCCCTTTAAAAAAATAATATAAAAAAACGCTTGCATTTTGCGCAAAATTGTGATAATATTTATGCGTTCTAAATTTACAAGGAGGTGTTCGCTAATGGCAAAATGTGAATACTGTGGTAAAGAAATGACTTTCGGCATTAAGGTTTCTCATTCACACAGGCGCTCCAACAGAACCTGGAAGCCCAATGTAAAAAGAGTAAAGGCTATTGTTAACGGCTCTCCTAAAAGAGTTTATGTTTGCACAAGATGTCTTCGCTCCGGCAAGGTTGAAAGAGCCTGAGCAGCATCAGTCGAAAATATTAAAGTCCGCCAAACGGCGGCTTTTTTATTTTAATAAAAGATAAAAAAGAAAACGCTTTTCAGCCAAAGGATAATAACGAGCTTTTATTAAACAGTAGAAAGGTTTTCTTTCTCCGTTTATATGTTTATTTTGTAAAAGAAATGGGCTGACAAATGAAGTATTCTATAGAGCAAGCAAAAGATATCATCTCAAAATCAATTCAAGTAAAGTCCATCGAGTTTATCGGATGCGGAAATCATTCAGAAGCTTTTTGCATCAACAATGACATGGTTATAAAACTCCCAAAGCACCGAAAAGCAAGCGACTGCCTAAAAGTTGAAATACAGGTATTGCATGGATTGGAGAAAAAAGTACCGTTAGATATTCCGAACGTTCTTTTTGATGGTACATTCTCTGCCGGTAACGAAGAATTCGTGTACTTCGTTTCAAAACGATTAAACGGCAAAAAATTATCTAAAGCCGAGTTTGCAATGCTGGATGAAAAAACTCTTTTTCAAAATGCTGAAATCATCGCAAATTTCTTGTATTATTTGCATAACAATAAAAACATTTTTTCAATCAAAAGAAAAGATTTGGTTTTGCTGCATGGTGACTTCAGCCTTAACCACATATTGTTTAACGATAAAAATGTTGTGTGTGGAATTCTTGATTTTGCAGATAGCCGAATTGGAAAATACAAAAGCGATTTTTCTTATCTGCTTGATGACAAAGATGACGAAGAATTTGGCGCATATTTTGGAAAAAAAGTTCATAGTATATATGAAAGTTATAAAAATTTTGACCGTTAAAAAAAATATCGGAAAATAAACATATAGAAAAACCGATGTAGGACTGTTGTCTCTACATCGGTTTTTCATTACACAAATTCATCATTAGCGGCGCTTTTCTTTTTTTGAAAAAGATATTTTGTTTTCCGTTCCTTTAATAAGGCGCTTTATATTTTCGCGGTGCGCAATTATGACGATCAGAGTGAATAGCAAAGCGATTGCGCAAAGCAGCAAGTTCCTATAAAAAGCGTAAATCAAGATCGGATAGAACAGAGCGATGACAATTGAGCCGAGACTGATCCACTTTGAAAGCGCAATGACGATTACGAAAATCACAAACAGTATCAGCGCGATACGCCAATCCACCATGATGACCATACCCGTACATGCCGCGACTCCTTTTCCTCCCTTGAATTTAAAAAAGGCAGGAAAAATATGACCCAAAACACAGAAAAACCCGGAAAACTCTTTATAAAGCATTATATTCTGAATCTCCTGCGGATTCTGAGGGATCGAAAAGAGATATTTCATGGGTGCGCCAAGAATCGCAAACGTAATAATAATCGCGACTGCAACCTTCAAAATATCTCCGATCATGGTTATTACTGCAAACCGTTTGCCATAGGTTCTCAGCATATTGGTTGCACCGGCATTGCCGCTGCCGGACTCCCGGATATCTTTATCCGCAAAGAATCGTGAAAAAATTATCGAAAAATTCAGGCTGCCCAGCAGATATGAGATCACTGTAACGGCTGCAAATTTTAAAATCATTTCGGGGCTTATCACTTTTTGCCCTCTCCCCTTTCGCGGATTATAAATCGCACGGGTGTGCCGTCAAGCCCGAACACTTCCCTGATCTGATTTTCAAGATAACGCTGATAGGAAAAATGAAAAAGCTCGGCATTGTTCACAAAGAATACAAATGTGGGCGGTCTGGTAGACGCCTGTGTCATATAATAAATCTTCAGTCTTTTACCTTTGTCCGTGGGCGGTTGCACCCTTGCCGTTGCCTCAGACAGCACCTCATTGAGCCTGCCGGTGGAAATTCTCATTGAATTCTGAGAGTGAACGAACGCAATAAGCTCAAAGAGACGGTCCAGTCTCTGCCCTGTTTTAGCGGATATAAAAAGCACAGGAGCATAGCTCATAAACGAAAAATCTACACTCAGTTTCTTCTTATACTCTTTCATAGTGTCGGAATCTTTTTCAACTGCGTCCCACTTATTGACCGCAATGATACATGCTTTGCCTGCTTCAAGCGCGATTCCGGCAATTTTCGAATCCTGCTCTGTAAAGCCTTCCACTGCATCAATCATTATAACGCAAACATTGGCACGGTCCACCGCTGACTTGGCTCTTATCACACTGAAGCGCTCAATCGAATCCGTGACCTTGCTTTTGCGCCGGATTCCCGCAGTATCAATAAAATTAAACCTGCCGTAAGAGTTTTCTACAAATGTATCCGTTGAATCCCTAGTTGTTCCGGCTATATCCGATACTATGGTGCGATTTTCGCCGCAGATCTTGTTAACCAGCGACGACTTGCCGACATTCGGCTTTCCTATAACGGCAACATTTATGGTTTCATCGTCATCATCAGTGTTATTATTGTCCTCGGGAAGATGTTTTATTACCTCATCAAGCAAATCGCCTGTTCCGTGACCATGCACTGACGACACAGCAATCGGATCTCCGAGACCCAGATTATAAAATTCATAGAATTCCGCAGGAGGTGCGCCGACGCTGTCACACTTATTAATACAAAGGACGATCGGTTTTCCGCTTTTCTGAAGCATGGACGCGACTTCCCTGTCTGCGGCAAGAATACCCGAGGTAACATCGGCAACAAGTATGATCACATCGGAGGTTTCTATAGCGATCTCTGCCTGAGCCCGCATCTGCTTTAAAATAACATCATCGGAATACGGCTCGATCCCGCCCGTATCAATGAGCAAAAACTTGTTTGAGAGCCATTCACACTCTCCGTAAATACGGTCTCTCGTAACACCCGGAGTATCGTCAACAATAGAGATACGAGAGCCTGTAAGTTTATTGAATAAAGTTGATTTTCCCACATTCGGTCTGCCAACGATCGCAACAGTGCGCATGTTTCATCCTCCCTCCCGATACATTAAGATTTTAAAATTCAAAAAGAAAGACGGACATATATAATATGCCCGTCCGGAATGCTTAAACGCTTACGCTTCTTCCTTAACAACAACCTGTTTGCCGTTATAATAGCCGCAGCTTGAGCATACCTTATGTGAAACCGTGTATGCGCCGCAGTTTGAGCATTTAACAAGTGTGGGCGCATCCATTTTCCAAACGCTGGAACGCCTCTTGTTTTTTCTGGCTGTGGAAGTTCTTCTCTTTGGTACTGCCATTTCTATTTCCTCCTTAATTTTAAGTGAATGAAATTATTGTTCATCAAGCAACTGAAGAAGCGCCGCCATACGGGGATCAACATCCTTCTTGCAATCGCATTTTTCCCTGTTCAGATTCTTTCCGCATTTGTAGCACAGACCTTTGCAGTCCGGCTTGCAAAGTATTTTACTTGGTAGAAAAAGCTGAATCTCTTCTCTGATAAAACTATCAAGATCCAAAACACCGTTCGGAACTACAACATAATCGTCAAAATCCGCGTCGGCGTTATTTGCAAGCTGCCTTACAAGAATTTTTCTGACAGAAAACGCCATATCTTTGACAACATCATCGGCACATCTGTCGCAAAAGCCGTAAAAGACAAAGGAGATATCCGCGTTGAAATAGACGACACCGGCTTTTTCAAAGGCAGTCCCCTTAACTTTGGCGCCTTTTTTTATCGGGTTATACGTACTGTAAACCAGATCCTGAAGATCTAATTTATAATCGAAATCAATGGGCTTGGAATCGCCGTTGAAAAGATTAGATACGTCAATTTCCATAAAGACCAACCTCTTCTTGCACTTTTAGTATTATATATATTAAGCAGGTCTTTGTCAATAGTAAATTAAAAAAATAAAAAGTAAAAACAGATTGAAAATAAAGAGTGCAAAACAAAAGCCGCTGAATTTCAGCGGCTCCAACAAATCAAAGTTCCTCGCAGTAATCAAAGATCTCTACAGGAAGATCTTCCTTATCGCAGCTTATTGTGAAATAAAAGTTTACATCGGTTGCTTCGGAAAGCTCGGAAAGCATATCAAAGAACTGCGGAAGCTTGGAATAATCACGGCCGACTATTTTAAACGTAGCGTCGATCAAAACATCCGTTACATCGTAATTGCCGGCACAGATTCCCGCAAGGAAACCGTAAAACGCTTTGCAACCGCTGATTCTGTAGGTTTCGGTCTCAAGAAGTCTTGCTTTAGAAGAGATGTCGTAAGTGAGCTTAGGCTCTTTTTCAACACAAACAACATTTCCGTCTGAAGACTCAACGCAGGAATTAACAAGATCAATAAGTTTCTTTGTTTTTCCGGAACCTTTATTTCCGATAATAAGCTTTATCATTTATTATTCCTCCAAGGTTAATTTCATTTATTAAGTGCAATTATATATTATCATATACCGAGTTCTTTTTCAAGTTTTTCTTTTTCACTTTCATAACCCGGTTTGCCGAGCAAAGCAAACATATTCTTTTTATAGCTTTCGACACCCGGCTGATTAAATGGATTTACACCGAGAATATAACCTGAAACAGCGCATGCTTTTTCAAAGAAATAAATGAGATAACCGATATTTTCTTCCGTAACGGCAGGCGATTCAAGCACAAGATTCGCAACGCCGCCCTCTGTGTGCGCAAGAAGCGTGCCCTGCCTTGCCTTTTCGTTGATATAACTCATTGTTTTTCCGGCAAGGAAATTAAGACCGTCTATGTTATTCTTTTCTTCATCTATTGTGAAATCCGAAAGCGGCTTGCCAAACTTTAAGCAAGTCTCAAACATAAGCTGTGAGCCGCTTTCCTGAATAAATTGACCGACCGAATGCAGGTCTGTTGAGAAGATACATGAAACAGGATAAAGTCCTTTCCCGTCTTTACCTTCGCTTTCGGCAAAGAGCTGCTTCAGCCACTCGTTAAACATAGTCATGCACGGTTCATAACAGATGAAGCATTCCAGCTTCTTGCCCATATCATAAAAGCAATTTCTGATAACGGCATATTTTAAGCAATCGTTTTCTTCGATATTCTCGCTGTTCAGACTCTCCTGCGCAAAACGCGCGCCGTCCATCAGCGCTTTGATATCGATTCCTGCGCAGGCTATCGGCAGAAGACCGACAGCAGTAAGCACGGAATACCTGCCGCCTACATCGTCAGGCACAACGAACGTCTCATAGCCCTCTTTATCGGCAAGTTCTTTAAGAGTGCCCTTAGCCTTGTCTGTTGTGCAGAAAATTCGTTTAGCGGCTTCTTGCGCGGAATATTTTTTATAGATCAGATCTCTGAAAACTCTAAACGCGATAGCAGGCTCGGTTGTAGTTCCGCTTTTGGAAATAACATTCACGCATATATCCTTACCTTCGCATATTTCAAGAAGCTCATTAAGCATGGACGGGCTGATGCTGTTTCCTATGAAATAGATCTGAGGGGTATCTTTTGCAAGCGCATTGTAATTGGAAGATCTGAGCGCTTCAATGACAGCCCTTGCGCCGAGATAAGAACCGCCGATACCGATAACAACAAGAACATCGCAGTTCTTCTTGATATAATCGGCAACTTTTTCTATTCTTGAGAACTCCTCTTTATCATATTCCGTTGGCAGTGATACCCAGCCGAGAAAATCATTTCCCGCGCCGCTCTTATTATGAAGCGTTCTGAGTGCCTCAACGCCTCTTGCCGCATTTTCCGCAATCTTTTCCTGCAGCAGAAATTTATCAGCGTATTTATTTATAAGTCTTAATTTTTCCATATATAGAATCCTCTCTCATCACATAATACTTTTGATTATTTTACAACAAACCTTACCATTATTCAACAGTTTTATTTTAAATATTTTTGAGCATTTCTTTGAAAACAAAGGAAAAACTTATTTTTTCAATTGGTTTTCCCGCATACAGCTCGATCTTTTTTATAATATTATCTCCTGATTTGATCGTAATTTCCCCAAGAACGGCTTTTTCCGCCACAGGGGCGGCAACGGATTTTTCAATATTATAACTGTATGTGATTTCCTCGGACCCTTTTTTTACAAGAATCTTATCTGTTTCATTATAGATGGGCAGAATAGACTTTTCCTTTCCGTTTTTCACTCTTACCTGCGTTATCATGCTTTCATCAATCTGAGGCGCGATAACTTCATAGTTTGCAAATCCGTAATCAAGAAGATTGGCGGCGCTTTCAAATCTTTCGTCACTTGTCTGTGCACCGAGGACTACGGCAATAAGGCTCATTCCGTCTCTTTCGGCGGTTGCGCACACACAAAATCCCGCCTTTGAAGTTGTGCCTGTTTTCAGCCCTGTAATCCCGTTATAGCTGTTTACAAGTTTATTTGTGTTGTTGAGTTCGGTTTCTCCGTCTCTCAGATAGTCAAGCCAAACAGTTGTATAATTTCTGACCAAATCGTGACGGATAACCTCGCGAGCCATGACCGCAATGTCATATGCACAGGAATAGTGATTGGTTGCCGTATCATCCAGACCGGTGCAGTTTTCAAAATTTGTGTTTTCAAGCCCAAGCTCTTTTGCCCGTTCATTCATCATTGTTACAAATGAAGCGGTAGATCCGGCAATATACTCAGCAAGCGCAGTACAGGCGTCATTTGCGGAAGCGATAACAACGGCTTTAAAAAGCTCGTCGACCGTCATCGTCTCTCCTTGTTCCAGCCATATCTGCGAGCCGCCCATCGCTACTGCATTTTCACTTGTGCTTACTTCATCGTCCGGCGAGATTTTCCCGCTTTCTATTGCTTCAAGAACGAGCAGCATACTCATGACCTTTGTAACAGACGCCGGAGAAAGGTGCTCATATGCATTTTTTTCATAAATGACCTCACCCGTATCGGCGCACAAAAGTATGGAAGACTTTGATTTATCATCGATCTCGGCAGAGCCGGAAGTTTCTTCCTCTGCGTAGCAGTTGATCGGGAATACAAACAACAAGGTCAAACTTAACAGTAATGATATTATTTTTTTCATGTGTAACAGTTCCTTTCCAAAACCGCTGATTTCTGCTTTTAGCCATTAAATCATATTCAATTCAAGTTGATTAAATAACATATTTTTGTTATAATCATAAAAAAACAGACGGATGGACCGGCTGCACAATCGGAGTTTAAAACTATGAAAGCTGCATTTTACACACTCGGCTGCAAAGTCAATCAGGCAGAAAGCGAATATATGGCAGAGCTTTTGCAGAAAGCCGGCTTTGAAATCGTCTCGCCTGATGAACACGCCGATTTTTATATAATAAATTCCTGCACAGTAACAGCAACAGCAGACCAGAAGACCCGTCAGACCGTACGCAGATTTAAGAGACACCATCCAGAATCAGCTGTTATTCTGACAGGCTGCATGCCGCAGGCGTTTCCCGAAGAAGCAAAAAAGCTGGAGCAGGCGGACATCATTCTCGGCAACAAAAATGACGGTGATATACTTTCACTGATTCAGAAATATCTTGCGGACAAAAGCCGAATCATAGATATCAACCAGCATGAAACCGGCGAAAAATTTTCGGAATGCTCTGTTTCCTCATTCGGAAAGAGGGTCAGGGCTTTTGTTAAGATCGAGGACGGATGCGACAGATTCTGCTCTTACTGTATCATTCCGAAAAGCCGAGGCAGAGTCCGTTCCAAACCCCTCCAAGATCTGAAACGAGAAGTCTCCATGCTCGCCGAAAACGGCATTAAAGAAATCGTGCTTGTGGGGATCAATCTTTCCGCGTACGGGAAAAATCAGAATTTCAATATTGCGGACGCTGTGGAGATCTGCGCTGCTGAAAGCGGAATAACAAGAGTGCGGCTCGGAAGTCTTGAGCCGGATCATATTACCGATGATATAATTGAGAGACTTTCCGAAATAAAAAAGTTCTGCCCGCAGTTTCATATCTCTCTTCAGAGCGGCTGCGATAAAACATTAAAAGAGATGAACCGCCATTATACGGCAAAAGAATATGAGGCACTCTGCCGCAAGCTCCGCAGCACATTTGCCAACTGTACGCTTACGACTGATTTTATGGTAGGCTTCACGGGAGAAACCGAGGAGGATTTTAAAGAAAGTCTTCAATTTGTAGAAAAAACGGCTTTTGAAAAGGTTCACATCTTTCCGTATTCACAGCGCACGGGAACAGCCGCTTCAAAGCATGGCGACTCTGTTTCCAAATCCGAAAAAGAGCGCCGTGCTGCCAAAGCGGCTGCCGTTGCAGAAAGAATTCGGGTGGACTATCTGAAATCCCGGATCGGCAAAACCGTTAAAGTGCTTTTTGAGGGCGAAACCAAAGATGGGATATACAGAGGTTACACGATGAATTATATCCCTGTCAAAGTGCAAAGCGTTAAAGATATTACGGGTCTTGAACTCGAATGCACGATAACCGGCACAGACGGCGAAGAGTGCATCGCTAATTTAAGTTCCTGATATTTTCGACTTCATTTTTTACGGCTTCATTCGTTTCATCAACAAGATAACTGTAAGAATAAATGTAATATCCCTGCACATTTGAAAGGTTTTCAAGATATATGATCTGGCGCGAGATGATATTATTGTTGTCTATAAACTCGTTGATGGCGTATTCCTGATCTGATGACGCAAATTCGTCCTCTGAACCGGCCTTATAGAGAGGAAGCCCGACATATAGCTTCGACGCGGTTGTTCGGTCGTTCCACTCTTTGGCAGTTCTGGTAAAGGGCTGTACCTCGTTATAGAAGCCGAAGTAAATCTGCGGACATATGTAATCAACATAGCCTTCCTCTGACGCCCATTTTTCCACATCCGCATACAGTGTGTTATAATTTGTTGACACCCTGGACTGCGGACTAATACCGAACAGGACATCAGGGTTGATTTCTTTCACTGCCGAATAAACGCTTCTGACCATTTGGGATACATTTTCGCGCCGCCAGTCATCAAGGGAAAGTTCTCCCCCATCCGCCTGATATTCGGCAAATTCTTCGGCATCGATATCCTTCTCCGATGTCGGATAGAAATAATCATCAAAATGAATGCCGTCCACGGCGTAGTTTTCAACGATTTCTTTTACCCCGTTCACAATCAACTGAGTGACTTCCTGCGAAGCCGGATTAAAATAGATTTTATCGCTTACATAGACGTTGCTTTTTTTGTCGTCGCTCTGAAGCCACTGCTTTGCTATATTCGAATCGCAGAGTTTATCCATATCTGCCGTTTGCAGAACACGGTAAGGATTTATCCATGCTTCAATGCGAAGCCCGTTCGCATGAGCGGCTTTTACCATTATCTCAAGCGGGTCAAACCTCAGCTCCGAACCTTGGGTTCCGAAGCAATATTGCGATACGGGAAAATATTCGGATTTATAAAATGCATCCGCGCAAGGCCGTACCTGTACCGTTACCGTATTAAGACCAATATCGGAGATCTTTTCAAAAGCATCGGAAATACTTTTTTCAAACGCAGCAGCGTCTTTGCTTGAAGATGTAAAACTTTCCAGCTCAAAATACGTCATCCATACGGATTTTACATAATCGGTGTTCTGAGGCGTATCGGTCGCTCCCTTTTCGGCCGTCGCGCAGCCGCTGAATAAAAAGACGAAAGAAATGAGCAGTAAAAAAAATTTTTTCATACTTGACACTTATCCTTTAATTTGCAAAAATATACATAAGGTGATTTTTATGGAATACAGACTCGGAAATTCTTTAAGAGTTAAAGACAAGGGCGAAACAGATGAAATGGAATGCCCCTGCTGTAAAAACAAAGTTAAATTAAGATTATTCAGAAATATGGATGTTCGTCTGATATCGTCTTATCCTTTGTTTAAGGCAACGGGCGTATATTTTCTGATCTGCCCCAAATGCGCGTCAGTATATACGGTTGATGAAGATCAGGGCGATCTTCTTGCAAGCGGACAGAAATACGCCGTGGGAAGTTTTGACCTGAAGAAACTAAAGGAATTCCGCAAATGAAATGGCAGACGGCAATCCCTGTTTATCTGTTGCTGATCAACATAATTTCCGCTGTCTTTACTGCTGCCGATAAATATAAAGCGAAGCGCGGAAGATTCAGAATATCCGAGGATCTGCTGCTCACGCTCGCTTTTATCGGCGGAGCGGCTGCCGAATATATAACCATGAAAATAATCAGGCATAAAACAAAGCACAAAAAATTCATGATAGGTCTGCCTGCCATAATGATTCTGCATGCAGCGGCAGCCATACTTGTCTTATATATTCTTAAACTTTAAGAGGTTCAAATGAACCTCTTTTTTTATTTACAGTATAATACAGATAAGACCGCTGCAGCCCTCATTAATAACACGCTCAATGGTTTCTCTGAACTTGCTGCGCGCGTCATCCGGCATGCGCTCAAGCTTTCCTCTCAGACCTTCATTGACCAGCTCGTGCAGGGATTTTCCGAAAATATCGGTTTCCCAAATCTTGTTCGGATTTTCTTCAAACTCTTTGAGCAGATACATCACAAGCTCCTGCGACTGGCTCTCACTTCCCACTATGGGCGCCACTTCCGTATATGTGTTGCATTTGATCATATGAATAGACGGAGCCTGCGCTTTCAGCTTAACGCCGTATCTGCCGCCCTGTTTCATGATTTCCGGCTCTTCCAGCGTCAGCTCGTCAATATCCGGCATAACGATACCGTAACCCGTTCTGTCCACTTCCATCAGTGCGGAGGCGAACTTTTTGTATCTGGTGCGGATCTGAGTCAGATCGCAAACGAGTCTCATCAGATCTTTTTCGTCTCTGATCTCATCGCCGCATTTTGCCGACAGGACAGAATAATAATAGGAGTTACTGATGCTGATCCTTATAGAGATTTTCCCCGTTGAAAGATCTGATTCGGATATCGACAGACCTTCCACATCCTTGTAATTTCCTAGATCCGATGCAAATTCCTTAACGCTGCGAATATTTGTTATGCTTTTGCTGATTTCACGCACATAGGAAAATATACCTTTTTTAAATTCGTCATCATAGTCAAGGCTTTTGATCCAGCTTGGAAAATTAAGCTCTATACACTTTGCCGGGAACTCATACAACACCTGTTCCAGAATACTGTTTATCTGTTTTTCATCAAGTTCAAGGCAGTTTACGGGAATGACCGGCACATCGTATTTTTTGCAAAGTTTTTCGGCAAGCTCAACGGACTCCGAACTCTGCGGTTCAACACAATTAAGCGCAACCACAAACGGCTTATTTATCTCTTTCAGCTCTTTAATGACACGTTCCTCGGCTTCCTCATATTCTTCACGCGGAATATTGCTTATTGAACCGTCAGTGGTAATGACCAGCCCGATCGTGGAGTGCTCGTTAATAACCTTTTGCGTGCCGATCTCGGCTGCCATATTGAACGGTATCTCCTCATCAAACCATGGGGTATGGACCATTCTCGGCTGTTCATCTTCAATATACCCGACCGAGCTCGGCACTATGTAACCGACGCAGTCGATCAGCCTTACTCTGAAATGCAGATTGTCATCCATAGAGAGCTCTATCGCGTCTTCGGGAATAAATTTAGGCTCGGTAGTCATGATTGTTCTTCCGGCGGCGCTCTGCGGCAGTTCATCACGTGCGCGCTCTTTTTGAAACTCGCCGTCAATTCGCGGAATCACGAGCGTATCCATAAACTTTTTGATGAAGGTCGATTTACCCGTTCTCACAGGGCCAACGACGCCTATGTAAATATCGCCCTGGGTTCTTTTTGAAATATCGTTATATATACTCATTTCATCCACTCTCCTTATACTCCGGGAATCAGCAGGACTCTTTTTGTTTCCAAAACGTCCTTGGTAAGTTCATTTTCTTTTTTTATAAGCTCCACGGAGGTTTTAAAGGTTTTTGCAATATCCCAGAGCCTTTCATTTTCATCGGCAAAGTAAACAACAAGCGCCGGCGAATCAAAATCGCTGTCACCTTTTATCTCGACATCTGAAACAACGCTGAATTTCTTTCTTTCATATTTCAGAGAAATATAATTGATCGTGATTCTTACCTCAATTATACTTTCCGATTTAATCACATAATCAAAGGAAGAGATATATGCCTGAAGCTGATTGCTTCTGACAAATTCCAGTTTCTTTTTATCGGTAACAAACTGAAGCTCGGAACGTGAATCCAGTATGAACGCATTCATTTCCAAAGTGCAGTCATCCTGCAGGCTGACGGAAAGATCAAGTATCTGCGATATGCTTATCGCCTCGAACTCAAACCGAACCGTATCCGAAAAAGATTCTTTTCTTAATTCATAATCGGTATCAAGATCGATATTGCTGAACGTGTTTTCCGTATTTCTGCTGAGTGAATAGGAGTCTTCCGAAAGATCGATCCTGCACTGCCTGTATACCACACAGGCAAGATTTATATCACCCATCAGTTCAATAACGGTAAGCTCATTATTGTCGTCCGCTTTAACCTTATAGAACAGATTACCGACACGGGATCTTACAAACGGAATATCATTCTCTTTTATCCCCGCAATATCAACAATCGTGCTTACTTCTATCGTTCTTTCGCATTTTCTGATCTCTTCCTTATCCGAATCTGTCGTATAAAGAATCGAAAAACGGATCCCGGTTTTAACAAGCATCTTATCGTCTATGAGCTTGACATCATTGCAATCCGTGTCGGCAAAAACATTGATAACCTTTTTTACAGGCGCGCCGTCAGTTACGGAAACACTGTCCTCAAACTCTGATTTCACGTATGCCGAACCTATTCTCGAAACATATGCAACCTGCTGTTTATCTATCAGCACGTCATCGTCTTCATCCAGCATCGGCGTGCTCACACAGGCATATGCGCAGATATTGAGCTGAAATGAATTGTGGATATCGATCCTGCGCTGATTGATCACGCGGTAATTACAGTACTTATTGCAAATACTTGCATCCGTAAAGATTTCACTCATTTCGGAGTCCAGGGAAATATTTTTTTCAAAATCTTCTTCAAATTCGGCTGATGACAGGCAGCCTGTTGACTCACTTATATATGTGAGAAAGATCCTTGATTTTCCGTACACGGTTATGCAGGAATTCTGATATGCGGTGTTAACGATAAAATTATTCACACAGCACCGTATTATTTTCAGCATATCATCATTATATGACTGCAGATTTTCCTGATAATCAAGGTCCATATCTATGCTTTTTGAAAAAACACAGCACTTTTCGTTTATTTCTGTTTTCCTGTTTTCCATATGAATGCTCCTTTTTAATTACTGCTAATTGATATGCGACTTAGAAAGAAAATATAACACCCTACTTTAAAGTAAATCAAAACAAAAAACACCGCCCGAAGTTTAAAACTTCGGGCGGTGCCGCGGATAATCTGCCTGAAAGAGCAAAAAAGCACTTTGAGCCGGACAGATATGTTAGGAATTAATTTTCTTTATTTTAAAAATCATTCTGATAATGGGTGCCGCAAATTTAGGCGGGGTAAGTACAACTACTTTCATAAAAGCGCCTCCAATTATTTTGTGCAGCATATAATACCGAGAATAATTACTGCGATTGCCAGTATGCGGACAAGCCATTCCGAAGGAAGACAAATCGTTATGGCGCATCCAATGCCAAAAGCTATCCACAAAAAATCCCTTCTGCACATTTTTTTCACAGTAACAACACCTCTTATACAGCTGCAACTGTTACATTCTATGAAAGAGCCGCTTAATCGTTACTCAAAATCAAAAGAATTATGCCGCTGTGAAACTTGATTTCAACCGTGCTGTTTTTAAATTCATTGCTTTGGCCTAATGAAGTGAACGGGCTTAAAGTATAGTTATCCAGTTCATAAGCTGCGCCTTTTATACATAAGCCCTCCACCTTACCGCCGAATGCAAAAAGCGAAAAATATTTATGTTTTCCTTTTTCGATCGTAAACGAAGAATCATAAACTTTAACTATATTGTTTTTGCTGAGTATGGACGCCTGTATGCCATGCTCAAGACAATAAACGAGTCCTACTATATTTGAATAGGTATGATCCGCTCTGCCGCCGAGAGCGCAGAAAATTTCCATCTCATCCGCGCCTCTTTTAACTGCTTCCTTTATGCAGCAAAGCGTATCGGTGTCATTCTTAACAGTCGGAAATGTAAGTATCTCCGTATCCATATCAGGGCGCCGGGACGAATCAAAATCGCCAATAATGAGATCGGGCACAATTCCGGCACTTATACAGTTTAAATAGCCGGAGTCAGCCGCAATAACAAAAGATTCCCTGTCCGCGTTTTCCTTTAAAAAATCTATATCTTGCTTCGGCGCGCCGGCAATTACGGTACATTTCATTTTGACACTTCCCACTCTTTAATATTTTTCACGCTGTCATACATTTTCACATAGCTGTCATGCCTACTTTGAGGTATGACCCCGTCTGAAACGGCCTTGCAAACAGCGCATCCCTTTTCATTTATATGCGCGCAGGTTGAAAACTTGCACATTCCGAAAAACGGTCTGAACTCTCGGAAGCAGTCAAACAGTTCATCTTTGAAAATTGTTTCGTTTTTTTCAAAGTCAAGCGAAGAAAAGCCGGGTGTATCGGCAACATAACCCCCGCCTACTCTGAAAAGTTCACAGTGCCTTGTTGTATGTCTGCCCCTGCCAAGCTTTCGGCTCGTTTCACCTGTGGCAAGCCCCAAGGTTTCATCAAGCGAATTCAGAAGCGTTGATTTGCCCACACCGGTGTTACCCGTAAAAGCGGAGGTGACGCCGTCAAGAAAAGGCAGTATTTTTTCAGCGCCGTCACCTGACAGCGCATTGCAGCAGATGACGCTGAAGCCCGCCTGCTTATAAATCGTTTCATACTTTTCATAATCTGTGCTGAGATCGATCTTTGTAAAAACGATCACAGGCTCAATCCCCTTAAACTCAGCCAATGCGGTCATTTTATCAATATTATATGTATTGACTGCAGGATCCACAATAGACGAAACGATGAAAAGTCTGTCGAGATTTGCAAGAGGAGGTCTGACAAGACTGTTTTTTCTTTCAAGAATGTTTTCTATTCTGTTGTCGGAATTTTGGTTGACGGATATCTCAACATTGTCGCCCACAAGAGGTGTGATTTTCATATTTCTGAAATTTCCGCGCGCCTTACATTCATAAACAGCATCGGCGGTCTCTACATAGTAGAAGCCGCCTATACCTTTAATTATTTTTCCTTTTATCATACAAATCAACCCGCGCCGTGGCTACTGAAATCCACATCCGCTTCCTTATCTTCATTCATTGTGAACGAAAGTGAATGCGTTGCGCTCACCTCAGTAAGCTCAACATATATCTGAACGGTAGATTCGGCAGTCAGATTCGGAATGACGATCTGCTGGGATCTGCCGTTCAGGGTAACGGATTGCGTAGAATACTGCGTGCCGTTTACAGTAACAACAAGCGTGTCGGCAGGATGGTTGCCGTTCTCCTCAGTCTCATTCGGAAGAAGCACGTTAAGCGTTACAGAGTACTGCGCAGGAGCCGTAGTGGGAGGAGTGCCTGTGGAAACAGTAATGGTTATGCGTTCATCCTCCCGAACCGTTTTACCCGCGCCCGGACTTTGCTCAAGAACTACGCCGCGTCTTACAGCGCTGTCCTGCGTTTCTACATTGACATTGGTGAACCCGTATTTTTCAAGAAAGCTCTTAGCGTCATTCTGACTCAGTCCGACCACATCGGGAACCGAATACGTGGTCACTTTTGTTGTGGTAGGCCCGGAAGAGACATATATAACGATCGGAGTATCCGAGGAGACCACAGAACCGGCTTTCGGATCGGTATAGATAACGCATCCTTCTTCGACCACTTCACTTTCCACCTCGGAAACGCTGTAATTTGTAAGCTCGCTCGCCTCAAGGACGCGCTGAGCGCTTTCAACGGTATATTCATAAAGATTCGGAACCTGGATATCATCATTGCTGGCCGCAACAGTAAGCGTAACGGTTGAACCTGAAATGACTCTTTCCCCCGCCTCCGGCGACTGCGAAATAACAATTCCCGGATTATATTCATCGGTCTGCTCATACTCCGCCACAAAAACATAGTCAAATTCTTCGCTTGAAGCGAGATCATCGTATACCTGACCCACAAAATTTTCAAGCCGGTGAGTAGTTGTATTCACGCCCTGAGTCATAAACACAACAAGACCTATAATTGCCGCAGCAAGCAAAACAACACCGACAACAACTGCCGTAATCACTTTCTTTTTATGATTAGGGTCATAATCAGATGAGAGGTCCTCCTCTTCTTCCGCTTCATCATTTTCATTTACAGGCTGAGGGATATCCTCTTTAAAAATATATTTTGTTGGTTCTTTATCAACAAAGTAAGTGTAATCAAAAGTTGCAAGAGGGTTTCTTATGACCTCTTCAAGGTCAAGCAGCATTTCCGTAGCCGTCTGATACCTGTCCTGCGGGTTCTTCTGCATTGCGTGAAAACAAATCTGCTCGATTCCAACAGGAATATTCGGATTGATCTCCGTGAGCTTTTTCGGTTCTTTCTGAAGCTGCATGAGCGCAACAGAAACAGCGCTGTCCGCGTCAAACGGAACCTTTCCGGCAAGCATTTCGTAAAGAACGACACCGACAGAATAGATATCTGCGCGCTCATCCGTAAACTCGCCCTTTGCCTGTTCGGGAGAAATATAGTGAACCGAACCTATGGCGTTTTCCGTAAGTGTTTTCGTTTCCGTCCTTGAAAAACGGGCAATACCGAAATCCGTTACTTTTATGTTGCCCGTAGGAAGCAAAATGATATTCTGAGGCTTTATATCTCTGTGCACAATCCCCTTATCATGAGCATGCTGGAGCGCACGGAGGATTTGAGTAGTAAAAAATACAGCGTCATTCCAAGTTATAATATGCTGTTTTTGGATATACTCTTTAAGCGTGATTCCGTCAACATATTCCATAACGATATACTGCACTTTTTCCCCGAAGCTGACATCGTAAACCTTTACAATGTTAGGATGGGATAAAACGGCTATCGCCTTGGATTCATTTTTAAAACGCCTCACAAAATCCGCGTCATTCGAAAATTCATCTTTGAGTATCTTAATGGCTACCGTTCTGTCGTCAACATTGTCATACGCTTTATAAACGACCGACATTCCGCCGACGCCTATTATTTCCTGGACCTCATATCTGCCGTCCAAACGTTTGCCAACATAATTTTCCATTTAATCACAAGCCTTCCGGGGCAAATTTTAGTTATAATCATTTTGCTATGGCTACAACGGTAATATTATCTCCGCCGCCGTTGCTGTTGGCTTTCTTCACAAGCCTGTCTGCAAAAGCGTAGTATCTGCCGTCCTTAACCTCGCTTATCATTTCGTCATTTGAAACATAATTTGATAATCCGTCCGTGCACAATATAAGCACTTCATCATCTTCAAGATAAATCTCATCAAAATCTATTTTTATGCTCTTGTCCACGCCGATAGCCCTCGTTATAAGGTTTTTATTCGGGTGATGCTCCGCCTCTTCTTTTGTGATCCTGCCCTTGTCAACAAGATCCTGCACCAGGCTGTGATCGGTTGTTACCTGAACAAGACGATCTTCGCTTTTAAAAACATAAGCTCTGCTGTCTCCCGCATGGGCAATATAAGCACATCCGTCTTTCACTATTGCGCACACGACCGTTGTGCCCATCCCTTTGAGATCCGGTTTTGCGTCTGCAAGATCATATACTTCTATATTAGCGGCAACAAGAGCGGAATCAAGCATATTTCTGATGGATGAAGGCTTCATACTTTCTCTGTAAGCGGCGTTGATTTTATCGCTTATCACCTTAACGGCAAGAGCAGAGGCGATATTTCCACCTGCGGCTCCGCCCATCCCGTCACAGACTACAGCCCAAGCCACCTCATCCGGGAATTCGCCAACTGCATATGCGTCCTGATTTGAGGAACGGACCTTGCCCTTATCTGTTTTAGCAACGATCTTCATTCATCCACCTCTATCCTCTTTCTTCTGAGCTGACCGCACGAAGCATTAATATCACTGCCGAGCGTTCTTCTTATTGTAGCATTAATACCGTTATTTTTCAATATTTGCTGGAATTTATTAACATCTTTATCACTGCTGCGGATATTATTTCTCTCCTCCACATTATTTACCGGGATAAGATTAACGTGGCAAAGCATTCCTTTCAGCAGACGGGAAAGCTCCTGCGCGCATTCGGGAGTATCGTTTACCTTCTTGATCAGAGTATACTCAAACGACACGCGTCTGCCTGTTCTTTCGGCATATTCGCGGCAGGCACTCATTAACTCGGCGATATTCCATTTTTCATTGACAGGCATGATTGAATTTCGTATTGCATCGTTTGGCGCATGCAGGGATATTGTAAGTGTTATCTGAAGCCCGAGCTGGGCAAGACGTTTGATCTGCGGAACGACACCACAGGTGGAAACGGTTATATTTCTGGCGGAAATATTCAGACCGTTTTCACTGTTGACATTTGAAATAAAGCGCAAAACATGATCAAAATTATCAAGCGGCTCCCCGATTCCCATTAGGACAACGTGTGAAATTCGGATACCGAGATCGCTCTGCGCCGTGTGTATCTGACTTTCAATCTCACCCGCAGTCAGATTCCTTTTAAAGCCGGCAAGCGTGGACGCACAGAATCTGCACCCCATTTTGCATCCTACCTGACTTGAAACGCAAATCGTATAGCCGTATTTATACTTCATAACAACGGTTTCGATATAATCACCGCCACCGAGATCAAAAAGATACTTGACAGTGCCGTCCAGTTTTGAAACATATTTATTCTCTATTTTACAGTTTGAAATACTGAATTCCGCGGCAAGCTTTTCACGCAGCTGCTTCGGGATATTGCTCATATCCTCAAATGAGCGGACGCCGTATTTATGAAGCCATTCGTAGATCTGTTTTGATCTGAATGACGGGAGAGATAATGATTTTACCCACTGCCCGATTTCTTCTGTAGCGAGGGATCTGATATCCTTTTTCATTTAATTCCTTTCAAATATACAGTAAAAAAATCCGTCTCCGCCGTCATCGCCGGGAAAAATCGTTTTTCTGTCCGTCATTTCAAAATCAGGATGTTTCTCAAGGAAAGCATCGGCAACCTTTTCGTTTTCTCTTTTATTAAGGGTGCAGGTGGAATAAAGAAGTCTGCCGCCGCTTTTCAAACATCCTGAGGCGTTATTCAGGATCTTCAGCTGTAACTCAGGAAGCGCTTTGATGGAATCAAGCTCCTTGTATCTGATCTCGGGTTTTCTGCGAACTGTTCCGAAACCGCTGCATGGAACGTCACAGATGATTTTATCCGCCCTTGGCACCCCTTCGATGCTGACTGACGCATCGTTTACGAACGCAGAAACGTTTGAAATTCCGAGCCGTTCGCATCCTTTTTCAATAAGCGAAACACGCTGCGGATAAATATCATAGGAATAAACATTTCCTCTGCTGCCGGCAAAATAAGATGCGGTAAATGACTTTCCGCCGGGAGCGGCACAGAAGTCTACAACCGTATCCCCATCTTTTATTTTTAGTGCAGATACAGCCTTATAAGCAGATATATCCTGAATATGAAACAATCCTTTTTTAAAGGCTTCGAGCGAGGTAAGATCAGGCGCTGAATCCATTCTGACAAGACCGCCGTGAACTTCGCAGGAGAGTCCGCAGGACCGAAGTGTCTTTGCCAATTCAGCCGCGCTTGTCTTATACAGGTTAGCCACTGCGAAAACAGGCGGATTTTCATTTAGAGACGGCAAAAAGGAAAGCACCTTTTCCCTGCCGTATGCCTTGATCCACATATTTATCAGGTTTTGCGGAACAGAAAATCTTACACTCAGATCTTCAATGCCGTCTATATCTATACGGTTATCGTTGATTTTATGTAAAACGGCGTTAACAAAGGAAGCGTAATATCCCATTCCGTTCGCCTTGGCAAGCTTAACGCTCTCATCGACTGCTGCAGCAGAAGTGACCTTATCCATAAAGTAAAGCTGATAGACGCCCATCCTGAGGATAACAAGCAGTTTCGGTTTAGGCTTTTTGCAATAAAGAGAAAGGATATAATCCAGAGTCAGTCTGCGCTCCACCACACCGTATATAAGGCGAGAAGCAAAAGCTCTGCCGGCACTGAGATTGCCGAGCGCGTCATCAAGGGCAATATTTGAATACGCTCCCCCGTAAAACACCTTGTAAAGCGTATCAAACGCCGTCTGCCTTGCTTCGGTCATCTTCTTCTGTTTGCAACGAGCAGCAGTCTCAGCAGGGTCGCCAAAGAAGACGCCAGTGCCGCCACATAAGTCAGAGCAGCCGCTGTCAATACTTTTTTTGCGCCGTTATATTCGGCGCCTACAAGAAACTGATTTGCCTGTATCGTCTGAAGGGCTCTTCTGGAAGCATTGAATTCAACAGGCAATGTTATAAGCTGAAACAGAGCAACGGCAGCATACAGAATGATTCCCACATACACCAGCGGACCCCAGTTGAATATAAGCCCGATGATTGCAAGAGGAATTCCGAGAAAAGAACCGAACCGCGTTACGGGAATGATGGCGTTCCTTATTTTCAGCGGAAAATATCCATGTGCATGCTGACAGGCATGACCCGCTTCATGGCAGGCGATGCCGACTGCGGCAACACTGTTGGAACTAAAAACGCCTTCCGAAAGGCAGATCTCTTTGGTTTTCGGATTATAATGATCCGTCAGATTACCGGCAATACGCTTTATTCTGACATCCGTTATGCCGTTGAGCTGCAAAAGCTCGTAAGCCGCCTGAGCGCCGGTAAGATTTCTTGAATTTCTGACCTGACTGAACTTTTTGAAATTGGAATTTACTTTTATCTGGCAAATAAATGCAAAAATGACCACGGGAATCATGATAAACCCGGTCAGATAATAAATGTATAAATCCATAATTACTCCCCTAAAACTGTACCCTGCGGAATCCTGTTTCCGGCAAGGAATGATGAGATTTCCATTTTCTTTTTTCCAGTCGGCTGTACGCTTAAAATGCTTACACACCTGCCGTCGCCGCAGGAAACAACCAGTTCTTTTTCAGAGGATACCACTGTACCCGGCACGCAGTTCATACTGATATCGCTTAGGCGTGAACTGTGTATCTTTACGACTCTGCCGTTTATTATAGTCTGCGCACAGGGCCATGTCTGAAGTCCTCTTATTTGATTGTGCACTTCAAACGCTGATTTATTCCAGTCAATATTACACATTGATTTATCGATCATATGCGCGTAGGACGGCTCTCCGCTTTGCTTCTGAGGAACAGCCTTTCCGTTTTTTATAAGCGCAATGGTATGCGAAAGCGCGTCAGCGCCTGAAACGGCAAGGCGGTAAAATAACTCTGCCGATGTTTCATCAATGCCGATATCCGTCTTTAAAGTGTAAAGTATATCGCCGGTATCAAGTCCTTCGTCCATCTGCATAATACAGATTCCGGTCTCGCTCTCGCCGTTTAAAACAGCTCTTTGTATCGGCGCCGCACCGCGGTATTTAGGCAAAAGAGAAGCATGAACATTGATACATCCGAAAGCAGGTACATTCAATATATTTTCGGGAAGTATCTTTCCGTATGCGGCAACAACGATCAGATCGGGAGATATTTCCCTGATCAAATCAAAGGCTTTACCGTCTTTCAGTGTTGCAGGCTGATAAACGGGAATAGAATATTGCAATGCAAGCTGCTTTACCGGCGGAGGAGTCAATATCTGCTTTCTGCCGACTTTTTTATCGGGCTGTGTAAAAACAGCCGCTATCTCATGTTGATCATCAATAAGTTTTTTCAGGCTCGGCACTGCAAAATCAGGCGTACCCATAAAAATGATTCTCATTAGTCCTCCAGTTTTCCGTCTGCAAGATGAGCGGTGAAAAGGATCCCGTCAAGGTGATCAATCTCATGACAAAATGCGCGTGCTTTTAGATCCTCACCCGTAAATACCTGCCACTTTCCGTTTCTGTCCTGCGCCTTTACCTGCACTTTTTTAGGACGGACCGTAACGCCCCATTTTCCGGGAAGAGAAAGGCAGCCTTCGCTCTCCCTCTGTTCTCCTTCCTTAAAAGTGATCTCGGGATTTACAAGCTCTATCGGTCCTTCGCCGACATCGATAACCACGACTCTTTTCAGTATACCGACCTGAACAGCGGCGAGTCCCGCGCCGTTCGCGTCGTACATGGTTTCAAACATATCATCAATGAGAGTAGCCAGTCTTTCGTCGAACTTTTCAACCTTTCTGCTTTTTTTATTAAGGATCGGATCCCCGAACTTAACAATATTTCTCAGCGCCATTTTTATTCTCCTAATTCAGTTCATAAGGGTTAAGGTCCGCAGAAACGGAAACACCCTTATATTCTTTCATTTTATCAATCTTTTTTAATATTTCATTTAACAATCTGCGAACGGATTTTGAATTTCTGCATTTAACCGTTAATCCGTATCTGAATTGATTATTAATCTTACTGATCTTTGACGGACTGGGGCCGAGCACAATCAGCTTTTCATCTGAATACTCCGTCTTATTTAAGGCAACAAGATTTTCAAAAAATGTTTTGGCGCACAAAGCTGCCCGGTTCTCGTCCTCAGAAACAAACGATATGAAATAAATATCGCAAAACGGCGGATATGTGAGCAGTTTTCTGGATAAGATCTCATTATTATAAAAGGATCTGTAATCCTGCTCGGCTGCAAATTCTATCACTTCATTATACGGATTTATCGTCTGGATCACCGCTTTTCCCGGTTCTGTGCGCCTTCCGCTTCTGCCGACAACCTGCGTTATCAGATCGAAGGACTTTTCCTGCGCCAAATAACTTTCATCATACAGGGAATTATCCGCATTCACAACGCCGACAAGCGTGACATTGGGAAAATCCAGACCTTTAGCCACCATCTGCGTGCCGATTAGGATATCATATTCTCCGCTTGAAAATGCGTCAAACAAACGCTGATGGCTGAATTTGCCGGCAGTTGTGTCCGCATCCATTCTTAAAACCGAAGCATCGGGAAACAGTCGGTTAAGCTCATCCTCAATGCGCTGCGTACCGTATCCGCTGTATCTAATACTGTTTTTTCCGCATTCGGGGCAAATATTATCGAGCGGCTTTGAAAAACCGCAGTAGTGGCACATCAGTCTGTTGCTGTAACTGTGATATGTCAAGCTGATGCTGCAGTTTGGACAGGTAAGCACATGACCGCAACTGTTGCACGCTATAAAAGTGTTATATCCGCGCCTGTTGATCAGTAAAATAGTTTGTTTTTTCTTGTTTAGATTTTCGCTTATCAGATTTTCAAGTGTTTTGGATATCGGTGATTTATTGCCGGAAGCCATCTCCCTTTTCATATCCACGGTTATGACCTGCGGCAGCTTCGATGCTCCGAAACGCTCATTAATCTCGCACAATTTATATTTTCCGCTCAAAGCCGCGGAATAACTTTCCACGCTCGGAGTGGCTGATGTCATAAGAAACAGCGCCTTATTGTACCTGCATCTGAAATTTGCAACATCACGGGCATGATAACGCGGCGTTCTTTCGCTTTTATAAGTGTGTTCCTGTTCCTCATCCATGATCAGAAGACCGAGATGGTGAACAGGTGCAAAAACAGCGCTTCTTGTGCCGATAACGATTTTTGCCTCACCGCGGTCAGCGCGCTTATATTCGTCGCTTCTTTCTCCGATGGAAAGACCGCTGTGCAGCACCGCCACCTTTTTTCCGTATCTGCTGTGAAATATAGAAAGCATCTGCGGAGTGAGGGCGATCTCAGGCACAAGGACAATAACGTCTTTACCCATTTTCACAGCCTCGTCAATCAGCTTAAGATAAACCTGCGTTTTACCGGAGCCCGTAACACCGAACAGAAGCCCTGTTCCGCCGTCTGCCTTCAGCATATCAAGATAGGTCTGAAAAGCCTCATTCTGGCTGTCAGAAAGGTTTATCGGAGTCAGTTTACCGTCATCAGAAACATTTTTATATGGGGTCCGATAAACCTCTTTATTATAGTATTCACATAGCTGATACTTAACCAAATTATCAAGCACGCCTTTTCCGACAGAACAAAAATCGCACACTTCAGCCACAGACGCCGACCCAACATCACACAGCAGGTCAAAAACGGACTGCTGTTTTACGGTAAGCCCCGACGACGGCAGCGCGTTTTCCCTCAGTCTGATCATACGGCTGCTCTTATCGCCGATCTTATCGATTCCCCGCGGAAGCATCTGCCTAAGGCAGTCATAGGTTGTGCAGAAACATCTCTCTTTGAGCCAAACGGCAAGGCTTACCATCTCTTCGGAAAGCGGGCTTGTTTTTTTATCAACAGACCGTATCTCTTTTAACCGGGAATTTATTGCATAATACAGCTTTATTACGATTCCGCTGCGGAGATTATTTGCTCTGCCGAACGGAATTCTGACACGTGAACCTATACGAACTTCGGAAACCAAAGAATCGGGAACGTAGTAGTCATAATCGGCGCCGGCACTGAAAAAAGTATTTTCAACCGCTACAGAAGCGATCAGTCTGTTCATTGCTCAGAACTTTCCGTCTCGTCTGCCGGTTCTTCAATTGCAGTGTTTTTTTCAACAACATTGTTGTGTTCTTCGGCACCATGATTCTGCGCTTTGATCTCCTCAGGCTCCTCAACAACGAATTTTCCGTCATATATATCGTTGATCGCTGTTGAAACACTCTTTTCATCCAGCAGGACCTCATTGTTGTTTGCCTCATCTCTGATCTCTCTTGCTCTTTTGGCAACGCCCACAACAAGGCTGTATCTGCTGTTGCAATCCTTAAGTAATTTTTTCAAATCGGGGTTAAACATAATAGTATCTCCTTTAGTTATTAAGATTACGCTTTTCAAGTTCAGCGTTTAGAATATCGTTTATTTCCTGAACCGCCTTTTCAAGCTCGTTATTGACGACTACATAGGTAAATTTAGAAGCCGCCTCTATCTCTTCTTCAGCGATTTTTAGGCGCATTTTGATTACCTCATCACTTTCGGTATTGCGCTTTTTGAGTCTGTACTCCAGAGTCTGCATATCCGGCGGCATCAAAAAGACAGATACAGCGTCAGGATAATTCTTCATTACCTTTTGAGCGCCTTTTCTTTCGATGATCAGAAAACAGATTTTTCCTTTCTGCACAGCCGCAAGCGCAGGAGCAGCGGGAGTTCCGTAATAGCAATTATTGTAGCAGGCGTATTCCAAAAAACTGTCCTGCTTTATCATATCCTCAAATTCTTCTTTTGTTTTGAAGAAATAATTGACTCCGTCTATCTCACCGGCGCGCGGCTGTCTTGTTGTTGCCGACACGGATTCACAAACATCATTTCTTATCTTTGAGATCTCTCTGAAAACAGTGTCTTTTCCGCAGCCGCTCGGAGCGGATAAAATAACGATCATGCCTTTTTTTCTCATCCCACATCCACCTTTGCACCAAATTTCTGCGCCATCTGTTTTAAATCGAGGTAGGACAGCACTACATTATCGGAATCCGTTATAATAACACTCATCGTTTTTCTTCCATGCGTAGCGTCAATCAGCAAACCGTTAGCCTTAGCCTCCTGAACGATTCTTTTAACAGGTGCGGATTCAGGACTGACGATCGATATGATCCTGTCAGCGTTCACAAGATTTCCGAAACCTATATTCACCAAATTCATCACAACACACCTTTCAAGAAAACGGATTCAAATCCGTCTGAAAATCTTATTCGATATTCTGGATCTGCTCGCGGATTTTCTCTATCTCCGCTTTGATATCAACCACTCTGCGCGCGATCTCAACATCGCACGCTTTGGAACCTATCGTGTTGGCTTCCCTGTTTATCTCCTGAACAAGAAAATCCATTTTTCTGCCTATCGGCTCTTCTCCGTTCAGAAAATTCCTGAGTTGTGAAATGTGAGAACGCAGTCTTACTGTTTCCTCGGCAACAGCGACCTTATCGGCGAATAACGCAACTTCCTGAATGATTCTGCTCTCGTCAAGAGACACATCTCCTATAAGTTCATGCACCCGAGTGACAAGCTTGTCATTATACTCCTTAACGGTCTGAGGCGAACGCTCCTCAATAAAAGACACGTTATCTATTATAGCCTGCGCATGCGAAAGAATATCACAGCGCATTTTTTCGCCCTCCGCCTCACGCATGGAAATGAACTTATCGACTGCCTGTTCGGCAACCGGCTGAATGAGCGACCAGAGCTTTTCTTCGTCCTCATCCGCCTTTCTGAGCACAAACACATCAGGAAAACGCGAAACGGCGGAGGTTCCGAAATCGTCTTTTAACGAATAAGTTTGAGAAAGCTCTTTAAGCGCTTTCACGTATGCCGAAGCAAGCGTGTGATTCACGAGCACATCGGCATCTTCGGTATCCAGCGCCTCAACACCGAGAAAGCAGTCAATCTTTCCTCTGGAAACACGGGAATTGATATATGCCTTTAATTTTTCCTCGGCAAAGCCGTACTGGCGCGGCAGACGGCAGTTGAAATCAAAATAACGGTGATTTACGGATTTCAGCTCGACCGTAATAAAATAACCGTCGGTTTGTGCAGTTGCCCTGCCAAAACCTGTCATAGATCTAATCATAACAAATCTCCAAACAATTTATTTTCAATAACAGTATTAAATAATAAATAATATTATATAACCGCGCATAGCACAGGTCAACTGTTTGTTAATATTTTATTTACAATATTAATCATTTATTTACAAATTAAAAAAGGACAGAAACTCTGTCCTTTCTCAGCATTTTACTTATTTGAATTTTTAATGCGCAAAGAATATATCTTTGCGCACACGGCATTTCTTTCAGAACCCAGTCTTGAACAGGGAATAGAAAATGTTGAATTCTTGATTCCCGAGCATCTTACAACACGGTCATATACAAATTGTCCGACAGCTTTTTTTCGGATGAAGCCTGTGCGCAGCACTGTTTTCTGCGAAGTTGTTTCCATACGAAGCGCCACGCGCTTCCCTACCGGCAGGGAATAATCAAATTCATACACATATCCCTCGCGCGTGAAGCCGAGCTTTCCGTTTTCCGTGATACGTATATCATAAGTTCCGTAAGGCGCGTCGCTCTCCATGATCACACAGCCGGCAGAATCCTTAAGGAGCATGATATCAAGCTCAAGGACTGAGCCTACGGGAACGCACTTCAAGCCTGTGTTCACATAGCCGCTGCCGCCTTTAAACTCAACTGCGCCGCCTGTGCGCACATTTCCGTAAGAAGTGCATTTTTCAGTGCCCAACACAAACGCAAAATCATTATCTCGGCTGACAAGGGGAAAGGAAACCTTTGCGGCGGACTTGTCAAGCTGTTTTACAGAGCGTTTTTGCGTACAACTCCCCCATGTTTTCTCTGCAATAAGCGGAGCGGAATCGGCAAATCTCTCGAACAGATCTTTCTCGGTCAGCCCGGATGCCCGTTTGTCTATATTATCGTTCCACAGGGCAAAAGCCGCTCCGAGAAGCTGTTTGTTTCCCTGAGGAAGCTCAATATATTTTCCTCCTTTTTTAACTTTAACCCTGTTGGGAAAAAATTTTCGGAAGACTTTTCTTTTATTTAAAAAATCTTTATAGCTTCCGCGGCTGCCGCTGCCGTCAGGGACCATATACAAATAACTGTCTATCGTATTGATAAGTTCAAATCCCATCTTATACATCTCAAGCCCGTCCGCCCAATCGGCAGACCAAAGATTCATCTGCACATTCTCTATCGCTTCTCTGCCGATTGGAGTTTCAGGGTCATCTTTGATCCATGTGAGACCACCCCACAGACGAACGGGATTGCTTTTTTTAATATACGGCACGATCTCATTAAAAAACCTGCGGTACGCTGTGTAATCGCTCAGAAATTCATCGGCGCCCAAATGGACTGCGTTGTTCGGCGCAAACACGGCATCCTGAGACTTTGTATATTCATCAAAAATACGTTTTACATATTCTATGCTTTCCCGGCGGCTGATATCCAAATGATCCGTCAAAGGGCGCTTATCCATCAGCGGAGAGACCTTGCCGCTCACCATATATTCGGGAAAAACCTTGGTAAACGAAAGGGCATGTGCCGGAACGTCGATCTCGGGAACAATATTTACTCCCTTTGACGCTGCGTATTCAACAAAAGCTCTAAACTCCTCTTTTGTATAGTGATAGTCCTCAGCGGTCGGGCTCTCCCCTTTTTCATTGGCAAGCCCCGATTCCAGCCGGAATGCCTCATAGGCGCCGAAAGTTGAGCTATCACCTTTTTGAGCATAATCCTCAAGCCATATGTAGTTATCATTGAGATGGACATGAAAATCATTCATTTTAAACCAAGACATAAAATCAACGATATCATACAGCGCCTGCATCGAAAACGGTCTGCGCGCAACGTCAAGCATAAAACCGCGCACGGGATAACGCGGATAATCTTTCATCACTCCGCCGGGAAAACCGTTCCCTGCCAAAAGCTGAAGAGCTGTTTTTCCCGCCCAGATAAGACCTTTTTCGCTGCAAGACTGAAGCTTAAGTCCCGTTTTCGGGTCACAAACAGCTGTATAGCCTTCCTCACCGAGATAAGACAGCGCTTTGTTAAGCGAAAAGTTCACGGAAACACAGTTCTTACTTTCATCATGATATACAGGAAGGGAACGCTTCAGAAAGCGCCTGCAATCCCGGGCAAACAAACCCACAGCGTTTTCGGCACCATTAGAACAAACAATAGCTTCAACATCTTTTAAAACCAATACGCCGTTGCCGAAAGCCTTCCACTGCGCAGGTTCTGGAACGATATCCGGCTTTCGGTCTTTTTTATCTCCGTATTCTCCGGGAATGAAAACAGGAATATCGGTTTCAAATCGATTGCCGCTTTTTTTATCCGTCACTCTGAAAGAAAGGTTTACAACACAATCATTGAGCGGACGGTGAATCAAAAGGTCATCATCCACGATCTGACTGAAATCAGCGCCCATAAATTCAGTTGTATATGTACTGCCTGAAGTCACGGTTACTTGATTGCCGGAGACCGTTGCATGTATATCGGCAAAATGCAAATTGTTCTTCATAATCACGACGCCTCTTTTCTAAATTACTGAAAAATCGACCTGTTGTCATAAATCCAATCGGTCTTAGTTGACCAAAAGTCAGATCTATTTATAAATTTCCGCTATCTTTCTCGCTTTTTCACGAACCATATCGGCAAGATACTGCGGCTGCATAACCTTAATCCTATCACCAAACTGCATGATCCATGAAACGAATCCGTCACTGACAGCCGCCTCAACATTCGTCTCAAAATGCCATATATCAACAGCCATAAGCGGAACGGAAGTTCCAAACCTGTCCAGTATCTGCTCACGAAGATCAAGATGGCAGCGCAGCGTAACCGTATCTACCCTGCCGCTGAACATATTGAACATTTTTGAAGAATAGTCGGCAGGGTCAAACTCCTCCTTGTACTCACTGCATTCGCAAACAGGGCGAGCAGGCGTATCAAGCGGCGTTATATTTCTGATACGGTCAAGGCGAAGATTCATAAGATTATCATGGCTGTCCTTATTGCACACAAGATAATATCTGTCATCCTTCCAGATCAGCGCATAGGGAGAAACAACAAACACCTTTGTGGTATAGCTTTTTTTGTTTTCTTTATCTATCTTGCGGGTTCTGTACTTAAAACGCACCTGCTGTTTTGCCGAAATCGCCTCATCCAGCATATCTATTATATAATAAATCTCTTCATTATCACATTTATTCGCGCCCTCAAGATAGACCTGAGGGGAAAGCGCCGCCGCCTGATTCACGGAAAGAAGCCCGCGCAGCTTGGAAATGAGAGAACGTGTTTTTTCCGGCGTAATGAACGCAGCTGACTTCACGGCATCCACAAGCAGCCGCACTTCGGGCGGCTCATACTCACGTGAAGCAAGGTAGAAGCCTCTTTTCGGAGTTACTGTTGAAACGACTTCGCATCCAATCTCATTCAAAGCCTTCACATCGGCATAAATGCTTTTGCGCTCACACTCGATTCCGTCTCTCTTCAGCATATCTATCAGCTCCGCCGATGAGAGCGGATTGTCTTCATCTGAAAATTTACGCAAATATCGGTAGATCAGAAGAGTTTTGATTTTAGTTGACTGCATAAAATCACCTCAGCCGAATAATAACATGCTTGCCAAAACGGTCAAAATCTTCGATTTTGCCGGCGTTTCGTGAGGTTATTATACCACATTTATGAAATGCTTTCAACAATAGTCCTGAAAATAGGACAGCAATCCGATGAACCGCTCGTGCCGTCCTCCGTCATAACCACAATGGCATATTTCGGGTCATCATAAGGATAGATACCTGCAAACCATGTGTTCAGCACTTCTCTGCCGTCCTTATAAATACCACTCTGCGCCGTGGAGGTCTTTCCTGCCGAGGAATCATTATATTCGGCAGCAGAGCCGGTTCCGTTTGTTACTACATAACGCATATAGCTTCTCAATATTTTTGAAGTTTCTTCGGATATAACACGCTTTGATTCCTTCTGCCCAGTTTCTTTTACATCTTCATTTATATCGACTGTGCCTGCAACAAGCCTCGGTTCTCTGTAAACGCCGCCGTTTGACAGAGCACACAGCGCAGTGCAAAAATGCAGAGGCGTGGAAGTCAGAAGCCCCTGACCGAACCCGAGGAGCGCAAGCTGACCTTTGGACGATAAGTCATTTTCGTCAGGCAGGTTGCCGTCGGACACGGAATCGTTTTCCATAAGCCGGGTTTCACCTCCGAATCCGAATGCACGTGCAGTTTTGAGCACCTTATCGGCACCGAGCTGAAGCGCAAGCTTAACAAAAAAACAGTTGCAGGAATTGGCAAGCGCCTCACGCATATGCTGCTGACCGTGCGCTTTCTCTTTTTGGCAGGAAAAAACAGTGTCACCCACCGTGATATTCCCTGTACAGTTATAGCTTATATCTATGCCGTTTTCGATCGCACAAGAGGAAACAACAAGCTTGAAAACCGAACCGACAGTATACGGCATAACGGCACGGAGCATATTATCATCCGGCGCGCAATACAGAGCAAGAATATCGGCTGTGTTCACATCCATAACCACAACGGCGCCTTTTCTCATATATTTCGCCGCGTCTTCAACCGCCTGCTGTATTCTGGAATCCACAGTGAGCTGTACGCCGTACGGCACTTCAGTATTATATTCCTCCGCTGTTTCCCCTTCATCGCCCTCAAGAAGTCTGCCAACGGCATCTACACCGAAATTGATCTTTTGCTCATAAACGACCTCTCCGTACTCTTTCTGCACAAGTTTCAACAGCGGTGTCAGTGCGGTCTCCTTGGTTTCCATGATTTTTATATATTGGCAGTTTGCGTAACTGTCTATTTTGCGCACAACAGGATAACCCTGTGACAGTTCATCCACGATCTCTTCCGTCTCCCTTTGTGAAAACAGCTTATTCAGCTCAGAAAGGCAGTTCTGCGTGGGACGGATAACCGCAACAAGCGAATTCTGATTATTGTTCATTCTTCGCATATTGCGGTCATAAATCGTCTGTTTGAGTGAAGTTACGGTCAGCGTATAGCTGTTGTAACCCGAAGACACCGTATAATCTCCGCTCAGTGAGATGCATCCTATTCTGCCGATGGTGCAGACAAGCAAAAGCGCAACACTGAACATAACACACATCAAACGCTTAACCAAAAAAAACACCCCTGTGATATTATTCACAAGGGTGCCTGATTTAATCACTTTTTCTGCGCAAAATCGCATCTGAGGAAACGGGTCTGTCCGTGTTAAACGAATAGACCGCAGTCGCTTTATTCGCAACGGAAGTTTTTTCGCCGTCCGTTTCACAATAAAGATCCGAAACCGTTATGTTATAAGGCTCTTTGAACGGTTCCAGTACCTCTAGCTGCTCGCCTTCATAAAATCTGTTGCGCTGGTCAACCGTGAGCCTGTTTGCGTCCATGCTTTTAAACAGAGCGCATACCTCCCACGAGCGTACATATCCTCCGTATTCCGTTACCTGACCTTTCTGAATCGGACCGAAATAGAAGCCTGTTGTATACTCTCTGTGGCTCATTCTGTCCATTTCATCTACGATCCACTTTGAAGGCACAAATTCGGCAGATGGATTTTCTAAATACTCATCTATGGCGGCGCGGTATGCATGCGTAACCGCGGCAGTATAGTATTCACTTTTTGCCCTGCCTTCAATCTTAAATGAATCAATGCCTGCCGATACAAGTTCGGGAATATGCTCTATCATGCAAAGATCTTTTGAATTAAAAATATAAGTGCCGTCTTTTTCTTCATTTACAGGGAAATATTCTCCCGGCCTTTTTTCCTCTACGAGACTGTATTTCCAGCGGCAGGGTTGGGCACAGTCTCCCCTGTTAGCGTCTCTGCCCGTCAGATAATCTGAAAGAATACATCTTCCGCTGAAGCTCATACACATGGCCCCGTGTACAAAGGCTTCTATTTCAAGCTCGGGAGGGCACTGATCACGGATCATTTTGATCTCTTCAAGCGACAGCTCCCTTGCGGTTACAACGCGTGACGCTCCCATATCGTAAAAAGCTTTTGCCGATTCATAATTCACAATGCCGGCCTGCGTTGATATATGGATCTCAACATTCGGCGCATATTTTTTTGCGAGCGTAAGCACGCCCATATCCGCAATAATAAACGCGTCAACGCCGATTTCTCCGGCATATTTAAGAAATTCCGGCATCTGATCTATTTCATAACTGCGCGGCAAAGTGTTGCACGTAAGATAGAGCTTTTTATTATTTTCATGGACAAATCGAACCGCGTCTTTTAGCTGATCCGCGTCAAAATTAGAGGGATTGGAACGCATCCCGAATCTGCTTCCGCCCACATAAACAGCGTCCGCCCCAAATTTTACGGCGAGTCTCAGTCGCTCAAAATCACCGGCGGGAGATAATAATTCAATACTACGCATAAGCACACCCGCTTAATAACTCAGATAAGGAGCATGCTTCTGAATCAGGGATCTGAATTCAGTATATGTTTCCGCAGTATAAAGATTTCCGTCATTGTCGTGGAAGAAGAAGTATGCGTCGGTTTCAGCCGGAGACAATACAGCATCTATAGCGGCAAGTCCCGGGTTGCAGATCGGTCCTTCGGGAAGCCCAACCACTGTGGAATCAGAATTTGTGTTGTAATACTGAAGATAATAGTCAGCAGTATGCGCGGATGTTGAAGAGAGCGCAGGCTCAACATCATTGTTGATATAGTCCGAAGTGGACTGACAGCCGAGTGACGGGAAATTGGTCGTATCGCTGAGCCTGTTTTCAATGACCGCTGCGATTGTTTTCATCTGATCCACGGATCCCGCTTCCGCCTGAACAATAGAAGCAATGGTAATCACTTCATCCATAGTATAACCAAGCTCCTCGGCTTTACGCCTGTGATCCTCGGTAATGACTTTGTCAAGCTGACCTACAAAGGTTTCAATGACGCTTGACGCGCTTTGACCGATATAAAAATCATAAGTTTCAGGGAACAGATAACCCTCAAGCCTGTACGGCACGGTCTCTTTTGATTTCAGATCGGAAACAAGAGAATACGAAAAGTCAGTTGATTCTATTACGGAGAGCAGGGAAGCTCTGTCGCACACCTCGTTTTCCACAAGAAGATCCACGATTTGCGGAACCGTGTAACCTTCAGGAATCGTAAGCCTGACGGTCTCGGTGGTTTCTGCCTTTCCTTGCATATTTATGAGCATACCTTCGAGACCCATCTGACCGTTGAGATAATAAACTCCCGCCTTAAAAGGCCCGGTAACATCATAATCTCCAACCATTACAGACGCCAGCTTAACGTAAAGCTTACAGAAATTTTTACAGATTATAAGGTCATTATCGGCAAGAAGATCGATAGCGTCAGATGTAGACTCGATATCCTGGGTGTAATTGACTGTTACGGACGAACTCGACTTCGTCATACCGAAAACATCGTTTAAGCAAAAAATAGCATAGACCGAAATGATCATAGAAACGACTATAACGATTATAAAAAACAGATATGTTGACGCTACGCCGCCTTTTTTGCCTTTATTGCGTTTTTTACCTTTTTTTGACGCGGCTGATCTCGCCGGCTTTTTTTCCGTTTTGATTCCGGAATAATCCTGATTCGTAAAATACACGTCTTTTTTTTCATTTACGGCATCCGTATCTGAAAGATTTATTCCGGTTTCGTCAAGTTTGAAATCGTCGGCCATAAATTGCCTCCTTCACACCTTTATCACTGAATTCTGAAGCACTATGTAATCGACCGGCACATCAAACAGATCGGTCGGAAGCACATCGCTTAATAATTCATTATAACACAAACCAATGGTTATAAATGTAAATTTTTCTAAAAATCTGTCATAATATCCTTTACCGTAACCGAGTCTGTAGCCGCGGCGGTCAAAGGACAACCCCGGAACAACGCACACGGCGTTATCAAAACCATCTGCCTTTTCGCACTGCGCGGGATCGGGCTCGGATATTCCGAAAGCGCCTTTGACAAGCTGAGACAAATGATTGACAATATAAAAGTCCATATTCCCGTTCTCATCGGAACATCTCGGAAGCGCAAGCCGTTTGCCGTCGCTCAGTGTGCGCCTGATGATTGGCAGGGTATCTATCTCGCTTCCGCTCGAAGCATAGCATAGAATCGTGGAAGCGTTTTTATACAATTGCGTTTCCAAAAAGCCGCTGCAAATGGATTGATCTTTTTCCTGTTTATTCAGAATCGCGGCACGTTTGGCTCTAAACGCTTTTCTCAGTTCGCATTTTACTGTCTGCACTGTATGGAAGCCCTTACTTTATCTGAGATATCCCTGCCTTTTAAGGCGGCAACAATCTCAAGCCCGAAATCGACTGAAACGCCGGCGCCCTTTGCGGTTATGAAATTACCGTCTTTCACAACATAGTCCGAAGAGATCTGTGCGCTGGTGAGATACTGCTCAAATCCCGGGTATGATATTGCCTTTTTACCCTCAAGAAGACCGAGTTTGCCGAGCAATGACGGTCCGGCGCATATCGCGCATACAAGGCGGCCTTCATCGGAGGCAGTTTTAAGGCAGTCCTTAACAAAATCGGATTTCTCAAGATTTGTGACTCCGGGCATTCCGCCGGGAATAACGACCGCGTCCGCCTTACGGATATCAACGTTTTCCGGCAGAATATCGGCAGTTACTTTCACGCCGCAGGAGGATTCCACGACCATTCCCGAAACACCTACTGTTTTAACCTCAATACCGGCTCTTCTCATCATATCAACAGGCGAAAGCGCCTCTATGATTTCAAATCCATCTGCAAGAAATACATAAACCATAAATAAATCTCCTTTGTTCATTTGCGTTTATATCCCGTACCGCCGCAGGGAAGATCATATTCCGAAAAGATCATTCCTGCCGGATATTCATAATCGCTCCCGTCATACAGATAATCCGTTATTTCGCGCGATTCGAAAAAGGAAACGCAGTGATCATATTTTTCTGAGCTGAAAAGCTTTTTTTTAAATCCGAATTTTGCGTAATATCCGAAAAGTTCATCATTCGCCGGAATTAACCACAGAAAATCATATCCGAAGGATTTGGCTTTATGAATCAGTTCACTGCACAAGCCTTTGTTTCTGTACGCCTGCGAAGTGCAGACCGCATAAACATATTTCCCTTTTCTGCCGCAATATTCACAATCAACAAGAAATAACATGGAAACAAGCCTGCCGCCGAAAAAGCTCCCGAGGCATCGTTTATGCAAACAGTTATCTAAAAAGAAAACGATATCCTCCTCCGTGTCGCCGAAAACGCTGTGCCATAAAGATATGATCTGAGCGCGGTCTTCGGTAAAGCCGACCGATCTATCCATGATAAACCGCCGATTCCTTTCTGAGCCAGATAACGGGCTTATAGGACTGCTTGGCTTTTCGCAGTCCCTCTATTCCGAGATCCTCTTCCCTGTTAACGTATATATATCCGTCCGACAGCAGGCGTTTTGCGAACTCCTGATTTATGATCGCATAAGCGCCCTGAACATCGGCAGGCGCTTTTTCAAAATGGGTAACAAAGCACTGATCGTTCAGCCGTTCGCCAAAGGTATAAGCAATGGGCTTTCCGCCTACCCTTATAAGCCCTCCTTTAAAGCCGAGTTTCTTATAATTCTCAAAGCCGGACAGAACCGCCTCAAACTCCAGCGAATAATCCGCTGTGCTCGACGCGTTATTTTTTTCCTCGATCCACCCGGTGTGAAGAGTAATGCACTCGGAAATATTCTCTTCATTTATCTCTTCAAAGCACCAATCAGGATTATTTTTTTTGAAATTGGTAATATGATTTCTTTTTGCGTGATATTTTTTTCCGGATAGAGATGCAAGATCTGAAACATTGTATATATAGTCGTTATTTCCGTCGTCATAGTCAAATACGAACTTGCCGGGAAACTCCGACTCCAGCATATCTTTATAGGTTTCGGTAATTCCGTAAATGCGCGTTTTGTTGCCAAGAGCTTGGGAATCCATAATGATCTCGTTTATTGCCGCCCTGAAATCTCCGTCGCCTATCGGTAGTGAATAGGAAGGTCCCTGAGGAGACATCCACCGGCAGATAACAAAACCGTCATACCGTGCAATAAGAGATTTATAAGCGGCGCGCCACAGATAAATGTTGCCGAAAGTATATTCACAGTTCATACTGTGCGCATGCGCAAAGCACTGTGAGACCCATTCTCTGTCCGCTTTCTCCGGCATTTTAAAATTCAGCATAATACCTCTTTTATTATTTCCATGATTTTTTCGTGAATAGATTCAATCGGGTAAGGTTCGCGACCGTCGGAACAGTCGACAATATACCAGCCCTGTTTTTTTGCTGCATACAAAGCTGACTTACGGCAGTTCTTCAGATACTCGACATCCGATTCGTGAACATCTTTCTCCGATTCATCGCCGCCGTAGCGCTCCGTCATCAGCCGCTGGGAGACTTCAACAGGCATGTCAAGAAAGATAACGGCATCGGGAACGGGGATACCGAGTTTTCGGTACTCAAAATCATAGCTCCATTCAAGATAGGAGTCCCATTCTTCTGGCGGCACTTTTTCCATTTGATAAATAGAATTCGACGTAGCGTATCTGTCCGCGATAATCAGAGTATCGGAATCATAGTCCTTTTTCCAGTCAAGATTAAAGGAGGCGTACCTGTCAACGGCATAGAACGCTCCCGCAGCATAAGCATTAACAGCTGCCGCTTCCTTTCCGAAATCACCTGAAAGATACATCTTGACAAGCGTGCTTGAAGGACTTTCATAATCAGGCAGCTTTATTTTTCTGTAATTTACACCGTTTTCTTTCAGGCTTTTTTCAAGCAGCTCTGCCTGTGTGGATTTTCCGCTGCCATCCAGCCCTTCTATAACAATTAATTTTTGCATTGATCTTTTCTTCTGACTTTCCTTTTATTTCCGCGCGAATCAACAATATAAGTATTGTCAAGCTGGGCGGTAAGGCTCTGCTTCATACTGTCTATATACAGCCTTCTGAGATCTGCCTGTTCCAGCTTTTCCGCTTCGCTCAGCCCTGATTCTTTTGATTTTTTCGCAAGTTCATTTATTCTTTTTATCTGTTCCAGTGTGATCATTAATCCAAAAAGTCCTTTAATTTTTTACTTCTGCTTGGGTGGCGGAGCTTTCTGAGCGCCTTTGCCTCAATCTGACGAATACGCTCTCTTGTAACATTGAATTCTTTGCCGACCTCTTCAAGCGTTTTCGGATTTCCGTCCTTCAGACCGAATCTGAGCGAAAGCACTTTCGCCTCTCGAGGAGTAAGTGTTTTCAGCACGTCGTCAAGCTGTTCCTTCAGCAAACTCATGGACGCGGCGTCAGCAGGAGCGAGCGCCTCATCATCGGGGATAAAATCACCAAGATGGGAATCCTCCTCCTCGCCGATCGGCGTTTCAAGCGAAACCGGCTCCTGGGAGACCCTCAGGATCTCCCTTACCTTTTCGGCGGGCATGTCAAGAAAATCGGCGATCTCCTCCGGCGTAGGCTCCTTGCCGTTCTGGTGCAGAAGCTGGCTGTTTGCTTTCTTGACCTTATTGATCGTTTCGACCATATGAACGGGAATTCTTATCGTTCTCGCCTGGTCCGCGATCGCCCTTGTTATTGCCTGTCTTATCCACCAGGTGGCATAGGTTGAAAATTTAAAGCCCTTTGTGTAATCAAATTTATCAACGGCTTTTATAAGACCCATATTGCCTTCCTGAATGAGATCAAGGAACTGCATTCCCCTGCCGACATATCTTTTGGCAATGCTTACAACAAGGCGCAGGTTTGCCTCGGCAAGGCGCTTTTTAGCAACAGGATCATCATCCGCTATGCGCATGGCATATTCTATTTCCTCCTCCGCTGTCAAAAGAGGCACCCTGCCTATCTCCTTAAGATAGACTTTAACAGGATCGTCCATTGCGGCGTTATCGTTTGTCGCAACGGTATCGGCAGCGTCCGTCTCTTTCGGCAGATCCACCTCAAGCGTGATTCCGTCCAGTGCTTCTGAGGAGAAATCGTCAATAATATTAATATTTGCGCCGTCGATCATATCGTTGAGTTTTTCAAGCTCGTCCACATCAAGATCCATCTCCACTATGAGATTGTCTATTTCCTGCGCGGTAAGATGGCCGACGCTCTTGCCCTTTTCGACCAGCTTTCTGAAAGCCGCTGTTTTTTTATCTTCGTTACCCTGAGGCATATTTGCATTTCCTTTGTTTTCCATATAATTATCTCCTCTTTGCTTAAGCAAGAAAAATCAATCCGAACCCGTTGCTTCGTTCGCAATTTCTCCTTACTTATGTATTAAACATTTTTCTGAATTCGTCATCACTCATATCGGAAGCAGGTTTTATGTTTTTTCTGCTGTTTTCATCCGATATGATATGCACACAGTCCTCAAACTCAGCCTTGGGATTTTCACTTGGCTTTCCCCTTGCGATAATTCCCGAAAGCCTGCCAAGCTCTTCTGATGAAAGCTTTGCTGAAAAATGAATCAAATCATTATCGTATCCGTTTTTTATATTTTCCGTTATAAGTTCGAAGACCTTTCTGAAAAAACCCTGCGGAAGCTGTTTGCTGTCAAACGCACCGAGAGATTTTAAACAGTCGGGATATTTTATCAGAAGATACAGGAATCTGTCAACTGCTTTAAGCATTTTTGAGGTCTCTCCCGTGTCTCTGCTCATTTTTGCGTTTTCTCTTATCGTGTCATTAATGGCTGCCTTGAATTCACTGCGCCGCTTTCTTGTACGGCTGCGCCTAAGATATTCCTGAAGCTGGGCAGTAAGTGAATTCTTGTCCACCCCTATCTCCTCGGAAATTCTGGAGACATACAAATCACGTTCGACCGGCTCTGCCGCCGCCAGCACGGGTATCACGGCAGAAGCGAAATCTATTTTGCCCTGGGTAGTGGCTATATTATAATTTCTTCTTAAACGCAATATATTAAATTCCGTTTCATTTGTTGCGCCGTCAAGCATTGCGCCGAATTTCTCGGCTCCCACATTTTTAATGATTTCATCAGGGTCTTTACCGTATTGAAGCACCGGCACGCGGACTTTTACATCGGCATTTTTAAACAAAGAAAGTGCTTTTAAAACAGCTTTCTGCCCCGCTTCATCAGCATCGTAAGCAAGGATCACTTCATCGGCGTATCTGCTGATAAGCCGCACCTGCTCACTGGTGAGCGCCGTTCCGCAGCCAGCAACGGCATTTGTGAAACCCGCCTGATTCATTGCGATAACATCCATATAACCCTCGCAGAGGATCAGCTCACTTTTGCCGCTGTCCTTTGCGAAATTCAGACCGAAAAGCTCGTTTGTTTTTTTATATGCTATCGTTTCATCGGTATTTATATACTTCGGCTTGCTGTCGTCAAGCACTCTGCCGCCGAAACCGATAACATTTCCGCGCACATCTATGATCGGAGTCATCACGCGGTTTCTGAAAGTGTCGTAATAATTGCGCTGACCCCGTTTTACAAGTGCGGCGTCTGAAAGCTCAGACATCGTGAAGCCCTGTGCGCGCAGGTGTTTTAAAAGCCCGTCCCATTTATCCGGCGCATAACCAAGCCCGAACTTTTTTATGGTCTTATCACTTAGCCCTCTTCTTCTGTAATAGTCCAGGCCGGCACCGCCCTCCTCGCTCATGAGCACGGAGTAAAAGTATTTGGCTGCCGCCCTGTTTGCCTCATAAACCCGGCGTCTTCTTTTTGAAAGACTGTCGTCAAATCCATCGGAAGGCATCTGAAGCCCTGCCCTTTGGGAAAGCATTTTGAGCGCGTCTATATAATCAAGATTTTCAATTTTTTTTATGAATGTAACGGCGTCTCCTCCGGCTCCGCACCCAAAGCAGTAAAAAGACTGGGTATCTGGATAGACGGTAAATGACGGTGTTTTTTCGTTGTGAAACGGACACAGTCCTACTAGAGTTGCCCCGCGTTTTTTTAACGTTACATATGAGGAAACAATATCGGTTATATCTGTTTTATATTTAAGCTCCTGCAAAAAGGATTCGTTAACGGGCACATTTACAACTCCTTTCACTGAAATCTAAAATTCGGCAAACCGCGGAATAAACAGGTCGTTATATTCCTTGAGAGCATAGGTATCACTCATTCCGGCAATATAATCACATACCGCTCTCTGCGAACCTTCTTTTTCGGCAATATTTATGTAAGCCGACGGCATTCTGCTGATATTTTTCAAATAATATCCGTAAAGCCGCTCAACAATATAATATGCCTTTTCATCTTCTTCGCGGCAAACGCCGCTTTCATAAATGTTTTGAAACATAAAAGAGCGCAGTCTCAAAAAAGCTTCCTCACAGTCAGCGCTCATTTTAATATCACTGCCGCTGTTTTCAATAACATTCAAAACGAGTGTGTTTATACGCTCTTTTTTTCTGCCGCCCAGTCTTTCACGAATATCTGCCGGAATATCCGATTCAGACATAATACCGGCGGCAACAGCGTCGTCTATATCGTGGTTAATATACGCTATCTTATCAGCGTATCTTAAAATACGCCCCTCAAGCGTGCTTGCTTTTTCTTTGCCGCTGTGGCATAGAACCGCGTTTTTTACTTCATAAGTCAGGTTTAAGCCTCTGCCGTTTTTTTCAAGCTTTTCTACCACGCGCACGCTTTGCTCATTGTGGCGGAAATTTATATCCGAAAGATTGCGCAGCGCTTTTTCACCTGCATGCCCGAACGGTGTATGCCCCAGATCATGACCGAGAGCCGCAGCCTCTGTCAGATCCTCGTTAAGCCTGAGCGCTCTGGCAATCGTGCGTGCGATCTGGGCAACTTCAAGCGTATGCGTCAGTCTTGTTCTGTAATAATCATTCTGAGGGGCAAGAAAGACCTGCGTTTTATGCTTTAGTCGTCTGAACGCAGAAGAATGGAGAATCCTGTCTCTGTCCCTCTGATAGCAGGTGCGAACAGGGCACTCCTCTTCCTGCCTTTCTCTGCCGCGTGAATCGGCGGCAAAAGCAGCCCGGCGGCAAAGGAAGCTCCTTTCGGTCTCCTCAGCCCGTTCTCTGATAGTTTTTTCCAAAAAAATCACCGTTATCAATATTCTGATAAATAATACGCGTTATAGACTATAAACCCTTTTTTACACAGAATTTTTCTGCTTGACAACACGGAACATTAATTATATTATCAAACAGAGGTATAAATTATGATTTACATTCTTGCAGCGGCTGCAGCCGCAGTTATTATTGTTGTGTTTTGCTATTATCAAAACAATAAAATCGACGTTACGGAGTATATAGAGATAAGCAAAGATATCAAAAACCCGGTTACGCTTGTTCAGCTTTCCGACCTGCACTCCAAGCCTTTTAAAAAAGTTTTACAAAAGCTTGATGAGATAAAGCCGGACATTATAGCAATTACGGGAGATTTTATTAACGATAAAGGCAGAAACCGTGAAAAAATGATGCGTTTCGGAAAAGAACTGTTAGACCGCGCCCCTGTTTTTTATATAACCGGAAATCATGAAAGGCGGCTTGAATATTTCGACACGCTTATGGACGAACTGAAAGCGCTCGGCTTTACGATTCTACTGAACGACACGGCTCAGATCAGTATTGGTTCCAGCACGATCACGTTTCTGGGACTTGATGAAAATCAGGCTGATTTCAAGGATTACAAATCCCGAAAAAACGGCACATTTAAGTACAAGGATATGTCACCTTACTTTAAAGAACTCGATAAATACACAGGCTACAAGGTTGTGCTGAGCCACTTCCCAGAAAATTTTGAGATGGTTGAGGAAAACAATTACAGTCAGTATGATTTTGACTTGCAGCTTTCGGGTCATGCGCACGGAGGGCAGTTTATTTTTCCGATAATAGGACCTGTATTCAGCCCGGGTCAGGGTCTGTTTCCCAAATATGCCCGCGGCGCATTCGGCGAAAGACCTAAAATGATCGTAAGCAGAGGACTCGGAAACGCAGAATTTCCGCTTCGCCTGTTTAATCACCCGGAAATAAATGTTATCTACCTTGAAGAGGATAAATTTGATTAACGGATATAAAGATCCCGCGTAAATCATTTTTATGCGGGATCATGTTATATGGGGATTCATACTGAACTCAAAGATAGAATACTATATATTTTATACAAGAACAAAAATGATATTTTAAATTTTTGCAAACTTTTCGCCTACTTTCTCGAGGCGGTATCTGCCGTTGCTGACCTCCGTCAATTTTTGAGAAAGCGGCATTTCGCCGTCTGATCTTATTGTGAAAAGGATTCTGACTTTATCGGCGAACACGCTGTCTTCGATATTTGCTCCGGCTTCCTCAAGCAGCAGACGCATCCGCTCATAAAACGGATAGTCCACTTCCGCACACAAGACCGAACACATCGCCATAGTGATGATTCCGCCGGACTCAAGCGCGAGCTTTGACGCATGTGAATACGCTCTGACCAGACCGCCGGCTCCGAGCAGAATTCCGCCGAAATAACGCGTTACAACAACACAAACATCCGTTATGCCGCTTTTGAGAATAACATCAAGTACGGGCACACCCGCCGTGCCGGACGGCTCACCGTCGTCACTGCAGCGCTGTATTCCGTTTTCTCTTAACACAAAAGCAGGAACATTATGTGTTGCGTCCCAGTTTTCACTTTTGATCCGCGCTATGAACGCCTGCGCCTCCTGCTGTGAGGAAACAGGCTTAACATAACCGATAAATCTGGATCTTTTCTCCGTAAACTCCGCGGAGCATTCTTTTTCAACCGTTTTATATTCCGTCATCAAAAACACCATACAACAGCAGGGCTGAACCACATCACCTTGCTGTTTTTATTTTAAAGAAATAAAAAAGGCAACGAACAAGCGCTGCCTTTGACTGTAGTTATGCCTTTTTGCCGTATCTTCTGTTGAATCTGTCCACACGGCCGCCCGTATCAACAAGCTTCTGCTTGCCGGTGAAGAAAGGATGGCATTTGGAGCAAATATCTACCTTAAGCTCGCTTTTTGTGCTCTTGGTCTCATAAGTTGCGCCGCAAGCGCACTTAACAATACATTTATCGTAGTTGGGATGAAGTCCTTCTTTCATTGTTTTCACCTCTTTAAATAAAATCAACTAATGCTAAAGAATAATACCACAAGTAAAGGCAAAATGCAAGTGTTTTTTTATATTTTTCAGTATTCACACACTTTTGAAAGATAAAAAGAATATAAAACGGCTTTTTTCACAGGCTTTTGAAGTGTTTTTGAAACCACTTTGCTGTAAAAGGCGATCTGATTTCTGTATCTTTCAAGCAGTTCCTTTTCGCTTTTTACCCGATCTGTTTTATAGTCAACCAGGATCAGCTCGCCATTTTCTTCAAACACGCAGTCGGAAATTCCGCGGACTAGCACTTTTTCATCGGAATCCAAGCCGTGAAGCTCCGAAACAGGTACAAATGAGGATACCTTTATCTCTCTGTAGATCCTGTCGGAATCAAACATTCTTGCCGCAAATTCACTGCTGAAAAAATCTTTGAGCGCTTTTCTGTTGAGCGAGCCGCCCTGCACATCCGTAAGATGACCTTTGTCTACAAGGCGTTCAATCTCTTTTTCAATATCACGCTTCGCCAAGACGTAATCGCAAAATTGCATAAAGGTGTGCATGGCCGTGCCTTTCTGACCGGGTGTAAGTCCGCCCTCATTCATAAAGGCGGGTTTTGATGACGCGAAAAATGCATTTCCTTTTTCCGCTTCGTCCAGTTCGGACGCATTCAGTTTAGCTGAAACAGCGCCGAGCGCCGCTCCCGGATATTTATAAGAAAGCTTTTCGCCTATCAGCGCAACCATTTTTGGATCGGATACAGCAGGACTGATTTCAGGCTGACTGATTTCTTCATCCTGCGGAACAATGATTTCCGTATCGATGGCAAAATCACAGCTGTCATATGTAATCTCTGTTTGCGAAAGCGCTCTCAGCTTGGAACCGTCATTATGGAGCATTGCCGCTGCCAAAAGAAAATCACCGTCGCGAATCATATCCCTGCATATTACGGGGTCGATACTGCCGGACGCGATCCTGCAGGCGAGCTTATTGATTCTGTTTTCCAGATTTTCAGGAGAGATAAGCGCGATAAACTGTTCTTTTGCCCTTGTGACTGCAACATAGAGAACCCGAAGATTTTCACTTAATGCCGCGCTTTTGTTCATATTTTTCAGTACCGTATGCTGTATGGTATCCGTCTGATACAGATACTCCTCATTGTGCCTTTTGACAGACACCCCGTATTTGGGATTGAAAAGGATCTTCCCCTTCAGATCATCATAGTTATATTTTCTCTCCGCACCAGCAAGTATAACGATCGGAAACTCAAGACCTTTTGAATGATGGATACTCATTATGGAAACGGCATTTTCGCCGGATGCGCTCAACGGCGCGGATTCCACACCGCGATCGCCCTCTTCTATTCTGTTTACCAGCCTGATAAAGGATGTCAGACCTGCGCCCTGAGACGAATCAAAGCGCTCGGCAAAGGAAATAAAAGAATGGATATTGGCGCAGCGCCGCTCGCCGTTTCCGAGCGCGTTTGCAAACGCAAAGATGCTTTTGTATTCGCATATAAAGCGTATAAATGTGGATACAGGCATCGTTACAGCGGTCTCGGAAAGCATTCTGATATCTTCCAGAAAATCAGCAGCCTTTTGGGATCGGGAATTTACAACGCTGGCATATAAACTGCGTTTTGCTCCGCCGTCCTCAAGCTTTATCGCAGTCAGCTCATCTGCCGTAAAGCCGTAAACAGGAGACATCATAGCCGCGAGAAGAGGAATATCTCTTGAGGGATTATCGATGACCCTGAGAAGCGAGAGCAGCATTTTGACTTCAGGGCACTCCAGAAGATTGGAAGAGCTGTCACACACAACGGGAATACCGTAAGACGTGAGTACCTCATTATAATTCATAATATGATTTCTGCTGTTTCTGAGCAACACGGCAAAATCACCGAAGCGTATATCGCGTTGTCTGCCCTTATCGTAAACCTGTTCATGTGCCTTTATCTTATCCAGTATGATACGAGCTATTATATGCGCCTCTTTCTCATCCGCCTCGGCAAGCTTTACGGAATCCGCAACTTTAAGATATATACACGGCTGCTTTCTTTCGGGGTAATCCGCGGCGCTGTTCAGATATTCACGCTCATTGTAATCAAGTTCTCCTGCCTTTTCCGACATAGCTTTTGAGAAAATGAAATTGGTGAAATCGCATATTTCCTTTCTTGAACGGAAATTCCTGTCAAGGATTATCCTTGCGCTCTCCCCGGGTCTGCTTTCTTCGTAGTCCTTATATGCTTCTTTTTTCTGATTAAAAATATAAGGCATAGCAAGGCGGAAGCGGTAAATGCTCTGCTTCACATCTCCCACCATAAATCTGTTGTTCCCGTTTGAAAGCAGCCTGAAAAGAGCGTCCTGCGCCTCATTGGTGTCCTGATACTCGTCAACAAGTATCTCAAAAAAATTGCTTTGAAGCTCCCTTGCTGTTTGCGACGGTATCGTTTTTCCGTTCTCATCCGTTTCGGTAAGCAGATCAAACGCAAAATGCTCTATATCCGAAAAGGTATAGGCATTTCTTTCATCCTTTAGTCTGCGGAATTCAGCGCTGAAGCTTTCAACCACTCTGTGCAGCATTTTTAAAACGGGGTAGATTTTTATGTTGTCTTCGGTAAACTGCGCGCAGGTTATGCAAGTGTTCGCGGCAACGGATTTAACAATATCCTTATACAGATCTCTGCGCTGTGTGACTTCCGTTTTAAACGGCGGAACATACTTATTCTTTCCGTTTCCGTAAAGGGTTGGAAAAGAGACCTTTTTGAATGCCTCGACCGCCGCGTCCCAACCCTCTTCAAAGGAAGAGCTCAGCAAGCCGACAAGCGCCGAATCAATATGGAGCACATCAAGATATTTCTGTGCCGTTTCATCCTGTTCGTCCACCAGCGATATACACTCGTTTATCAGCTTGAATGAATAATCCAGTCTTTCCTGTGCGTACTCCCGCATGGGCTGATACCAAACACTGTTTTCAAAATCGATATTCGGCGAGTGCAGCTCGATCATTTCTTCAAGCCAAGCAAGCGGCTGCGGCTGCGCTGAAATATATTCATAAGTCTTTTTTATTGCAGACACAAACGCCGCCTCATCCTTTGGTGATGAAAGGGTCTCGACAAGCGTTGTAAAATTCGGATCGTTTTCTTCATAAAAAGCTTCAAGCACTGCATCAAGCGCATTATCGGCAATAATCTGCGCCTCGGATTCATCAAGCACTGTGAAATCCTGGCTTATTCCGAGATTGAAGAAATTTTCTCTGGCAAGATTCAGGCAGAACGAATCGATCGTGCATATCTTTGCCGAAGGCAGCAGAGTAAGCTGGCGCATGTACTGCTTTTTGCCCGGTGAATGCCGCAGCAGTTCCTCAAGCCTTGCGGATATCCTTGCTTTCATCTCCGCAGCGGCAGCATTGGTAAATGTAACCACAAGCAGTCTGTCAATATCGACCGGATTGCGCTCATCCGTAATGATGCGCACGACCCGCTCAACCAGAACAGCTGTTTTCCCGGAACCGGCGGCAGCCGAAACGATGATATTTCTTGCGTTTGCGTCTATCGCGTTTTGCTGCGCATGAGTCCACTGAGGCATTACGATTCCTCCTTAAGAAGCGCAATGACCTCGTCATCGCGCATGGTCTGCATTTCACGTTTGCTTATCATTCTGCGGTTGGCGCACACATCGGAATAATCGCAGAATTCGCAGGTCTTGTCATGTCCGCTGCCGTCTATCGGATTCTGCCCGATCTTTCCGCTGTGCAGACTGTTACCCATCTCTGCAACAAGGCTGTTTATCTTTTTTGCTATTCTGCCGAGTCCTTCCAGAGAGGAAAAGCAGCCTGAAACCCCTTTTGCGCTCTTTTTAACAGGTATATATCTGCCTTTTACACCGTTTTCCATTTCATCAAGGATATCGTGCTCCTCATCATAGAGCACAACGCCCTTCATTTTAAATTCCCGGTCGCTCTTTTTTCTCATTTCGTCTTCGGCAGAGCCTGAATCTATATTATAAACGGAGCGGGCCGCGTGCATATATAACACGCCTGCCGGTATACCGCTGTATTCGCTGTTTTTATCATTACATATCGTAAACAGATAGACGAACATCTGAAGATTCAGTCCGTAAAGCACATCAGACAGCCTGAATTCCTTGTTGCCGGACTTATAGTCAACAACACGCACATACTTTTCGCCGCTCTTTTCAAGCACATCCACTCTGTCAACCGCTCCTCTGATCCTTACCGAACCGTTTTCGAGCAGTATTTCCGCCGGCTTCACCTCTGCGTCCTTATCAATCTTAAGTTCAAACGCCTTTGCGTCGAATGCAGACTGTGAAAACTCCTGAGAAAGACGGATGACCACACTGTAAAGCATTTTTGACAGGCGCATAAACTGATATTGAAACCGCTTTGAAAGAATATCCGTCTCCCCCAATTCGGTTTCAAAATATTCCCTGAGATATCTGTTTACAATCAATTTTATATGCCCCTCATTTTCCTGAGCGAGCTTTCTCGTGCCGATGTCCTTTAATACATGTTCCAGAACATAATGAATGACCGTACCTGTCTGCATGGCGTTCATCTGCGCTTTTTGAAGCGGACGAGCCATCAGCCCGAACTTGCAGAAATATCTGAAACTGCAATTAAAATAGTCTTCCAGCCTTGAGGCGGAAAGGTACATATCCTTTCCGAAAAGCGAAACGGCATTTGATTTGTTTTCAATCTCGATATCTTCATTTTCCCAAAGCAGGCTTACTGCTTGATATCTGCCGTCATTTTTAAAATACTCCTTCAGTGATTCCGAAAAAACCGTGTTGTCGCCGTATTTTCCTGCCATAATCTCAAAAGCAGACAGATTGCTTTCAACCAGCTCGGTTTCGTGTATATCTTCACGGCACAGAACGCACACATCGGGAAAGATGCCCCGTACAGAATTTACCAGCGACGACGGCGCGTCATTTTTACCGTTTCCGATGTAAGAGACGGAAAGATACTCGCCGGCAACGCTCACAGCCATATATGCGAAATAACGCTCCTGAAAAGTGAGCGTCTCTCCGAAAGAGTAAAGCGTAAAATCATTTTCATTCAGCAATACTCTGTCGCTCTCCGTGAGCAGACCGCCGCTGTATACCGATTTCGGGAATTCGCCCTCATTCGCGCCGAGCACAAAAACAGCACGCGGGTTATCGGCTCTCATTCTATCCGCCTGACCGAACTGAACACAGTCTATCCCCTGCGGAAGAACGCCGAGATCTTCGGAATGTATCATAACAGAAAACAGATCGGCATAATCGGCAACGGATATCTCCTCCTCACCGAGAACAACAGCCAGATCGTTAAGAATCTCCATAAGCAGATCCCATACCCGTTCCTGCTCCGCGGCAAGCGCATTTTTACCGAAGCTTTCCAGATCTGCCGCAAGCGTCTTGAGCTGCCGATTTACATCAAATGAAATCAGCGCGTTATAAACGGATTCACTGATCTTTTTTGCGCTTGCATGTGAAACAGAATTTTTGAAGCGGTTTATTCTCTTATATAAATAGTCTCTGCTGCAATTGATCTTTTTGAGCACGGCAGCGTCATATTCGGTCATATCGGCGGTAAAGCCCTTTGTGGAATTCACAAAATCAGAACCCCATTTTTTAATACCGTTAATGCTCCACATATAGATATAATTTTCAAGGCTGCTTATGTCTTTGCCGTTGAGCGATGTAAGCCCTGTCTTTGCAAGACTCAGAACATCATCCGAACGCATTGAATAAGCGGCGCATCTCAAAAGATATGTAACAAAAACGATGACGGGCTGGGAGCTTATGCTCTGCCTTTCATCATCGAAAAACGGAATCTCGTATTTTCTGAAAGCATATGAGAGCTCGTTTCTGTATTTTTCTGCGTCACGGCATATAACTGCTGTCTCACGCGCTCTGAAACCTTTTCTGAGAAGCTTTTTAATCATGAGCGCAGTATAGGAACACTCGTCGGATATATCTTTAGCTTTATATATGCTAATCGAATCAGGCTTTTCCGAAATAACAGCGGGAGCTGCCGAATAAAGATTTTTTTCGCATGCAGACAGGAATCGGTCGGCAGTGCGGCGGTTTGATTTGAGATGAACCATATTTATCTTTACGCCGTTGCTTTCTGCTATGGCGGATAATGAAGCCGCCGTTTTATCGATATATGCAAAAAGACTGTAGTCATCTTTTTTTCCGAATGTGTCCGTTGCAAGCGTAATATAAACCGTTTCACATTGTTTGATCATTAAATCCAAAATCTTCAGTTCATTGGCTACAAAGCCGTTAAAGCCGTCTATAAACACCGTTTTCCCCTCAAGGTAATGCGTGTCTTCAAGCTTTACATAAAGTCTTTGGAATTCTTCTGCCGGATCCAGATATATTCCGCGTGTCAGTTCCTCATATTTATCCATAATAAGCGAAATATCGGAAAGTTTGCCGGAAAGCAGTTTTTTATCTATATTTGCCGCGGCAGTTCTGATCTCTTCGGCAGACTTATCACAGGAACGCATTTCATCGTAAATATCAGTCATAGACCTGATAAACGAAGCCATCTGTGTTTTATTGGAAAAAACGCTCAGTTCTTCCCTGACGGAATCTATCGCTTTTTTCATAAGCACCGCTTTCGCTCCTTTGGAGAGCACAGGCAGAGATTCGCCGCCGTAAAGTCTTTTCAGTTCATTGGAAAGCCTTGTAAAAGAAAGGTTCTGAACACTGTTGATCCTGCTTTCTCCAAGCATGGAGAGCAGTCTTTTTTCCGCAGTAAAATTATACTGCTCCGGCGTAAGGAGCAGTATGTTTTCATTTCCGAGCATAACAAGCCGCTTAATCTCGGAAAAGCAGTATTCGGTTTTACCGTAGCCGGAACGGCCGAAAATAAAATTAAGCATTATAAGACCTTTTCAAAGTTACTTAAGTCAAGTTCGTCAAATTGTGAAAGCATATCGTGTATCTTATGCGCTACCGCTTTGCATACGCCCTCACTGTCGCTTTCAATATTGAGCGGCAATATCGGGTCATGAACGGAAAGACGCAGCAAAAACCATCCCGAACTGAAATTGACACGCACGCCCTCGTAATTCTCTTTTTCAAGAGTCCATCCGCTTTCTTTTTCGGCGTTTTCGGATATGAAATCAATAATACTCCTGCCGTAATCCTTAAAATCGGATTTAAGAACAGGGATTCTTATTTCAACGCTTTCCGCCGGCTCTTTAAGCGCGGATATCAACGAATCGATACTGCTGCCTTCTTTTTTAAGACGGGCAAGCAGCACGATGATCTTTGTTGCAAGATACGCGCCGTCATCAAGAAAATAATTTTCCCGAAGGGCCGCATGACCGCTTGTTTCTATGGCGAGAGGAGCGTTGATTCCTGCATCATTGAGTTCGACGGCTTTATTAATAACATTTTTATATCCGCGTTTAAATCTAAGCTGTTTCCCGCCCAGCTCGTTTTCAATAAAATCACGCAGGCCGTCTGAAGTAAGGCTGTCCGTAACAACTGTGCCGCCGGGATTTCCACCGAGCGCAATAACGCTTGCAAGGGCGACCAATCTGTTTCTGTTGATTTCAGAGCCATCAGACGAAACACAGCCCATTCTGTCAACATCCGTGTCGAAGATAACGCCGAAATCAGAACCGTTTTCCAGCACCATTTGTTTGGCGCAGTCCATGGCAAAAGCGTTTTCAGGATTGGGAATATGGTTTGGAAACATTCCGTCCGGCTCAAGGAACCGACTGCCCGAAACATCCGCACCGAGCGGTTTGAGTACCTTCTCGGCATAAAATCCGCCTGCTCCGTTTCCGGCGTCCACAGATATTTTTAATCCGTCAAGAGGAGTTTCACCGCAGTTTACGCCGTCTTTTATGATATTGCGCAGGTGAGCGGAATAGACGCTCATAAAATCGTACTCAATCACTCTGCCGCTTTCGTTACCTGGTTCAATATCATATGCCATATCTAGGATCTCAGTGACCTCACTGCCCTCAAGTCCGCCGTTCGGAGTAAAGAACTTGAGTCCGTTTTTCTGGTACGGATGATGAGACGCAGTGATCTCAAGAGAAGCGCTTGCTTTTATATCGCTGACAACAGCCATAAACATTGCCGGTGTGGCGCAAAGACCGCAGTCATAGACAATTGCGCCTTCCTTGTGAAATGCGCAAACGGCAGCGCGCTTTATCCTTTCGGCGGATATTCTTGAGTCGTGCCCTACGGCAATGCTGAAATCAACGCATTTGAATTTACTCTTGTACCAGCGCGCAAACGCCGTGCAAACACTGCTGACCACCTCATCCGTAAGCTGCATTTTTTCGTTATGGGTCTCAACAGCGGTGCCGCGAATATCCGTTCCGCTCTTAAGCTTTAAAAGCTCATCTTTTGTAATAGTCTGCATTTATAATCCCTTCATTAAAAGCATTATCATACGCCTCAATAAGAATTTGATACATAGGCGCGGAAGTCTTTATGACTTTTCTCAGTTCATCTATGATCTTCGTTGAGGCGATCCTGCTCAGATCCCTTTTCCATACCGAAAATTCAAAATATTTCGCATTTAAGTATTTTTTTAGTTCCTCGGGAGCGTCAGGCGCCTTGTCCTTTTTATAAAATTCATCGGTATTGTATTTAAGCCCGGCTTTCTTTACACATGAAGCGGCTTCAAGCCATCGATCCGGCTCTTTAAGAATCAGCTTCCTGACCTCATCCATCTGTGCGGGCTTTCCCCACATACCGAGCCCGTAAGCATATCCCTCTGGTTTGAATTCAAACCAATATGTGGGAGCAAGCGGATACTCAAATTTATTTCTGCGAAACATGACCCACAGGTTCTCACGGTAAAGCAGCTTACTTTTCGTTCTGCGTGTATCCCGCCTGATACGTGAGACTATATAGGTGGGATTGGTGTCCATCAGCTCGTCAATATCGCAGAGCAGGTCCGACAGATCGAGCACCATCTGCCGCATAGGCACGATCGCGCCCTGCTTGAGTTCTTCCTTATGCTCCTCATAGAAAGCTTTGGAATCGTTGAACCTGTTGAGCGAAAGAAGCTCTATTGTTTCAGGCTGAATGCCCGTGTAATTATACATCAAGAAGTCCCTCCTCAAGCATTTTCTGCGCGGCAAGCATGGCGCAAAGCTTCGCACCGTGGAAAGTAAGCCCGCCCTGTATCCAAGCGTAATAAGGCTCTCGTATAGGCGCGTCCGCGGACAGTTCGATTGAAGAACCCATCGTGAACGCTCCAGCCGCCATAACGACCTTGCTGTCATATCCCGGCATATCCCATGGCTCGGGGGTCAGATAGCTGTCTATCGGGCTGCCGCTCTGCACACCCTGACAAAAAGCCACAAGTCTTTTTTCATTGCCGAGACCGAGAGACTGAACAATATCCCCTCTTTCGGCGTCAAACGCCGGCGTCGTATCAAATCCAAGATCGTCAAACAAAGAGGCTATGTAAACTGCGCTCTTCAAAGCTTCGCCAACTGTATGCGGAGCATAAAACAGACCCATATACAACTCACGGTTCATACCGAGTGTCGCGCCGACCTCTTTGCCGAGTCCGGGCGTTGTAAGCCTGTAAGCGCATTGTTCAACAAGTTCTTTTTTTCCGGCAATATAGCCGCCTGTTCTTGCCATTCCGCCGCCGGCATTTTTAATCAGCGAGCCTGCGGTCAGATCGGCGCCCACATCGCACGGCTCAAGCTTCTGCACGAATTCACCGTAACAATTATCTACCATTACTATGACATTGGGATTTTTCGCTTTTGAGATTCGGACTGCTTTTTCTATTTCGGAAACGACAAGGCTGGGGCGCAGCTCATATCCTCTGCTGCGCTGAATATAGACCATCGTAACAGATGAATCAACGGCGTTTTCAACCGCGTCATAATCTATCTTCCCGTCTTTGAGCGGGACCTCGTCATATGAAACACCGAAATCCTTGAGCGAGCCCATGCCGCTGCCGGAAATGCCGATCACATTATGTATCGTGTCATAAGGTGTGCCCGTTATGCTAAGCATTTTATCACCGGGACGCAGAACGCCAAACAGCGCAGTGGCGAGCGTGTGTGTGCCGCAGGTGAAATTATGGCGCACAAGCGCATCCTCCGCGCCGAAAACATCAGCCCATATCCTGTCAAGCGTGTCTCTTCCGCGGTCTCCGTATCCGTAGCCGGTAGTTGACGCAAAATGGCTTTCCGATACGCCATGTTGAATAAACGCAGATATCACTTTCTGCTGATTATATTCCGTTATCTCATCAATGATCTTAAATTGTGTATGCGCTTTTTCAAGCGCCCTGTCAGAGGCACTCTGAATACGCTTATCTATATTAAAAAATGGCGTCATCCGTAAATTCTCCACTTTCCGTTATTTTTAAATCCGAGTTCCGAGTAAAAATGTTCGTTTTTATTCAGTTCACGCATTATGTATACAGTTCCGAGAACCTGCCGGCAGATATGACTGACAACAGCACTGCCGATTCCCTTTTTTCTGAATTCAGGCTTTGTTTGCACGCCCGATAAAACAGCGCAGTTATCATAAATTGAGGACAAAACCGCGCATGAAATCATCTTGCCGTTTTCCAAAACGCAGCAGGCTGCGGAAGTTCCGGTTCTCACACGTCTGCTGATATCCGCATACCACGCCTCAAAGCTGCCTTCGTACCCTACAAAGTCGTAAAGTTTTTTAAACTCGTCAAAAGAGTTTAAAGAACGGATCTCATATCCGCAAGATCTGATGCATTTATTGCCGCATTCCATAACAAACCCCGAATCAAATCGGCAGTCCATATGAAAATCATCCCTGCACAAGAGTGTTGAAAAACCTTTCATGGTAAAAAAAGACAAAAGCTCGTCCGCATCCGCACATTCCGAGTCATATGACAGCACAGCGTCTGAATCAAGATAGCATATAACGGCAGTACAATGATCTGAAATCAACTGCCGGTAGAATGAAACGAAAGAATACCCGAATCCATATGCTGCGGCAAGTGATTTTATACGAACCGTATACAAATCGTTGATTTTAAATGCATCAAGCTGTTTAAAATCATCTATTTTTTCAATCATAGAGCGCCGTTAAAAATACTTTTAAAAATCTTCTTGTTTCTTCGATATCGCTTTTTTTAACTACGCTTGCGCCTGTGTGGATATATCTGCACGGAAGAGACACAGCAGCCACGCGGCAGCCGCCTGCCGAAGTCTGAACGGCACCGGCGTCATTGCCCCCTGCAATCTTTGTTTTGGTCTGCGCTTTTATCCCGTTGTTTTCCGCAAGGCGCACAGCCTTTTGATATAATTCCCTGTCGTAGACGGTTCTGCCGTCCATATACGATATTACTGGACCGTTTCCGAGTACACAGCAGCGCTCCGCGCCCGAAACGCCTTCTATATCGGCAGCTGTTGTGGACTCCAGCACAACTGCGATATCAGGCTTCACGGAATAAGACGTGCATGCCGCGCCGCGAAGTCCGACTTCCTCCTGAACATTGAAACAAAAATAAGTATCATATTCCAGATCCGAATGAATGAGTTCTATAAGCAGCATGCAGCCGATCCTGTCGTCAAGCGCCTTGGCTTTAACAAAGCCGTCTCCGAACTCGCAGTAATCCGAAACAAAATAGGCATAGTCTCCGGGCTGAACATATTTTTCTGCTTCGGCTTTATTCTCGGCACCGATATCAAGCAGAAAATCGCTGAATTTCGGAACGCTCTCTTTTTCGTCCGAACTCATAAGATGAACGGCTTTCGCCCCGACAACACCTGTTTTTCCGTTTATGCTGAGACGGCGTGTAAGAACGGCCTCCGCGTCAATTCCGCCCACAGGTGAAAATTTCAGATAGCCCTCATCCGTTATATGCGTGATGATAAAGCCGACCTCGTCCATATGGGCGCAGAGCATAACTTTTTTATCCGGCGTTTTTTTACCTTTTTTAAACGCGACTACCGAGCCAAGCGCGTCCACTTTATAATCACACTTGCCGCGGATCTTCTCAATAATATACTCCCTTACAGCGCGTTCATCGCCGGAAGTTCCGTTTAAAAGGCAAAGCTCTTTAAGCATTCCGTTCACCTGCCCTTTCTTCAATATAAGCAGCTATCAGATCCGCAACGCTTTCCACATCCCTGATATCAATAACCTCGGAAGGTGTGTGCATATATCTGAGCGGTATTGAAATGAGTCCGCATCTGATCCCGTTTCTGTTCAGTGTGATAACATCGGCATTCGTTCCCGTTCTCCCGCTCATAACCTCAGTCTGATAAGGGATATTATGCTTTTTCGCGCAGTCGGCAAGCCGCTTTGAGATCTCTCTGTCAAGAACAGGTGAAAAGCCCACCATTGCGCCGCCCGAAACTTCTCCGCAATCCTCCTTGCTGCACTGCGGAGAATAGCCGAACGACACATCAACGGCGATCGCCTCATCCGCATCGATACCGTAAGCACCGGCTTTGGCGCCTCTTGTTCCGACTTCCTCCTGTGCAGAAAGCATTACCGTTACTTTAACAGGCAGCTTTTTCAGCCTGTCAAGCGCAAGAAGAAGCGCGGCAACACCGCAGCGGTCATCAAGGCAGTTGGAAGCTATCCTGCTGCCGCAGAGCGTGTCAAAGCTGTGCTTGAAAACGATTCTGTCTCCGGGAGAAACAAGGCATTTTAACGCTTTTTCGGAAAGACCTGTATCGACCGCAAGATCACTTATTTTACTTACCTTTTTATCCGATTCGGAGCGAAGATGCGGCGGCAGCGCGCAGATCACCCCGCGAAGCTGCTCTTTTCCGAGCACCAGCACCTCGCTTGCCGGCAAAAAGCGTCGGTCTACTCCGCCGCTCGCGGAAAATTTTATAAAACCGTCTTCCGTTACGGAAGTAACAACAAGTCCGATCTCGTCGGTGTGCGCATCAAGCAAAAAATGATACCCGTCTCCGAAAGTGCAGAAAACATTATTCATTTCGTCTTTTCTGACACTGCCGTACGGCGTGAGCAGAGATTTCAAAACATCATAAAGATCATCTTCACAGCCTGACAGCGCATATGCGCCTGTCAATTTTTTTATCAGTTCAGCAGTTTCCATCATTCAGTAAATCCATTCACCAATTCTTTATATTTTCTGCCTCTGTACTCAAAGGTCTTAAACTGATCGAACGCCGGACATGCCGGGCACAGAGAAACGATATCACCGCTTTCGGCTTTTTCCTTTGCGAGCATCAGGGCATTTTCCATCGTATCCGTTTTTTCTATTTCTATTCCGCTGTTTTTGTATTCGGGATCAGAGGTAACCGCTTCATATATCTTATCGGCGGTTGCGCCGTTTAAAACGAGCAGCTTCACTTTTTTGAGTACAAGCGGAACCATTTGGCTCATATCGTTGCCCTTATCCGATCCGCCGCAGATCATAATGATCTTCTGATCAAAAGCGTTGAGACCGCTTATCACACGCGACGGCGAAGTGGCAATGGAATCATTATAATATTTTACGCCTTTATAATTGCGCACAAATTCGATCCTGTGTTCAACGCCTGTAAAGGTCTGCGCAATTTTTTTCATGTTTTCGGGTGAAACAATTCCCCAAACAGCGCTTATCGCCGTGCAGTAATTCTCAACATTGTGCATACCGGGAATTTTTATAATATCCTTATTGAAAAGAACGGTTTTTCTGCCGTTTTCACAGTATATGATATCGCCGTTTGAATCAAGATAAGCGCCGTTTTGAACAGGATGTTTTACGGAGAACTCACAGAGCGTTCCCCGAACATCATAGCGCATATCGTGATACACTTTTCCGCCTATCGAATAATCGCAATCGGCATTCAAAACCGTTTTAGAGTCTGCGGACTGATAAATCAGTATATTCCTTTTCGCGTCCACATACTCGTCAAGATTGACATGATGATCCTGATGTGTGATCTCAATATTTGTAACGACGGCAATATCGGGTCTGTTTACCATATTTCCCATAGTGAGAAGCTGAAAAGAGGAAAGCTCAACAACGGCAAAATCCTTATCGGTTATCTTTTCAAGCTCAGGCATAAGCGCTTTGCCGATATTTCCGCCGAGATAGACCTTTTTACCCTGTGCTTCCAGCATTTTTGCAATAATGGTGGTTGTGGTAGTCTTTCCGTTTGAGCCGGTAACGCCTATGATCTTTGAAGGGCAAAGACGAAAGAACACTTCCATTTCCGTTGTTACTTTCTGCCCTCTCTCAATGCATTCGCCTATCCACTTATTCTGAAAAGGAAGTATGCCGTGTGAGCGGAACACCAGATCCATCTGCGGGAGCACATCCAGATAGTTTTCGCCGAGACTGAAGATGACGCCGAGCCTGTCAAGATCATTACAGATATCCTCGCCGATATATTCCCTGTCCCGCCTATCACAGGCATAGACCTGCACGCCGTGAGCGGCAAGCCATTTTGCGCAGGGAACATTTGCAACACCCATTCCGACAAACGCAACCTTTTTTCCTTTTAAAGATTCAAGATATTCATTAACCTTATCTGTCATTATATCACCTCTAATGCGCATAAAAAGAGCCGTCAAGATATGACTTTACAGTGAAATCCTCCATATGCTTTTCAAGCTCTTTCTGAAAAGGAAGAATTTCGTTGTGCTTGAGCTTTTCGGGAATGGGAACGGAACAGTTCATCAGATATTGCGCAGCCATCTGCTGTGTTTTTGTCTGCATATTTCCCAGAAAATAACACTTTTCGTTTTCAGGCTCCACGATTGCGAGCGCGATCTTAAGCTGCTCTTTCTTTCCGAAGGTGCACACCATTTTCGAAAGTGCCACTGCGCCGTCCTGCGCCTTATCCGTAACAAATACGAGTAAACAGTTTCCCGCTCTTTTAAGGCGGCGTACCGTCAGGTCGTTTACGGCGCAGTCAAGATACGCGAGCACATCGTCTTTGCTCAGATCATCGACTCCGCACACATAGAAAAACTCTTTTCTTTTAAAAGCCGTATAGCTGAATTCCAGTCCGTCGTATTCAACATTGCTGTCAACAGCATAGCCGTTGCTTTTAAGTTTCTCGAACAGGGATTCCATATATTTCTCGGGATCTGACGGCAGCCCGTCTGTTTTATAGTAACCGCAGTCTTTTATCTCATGCTCAATACGGTTAAGAAAAGCATTTGTCTTGCCGTATTTTGAGTAATACACCAAAGCAATAACAAGGCTTGCTAAAATAAGCCCGTCGCTGAGATAGCTGAAGAGCACCGCGGCGGTACCGCCGAGCGCCGCAATATACGGCTGGACGCCAATATAAACAACAATATAAATTAGGGTCACGGCAACAATGATCTTCATTGCGGTAAACATTTTCTTTTGCTTTTTTCTTATTTCTTTCATTTTATCATCTCTGCAAACTGTTCTTCGCTTATGACTTTAACGCCGAGGGAATTGGCTTTGTCAAGCTTGCTTCCGGCTGACTCGCCCGCAAGAACATAAGTGGTTTTCTTTGATACCGAAGAAGATGTCTTTCCTCCGAATCTTTCTATAATCTCAGAAGCCTCCGAGCGCTTGAACGAACTGAGCGTGCCTGTCAGCACAAAAGTCATGCCTTCAAAACGATTGTCATTGACCGTACTGAGAGACTCCATATTGACGCCTGCTTTGCGAAGACTTTCAATAAGCTCTGCTGTTTTCGGATTTTTAAAGAAATCGGCAACGCTTTCCGCCATAATGCTTCCGAAGCCGTCGATCTCAAGAATTGCGTTCACATCGGCTTGCATGATTGCGTCTATCGTTTTGAAATGCTCAGCAAGCAGTTTGCCAGCCTTTGCGCCTATATGGCGTATTCCGAGCGCGAAGAGAAGCTTGCCGAGGTCATTGCTCTTTGATTTTTCAACGGAAGCGATTATATTATTTATGCTTTTTTCTTTAAAACCGTCAAGCCGGGCCTGTTCTATCTTTTCATACGTGAGAGCATAGATATCCTCTGTTTTTGTGATCAGGGAATGATTTACGAACGTTTCAAGGATAGCCGGACCCAGACCCTCTATATCCATAGCATCTCGTGAACAAAAGTGTATAAGATTTCTGAGAAGCTGCGCAGGGCAGTCTGGATTTATGCACCGGATCGCCGCTTCGCCCTCCTCCCGGATCACCTGACTGCCACAGCTTGGGCATTTCTCCGGGTATTGATAAAAGCCGTTCGAATTGTGTTCCTTTACACAAAGCACTTCAGGTATGATATCTCCCGCTTTGCGAACCGTTACAATATCGCCTATCCCGATCCCCTTTTCGGCAATAAAATCCTGATTGTGAAGCGTAGCGCGTGAGACGGTTGTGCCGGCAAGGTGAACCGGTTCAAGCACCGCCGTGGGAGTCAGGACGCCTGTTCTGCCGACTTTGATCTCAATATCGACAAGCTTTGTCTGCTTTTCTTCGGGCGGGTATTTGAAAGCCACGGCCCATTTCGGAAATTTTGCCGTTGAGCCAAGCTCCCGGCGCATTTCAAAATCATCGACCTTTATTACGGCGCCGTCAATATCAAACTCAAGACTTCCACGGCTCTCGCCGATCCTGTCTATCTGTTTGACCGCTTCATCAATCGTATCCACAAGCGTATAACCGGGAATCGTGTTAAATCCCAGTTCTTTAAGAAAATCAAGGCTCTGCTTATGTGAGGTAAGCTCAGCCCCCTCAACCTGCTGCACATTGAAAACAAAAATATCGAGTCCGCGTGTTGCCGCTACACTGCTGTCTTTCTGCCTGAGAGAGCCTGCAGCGGCGTTTCTTGGGTTTTTAAACGGAGTTTCACCGTTGATAAGCTGTCGGTCCACAACTTTTTCAAAGCTTTTTTTCGGCATATAGACCTCGCCGCGCACCTCGATAAACGGTATCGGCTGATTCAGTTTAAGCGGAACATTGTGAATGACCCTGAGATTTCCGCTGACGTCTTCGCCTATGTCGCCGTCACCGCGCGTAGAGCCTCTCACAAAAACGCCGTCTCTGTACTCAAGCGAAACGGAAAGTCCGTCTATCTTCGGCTCAACGCAGTATTTTGCGCCTTTTACAACATCAGAAACACGCTTTTCAAAATCATAGAGCTCTTCTTTTGAAAAAGCATCCTGAAGCGATTCCATTCTTACATTGTGAGCAACGCTTGCAAAGCTGTTGTCCGCTTTTCCGCCCACTCTTTTTGTAGGCGAATCCGGGCTGTCGAACTCTGGATATTTTTCCTCCAGCTGCTGAAGCTCACGCATCATCATATCATATTCGTAATCCTCTATTTCGGGCGCGTCATCATTATAATAGCGCTCGCTGTGATATCTCAGAGTTTTACGCAGATCTTCTATTTTTTTCTCAATATCGGTCATTACACTCACCACCGAAATATTATATCAAATCAAAAAGCTTTCTTCAATATAATATTTACTGAATATAAATAAAATAAACCGCAATATGTAAAAAAGGCAGAGCCTTGCCCTGCCTTTACAGCCACAATCATAAACAGAATTTGCGGAACACTTTTTTGCCTTTTTTTACGATGATCCCATCTCTAAACAGATCTTTTTCATATGAAGTATACGGGTCCGTTATCTTTTCATCGTTAACGGTGATACCGCCCTGCTGGATGAGTCTTCTGCCTTCGCCCTTTGATTTTATCATAGAAGCCTTGAGCATAATGTCTAAAAGCTGAACATTTCCGTTTTCATCGAAATCGGAATCCTCAAGCTTCGTTGAGGGCATATCGGAATCATCCGCGCCGCCGCCGAAGAGCGCTTTCGCGGCATTCTGAGCCTTAACAGCCTCCTCCTCACTGTGCACAAGCTTTGTAAGCTCAAATGCGAGTTTTTCCTTGGCGGAATTGAGCTGAGCGCCCTCAAGCTTTTCATATTCGGCGATTTCATCAAGCGGCATAAAGGTAAGCAGTTTCATACACTTGATAACATCCGCATCGTCAACATTGCGCCAATACTGATAAAACTCATACGGAGTCGTTTTTTCCGGATCAAGCCAGACAGCGCCTTTCTGCGTTTTGCCCATTTTCTTGCCCTCTGAATTAAGAAGCAAGGTAATGGTCATAGCATCCGCGTTGCCGCCGAGCTTTCTTCTGATAAGCTCCATACCGCCGATCATATTAGACCACTGATCATCTCCGCCGAACTGAAGATTACAGCCGTATTTCTGATACAAAGCGTAAAAATCATAGCTCTGCATGATCATATAGTTGAATTCGAGAAAGGAAAGACCGCGTTCCATTCTCTGCTTATAGCACTCAAAAGTAAGCATTCTGTTTACGGAAAAACAAGCGCCCACCTCACGGAGCAGGTCGATATAATTCAGATCAAGAAGCCAGTCCGCATTATTGACCATCAGCGCTTTATCATCCGAAAAATCAATAAACTTTGACATCTGCTTTTTAAAGCAATCGCAGTTGTGCTGAATCGTTTCCGGGGTCATCATCTGGCGCATATCCGTTCTGCCGCTCGGATCGCCGATCATTCCCGTTCCTCCGCCGATCAGGGCGATCGGCTTATTGCCTGCTTCCTGAAGCCTTTTCATAAGCGTAAGAGCCATGAAATGGCCGACATGAAGTGAATCCGCAGTGGGATCGAAGCCGATATAAAACACTGCTTTGCCGTTATTTACAAGCTCTCTTACTCTTTCCTCGTCTGTGATCTGCGCGATGAGTCCGCGCTCGCGCAGTTCTTCATAAATTCCCATTTTCATCGTCCTCCTTAGCGTTATTAAGCATTTCGCCCGCGCTTTCAAGCAGAGCGTCCGTTATCTGAAGCCCGCCCATGATCCGGGCAAGCTCTTGTTTTCTTTCCTCGTAAGCAAGCGGCGTTACGCAGGTATATGTTCTGTTGTTTCTGAAATCTTTTTTAATCAGAAAATGCGCATCGGCAAACGCTGCGATCTGCGCAGAGTGAGTTACTGTTATCACCTGCGTGCTTTTGGACACGGCTCTCAGCTTCATACCGATCTTTCCGCTTGCCCTGCCCGAAACACCTGTATCTATCTCATCAAAGATCAGCGTGCCGACTGTATCATTATAGGCGATAATATTCTTTATTGCAAGCATGATTCTTGAAAGCTCACCGCCTGATGCGATCTTGGCAAGCGGCTTTGCAGGCTCGCCGGGATTTGTAGAGATCAGGAATTCAATTTTGTCATATCCCGATGAAGAAAGGATACCCTTTTCAAAATGCACTTTAAAAGTGATCTTGGGCATATCAAGGAATTCGAGCTGAGACTTGACATCCTTTTCAAACTTTTCTGCCGTTTTCTTTCGCAGCGTGGAAAGCTGATCCGCCAGACCGACCACATGGGCGAACGCGTCATCGTATTCACTATTGAGCCTTTCCAGCTCTTCATCATCAAACAGAAGCGCTTCTCGTTTCTCTTTGGCGTTTTGCAGGCTTTGAAGCATCTGTTCTTCCGTTTCGCCGTATTTTTTGCCCAGCCTGTAAAGCAGATCGAGCCGTTCTTCTATTCTTTCTTTTTCATCAGGGTCAAAATCAAGCGATTCCGCCTCTGTTTCAATTATATTTTTTACCGTTTCAAGCTCATCGTCTATATTCCGCAAAACCGAATACGCCTCTGCCGCGGCAGCAGAAACCGCGGAAAGTTTTTCTATTTCATCCGATACGGAAGACAGCGCAAGCCTTATACCGGGTGTATCATCATCCCCGTTTACGGCGCCTATCAGGGCGGCATACGCTGCAAGCGCTTCATCCGCGGAATCAAGGATCTTTTTTCTTGCCGTCAGGGACTCAATCTCTCCCGGTTTTATATCCGCTGCCTCAAGCTCTTTTATCTGATAATCGAGCAGTTCGGTATTTCTGTCTTTCTTATCAGCATCAGCGGTGAGCTGTTTCAGCCTTCGTCTGACAGCGATCAGCAAGGAAAACGCCTTTTTATATTCGCTTATCAGTTCATCGCCGCCGGATAGCATATCTATAAATTTATAGTGATAATCGGGGTTCAGCAGCGTCTGACTGTCGTGCTGACCATGAATATTGACAAGCGCGCTCCCCAGTTCCCGCAAAACAGACACCGTTGCCGGTCGGCCGTTAACACGGCAAACGGACTTTCCCTCACTGCTTATCTTTCTGGTGAGCAGAAGCGAATCGTCCTCCTCTGCGGAAAAGCCGAGTTCATTCAATTTACTGTGCACGGAAGCATTGATATCTGTAAACAGCGCGGAAACGAACGCCGAATCGGCTCCGTGGCGCACCAGTTCCCTTGATGTGCGTTCCCCGAGGATGGCGTTGATGGAATCGACCACGATCGACTTACCTGCTCCCGTTTCACCTGTAAGCACATTAAGACCTTCGGAAAACTCTATTTCAGCCTTTTCTATTACCGCTATATTTTCAATATCAAGAGTTTTTAACATTTAATACTTTCTCCAAATTTGAAGTAAATACCCTGGCTGCCTTTTCGTTGCGGCAGAGCACAAATATCGTGTCATCGCCGGCTATCGTTCCGAGCACGCCGCTCCATTTCATCGAGTCGATCGCGGCGCAGGCGGCGTTAGCCGTGCCCGAAAAGCATTTTATACACACTGTATTCACCGCGTAATCCACGCTGATAACGGATTCCCGAAATATCCCGCTTGTGATCAGACCCGAATCATCACGCGCGTTCTTTACGCCTGTGGAATATATATATCTGCCTTCATCGGACAGTTCTTTGACAAGGCGCAGCTCCTTGATGTCACGCGAGATTGTTGCCTGCGTGACCTCAAAGCCGCAGTCATACAGATAAGACTGCAGCTCCTCCTGCGTTTCTATCTTGTTGTTTCTGATAAGTTCAAGAATTTTGGCGAGCCTTCTTTTTTTCATATGGTTACGCCCCTCTTTCTATTATCTTCTTTTTTACGATCTGATAAAAATTATCCGGCTTTATCTTTATAAGCTTTGCTTTATAATTTGAAAGCGAGATAGAAGCCACGCAATCGCCGTCCATCTCAACGGGAGTCTCACCGTCACAGGTAAAAATAGCGTTGTTGCTGACATCGCTGCGCACGGAGATATTAAGAGTATATTTGGAATTTACAACAAGACTTCTGTCCATAAGCGAATGCGGGCAGATGGATGTTATAACAAAGCAATTGAGATCAGGACTTAAAACAGGACCTCCGGCGGCAAGCGAATAAGCGGTGGAGCCGGTCGGCGTTGAAATGATTACTCCGTCGGCCCTGACGCTCAGCATGTCAGTCTCATCGGATTTTATATCAATATCAATCAGTCTTGCAAAATCTCCTCTTGAAAGCACGGCGTCATTCAGGCAGTGATTATGGCTGATCACAGTGCCGTTCTTAATTACATCAGCTCTGAGCATGATTCGCTCATCGACTATATAATCACCCTTGAGCACCGCTTCAAGAAGAGATATTTCATTTCTTTCGACGGCACTTAAAAAGCCGAGCCTGCCACCGTTTACGCCGAGTGCAGGTTTACCGTTTACAGCGGCATTTTTTGCCACTTTCATGGTTGTTCCGTCTCCGCCAACGGCAACGGCAATATCACATACTTTATACATCTCATCCGCGGGCACAAACACGCAGTCTGCGCCATCCAGCGCACGTTTATATTTCTCATGAAAACACAGCCGGCAATTTTCGCCGGACAATACAGAGACCATCTCTTTGGCGATCCCCAAAGATTCGCTTTTTTCAAGATTGGCAAATACAGAAAAAATCATTGCAGTTCCTCATGTGAAGCTTTCACTACTCCTGCGGCATCCAAATTCTCTCTGACAGCAGGACTATCGCTTTTGCGTATCCACATTAAATATTCAATATTACCCTCCGGCCCTTTAACAGGAGAATAATCAAGCCCCAAGACCGAAAAACCGGCCTGTACGGCTTCGCTTACCATTCGGTTCACAACCTCTGTATGAACATCCATATCGCGGACAACACCTTTTTTTCCCACTTTTTCCCTGCCCGCCTCGAACTGAGGCTTTATAAGGCAGACCGCCTCGCCGCCTGGAACAAGAAATTTATGAAGATTCGGAAAAATGAGCCTGAGCGATATAAACGAGACATCAACACTTGCGAAATCTATATTGTCTTTAATGACGGATTCATCAACGTATCTAAAATTGGTCCTCTCAAGATTGACAACACGGCTGTCACACCGCAGTTTCCAGGCAAGCTGGCCGTAGCCTACATCAACGGAATAGACCTTTGAAGCGCCGTTCATAAGCATACAATCCGTAAATCCGCCCGTTGACGCGCCGACATCCATGCATATCTTTTCATTCAGGTCAATCGGAAAGGAGCGCATTGCTTTTTCAAGTTTAAGGCCGCCGCGGCTGACATATTTCAACGTATTTCCGCGCACCTCAAGAACATCGCCGTCCTTAAGCTCAAAGCCGGCTTTATCCACCTTCTGATTATTCACATAAACCTGACCTGCCATGATTACGGCTTTGGCTTTTTCCCTGCTGGGAGCAAAGCCGCGCTCAAAAACGGCAACATCAAGCCTGGTTTTGTTTTTCACCACGGATCACTTCCAGTATGCCCTGCGAATCAAGGCTGTATTTTTTGAGCTGAGACGCCACGGACGCCTGTTTGATAAACTCATCGTTGACTGCAATGTGGCGGAAATTAACACGGATATTCAGCTCTTCCAGCAGCGCGGCGAAGGTTTCTCCCACACCGCCTGTTTTTATGCTTTCTTCGAAAAAGAACACATTTTTCGCATCAGCCGCGAGCATCACCGTAGACGGACTGATCGGCTTTATTTGATTAAGTTTTATTATAAAAGTATCATCAAGCTGTTCGTAAGCCTTATAGCACTCGCAGAATTCTCTTCCGTATGAAATAATGCAGTTTGAAGCGTTCTTATCTCCGAAGACCGATATTTCTTCCCTATCGTATGTATAGTCTTGCGGCATTTCGCCCGGAACACCGCGCGGGTATCGGACCGCAACAGCGCCCTTGTCCTTATATATTCCCTTTACAAACATTAGAGCCAGCTCGTTAAAATCCGACGGAGCATAGACTGTGAGTCCAGGCACACTGTTAAGAAAAGCGGTATCAAATACACCCTGATGGGATTCCCCGTCCTCTCCCACAAAACCTGCGCGGTCTATACCGAACACGACTTTAAGGCCCTGCATCGCGACATCGTGAATGAGCTGATCGTAAGAACGCTGCAGAAATGTGGAATATACGGCAAAAACCGGCACCATTCCGTTTCTTGCAAGCCCGGCGGAAAACGTAACGGCATGCTGCTCGGCAATACCGACGTCAAAAAATCGATTGGAATATTTATGCGCGAATTTGGACAGACCCGTCCCCTCAGCCATAGCCGCGGTCACGCAGCATATCCTGTTGTCTTTAGCCGCAAGATCACACATGATCCTGCCGAAAGCGGCTGAAAAAGTTTCACCGCTGGATTTCGGTTCACCTGTTTCAATGTCAAACTTTCCGATTCCGTGAAACTGGGTAGGATTTTTTTCGGCCGGATTATATCCCTTACCTTTAACCGTATTGACATGGACAAGTACGGAATGATTATGAGCCTTTGCCGTTTCCAGAGCGGCAACGAGCGCGCCGATATCATGACCGTCAATAGGACCGTAATAACGGAAGCCCAGATCCTCAAAGAAAGTACCCTTGTGATATATCCGTCTCCTCAGACTGCCGTTTATAGCCGTAAACATACGGTTTATCTGACTGCCTATTCGGGGTATCTTTGCAATAGTCCGCCTGACCTTTGACTTGAATGTTGAATACTTTTTTGAGGTTCTGACCGTGGTAAGATGCTTAGCAAGACTTCCCACGTTTTTGCTTATCGACATCTTATTGTCATTAAGAATCACAATAAGGTTGCTGTGATTGTCACAGGCGCAGTTATTGAGCGCCTCATATGCAAGACCGCCTGTAAGCGCACCGTCGCCTATTACGGCAATAACCTTGCCTTTTTCACCTTTTATCTGCTTTGCCTTTGCAAGACCGATTGCCTGCGAAACGGAAACACTGGAATGGCCGCTCGAAAAAATATCATGCTCACTTTCGACCGGCCGCGTAAAGCCGCTGATTCCGCCCTCCGTGCGCAGGGTGGGAAAGCTTTCCTTTCTCCCCGTGAGTATCTTATGTGTGTAGCACTGATGACCCACATCAAAAACGATCTGGTCAACAGGACTGTTGAAAACCTTATGAAGCGCGACCGTAAGTTCAACAACACCAAGGTTTGAGGCCAAATGACCGCCTGTTTTTGACACCGTTTCAATAAGATACTGCCTAATTTCACTGCAAAGCTGAACAAGCTCGTCATCGGTCATTTTTTTTATATCTCTGGGCGAATTGATCTTTTCCAATTCAGACACTTAATCAACCCTTTTCTTAATTAAGCAAGAGAGAAATACAATATATTTTAAACGGATCGACTCCCTTGTTTAAGAATAATATAATAACACTAAACGATTAAAAATTCAACATCGTCCTGCAATATCACTTATTTCTGTTCACAAGATAACGTGCAAGAGTTATAATAAAATCCGTATTGCCGTCAAACGCCGCAAGAGACGATACCGCCGCCTGCGTAAGCCGTTCGACATCCTTTTGAGACTCCTTTATTCCCTTAATCGTAACATATGTGGTCTTTTGATTTTCGGCATCTGAGCCGATCGGTTTACCGAGGATCTCACTGCTGCCGGTAATGTCCAGTATATCATCCTTGATCTGAAACGCCGTTCCGAGATGATAGGCAAATGCAGAAGCGGCTGCGATCCTGTCTTCTCCCGCTCCGGCGGCAATGCAGCCAAGCAGACAGGCAGCGGAAATAAGCGCTCCTGTTTTTAAGCGGTGGACGGAAAGTATCTGCCTGATGTCGGGGGATTCGCTTTCATACTTTAGGTCAAGTACCTGACCGCCGATCATGCCCAATGCGCCGCCGTTCTGCGCCAAGAGACTGCAGGCGGCCGCTTTTTTGGAATCATCCAGTTCCGAATCTGAAATGATCTGAAAAGCGTGAGTGAGCAAAGCGTCTCCGGCAAGCAGCGCGGTTGCTTCTGAGAACTGCTTGTGGCAGCTCGGCTTTCCGCGGCGCATATCATCATCGTCCATACAGGGCAGATCATCGTGGATAAGGCTGTATGTGTGCATATATTCGACGGCACAGGCAAAATCAAGCGCCGAATACCTGTCTGCTCCGCAGAGTTTTGCAAACTCAAGGCAAAGCACGGGGCGTATTCTCTTTCCCCCGTTTGACAGGCTGTATCTCATTGCCTGCACCACTTCGTCCTGCCCGTCTTTGCACTCCGGCAGCAGATCGGTAAGCCGTCTTTCTATGATTGAAATATCGTTATTCAGTATGTTATTGAATTCAAGCTCTGTCATGCTGAACACCTTCCTTTCAGATTCCGTGCACCATTCCTATCAAAAAGATCGGAACATCATTGATCTTCTTTTGTAAGCTCTGTGATTTTCTGCTTGGCGGCCGAAAGCTTTTCGTTGCAAAACGCAGCAAGCTTTGTCCCCTCTTCAAAAAGCTTGATGCTGTCATCAAGCGGCGTTTCTTTTTTTTCAAGCAGAACCACGATTTCCTCAAGCCTTGTAACCGCCTGTTCATACGTCATTTCACTGTTTTTCATATTTTCGCACCTCGCAAACATCGCAGTCCGCCTCACCGTCTGAAAAAGAAACGGTGAGCCTGTCGCCTGCCGATAAATCATCCATACTGCCTACCGCTCTTCCGTTTCTGCGGGCAACGGCATACCCTCTTGACATTACAGCCAGTGGGCTTAACGCGTTCAGTTTTCCGGCTATGCCGGAAAATCGGTGAAACTCCAACTCGGCTCTCTGCGTAAACGCAGTGTTCAGCCGTTTGCCGAAATTTTCAATTCTGTCTGTATGAGCGGAAAGCATCACATTCGGATCAGCGAGAACGCCGTGCTCTGTTATCTCAGACAGATTCTGCAACTGCGCGTCAATAGAAGAAGTTATATATAATTCGGCAGTATATTTAAGGGATCTGATATGTATATAAAGCGTGTTTATATCGGGGCAGACAATTTCCGCCGCCGCACTTGGAGTTGGCGCGCGGAGATCCGCCACATAATCGCATATAGTAAAATCGCTCTCATGCCCAACGGCGGATACGATCGGAGTCTTACAGGCGATTACCGCCCTTGCGACCTCCTCCGTGTTGAACGCCCAGAGGTCCTCCACGGAACCGCCTCCGCGTCCGACTATGATGACATCTATATCACCAAGGCTGTCCAGCAAAGAGATAGAACTGACGATATCCGGCGCCGCTTTCTCGCCCTGCACAACAGTCGGAACGATCACAAGCTCGGCAAGCGGATATCGTCTTGCGGTTATATTTTTGATATCCTGCACCGCCGCCCCTATATTCGATGTAACAACACCTATCCTTTGAGGAAAAGGAGGCAGAGGCTTTTTGATCTCGTCACTGCACACACCTTCTTTAAAAAGCTTTTCTTTCAGTTTTTCATAGGCAAGACTCAAAGCGCCCAGACCGTCCGGCTGCATATCCTCGGCATAAAGCTGGTAATCGCCGTTTTTTTCATAAACGGAAATCCTTCCGCGGCATATGACTTTCATTCCGTTTTCGGGCTCAAATTTCAGCCTGGAAGCATAGGACGAAAACATAACGGCTTTGAGCTGACTGCTTGCATCCTTTAATGTGAAATACATATGCCCGGAACTGTAATAATGCTTGAAATTGGATATTTCCCCGGTAATATAAATATTTCTAAGCGGTTCACTTCCGTCAAGCAAAGCTTTTATATAGGTATTCACCTGTGTTACGGTCAATGGATTCATAATGCTTTCAACCCTGCAAATACAGCCGTTCCGGCCGCGTTATCCGAACTGAATTCCGGCGAAGCGAATATCGCCGAGAATTCTGCGCTCAGTCTGTTGTTTATCATCCTGTTGCCGGATACTCCACCGGCAAAAAGAATCGGCAGCTCACCGTATTCTTTCCTTACGGCATGTGCCATTCCCTCAAGCGAAGCGCACACGCTCGATATTGTAAACTTTGCGATATCGCACGCTTTTTCGCCTGATGATATCATATTCTTAACTTTATTTTCAATGCCTGAAAAGGAGCAGTCGCAGCCTTTCATAGAAGGTCTTATTTTAAATTCGGCTGTGCTTTTCTCCGCCTCTTTTTCAAGCTGAGGACCGCAGGGAAAACGCATACCGAGCAGCACGCCCGTGCGGTCGATAGCCTGTCCTGCTTTCAGATCCGTGCTTGAGGCTATTATGCGTGCGTCTATAATATTTTCTTTGTCCGGCGATACGAGCACGGCTTCGGTCGTTCCGCCCGACACATGAAACGCAATAAACTGTTTTTGAATCAGATCAAGCCTGCCGGCAGAATAAAGGGCGGCAAGAATATGCCCGACCTGATGCGATGTTTCGTACAACGATACACCGGCAAACGCGGCGGCTGCACACGCCGTATTGATACCCACCAGAAAACAAGGCATATAACTGCCGTCAACATTCCTGGGCCTTGCGCTGACGCCGACGCCCTTTAACTCCCTGAGATCAAAATCCCCTGCAAGCTTTTTCACAAGTTCCGGCATATTGACCGTATGCTGAAAGACTGCGTCGCTCTGACGAAGCCCGCGTTCATTTTCCGCTACGGAAAGCGGTTTCTTGTACTGGCTGATACGGCTTTCGCAAAGTATCGCCGCGGAAGTTGTGTAGTTGCTTGTGTCAAATCCCGCAAACATTATTCCGAATCCCTCAGATAGCTTCTGAGCACGCCGTTCACGAAGGAGCCGTCATCTTTTCCTGAATATTTTTTCGCAAGCTCCACCGCCTCGTTGACCGACGCGCTTGAGGGTACGTTTTCTTCATAAATGATTTCATAAAGAGCAAGCCTTAATATTGAAAGATTTACTTTGGGAAGTCTTTGAAGCTTCCAGCCTTTAAGATATTTCGTGATGATGTCATCTAGCTCAGCCGTATGTAAGACTGTATTTTCGAACGCCGATTTACCGTATTCGGATATCGGAGCAACATTTTCATCGAAGATTTCCTCAATATCTTCACAGCTCAGGTCTTTAAAAAACTCTTTTTCAAAAAGCAGCAAAAATGCCTGTTCGCGCATTTCACTTCTGTTCATAAGTTTACCTTTCCGCCGCACCGGGCGATTTATTTTCCGTTTTCCTGCAGATTATAAAAAAACGGCTGAAACATATCTTTCAGCCGTATTTGAGTTACTTTTCAGTTTCACAAGGTTCTTCCGAGCTTTTCGGCTCATCTATTTCAACTGAGGCAATGATAACGTTTACCTTGGAAACAAGTTTCCCGGTCATATTCTGAACCGCCTCTTTAACGACTCTCTGAACTTCCTGAGCAACCGGCTGGATCTTTTTTCCGCTTGCAATGTTGATATAGATGCTTATATCAAGATCATCGCCGTCCTGAAAGACCCTGACGGGGCTCATGACCTTAAGGCTGCCTTTTTTTATCGTTGAAACAACGTCGTCCGGCTTATTTGAAAAGCCTGCCACTCCGCTGACATCCTTTGCCGCGTTTGTTGCAATAGAGGAAATAGCCTCCTCGGATATAATAACGCCTCCGTCGGAAGTGTATTTTGAGATTTCCATAATTTGACGCCTCCTTGCTTTTAGTATTTTAACACAACGCAATAATTTATACAAGTATTATTTGCAAATGTTAAAATATTCAGCCTTCGGACTGGATTATGGTCACGTTTTCAAAGCCGCATTTAAGCTGCGTCGTGGCGATCTCCTTGATCTGAAGAGCAAGCTCGTCGCTCAGCTCCGGGGAATCGATGATAACGTCCACTCTGGAGCCGTCTTCGCTCACTACGGCGAGACAGTTTGAAACACCCTTTGCCTGAACGAGCGTTTCAATCTTATTCTCTATCTCAATGTATGATGAGATGGCGGCAATCTTTTCAGCAGCTACCTTATGTGCGTCGGCACTCTCCTCCGTTGAATCAATAACGCTTTGAAGTTTATCCAGCGATTCATCTCTTGCGGTCTGCCTATCCACCCTTGCGGACGAAAAATACTCGCTTTCACCCGTTGTTGTGACCTCCGTGGTCGCGTCAACAAACGTCGCCTCTCCGAGTGTTTTTGCAGACGAGGCAACCGAGCTTATCTTTGAGGAGATATCACTGTTTTCCCAATACCAGTTACCTCCGATACCGAGCGCCAGCAAAAGCACAAAGACGGAAACCAGAACCTTGCGCTTTCTGGATTTTCTTTTTTTCACCTGCTCATCAGTCGTGACGCCTTTGATCTCAAGTTCATTATTTTTTTCTTTCATTTCATCCATGAATGATCACCCTTTTGAATTTAGTTTTGCAACCGATACTCTGCTTGAAGAAATATTAAAGAGCGCGCATACACAGTCAATAATCTTCTCCTGAACAATCACATTGTCGCCGCCGGTGCACACTACGGCAACACCCGCCACTTTAGGCATTTCCTCCTTTAAAAGCAGCGGTGAATCTCCGTTTTCGCTGTTATAAATAACATATTCATTATTTTCGGAATTAGAACTTTCATCGCTTGAAGTTTCTTTATTTTCCGCATAAACACTCTCTTTGGTATTCTGAAGCGTTATCATCACATTGCACTCACCCACCCCGTCTATGCTGGAGATCGTCTTAGTAAGTTCGGAATTCAGATTGTTAACATATTCCGCGTAATCGCCGGAATCAACGCTTTCAGCCGAACGCTGAACGGGAATGTTGATTTCCGAAAGCAGAATCAGAAGGATGCCGAGAACCGCGGCGATAATGATTATCTTTTTCCTTGAATCTTTCTTTTGAATAAACGATACAAATTTTTCCTTAAGATTTAGTTTCATATTTTCACTTTTGCCTTCCGCTTTGAGAATACATTATCTTTTTGATAGCGTTTCTTTATATTATCCGTCAAAATAGGTGACATCCGCGGCAACGCCGGCTGAATCGAACAGCAGCTTCTGCACCTCCTCGGCATTATAATTCGGCGGGACTGCCACCTCTATACTGTCTATGCTTATCTCATCTCCGTTTTGCGACACGGTACATGAAACCCGAGTGTTTTCGATTCCGTTTTCCGTAAGAATATTTTTAATTATGCCCTCAACCTGTATCTCGGTCATATTTTCCTGCGTATTTTCGTAATCCGACTCTATACGGAAATCCGAGGAAAATTCACTGAAATCAAAGTCCGTAAGCGGATAGATAAACGAAATAAATATGAATACCGAGATAATGACTTTATAAAATCTGCCCATTGTGCCCTTGGGAGAAATGAGCGAAAACACAACCGAAATTATAAGAGTCAGGCATACGCTCACTGTCCAGCTTTTAACAAAATCCATTACGCACTTCCCCTTGCGGCTATAAGAATCCCTATTGAAATCACCGTTGTCACCATGGATAATATCAGGATCACGTTCATGATCAAAAGCGCATCTGTAAACGCCTTTATAACGCTTGAAACGGAACGGTCTGAAAAAATCTCCGAAACGGTTGAGCACAGAGAGAGAAACAGTCTCCAAAAAGTAACCTCAAGTATGGACGGCAAAAAGACGAGCGCCACGGCAATGATACCCACTACGCCCACACTGCTGCGTATAAGCGAAGAATACGCCTGAATAGACAAAAGCCCTTCGCTTATCACGCCGCCGATCACGGGCACAACGGAATTGATTGCGAATCTCACAGAACGCAAACCGATTGCATCCGCTCTTGCCGCCACAGCCGTTTTGATCGAAAGGATAGAAACGAACGCCGTTGCGCACACGGAAATCGCGGTTGTGAGATACTTTTTCATATTTGAAATAAAAGCTCCGAGGTTCAGCTCATTTCTTATTCCCGAACATATCCCAAGCGCAAGAAAGCAATTTGAAAGCGGAATAAAAATGTTTTTTGATATAAAATTCAGGATTTGTGCCAAAGATAAAAGCAGCGTATTGGTTGAAAACGCGGCAACCGTGTTTCCCGAAGCCGCAACAATAACGCAAAACGCGGGAATAAAAGCATAAACAAAATCGGCGCATACCGATATTGCCGAACAGGAAGCGGAAATCGTGAATCTGATTCTTGAAATGAGTATAAGCGCAACGATCACAGCGCTGACCGTTGAAAGCACGGACGCCATCTGCGAATCATTTACCGTTTCCTTAAAGCTTTGAAAAAGCGCCGAAAGCAAAATGATCAGCAATATGACCGCACAGCCTTCAAGAGGTCCGCTTGCGCTGTTCAGCACGGTATCTTTGAGGGTGCTGAAAAATTCCGAAAAGGAAAAATCAACGATCGTGTTGTAATCAAAATCCGTAAGGCCCAACTCATCGAGCAGTTTTTTGCTGTCTTCATCCAGTTCGTCAAACGCTGACAGATCATACTGCTCAAGCACCTCGTCATACCCCTCCTGCGTCAGCTCGTCCTGAGCATATGAAAGATATGACGGCGAAACGGTACAGATAACGAAACACAGTATTGAGATAAAATAGGAAAATGTTTTTATGTATCTTTTCATGATGCAAGTCCTGTAATAATTTTAACAACCGTCTGGAGCAGCGGCAGTATCAGTGAAACTATAATTATTTTTGCTGCCACCTCGGTCTGCCCGGCCAGCGCGGATTCGCCGCTGTCTCTGCACAGATCGGAAATCACCTGCGTTATTAGCGCGATTCCGAGCACCTTGAACATCAGACGCAGATAGGAAGAAGTCTCCTGCATTCCGGACGCCATATCGTTAAGCGCCGAAATGATTTCATAAAGCGTGCCGGCAGTTTCAAAAAAAATCAACAGCGAAGCAAATATAATGAGAAACAGAGAAACGGTTTTGTTATGCTGCCTTAAAAAAATGCCGAAAATAAGAGCAACAAGTGAGATCCCTATTATATGCGTCATAGGTCAAATAAGGTTCTTACCGTTGAGAACAGATCGCTGATCTGGGGTATGAGCATCATCAGCACAACCACTATGCCGGCAAGAGTGGTCAGCATAGCCTGATCCTCCCTGCCGCTTCTGACAAGCACGGTATTCAGCACCGAAATGATAATGCCTATGGCGGCGATTTTAAAAATAAAATTTACATCCATTGAAATACTCCTATATAAGCACTATGGATACGGCAAGTCCGCCCAAGATACCGAAAGCAATATAAAGCCTGCTGTGGCTCCTGCGGTATTCCTCATATTTTTTGCGGCTTTCCGAAATGCTCTCTTTAAACGAATTTATGATTTTCAGCATTGAAGCAACATCCGTGCTGCCGAGACTTTTAAACAGCATATTCACTTTCTCGTCGTCCGCTGCGCTCAGCCCTGTTTTTATGTTTATATTTTCAAGGTCGATATCTTTCAGAAAATGCAGACGCGACAGTGATTCCTCGCGGCACAGCTTTTTGATTATCTTTCTTGAATGATCTGCGGAAAACGACAGTTCCACCGCCATCATATCCGCCATCTGGATAAGCTGAGAAGCGATCACGCACCGCTCACTCAGCTTCATCGCATAAAACACTCCTGCAAAAGCGGAAGCAATATTTATCATGATAAGTCCCAAAACTTTCAAAACGCATCAGCTTACTTCCATAATTTCAAACTCGTTCGTGTAATTTTTCAGCAGAACAATATAACTGAATTCCCTTGTAGCGATCAGGCTGCGCACAATGTGCTTGTTCATGAGCTGCTCCTTGGATTTCGCATGTACCGAAACGGCAAACGCAGCGCCGGACAAAAAGCCGTTTTTCATCGCTTCTATCTCCTGTTCAGACGATATCTCATCACAGATGATCATATCGGGAGAAAGCGTGCGGACAGCCATTTCAATGCCGTTTGCTTTCGGAAATCCTGTTATAACATCGGTGTTTACTCCTATATCTGCACCTATGCCATCCTCATCCTTGCACGCGATCTCGTTTCTTTCGTCAATAACAGCCGTTTTTATATACTGATTGTTAAAGCCGCCCGACAGCAGTCTTGCAAAGTCCCTTAAAAACGTTGTCTTGCCTCCGCCGGGAGGAGACGCAACGATTATACTCGGAAATTCGGCTACATAAAGAATGTTGAGTATCGGCTTGGCGCAGTCTTTAATTTCTTTAGAGATCCTGATATTGAGGGAAGTAACATCCTTGACTGCCGTTATGACGCCATTGGTCTTCACTGCGGTTGAGCAAACGCCGACTCTGTTACCGCCTTTGACTGTTATATACCCGTTGATAAGATTATCTATCTCACAGTGCACGGAATAATTGCAAAGACGTCTGAAAACAACGTCAAACTCGTCCTCTTCCACAACATAGGCAAATTCCGAGCAGTGATTGAGCAATTTTCCTTTAGAAGTAATAAAGTAAATATTTTTTCCCGCCGCAAGCACGAGCGGCAGATTCTTTCTTATCCTGATCTCGGTAAGCTCTCTCAGAATCTGGCCGTTCAGCTGCGCAAGCGCGCAGTTAATGCCGTCCGAAAGGCATGGAATGATCGTATTCAGCGACAAACGTCTCACCTCAATAAAAATATATGAGTGCCCGTTTTTCAATATTACACATATATTCGGTTGAACATTCGATATCAATATGCTATTATTAAAATACAAATACAGGAGGAAACTTATGGATATAACCCGGAGCCGCACAAAACGATATGCAAATTCATTTATGAACGGTGAGACCGTTAATTATATAATTTCCGCAGGCTTGTCATTCTTATTGCTTACAGCCGTAAAGCAGCTGCTGAAAACTTTTTTCGGCGTTGACACAACTACTGCCTGCTATATTGCCTTTGCGGCAGCTGAAATTGCCTTATTTTTACTTGAAAAGTTTTTCGTTTACAGAGATAACGCATTAAACGGAAATATCAGACAGATCATCTTTGCTGTGGTAAACGCGGGAATACATCTCGGCGTTTTTTCGGTGATTCTGACTGTATTCAGAACGACCGGATTCAAAGACAATGCCGCATGGCTCTGTTCTTTAGTGTTTATAACTATATTTAATTATCCTGTTTCAAGGATACTCGCTTTCGACTGCGCAAAGCCGGCAGCGGATTTTAAAAACGGCAGGATCTACAAGCGCTTTTTTGCCAACAGATTTGTAGTGCTCGCCATGGCAGTGGCTCTTGTGCTGATGCTTTTTATTCTGCTGATATTCAACGCGTTTCCGTTCGGCGACATAACCGTTTTAAGAATGGATCTGTATCATCAGTACGGTCCGCTGTTTGTTGAGCTGTTTGACAGGATCACGAACGGCGAAAGCTTTTTATACAGTTGGACATCGGGCGGCGGCTCAAGCTTTCTTGGTAATTTTTTCAACTACCTTTCCAGCCCGCTTTCCGCAATCATCTTTCTGTTTGACAGAGAGGAAATGCCGCTCGCGATCACAACGATCGTTACGGTCAAATGTGTGCTCAGCGCAGGCACCTTTACATTTTATCTGAAAAAAAGCTTAAACAGACATTCGCCTGCGACGGCTGTATTCGGAATCTTCTATGCTTTTTCGGCGTATTTTCTTGCTTATTTCTGGAATGTGATGTGGCTTGACGGAATGTTTATGCTTCCGCTGCTCGCACTCGGTATAGAGCGGATCATCAACAAAGGCAGGGGCGGTCTGTATCTTTTCTCGCTTGTTTATATTTTATATTCAAGCTATTATATCGGATATATGTGCTGCATTTTTTCTGTTCTATATTTCTTTGCTTATTTCTTTATTACGGAAAGGCAAACGAAATACGCGGACGGTTACCTTCCTGACGGAGAAAAGAAAAAACGATTCAAGGATTTCTTTCATTTGAGAATAATAAACAGAGGGCTGAAATTCGCGTTTTTCTCAATTTTAAGCGGTCTTCTGTGCGCGTTTTTCCTGCTTCCCGTGTATGCCATACTTACCGGCAGTAGCGCCACTTCGGACAACGCGCCCGGCACCGTTGAAACCTATTTTTCTCTGTTCGACTTTATAGAGACGCATTTCGCGGCGCTTGAAACCACGATACGTTCAAGCGGAAACGATGTTTTACCTAACGTATACACATCCGTGCTCACGCTGCTGCTTGTGCCGCTTTATGTGATGAATCCCAAGATCAAATTCCGCGAAAAGGCCGTGTATGTTGTTATCATAGCGTTCTTCCTGCTGTCATTTAACAACAATTATGCTAATTTCATTTGGCACGCTCTGCATTTTCCGAATGATCTGCCGTACAGATTCTCGTTTATGTATTCCTTTATCCTGCTCGTGATTGCGTTCAGGGGGCTTATGAATATCCATGCTCTGACGATAAAGGAGATCAGTGTAACGGGTTTGATCTGGATTGCAGTCATCGCCGCTGCAAGCGAGCTTCCCACAGAGAAGATGAGCACGGCAACGATATACATTACGCTTGCTTTTCTTATAATCTATACAGGCGTACTGATACTTTTCACAAAAAGGCGCTTTTCAAAGCTCGTTGCCGGAATCCTGATCACGGCAGTAGCGTTCTGCGAAGTTGTGATAGCAGACCCGAACGCCTTTTCATTTAACCAGCCGTATTCCGGCTACACGGAAAATTATGACACTTACCGAGAATCGGTTGAATATATTGAAAGCCATGATGATTCGGATTACAGGACCGAGCTGTGCAGCCTGAACACAAGAATGGATTCCAGCCTTTACGGCTATAACGGAATGAGCATATTCTCCTCGATGGCTTATGAAAAATACTCAGGTCTGCAATACAGTCTCGGTATGTACGGCAACAGAATAAACAGCTACACCTACAACACCCAAACGCCCGTATATAATATGATGTATAACATCAAATATCTGATACACAGGAATGAAGAGATACGGCCGTCATCGGAGCTGTATACCGAATACTATGAAAACGCAAACAAGAGCGCGACTGTTTATACAAATAACTATTTTCTGCCCAAAGCCTTCTGCGTAAATGAGGCGGTAAACGCCTGGAACACGGCGGAGGGCAACCCGTTTGAAGTTCAGAGCGACTTTTTCCGCCTTGCGACGGGATACAACGGAGTCTTTACTCCAGTGGAATATATTCAGACGAATTATACCGGGATGACCGGCGAGGAATTTGAAGAAGAAGGGCTGCACTGGATAGAAAAAAACGAAAACACCTCATATTCGGAAACCGCAATAACCGTCAGCGCGCGCACCGACGGCAATCTTTACCTTTACGTTACCGCTGACGGCGTTTCAAATATAAGCGTTTTATCCGGCGATGATTCAAAATCATACAATATTGAAACGCCCTACATTATTGATCTCGGATACTATAACGCAGGTGACAGCATAACGGTGTCGCTCGACTGCGCCGGTCTTTCCACCAGAGAGGTAAGCGTCGGTTTTTATGCATACAGTATTAATAAGGAGATTCTTGACTTAGGATACGCGCAGCTTGAAAGGAGGGCTATGGAGATTACGGAGCATACGGATACAAGACTTTCCGGCACCGTTTATTCCGGCGGAAACAATATCCTTTATACATCCATACCGTATGACGAAAGCTGGAGCGTGTATGTTGACGGCAGCAAAGCCGAAACCTTTGAAATAGGAGACTGTCAGCTTGGTATAATGCTTAAACAGGGTGAGCATACGGTGGAGTTCGTTTACCGCCCGAGAGGACTTGCGCTCGGAACGGGAATCAGCGCTGCTGCCCTGCTCTGCACAGCGGCAGTTTATCTGTTTAAAAGAAAAAAAGCAATTAATGACAAAATAGTAAAAAGTTAAAAATCTGTGTTTACAACGAATAAATTATGTTGTAAAATACCACCGTAAAAATGCAGCGGCAGATTTTTAGCGGCTGCCTGCTGTTTCAAACGGAAAAGTAAGGAGAAACAAAATGGCAAGATTAACAGCTCAGAATGTGGAAACCATCCCCTATGGTCCTCTCGGCATTATAGCAATGCCCGGATGTGAAGCTTTTGCAGACAAGGTAGATAAGTATCTTGTTCAGTGGCGCAAAACGCAGGCTCTTGAGCATCAAGGCTCGATCGCGTTTTACGGCTATCAGAGGGAGACCTACAAAATCGATATTTCAAACCCGCGCTTCGGCAGCGGTGAGGGAAAGGCTGTAATCAACGAGACTGTCCGCGGCTACGACCTTTATATCGTTACGGACTGCTTCAATTACAGCGTTACATACAATATGTACGGAATGACCGTACCTAAATCGCCTGACGACCATTATGCCGATCTCAAAAGAGTCATCTCTGCGGCTTCGTCAAAGGCAAAAAGAATATCTGTTATCATGCCAATGTTATACGAAGGGCGCCAGCACAAAAGAGCGAGCCGTGAGTCGCTCGACTGCGCTATGGCACTTCAGGAACTTGTCAATCTGGGTGTTGAGAATATCATTACTTTTGACGCGCATGACCAGCGCGTTCAGAACGCTATCCCCCATAAATCATTTGAAAATGTAATGCCCACATATCAGATGATCAAATCCATAGTAAACACTGTTGACGACCTGAAAATAGATAAAGACCATCTGATGATTATCTCTCCCGATGAAGGCGCCATGCACAGATGTATTTATTTTGCAACACAGCTCGGCGTAAATCTAGGAATGTTCTACAAAAGAAGAGATTATACAAAGGTAGTAAACGGCAGAAATCCCATCGTTGAACACCAGTATTTGGGTGATTCTGTTGACGGAAAAGACATCATTATCGTTGACGATATGATATCTTCCGGCGAATCTATGCTTGAGGTTGCACAAAAGCTTAAGGATCTCGGCGCTTCAAGAATATTCGTGTGCACCACCTTCGGGCTTTTTGCAAACGGTCTTGACGTATTCGATAAGGCATACGAAAACGGTGTTTTTGAAAAGGTATTTACAACCAACGGCGTTTATCAGCCGCCCGAGCTTCTTGCAAGGGAGTGGTATCAGTCTGTTGAGCTTTCAAAATATGTTGCATATTTTCTTGACACACTTAATCATGACCTATCTGTATCTTCCCTGCTCGATTCCTCGGATAAAATCGATGCAATTTTAAGAAAAAAAGGACTGAAATAACATGAGCAACCGAGATTTTGATGAAAAAGATCTAATGAAAGATGTTGACGAGCTTTACAAAGTAAACGGCGACAGTTCCGCCGATCAGCATGAAAACATGCCCGGCGCGGAATCCGAATCCATTGCCGAGAGGGCTGAACAGAACGAAAAAGGCAAAGCAAAAAGAAAGCCGCGCAAAGTTGTGTTTACAACAAAACAGGTCATTCTTGCCGTTGTCATTTCCGTTATTGCCGTTCTTGCCATCGGCGCAACCATCATCTTCACTGCAATAGATGTTAATCCGATCTCTTACATCGCAGGCGAAATTACTCAGAATAAGCTTGTCAACAAATGGCAGAGCCAAAGCGCACCGGGTCTTACCGCGTATGAATTCTATGACGACGGAACCTATACATCCTATTTGTCCACCTACACATTCGACGGCGAATACGAGGTGAACGGTGATAAAATAACTCTTAAAAACACAAGTTCCAATCAAACGGTAACTTATAAATATTCTATTGTCGGTGACACACTTACATTGACGCTTTTGAATCAGAACGGTTCCGAAATGGAAGGAAGAGAGCCCGCAAAATTTGACCGGGTAGACACTCTGAATCAAAAATCTTTACAGGATCTTATCAACAATTACCGTTCCACCACAACAACGCAAGAGACTACGACTCAAGCCTGACGGAAGGATTTAAACCAATCAAAAGACTGCGGTGAAATTTAGATATTTTATCGCGGTCTTTTTATATTTTTACACGGAAATCTCTTGACAACTTCCCTCTGCTATGATATTATATTTCAGCAGATACGGAGAGGTATCGAAGCGGTCATAACGAGGCGGTCTTGAAAACCGTTTGGCCAAAAGCCACATGGGTTCGAATCCCATCCTCTCCGCCATTCCGTTGCAAACAAGTTTTGTTTGCAGCGGTTTTTTATTTTTCATAAATTCCATATAATATATTAAAAGTCCTCTTAACGGCTGTTTAAGAGGACTTTTTTAATAAACAATATCCGGGGGGAAACAAAGCAACAAAAACGGAATGGAATCGGATACAAACGCCGGTCACAGGTGCATATACAAAGAGCGAAGGGATGATTTGAAAATGAATAAAGGGCTGTGCCGCAGCACAGCCCTTTTTGTTTGTCTCTTCAGCAAAGAATAAACCCCCGGTTCAACCGGGGGAAATATAAGTCT
>OIXR01000051.1_pt1 | contig 111922 bp, 94 predicted proteins | sample 1587831 | NCBI WGS metagenome assembly OIXR01 (sample SAMN03283263) | human gut metagenome | biome: human-associated habitat; material: feces | host: Homo sapiens | place: USA | collected 2013
GAGACAAAGGTAGCACTTCAATATGTTAAAACCTTACGCTGCAATGGTGATATACAGTCTTCTTGCTGATATAGGAAAAACAACTAGAACAACAAGTACAACTTATAACTATGCTTCGCCGGGACAACACGCTATGCGTGATACAAGCCTGCTGAAAGGGAAACAACAAAATACAACAAAGAGGACAGTTTGCACTGTCTTGACTTTCTCCAAGTCTTTGCTAAAACGCTTGAAATCTTTACTTAAACTGAGAGGTTTTACGAACTTCTTTCATGCTTAGTCCATTGAAGCCATAAAACATTGCAAACTATCCATGCGAACGACTCCAGCATCTGTGCTTCCTTCAGCTTCTTTCATAGCTGCCAAAGTCGTAGCATTGGGCTGGTCGGTAGTTGCGTCATCGACCAACGTCTCATCCGAACTCAACACCTTAACACCCTGAATAGCTTTAAGTACAGCTTTCAGATGTGCCATGATGGAGGGGTTATCAATTTGCAATGTCAATGTTGCCATAATCTAAGCACTTTGTTTCTTTCTGACAAAGGTACGGATTTTTCCGTATTCATGCCACAAGAACATCCGCATTTAATTAAAATTAAGCATTTCAGGAAAAGCTGCCCGTCGTTGCTGAGTCTTCTTGCTGATATAGGAAAAACAACATGAACAACAAGTACAACGTATAACAACCTGAGTCCGGAACAACACGCTACGCGTGACGCAAACCTGCTGCAAGGGAAACAACAAAATACAACAAAGAGGACAGTTCGCACTGTCTATATCCTGCTAAGGTATCTTGGTTGTAAAATATTGTAAAGGTTGTATTAATTGTCTTTATATAAAAACGTTAGTCGCGGCGGAAGATGTCGCGGGTATAGACCTTGGAGGCGACGTCGCGGAGGGAGTCGTCGAAGCGGTTGGCGATGATGGCCTTGCTGCGGGACTTGAAGGTGGCGAGGTCGTTGACGACGAGGCTGCCGAAGAAGGTGGTGCCGTCGGGGAGCGTGGGCTCGTAGATGATGATCTCGGCGCCCTTGGCCTTGACGCGCTTCATGATGCCCTGGATGGCGGACTGGCGGAAGTTGTCGGAGTGGGACTTCATCGTCAGGCGATAGACGCCGATGACGGGGGCCTCTCCCCTACCCTCGCTACCATACTGGTTGTTGGCGCTGTAGGCGTACCAGCCGGCCTTGGTCAGGACGGCGTCGGCGATGTAGTCCTTGCGGGTGCGGTTGGACTCGACGATGGCGGTCATCATGTTTTGGGGCACGTCCTGGTAGTTGGCGAGCAACTGCTTCGTGTCCTTCGGGAGGCAGTAGCCGCCATAGCCGAAGGAGGGGTTGTTGTAGTGGGTGCCGATGCGGGGATCGAGGCCCACGCCCTCGATGATGGCGCGGCTGTCGAGGCCCTTGACCTCGGCGTAGGTGTCGAGCTCGTTGAAGTAGCTGACGCGGAGGGCGAGGTAGGTGTTGGCGAAGAGTTTCACGGCCTCGGCTTCCTTCATGCCCATGCCCAGAACGGGGATGCCCTTGGTCTTTTCGCGCGGGCTGACGCCGTCGGCGATGGGGAGCGGGGCGTCGAAGGTGAAGGTGTCGCCATTGCCGATGGCGCCCTCTACGAGCAGGGCGGCGAAGGTGCCAGCAGCCTGGCGGAGGCGATCGACGTCGGCGATGGAGGCGATGGCCTGGTCTTCATCGGCGAAGTCGGGGTGGTTCATCTGCTTCGGGTAGCCGACGATGATGCGGCTCGGGTAGAGGTTGTCGTAGAGGGCCTTGCTCTCGCGGAGGAACTCGGGGGAGAAGAGGAGGTTGAACTGCTTCACGCCCTGGCGCGCATAGCGGAGGTAGAGGCTGCGGGTGTAGCCCACGGGGATGGTCGATTTGATGATCATCACGGCGTTGGGGTTGACGGCCAGCACGAGGTCGATGACTTCCTCGACGTGGGTGGTGTCGAAGTAGTTCTTCACCGGGTCGTAGTTGGTCGGGGCGGCGATCACCACGAAGTCGGCGTCGGCATAGGCCGATTTGCCGTCGAGGGTGGCGACGAGGGTGCCATGGCCTGGCTGCTCGGCCTCATCGGGGCCCACGCAGGGCAGGAGGCTGCGGTCGCCGAGGTATTTCTCGATGTAGTCGTCCTGGATGGGCGAGACGCGGCGGTTGAGTTTCTCGACTTTCTCGGGGATGACATCGACTGCTGTCACATGGTGGTGCTGGGCCAGCAGGGTGGCAATGCTCAGGCCAACGTAGCCTGTGCCGGCCACAGCGACCTTGATATTTTTGAAATCACGCATATTTTTGATTATTTCTTTTTACAAAACAACTTTGAGACAGATAAATCTGTCTGTGGGGAATATAAGAAAAACAACTTGAACAACGGGGACAACTTGAACAACTTTGTCAGACAACAACATTGTCAGACAGATGAATCTGTCTTGGGGAGAAGTTGAAAAACAACTTGGACAAAGGGAAACAACTTGAACAACCTTGGAGACAGATGAATCTGTCTTGGGGGAGGATAGTTGGATAACTACTTGGACAACGGGGACAAATTGAACAACGTTGTGAGACAGATGAATCTGTCTTGCTTGGGGGAGAGGGGATTTAGTCCTCGATGATCTGGAGGAGTTCGCGGTCGATCTCGATGGTGGCGCCAGCGATGTACTTGATTTCGCAACCGATGACGGCTCTTTTGCCTTTCACGCGCTGCACGTAGGCTTCGATGCCTTGCATGTTGCCGCCGAAGATACGCACCTTTTGGCCTTTCTTCAAGGGGGCCGTATAGGCGGAGACTTCCTCGCAAGCACACTCTACGAACTGGCGGTAGTTTTCCAACTCGGCGTCGGGGATTCGGTAGATGTCTTTGCTACCGGGCATGGTGAGCATCTTATAGACATCGGAACGAAACCGGATTTCGTTGAGATCTTTTCGGCTGACGTGGCAGAAAATGAAGGTCGAGAGGAAGACGCGGTCTTTCTCCTTTCGCTTGTTGGTGCGCCTATCAACGACGAAGGTCCGTTTCGTCGGAACCCAGTACTCAAACCAGATCGCTTTGTTGTCTAAAACATCTTGAATATCAATGGCTATTCGCTTTTCGCAATTGACTCGTACCACTGCGACATACCATCCTGCATCTTGGGGTTTTTGAGCTTTTTTAGGGCCGTCGGAAATTGGGTTATCTTCAGTTTTCTCCATGGCTTCGCCGCCGTCCCCTGCATGAGTGGACGGTAACTGCTGACCTGTTTTCTTATTCTCCATACTATCAATATCAAGTCGGTTTTTGATATTGATTTCTGCAACTCTTAATAAGAGACACAGAAACGATGGTATATGTTTGAATTTTAAGACTTTAAAGACTTCGAGGGCTGTAATCTGTTAAACGACTGTTCAGCAGATTCGGAAAAAATATCTTCCTGCTGACGAAAAATAATTCCGCATAAGCCCCTCTATTACAATAAAAATCACTAACTTTGCCCAAAGATATCTGTGTCTCTTATTAAGAGATTCATAACCTCCTATCTTTTTCTCAACCCGCTACGGCGACCCCTCGCCTACCCTAGAAACTGCTCAGAATGCTGGCATTGGCCTTATCTACCTCGGGCGAGGAGTTGCTCTGCAGATAGATGCGCGTGGTCTGCTCGGAGTCGTGGCCCAGGGCCTCGCTGATGACGGAGAGGGGGATCTGTCGGTCGCGGGCGATGGTGGCCCAGGAGTGGCGGGCGACATAGAGGGTCAGCGGACAGGGAAGGCCGATGGCGCGGGCGATCTTGCGCAGGTGGTAGCTGATGCGTGCCTGGGCGTTGTGGTACTCCTTATTATATAGTCGGTCGCCGGAGAGAATGGGGAGGAGGAATGGGGAGGAGGCGGTCTGGGCCTGATACTTTTCGACGATCTCCTGCATGAGGGGTTCCCACTTCACCTTCATCTTCTGTCCCGTCTTGCTTCGGGTGTAGCAGAGGAAGCCTTCGCTGAGGTCGCTCTTGCGGAGGTGTGCGAGATCGATGAAGGAGGCGCCACGGAGGTAGAAGGACATGAGGAAGAGGTCGCGGGCCAGTTCCAGGGAGGGATGGGCGGAGAGGTCGGCCTCTTTGATGGTTTTGATGACGGAGAAATCGACGGCGCGCTTGCGGGTCTTGTCGATGCCGGTGTAGGTGGGGCGGAAGGGGTACTGCTGGGCGACGACGCCGTTGGCGACGGCACGGTTATAGACGGCGCGGAGGATGCGCATATAGAAGGAGATGGTGTTGCGGCAGATGCCTCGGTGCTTGAGCCACGCCTCGTAGGACTGGATAAGGGCGACGTCGAGGCGGTCGATGGGGAGGTCGAACTGATGGCGGAAGCGCATGAGGCTGTTGAGGGTGGACTGGTAGTTGTGGGCGGTGCACCACTGCTGGTTGATGCGCATCTGGGCAATGAGGCGCTGCATGGTGGCGCACAGCGTGAGGTCTTTGGAGAGGCGGTGGTACTCGTTGACGATGCTGTCGGCGGAATAGTTGGCGGAGGTCTGGTCGAACGAGGTGACAATGCGGCACAACAGGCGGTACTCGCTCTGGATCATCGTGTCGATGCGGGCGAGGTGGATCCAGCGGGGGTCTTGGGTGGAGGGGGCATCGAGGAGGACCTGCTGGGAGAAGGCATCCCACTCGTGGGCGTGGAGCCGATAGGGGGTCACGATTTGGCGCACCACGCGGCGGTGAATAATCTGAAGGAACAATACGCCCTCCTTGCCTCGGACGGACGAGGGACGAAACTTAATCTTGATACTTGCCATTGCTTTACTCTTTTTTTGTTATCTCTTTATAACCATTGGGATGGATAACTCAAAAACGGGTGCAGGGCCGTAAATATGCGAAAAGATTTTCAAAAACGAAAAATAAAATGGCAAACAACATGGCCCAAAAGGAGTGATGGTGGAGCAGCGGATAAGACTCAAAAATCATGTATTAGAAAGAATTAACACCTCTTCCGCGTGTATATGCAAAGATTTTATTAAATTTGCAATTCATTGGAGTGGATTCATTTGATATCGTGAGTTCGCTAATAAGTATTTGTTATCACATGATAAAAGAGCTAATAATTCGTGATTTCTTCTCGTTTAAGGGGGAGCACACGATCGAACTGAACCAAGGGGTCAACATCCTTGTAGGGGTCAACGGAAGCGGCAAGACTTCCTTTTTAAACGCCATCACGATGCTGTATGAAGGCATTGCGGGTGGCGGTTTGTCGGCTTTGTTTCGACAATGGGGATCATACAACGCCATAGTGAATGCGTGTGGTGAAGAGAAGCCTGATTGTTTTAGCGTGACATACGTTTTCGATGCTGACGTTCTGAGAAGCGTAGTTCCTGCCTCTCCGTTCAAGAAAGACGTGTACTATAAAATAACGGTCTTTCCTATTGGCGATGGCACCAACTATTCTCTCTGTGAAACACTTTACTCCGAAGATAGCAGAGGGAAGAAGAAGACGTTCTGTTATCTTGAATTTCGTAATGGCTTAGGACAAATCTCTGTTCGCACCAAAAGCGGGATAGAAGTGGAGAAATACGAGGGCGGTATGCTTTCTGCTCAAGAGCTGGTACTTAGGCAGATCACTGATCCTCAAAGATATTTGCCTTCTTATACCGTAAGAGAGGCCATCAATGCGATTGCGGGCTATTCCAAGTTTGACTATGACAAAGTACGTCAGCCTGCCGAGGCGAATAATATCAAACGGCTGATGAGCACAGGTGAGAATCTGAGCCAGTTGCTGAGCTATCTAAACAACAACCATACGTTCCAGTATGAGAAAATAAGAGAAAGCTTGGGCGACATCAATCCAAATTTCACGGGAATCGGTTATAACATTTTTGGAAATAGGTTGTACCTCTCCCTTCATGAGAGAAATCTGTCGCACGCCATAGATGCGCTTCATATATCTGATGGCACATTGAAGTACTTGCTTTTACTGAGTATCTTCTATAATCCCAAGCGGGGCACGCTCGTTGATATTGACGAGCCTGAGTCGTGTTTGCATCCTGACATGATTCGATCGGTTGCCAAAATGATGAAGAGCGCTGGCAAGACATCACAGATCATCGTGGCAACGCACTCTGCTCTCCTGTTGAACGCTTTCGAACTGGATGATATTTTGGTATTTGAAAAAAATGACAGGAATGAAACCCAAATCATACGATATAGCGAAGATGATTTTGAGAATCGTGAGGGTGAACTGCTCCCTGGTCAGTTATGGTTGAACGGTGAGATTGGCGGTAAAAGATGGTAGTAAATGTCTATGTGGAGGGTGGCATCATCAATGGGAATGTTGATGCTACGACAAACAATAACTCAGAGGCCTTGCGTGAGGAACTAAATCGCTTCATGCAACGAGCATTAAACCGCAACGACATCAGCATCGTTGTGAAGAAATGTTCTGGCTATAAAGAGGCGGCCAAACAGTTTACCAAAGCTACGGACAAGGAGGAAAACTACCTGTATGTGGATCTTGACCGCAAGCCTGAGATGAGGAACGAATGGTTCAAGAGTTTGTCGGACGATGGAATCGTGATGTCACAGGACAAAGCAGACCACGTCAGTTTCTGGATTCAGGAGATGGAGGCTTGGTTCTTAAAACAACCGGAAGCAATTGAACTCTGGGCTGAGGACGAGAGCCTCATTCGCAAACCAGGGCAAGATACTCCGTTGTCCGAGCATCCTTCTATCAAAAACAAAGACATTGAGCGCCTACAGCAGAAGGCTTCATTCTTGATGGGTGTCATTTTGCGACAGGTATTTGCTCCACAAGACAAAGGGAAAAAGAGCGCGTCGGGCAAAGTACGTAGTTTGAAATATGGCAAGCTGCGTCATGCGCCAGGAATCATTGCCCACTTGAATCCAACAGACTTGATCTCAAAGGATCATGAATTGAAAGCGTTCTGCAAGAAGGTCCAAGAAGCAAAACCAATAAAGGAGAGGATATGAAATCAAAAATCTATTCTACTCCTGATGCGTTTCAAGCCAATGACGATGTCTCTGCAGGCACGGGTATAGTACAATTTCAACATCATTGCAAATCATGATAAAAGCATTGTTTTTCGACGTGGATGGTACGCTCGTGAGTTTCAAGACCCACAAGATACCGGAGCGGACGATCCAGGCGCTACAGATGGCGCATGACAAGGGGGTGAAGATATTTACTGCTACGGGACGACCAAGGCAGTTGCTCAACAACATCCCGGAGGTGGAGCACTTGATGGATGGGTATATCCTCGCCACGGGGGCGCTGTGTATCTATGGTGAGACGGTGGTGAGGGAGGACCTGATCTCGCACGAGGAGGTGCTGGCCTTGGTGGACCATTGCCGCAGGCACAACATTTCTTCTGTCGTGGTGGGCAAGAAGGATATTCAGTTTTTGAACCGCAACGAGATGGTGGACCATGCTTTCTTCGATATGCTGAAAGTGACGTACAACAAGTATGACGTGCCCTTGGAGGAGGTCATCGACCAAGGGGTGCTGCAGATCACCTCGTTCATTACCGAGGAGCAGGAGAAGGAGATCATGCCACAGTTGCCGGGGTGTGCGTCAGCACGTTGGTATCCTACGTTCTGCGACATCACGTCGGCGACGGCGGACAAGGCGAGGGGTATCCGTGCCATGGCAGACTACCTTGGTTTTGACATCAGCGAGACCATGGCGTTTGGCGACGGGGGTAACGACCGCCCCATGCTTTGTGCTGCTGGCATTGGTGTGGCGATGGGCAATGCGGTCGATGAGGTGAAAGCGCATGCGGACTATGTGACTTCCACCGTCGATGAGGACGGAGTGTGGAATGCGCTGCGCCATTTTGATATCATCTAATTTGTGTGTTCGTCCGTAGAATGCGCTAAAAAGTCCTCATAATCGCCTACGCATGATCACACAACCAAGATTCCTGCTGAGTTATGAAAACAACAAATACAACCTTTACAAAAAATAACAACTCCACACGCTACGCGTGACATAATCTTGCTGTAAAGTAAACAACAAGATACAACACTTTCGGTAAAACCGAAAGAATAAATCTGACGTTTTTTAGGAGAAAAGGGCAAGGGTTGTGTTGCGTCCCAGACAGATGGGGGCAATACAACCCTTGCGCATGATAGTACAGATGATCCTGGATTTTATTGGATCACGAGGGTCTTGCCGTGAACGACATACACGCCCTTGGGGAGGTCGCGGAGGGACCGGAGACCCTTGGCCACGAGTTGGCCATCGACGGTGTATAGGTCGAAGGAGGACTGGCCCTGGAGGAGGAGACTGGCGACGGACGTGACGGGGGCAGCCTTGGTGGCCTCTGACTCACCACCGGCATAGACGGCGGAGACGGCATAGACATGGGTGCCACTCGTCACGGAGGCGTCGGTGTATTGGGCAGCACCAGCGGCATCGACACGCTGGAGCAGCGTGTTGTCGCGATAGACGTTGTAGGCGACGACCTGACCACAGCCGGCGGTGTAGGTGATGTCGTCGATCATCAGCATGTAGGTGTCGGCGGTGTTGTTGTGGATGGCGAAATAGGTCGCACCCTCGGGGAGATCGACGGCATACTGCTTCCACTCACCTCCCTCGGCAACAGCCTTGACGCCCGTGGAACGGAAGTCGGCGAGGGTCGTTCCCGAGACAGAATAGAGCACCTCGAAGTTTTCGGGGTAGCTGAGCGTCTCGGACTGGAAGTTGTTGGCCCAGAACGTGACGGTCTGCGGAGTGCCGGGCAAGGACGGCGAGATCAACCAGTTGTCGGCCACGACAAACTGCGAGTTTTCCACACTATAGAAGGAGGCGAGGTAGCTGTCGCCACTGTGGGGGAGCAGGCAGGGATAGGTCTCAAGGAGGTCGCTGGGCAGCCATGAGGCGGGATCGACGACAGTGAAGGCAAAGCGCTCGCCCTCGTTCGGATGGGGGTAGGACCGGCTGAACGGGCCACGGGCCACACCCTTGTCGCCATAGACCGAGGTCCAGTCGCCAAAATGGTCGGGGAGCCAGGGCGTGTAGCGCTCGAAGTCCTCGGTGAGGGTCTCGGAGGTCTCCGTCACTTTCTGCCAAGAAACGACCACGCGGTCGTCGTCCTCCACCGTGGCGGTGACATGGGCGGGAGCCGTCTTGGTGGAAGCAAGGAGATCTACCGTGGCAGAAACCACATTGTCGTCGGGGGTGGCATCGCCATCGTTCACGACCTCAGCACGCAACGAGAGCGGCGAGGGCGTCATCACCGTCGTGGGACAGGTGAGGGAGACGGTGGTGCGACCAAAGGGGGCAAGGGATTCGCTGACCTCCTTGGTATCGACGCATTGTGAACCGGCATAGAGGTGGACGACAAAGTCGGTGGCATCGGTGCTGCCCATATTGCTGACATCGACCTGGGCCGTGATGGTCTCGCCCTTGCGTACCCGTGACGGGACACGGAGCGTGGCGCGCAGGTCCTTGGACACAACGTCGCGGATATAGATCTGGTCGAAATAGACCACCTCGCCACTCGGGGCCTGGACATCGAAGGCGAACGTGATATAGGGCAGAGAGAGGTATTCGGCACCCAACTCGACGGAGGTGGTGATCCACTGCTTCGCCGTGTTGTTGACCTGACTGTAATCTACGGTGCACAACTCCTTGGTCTCCTTGCCTGGCGCACTGACGCTGACCACGACCTTGCCCTGGGCATGGGCCACACTGGAGAGGTTGGAGAAGACGAGCGTGGGATGGGAGGCGCCCTGGAGGCAGATCTTGCCCGATCCCATCGTGCCCCAGTCGGCATCATTGGTGGAGACATAGCCAGCGCAACCGCCGTCGCCATCAACGGACATGCCCTGCATGAGTTGGATCTCGGAGTCGCCCGTACCCGACACCCACCACATGGCGTTGTCGAGACGACCACCCGTGAAGTGCTCCTCGAAAGGCAGCGTATAGGGTGCGCCGACGATGATGCCCGGGGACATCACGCGGGGTCCCTCCCCTGCCCCATTCTCGGCAGAGAGGGCGTAGTTGATCATCTCCTGGTCGCCGACATTGGTCTCGTAGGGGATGGTGATGGTCGGTTCCGATACTTGGTCTATCAGCGGGAGGTTGACGCCCATATCCGTCTCTTCGATCTCATAGACATTATAAATAATATCGGCGGGATTGACATAACCTCCATGCTCGCCCGTCGTGACGGGACTCCAGGTGAGGGTGATGGAGGTGTCGTCCTGGGACTGCTGGATATGGGAGGGCGACTCGGGGGTGTCGAGACCGATATAAACCTCTATCGGCTGGCTCTCGCGTCCTGTGCCCTCGGCGTTTTTCGCCACGACGGAATAGGTGTTGAGGCCCTCGTCGGGGTTGGAATCGGTATAGTCGTAGGCGGTGGCGGGCTGGAGGTTGGTCTTCTCCCCTACCTCCTCGCCATTGCGGAGGATGGTGATGGTCAAGGAAGCCTGGAGCGCGGAACCGTCGATGGCTTTCTTCGGGGTAGTGAAACGGAGGGTGGCCTCAGGACTGCCGTCGGCAGCGGCGGAGACTGTGAGGTCGGTCACGGCATCGGGGGCTTTCTGGGATTGGCCCACGACGGTGATATCGTCGAGGAAGAGCTGGTAGCACCAGTCGGCAGAACTGGTACAATGGAATCCGAAGTAATAGGTGCCGTCGGTGGCGGGGATGAACTCCTGGCGCACGGTCTGGTACTCATTGTCGGTGATGGTCTGCTGCGCAACAACGGTCTGGGTCATGGCCTCGGCGGTGGGTGCGGTGCCGGCCTTCACCTCCAGCAGTTCGGGAAAGGAGATGCCCATACTGGCGACGCGGTAGGAGAGGTTGTAGATCATGCCGGCCTTCAGCGGCAGCGGGGGTGTGATGATCCAGTCGTCGTGATCGACTTGGCCGTACTCGATGGTGGCGGCACCCTGTCCTGTGGGGTCGCTGGCGATATGCTTCCAGGTGGATCCGTCGCCATTGGCATCGAGGATCGTGAAGCGCTGGAGGGCACTGGCGGCATCGAAGCCCTCGGCAAAGAGGGGGTCGGAGGCGGCGCTATGGAGTGCGGCCTTGACGGGTCGCTGCGGGGTGGCCTTGACCTGCGTCGGGGACAGCAATGGGCGCTGGCGGCGGAAGTCGGCCTGCGGGTGATGGGTGTCGGCAGCGGTTGATTTGGTTTCTGCCTGGAGCGGAAGGGGTCGTCCGTCGGGACGCGTCTCTTGGAACTGGGCCCACGAGGGGGTAGCGAGGCCCATGAGGAGGGCTGTCGTCAGCAGACCATGTTTCGGTAAATGTCTATCCATACCTTCGGGGATGCAACACTTTCTGTTTCTATTGGATTCGTTTGGGAGTGCGGACAGGGCTTCTCATTCACTTCGTGTTGCGGTTAGGAGCGAGAGAGTATTCTGTCCGACCGTGCGAAAATACGACTTTTTCTGGATATTTGCAAGAAATAGGGGGAGAATTGCAAAAAAGCACAGGAAATAAGGACCTGCTGATAAGGGAAAACAACAAAAACAACAAGTATAATCAATAACAACGCGGGACGGAAGAACATGCTGCTGCAAGGGAAACAACTATGAACAACGCTTCGCAAGGACAAAATCCAAAAAACACGACCAAGGCAAAGCGGGCAGGGACTGACAGAATGGCATATCGTTAGGGAATGTAAAATGGGCAGGAGGTAAAACTAAGAGCCGTTAAGTGTAAAAAGAAAACTGTTAAAATCGGATAAAGATTCATGACAGATAGTCAGTTTTACATTTTTTGCGCCTATATTTGCACCACGTTTCGGCAGAAAGCCTGTCGGTAGGAAAGTAAACGACGGCTGACGCGAACGCAATGGAAGTATAAATATAAGAAACAAAAAAGATATTGTAGTATGAAGAAATTTTCGAAGTATCTGATGAGTGCCGCCACAGTGACGGCGTTGGCTCTCTCTACGGGAGCGTTCCTGAAGGTATATGCAGCTGAGGCCCCGGCATCCGTCGTTGCAGGACAGCCGGTCGATCTGACCTATGCCGCCGAGAAAGCATTGCCATCCGTGGTCCACATCAAGTATGTGCAAAACTCCAAGACGAAGACCGTCGAAGTGCAGGACGACCCCTGGGGCGGATTCTTTGACCCGTTTGGCTTCTTCGGCAACCCCGGTGGCGGTTCGCGCCAGCAGCGGGTGCAGACCCCGAAGCGCGAGGCAACAGGATCGGGTGTGATTATCTCGCAGGACGGATACATCGTGACCAACAACCACGTTGTGGAGGGTGCGGACGAACTGACCGTCACGCTCAACGACAACCGCGAGTTTAGCGCCAAGATCATCGGTACGGACAAGCAGACAGACCTCGCCCTCATCAAGGTGAACGCCAAGGACCTGCCCGCCATCACCATCGCCAACAGCGACGACCTGAAGGTCGGAGAGTGGGTGTTGGCTGTCGGCAACCCGTATAACCTCAACAACACGGTGACGGCAGGTATCGTCAGTGCGAAGTCGCGCGGACTGGGTGCGAGCGCCAACGGCATCGAGAGTTTCGTTCAGACCGATGCGGCCATCAATCCGGGCAACTCGGGTGGCGCACTGGTGAACACGCGTGGTGAGCTGGTCGGCATCAACGCCATGCTCTACTCGCAAACGGGTTCCTTCGCGGGCTATGGTTTCGCCATCCCGACGACGATCATGAACAAGGTGGTGGCTGACATCAAGAAGTATGGTAGCGTGCAGCGTGTGCAACTGGGCATCACGGGTACGGACGTGCTCAACCACATCAACCGCCAGAAGGACCAGGGCAAGGAGATCGACCTCGGCACCAACGACGGTGTCTATGTCAACTCCGTCTCTGAGGACGGCAACGGCGCTGAGGCCGGACTGGAGGAAGGCGACGTGATCACGAAGGTGGACGGCAAGCCCATCGTGAAGATGTCGGAGCTCCAGGAGATGATCAACGCCAAGCGTCCGGGCGACAAGATCACGCTGACGTATCTGCGCAACAAGAAGAAGATCGAGAAGACCATCACGCTGAAGAACGCCCAGGGCAACACGAAGCCGATCGAGCAGGCTGACATCGACGTGCTCGGCGCACAGTTCCGCCCCGTGACGAAGGCGATGATGGAGCAGCTCAACATCACGTATGGCCTGGAGGTGATCAAGGTGAACAGCGGAGCACTGAAGGATGCGGGCATCAACCGTGGCTTCATCATCCAGCGCGTGAACGAGGGTATGGTCAAGACCATCGACGACCTGCAGAAGGAGGTGAAGAAGGCCAGCGTGAGCAAGGATCCCGTGCTCTACATCCAGGGTATGTATCCGACAGGAAAGAAGGCTTACTTCGCCGTGCCTATCGGAGAGTAATCAGCAGAAAAAAAATCCACATGACATAGGAAGAAGGCCAGGCGCAATCGGACGGGAAGACCGTTGGGTTGCGCCTGGTTTGTCTTCGGGATGGTCTCGGGATGGCTTCGGGACGGACCGCGCCCTGGGACGCAGAAAGCAGGATGTGGAAAGAAAATTGGCGCTAAATTTGCATAATCATAGGATTGTCCGTACCTTTGTTGGCCTATAATAAAAAAGTGTAATTCGTGAACGCGATGATGCAATATCAAGAAAAAACTGTGATGAAGCAATGGAAGCAGGTTGTCCTGTCGGTAATCATGATCCTCTGTGCGGGTGCTGCCTATGGCGGAGACTTCCTGCCGACGAAGGTCTATATGTTTGGCTTTGCAGCCTCCTTCAACGACTCGACGGTCTATTTCACCGACGTGCAGCAGCTGGAAGGGGCCTGGGTGTATGAGAAGGAGCGCTCCTTTCTCGTGAACCGGGACGAATACTCCTACCAGCTGCGCAACTTCCTGAAGCAGATGGGACTGGAGGCGCCCACCTGCGTGACGGTCTATGCCTTTGATGAAAAGGAGATCTATAAGAAATACCTGAAACTGCGCCAGCGCTATGAGGGCAAGAAGCGCAAGTTTGACCTCCTGGTGAGAAACGTGCCCGCGGAGGTCTTCGCCTACAAGGTCGTGGAACCCGGCGTGGGCAGGGTCATCATCGACCCGAAACTGGCAGAGGCGGCGGCCGACAAGACGGACCGTTCCACGGCCAAGGCGCAGCGCAAGGCAGAGAAGAAGGCACGCAAGGCAGAGAAGAAGGCACAGAAGAAATAAAGACACCGGCGCGATATGGAAGCAAACTGGCACCGACACTACTTCAGCATTGCCGACCACCGCGTGGGGGTCTTCTTTCGTGAAGGACAGACCAACGACCTGGCGCTGATACCCTCCTACGAACCGTTTCGCACGACGGAAGAGGAGGACTGCGTGATGGTGATGGAGGTGGACGACACCTTGCACCCCGTGCCCAAGAATCAGCGCAGTCGTATCCGCGTCTTTGACACGGGCAACGGCGACACGGCGGTGGATCGGCTGGAGGATGGTGGCTACCAGTTTATCATCAAGGACATACGGGGCCGCGCATGCTGTCTGCTAATCGCTGACAAGGCATTTGCCCACTGCCGCTGTGCGCTCAACGGCGACGGGATGATGCGGTCCTTCGGACTCAACAGTGCGCTGATGCTCGCCTACGCCTTTGCCACAGGAGGGCGGCAGACGCTACTCATCCACGCCTCGCTGGTGCGCCACCAAGGACGCGGCTATGCGTTCGTTGCCAAGAGCGGCACGGGCAAGAGCACGCAGGTGGCGATGTGGCTGCGGTGCATACCGGGGTGTGACCTGATGAACGATGACAACCCCGTGGTGCGCGTGATAGACGGCGAGGCCATGATCTATGGTTCGCCCTGGAGCGGAAAGACGCCGTGCTACCGACAGGTGAAGGCGCCCCTGGGGGCGATCACCCAGATAGACCGGGCGCCGGCCAACTCGGTGGACAGGCTCTCGCCGCTGCAGGCTCTGGCGATACTGCTGCCGTCGTGCTCGTCGATGAAATGGGACGAGAGGCTGCACGGCCAGGTCTGTGACACGATGTCGGAGGTGATCGGCCTGACACCGATCTACATGCTCCACTGTCTGCCCAACGAGGAGGCAGCGAGGGTGTGCTGTCGGGCCATAGCAAAGAAATAGGAAGATGCAGATACCCAACGCCATCCTCATACCCGAGATCATTCGGCTGCTGGACGAAGGCCACACGGTGACACTTCGGCTCAGAGGCTACTCGATGCGCCCCTTTCTGGAGGACGACCGCGACGTGGCGCTGCTGGTGAAAGCGGAAACGGTGAAGGTGGGGGACCCCGTACTGGCGGAGGTATCACCACGCCACTATGTGTTTCATCGTATCGTAGCCATCGAGGGCGAGGCCGTGACCTTGCGCGGCGACGGCAACCTGGCGGAGGAGCACTGCCGACTGAAGGACGTGAAGGCGGGGGCCATCGGATTCTACCGCAAAGGACGGAAGACGATGGACCGCACGGACGGCTGGAAATGGAAGGCGTATAGCTACTGCTGGACAAGCCTCTACCCGATCAGACGGTATCTGCTGGCGATACACCGCCGGCTGGTGCTGAACGAATGGGGAAGAGGAAGAAAAAACACAAATAATAACGAATCATGAGAGTAAAAAAAGGATTTATCAATCGCAATGTCTGTGGCGAGTCGGTTTTGCTGGCCACGGGACAGGAGAATATCGACTTCACCAATATCATTTCACTCAACGAGACAGCGAACTTCCTGTGGAACGAACTGGCCCAGCGGGAGGATTTCACCATCGACGACATGGTGGAACTGCTGACGGGCGAATATGAGGTGGAGGCGGATGAGGCGAAGGCGGACTGCCAGGCACTGGTACAGCAATGGACGGACGCGGGCATCTTGGAGGGCGAGGACTTGCCCCCAGTCTCGCCCCACGTCGTCGAGGAAAAGGCGCAGGCTGAGGCGGAAGCGCCGCAGGAAGCAGCACCGAAGAAGAGGGAGAAGAAGGGGTTCTTCAGCAAACTGTTCAAAAACTGACGGTAGGAGGAAGAAGTTTTTCTTGACGCGCCTCATTTTTAGTGTGGGTGAGACAGAAAAAACATGCGTAAAATTTGGAGAAAACGCATAAAATGCGTAAATTTGCATCCAAAATAAGCAAAGATTAGTTCTGGATATTTTTAAGGTAAAAAAGATAACACAATATTCATTATACAACAACCATAGAAGCAATGAGCGAAAAAAGAGTTTACACCTTCGGCAATGGTAAGGCTGAAGGTCGTGCGGAAATGCGCAATCTGCTGGGTGGCAAGGGTGCAAACCTTGCTGAAATGAACCTCATCGGCGTGCCCGTACCCCCGGGATTCACTATCACCACAGACGTTTGCAACGAATATTTTGAGAAAGGAAAGGACGACGTGGTCGCTTTGCTGAAGAGCGAAGTGGAGAAGAGCGTGAAGCACATCGAGAAATTGATGGGCGCGAAGTTTGGCGATCCTATCAACCCGCTGCTTGTCAGCGTCCGCTCTGGTGCGCGCGCTTCCATGCCGGGTATGATGGACACCATCCTCAACCTGGGTCTCAACGACACCGTGGTGATCGGACTGGCACAGAAGACGGGCAACGAGCGTTTTGCCTATGACAGCTACCGCCGATTCGTCCAGATGTATGGAGACGTTGTGATGGGCATGAAGCCCGAGAACAAGGAGGACATCGATCCCTTCGAGGCTATCATACAGCAGGTGAAGGCACAGCGCGGCATCAAACTCGACAACGAGATGAATGTCGATGAGCTGAAGCAGCTGGTGGTGCTCTTCAAGCAGGCGATCCAGGAGCGCACGGGCATGAAATTCCCGACGGATCCGATGGAGCAGCTCTGGGGTGCCATCTGCGCCGTCTTCGACAGCTGGATGAACGACCGCGCCATCCTCTACCGCAAGATGGAGGGTATCCCCCAGGAGTGGGGTACGGCCGTGACGGTGATGGCAATGGTCTTCGGCAACATGGGCGACACGTCGGCAACGGGTGTGTGCTTCAGCCGTGACGCCGCTACGGGTGAGAACATCTTCAACGGTGAGTATCTGATCAACGCCCAGGGCGAGGATGTGGTGGCCGGTATCCGCACACCACAGCAGATCACCAAGGAGGGTTCGCTCCGCTGGGCGAAGCTCCAGGGCATCAGCGAGGAGGTGCGTGCCAAGAAGTATCCGTCAATGGAGGAGAACATGCCGGAGATCTTCCAGGAGCTCAACGCGCTGCAGGACAAGCTGGAGAAGCACTACCACGACATGCAGGACATGGAGTTTACCGTACAGGAGGGAAAACTCTGGTTCTTGCAGACGCGCAACGGTAAGCGCACGGGTACGGCCATGGTGAAGATCGCCATGGACTTGCTCCACGAGGGCGAGATCGACGAGAAGACGGCGCTGAATCGTTGCGAGCCGGGCAAGCTGGACGAACTGCTCCACCCGGTCTTCGACAAGGAGGCTTTGGCAGGTGCCAAGGTGCTGACGCGTGGTCTGCCGGCATCGCCGGGTGCTGCCTGCGGTCAGATCGTCTTCTTCGCTGACGATGCCACGAAATGGCACGAGGAGGGCAACCGTGTGGTGATGGTACGTATCGAGACGAGTCCGGAGGACTTGGCTGGTATGAGCGCGGCAGAGGGTATCCTCACGGCGCGTGGCGGTATGACGTCGCACGCTGCTGTCGTGGCACGTGGTATGGGTAAGTGCTGCGTGAGTGGCGCCGGTGCCATCCAGGTGGACTACAAGGCGCGCACGGTGCAGATCGAGGGCACGCTGCTCCACGAGGGTGACTATATCTCCATCAATGGTTCGACGGGTGAGGTATATTTCGGTGAGGTGAAGACGCGTCCGGCAGAAGTGACGGGTGATTTCGCCGAACTGATGAATCTCTGCGATAAGTATTCGAAGCTCGTGGTGCGCACGAATGCGGACACGCCGCACGACGCGGAGGTGGCACGCAACTTCGGCGCAGTGGGTATCGGTCTCTGCCGTACGGAGCACATGTTCTTCGAGAACGAGAAGATCAAGGCGATGCGCGAGATGATTCTTGCCGACTCCGGCGAGGGTCGTGAGGCTGCGCTCAACAAGCTACTGCCCTATCAGCGTCAGGACTTCTACGGCATCTTGAAGTGTATGGACGGCAAGCCTGTGAATATCCGCTTGCTCGACCCGCCTCTCCACGAGTTTGTACCGCACGATCTGCGCGGTCAGGAGATCATGGCTTCGGACATGGGTGTGAGCGTCCGCTTCATCCAGAACCGTGTCAACTCGCTGTCGGAGCACAACCCAATGCTGGGTCTGCGTGGATGCCGTCTCGGCAATACGTTCCCTGAGATCACGGCCATGCAGACGCGTGCCATCCTCGGTGCTGCCTGCCAGCTGAAGAAGGAGGGCTTTGACCCGCGTCCCGAGATCATGGTGCCGCTGGTAGGTATCGAGTCGGAGCTGGAGCAGCAGAAGGAGGTGATCTACAAGACGGCGAATGAGCTCTTCGCACACGAGGGTGTGGAGGTGCCGTTCAAGGTGGGTACGATGATTGAGATCCCGCGTGCCGCACTGACCGCAGACCTCATCGCTCGTCATGCCGAGTACTTCAGCTTCGGTACGAACGATCTCACGCAGATGACCTTCGGCTATAGCCGTGACGATATCGCCAGCTTCCTCCCCTCTTATCTGGAGAAGAAGATCCTGAACGTCGATCCGTTCCAGGTGCTCGACCAGGAGGGTGTCGGCCAGTTGGTGAAGATGGCTGTCGAGAAGGGCCGTGCCACACGTCCCGACCTCAAGTGCGGTATCTGTGGAGAGCATGGTGGTGAGCCTTCATCCGTGAAGTACTGCCACCGCGTGGGCCTCAACTACGTCAGCTGCTCGCCGTTCCGCGTGCCTATCGCACGCCTCGCTGCGGCGCAGGCTGCTGTGGAGGAGTAATAAAGTAAGCCCTCGTAACTAACGAGTTAGGCGGTAAGTCTCTGATAATAAAGAGGCTTAAACTCTTCAAACAAGATAAATTAGGGCTGATACTTCGTGAGAAGTGTTAGCCCTAATTTTTATGCTGAAAAGGTTCTGGATCGATGTCAATAATCCCGCCAGAAACACCTTTTTAAGATAAATATTGAAGAATATGAAAAATAATTAGTATCTTTGCATCCGAATTGATGAACTCAATGATTTGAGTATTCGGAAATTTACATCAAGAACGCAGCAATGCGTGCCAACCGAGCTTCAGGAATAGAGCATTCCAAAGAGCCACGGTGGCGAGCGAAAGCAGATGTGGGCATACGCCAAAAACTCATTATAGCTCAGAGACTGTAGATTTCCTTATGTGTCCTTTCGTAGGCATATAGGGATTTTTCTTTTCTTCTCCAGCAAGTGTTGTTACTTGTCGTTAGACCCACAACAGTGATCGGCTCTTTAGTGTCTAACAATTAAATAACAACGAAAATGGAAGAATTAGGTAAATCAAGATGGGAAGGAAACGAACATTGGTTCAAATTCGGACATCAAGCAGGATTGAAGAGGTTTGACGAAATCTCTACTCTTGGCAGCACCGCAACAGCTGTTGCGCTCAGGTCTGTGAAATATCAGCTTGAAAATGAGCTTGGCTTTGAGGTCTCAGATGACTTGTTTTGTGAGATTTTTAGGAAGGTTTGTAATTTCCGGCCAGTGCCGGCACTTGACTGCTATGCTCCACTGGAGTTCATTCAAACTTTACAGAGAATCCTCGAAAAACATGGTGTTTCAGGGGAACATGTTGGAGCAATCTGGAGAACATTTAGAGTTCGTGTGGACAATCTAAGATGTTATAAGAACATTCTGCTCCATGTTCCCCACTCATCTTCTTCTTTTCCTGAAAATTCAAATCACTCTTATAATGATTTGGACTATGAAGAAAGACTCCTTGTCGATTACTACACAGACGAATTGTTCGTGTCTCATGCTGAAACAGAACACATAAGCTCTGTCGTATTCCCATATTGCCGTCTATATTGCGATGTGGAAAGGCTGATAAATGATCCATTAGAAAAAGAGGGGCTCGGCATTAGATATCTCAGAGAGGTTAAAACAGGTAGTGGATATCCTTATCGTTCTTTCAGCTCGAAAAATGAAGCATTCATTCAGTATATTGACTTTCATTCATGCGTATCAAAGAAAATCATTGCCATGGGTGAAGGTACGTTGTTGATAGACTGTCATAGTTTCTCCAGCAAACCTAATCTACTGAATTCGAATCCACCTGATATCGATATTTGTATCGGCTACAACGACGAGGACACCTGTCCGAACAAAGTCGTCATTGGAAATATCGTTCATTATTTCGAATCTCTTGGCTATAAGGTTGGCATGAATGAGCCTTTCTCTAATAGCAAGACTTTCTCTGTACCTATCAAGTATCATTCAGCCATGATAGAAGTCAACAAACGTCTCTACATGGACGAGCTGACCCTGGAGAAAACAGAAGGATTCAACAAACTTCAACAAGAAATAAGATTACTCTATGGTATCTTATTAAAGCCATAGAGGAAATATACGTAACAAATAAAAAGAACTGCAAAGGATGCAAAAGAAGGGATTTTTGTAGCGATCCAATAGCGTCAAAGTAACTTTTTTGATAAAAATCACTTTTTCTTGGAGGTGTGCCTACCGTTGGCATACCTCCTTTTAAATTTTCCACCCAGTAAAACTTCAAAAGAAAATCAATATGAACATTAAAGAGGCATTGACGGAAATCCTCAATGACGAAGAGGCACTGAATAACAAACCCAAACATCCGAGATTCTGGCAAATTGAGCACACATGGGATTTTCCGTTTTCAATATTCTATAATATGCGACGTTTATCGTCGTAGATTGTCGCACATAGAACGAAGGCTATATGTATATACACAAATGACCCCTTCCTTCATCCGGACAACCTATAAGTAAGTAGCCATTTGCTTTTGACTAATAAGAAATCACATATTTTGAGTATTGCTAGTTCTGCTGTCCATTTATAATTTTGCACCCGCAATAGCAAAATGCAACTCAAGTGGGTGAAAAAAGAATAATACTAACAGGGGCGATGCTCGCAGCATGTCTTGCTGCAAAAGCTGACGATATCCGCGGACATATAGTGGATGCCGGAAGCAATGATGCCGTGGCGTACGCTACAGTGACAATCACTGATTCGCACAATAGGAAACTCACCACCGTGAGTGATATTTCTGGCTATTTCATATTTCAGGACCTCAGTTCGGACAGGTACACCATCACCGTGTCATACCTGGGCTACCACACCCTGACCCAGACCTACACCAGCAGGAACGGAGAGACCGTAACGCTGACACTGAAGCTGAAACAGGACAACCGCGTACTGAACGAGGTGGTAGTGACGGCGCACGAGTCGCAAGGTATCACTACGTCGTCCGTGATCGACCGCAAAGCCATAGAGCATCTGCAGCCGTCGAGTTTCACCGACCTGTTATCACTATTGCCCGGTGGGACAACCCAACTGCCCGACCTCACCAATGCCAACACCATCAGACTGCGCCAGGCTGGAAGTGGAGGGAGCAACTACGATGTCAGTGCGATGGGAACACTGTTTGTAGCCGATGGCATCCCGATGAATACCAATGCCAACATGCAGATCGTGAAGCAGGCTTCAAACGGCACCGTCGGTGATCCCGATGCTGGGAGGAGCCATGTGACAAGCGGCGTGGATATGCGCAGTATACCGACGGATAACATAGAGAGCGTGGAGGTGATAAGAGGTATCGCACCCGTGGAATACGGCGATATGTCGAGTGGCGTGGTACTGATAAAGCGGAAGTTGAAAGCCACACCCTTTGAGGCACGGTTCAAGGCCGACTCCTATAGTAAACTACTGTATGCTGGCAAGGGAATAGAACTGGGTAGCCTGATCGTCAACCTGGGGCTGGACTACCTCGACGCAAAGGCGGACCCACGAGACCCGATGAACAACTACAAGCGGCTGACAGCATCGGCACGCATGCAAGACGAATGGCAGGTGGGCAACGCGCGGCTGAGATGGCGCAGCAACATCGACTACACAGGATCTTTCGATGACGAGAAGCACGACCCTGAAATATTGAAACAGAAAGACGACACATACAAGTCGTCATACAACAGACTGAGCATGAGCCACTCCATGCTACTGAACCCCAGCAGTCTCTCTTTCTTCAAATCCATGAACCTTGACGTGGCTGCGGCCTACGAGTGGAGCAGGATCGAACAACAGAAGAGCATCAGCCTGAGCCGCGATATGGCAGCATCGACATCGCTGGAGGAAGGCGAACACGACGGGACCTTCCTACCCTATCACTATATCTCGAACGTGACCGTAGATGGGAGACCACTCAACCTATACGCCAAACTGAAGGCACTGTTTGCATACAACAGCGGCCAACTGGCTCAGCGCATTCATGTCGGAGCAGAATGGAAGATGGATAAAAACTATGGCAGGGGACAGGAGTACGACCCAGCACTGCCCGTAAGCCCAGGGACACCCTACCGGCCGCGCAACTACAGCGCCATACCAGCGATGCACCAGGTGAGTTTTTTCCTACAAGACAACCTGACGTTGCCTGTGGGCAACAACCTGCTGACAGCACAAGTGGGTCTGCGCGGAAGCAGTCTGGCCCATATTGCGAAAGAATACACCATGAGCGGAAAAATATATCTTAACCCGAGGTTGAACTTGCAATGGAGATTTCCCGAGATCAGCATGGCAGGAAAACCGCTAACGATCGACATCAATGGGGGGGGGGACAACAAAGCAAGTTTCCTACCCTACTCCAGATTTATCCCGACCTCATATACACCGACCTCATCGAGCTCAACTATTACAACATGAACGCCGACTATAGGCGGATCTATCTGCACACGTATATCGATAATCCCACAAACTACGGGCTCGAACCAGCAAGGAACGACAAATGGGAAATCAGAATCGGAGCACAGTGGGACGGCAACTCGGTCAGCGTGACGTATTTTCGCGAACAGATGAACGACGGATTCCGCACCTCTGCAAAGGTAAGGCCGTATGACTACAGGGATTACGACGAGAGCGCAATAGACGGCAATAGCCTCAGCGCGCCACCGGCACTCGAGAAACTGCCGTATGTAGAAAAACGTGTGCTCGGCGCATACGGCATGACCACAAACGGCAGCAAAATGATCAAAGAGGGCGTAGAATGGCAGATGGCCACCAAGCGCTTCGAGATGCTGAAGACACGGCTGACCGTGAACGGGGCATGGTTCAAGACCACCTACACCAACAGCGACCCGATGTTTCGCAGCAATACTACTGCCGTCGTGGACGGCACACCGGTGAACGACCTCTATATCGGCTACTATGAAAATAAGGCGGGAAGCGTGCGGGAGCAACTCAACACCAACATCATGGCGGACACCTATATCCCTAAGCTCGCCCTGTCGTTCTCTCTCACGGCCGAATGTATGTGGTTCACATCATCAAAATCGATCCGGACCAGCGGTGTACCACTGAAATATATCGACAACAACGGAGAAATACACGATTTCACAGAAGAAAGCAAACAGGATGTCTATCTGCAATGGCTCATCAACAGATACAACGATGCGGCATGGCTCAAGCAGAAAGTGCCATTCTATATGTTTCTGAACTTGAAAGTACATATAAAAAGTGTTTGAGAGAAGAATGAGGAAAGTTTACTGGTTATCAGTTACTTTCCTCATTTTGGTTAAAAGTGGCGAGGACAGACGAAGACGGGAATACGACAAGATGAGACAGAGGAACGTTACCTATCCGTAACCTATACCCCAAATGGGGAATGTTGAGGTTCGGAAGAATAAAGAAGGTTACGAATTGAATTTGAATGCTCTGATTTATAGTGAGTTACTAATGAGCAACGTAAGATTTTTGGTTACGAACCAAATTTGCCGTGTTCTGCCGTGAAATGCGTAGCAAGAAAAGACTCTTCATGTATTAATTTTGAACGCAAAAAAGAATGACGTTATGAAGAGTACATTTTCAATTATCTTCTACCTCAAAAGACAGGTAGTAAAGAAAGATGGTACTGTTCCAGTTATGGGACGTATCACAGTGGACGGAACACAGGCGCAGTTCAGTTGCAAGATGACTGTGAATCCCAATTTGTGGGACACCAAGGGCGGACGCATGATAGGTAAGAGTATGCAGGCCTTGGAAGTGAACCGCAAATTGGACAAGACGCGTGTGAGTATCAGTAAGCATTATCAGGAGATTATGGACAGGGACAACTTCGTCACTGCCGACAAGGTGAAGAACGCCTTTCTTGGCTTGGAGTATCGTTGCCATACACTGATGAAAGTCTATTCTCAAAGCCGTGATGAAATGGAAAAGCAATATAAGGCTGGCATGAAATCTTTGAGTACATACACGAAGTATAGAATTGGGTGTGCCTATGTGGGCGAGTTCTTGCAGACGCATTACCATGTGAAGGATATTGCTCTGAAAGAGTTATCGCTGCCTTTTATCACAGACTACGAGACTTTTCTCAGAACCGACAAGCACTTGAAGATAAACTCTGCGATGGTGTTTGTCCGCAATCTCCGTGCAATGATTTTTCGGGCGATTGATAACGAGTGGCTCGTCAAAGACCCTTTCAGACGATACGAGTACAAGAACGAGGAAACAACAAGGGAGATTCTGACAAAAGAAGAAATTCACCTGTTGATGGAAACTCCTATCACCAGAAAGCATATGGGGTTGGTGCGTGACTTGTATCTATTCTGCTGTTTCATAGGTCTCGCATTCATTGACCTGTACAACTTGAAGGAAGAGAACATCAAGACATTTTTTGACGATGGCGAGTGGATTGTTATCCACCGACAGAAGACAGGAACGGAAGCCGACATCAAGTTGCTTGACTATCCCAAGCAGATAATGGAGAAATATCGTGGATTGTGCAAGGATGGCAGAGTCTTTCCTGCACCACCTTATAGAAGTTGTCTGCGTTCGCTCAAAAGATTGGGAAAGAAATGCGGTATCACCAAGCCACTTTCCTGGCATGTCTCAAGGCACTCGTTCGCAACCTCGGTTTGCCTCTCCAATGGTGTACCAATAGAAACAGTAAGTTCCATGCTTGGTCACAAAGACATCAAGACCACGCAAGTGTACGCCAAGATTACCAAGGAAAAGTTGAGCAAGGATGTAGAAAAGTTGTCCCAACAACTCAATCACATTGAGGAATTCACATTCGGGAATATTTGCAGCGATAATACGAACATAAAAAAGGCATAGTATGAAACGACAAGTGATAACAATACAAGAAGATATGGTCATCTACGCCCCACATCATGGTGAGGTGTGGATGACTGTTTGGGAGATTGCCGAACTGTTGAATGTAACAGGGACAGCAGTGAAGAATACCATCAAGCGCATTTGGAAACAAAGTGTGCTGAAAGATTTCCAGCATTCTCAATACGTCAAACTTGAAAATGGATATTCTGCGCATGTCTATGATATGGAAGTGATTATCGACATAGCACTTCAAATGGATACATACCAAGCATTGCTTTTTAGAAGATGGCTTGTTGAAAAGATAGGAAATCGCAAAGAATGTCAAGCTACTTCAGGAAAGCAGGGGCGAACGACGATTATCGTGATGAATGGAACGATGCCGAGAGGTATCAGTTAAGCATTACACCTTAATTATATAATAGCGTACAGAGAAGAAATACCAAATGGTTGTATCACTCTGTGCGCTTTTTGCTTTCTATTTGTAGCGCAGTTTGCATATTTTAGAATGTTTGTCATCTATTACGGTGCGCTTTCTTACACAAAATAATCGAGATATTCAAGCGAATTGGCTTAAATAGTCTCAATTTTATGTTGCAGTATTGATATTTCCTGTCATTTCTTGTCTTTTCTCAATAAATTTTCGTATTTTTGCAGTCGGATTGTATAGCCAGATCGCAGTTGTCGCTGTAAGACGAGTTCTTTCATGATAACCGAGTCGGCAGCCTACGCCGTGCTGAGTGTAGTGAGGTCAACCATGACATATCTATACGTAAGCGGGCTTTGGGCGGGAAGACAATCCAGACATAATGGAAGGCGTTTATCGACGCTGTGTTTAAGACTTCCTGTAATCTTGCAAATTCACAGTAAATTGTTGTCTTGAACGTAGTCAACGGTAGATGTCCCGGGTGTGATTATATCAATCCCGTGGAGACCTGTAAGCATGGATTGTACCCTTTGGGGAGCAGTCTAATGTATTATATGGTCTCTTTGCGGTAATGATTTTCATATCGGCGTGGGCTCTGACGTTGTCTGTTCAACAACAATAGGCAATTGCAAGAGCCTCAGGAAGTGGAATGGACAACAGGACGATTCCACGCTCTTTTTTTCTGTCGCAATTTAACGGATTTCTGTCTAGAAAAAAGTTAGCACCGATATGAAAGTCGATGAATGGACATCAGAAGATGGACACACCTCAGGGGGTGGTGAATACCCTCCTTGCGCTGGACTTACCTCCAACGCCCTCCCCGAAGCTCAAAGCACAGTTTCCGCCGAGAGTTCACAAACAGGGGTGTCCACCAGAAATGCCCATATAGCAAGTAAGCCTAAAGCACAAAAAGAGGAAGATAGCCCTCATTGGTATGCCTTACGTACCACATACGGTAGAGAGAAAAAGGCATACGACTACATGACAGCCAAAGGCATCACTGCTTTCTATCCTACTACAGATACTGTAAAACTTATAAAAGGTAAGCGCAAAATTGTTACCGAGTCTCGTTTACCAAATATCTTCTTCGCCTACGGTACAGAAGAACAACTCAAATCTTTTGTTTACGACAACGTAAACCTCCCATTCCTTCGTTTTTATTATCGACACGTCCACGTTGGTCGCAGAATAGAGAAGATTCCTATGATAGTTCCTGACTATCAGATGGATAGTTTAAAAATCATCTGTGCTTCCGATGCGGACAATACCATCGTGTCATTAGTCGAAGTGCCAAAGTTCGAAAAAGGACAATTGGTAAGGGTTACAGATGGAGCGTTCAAAGGAGTGATAGGAAGAGTTGCAAGATGGCAAGGGCAACAGAGAGTAGGAGTTGTGGTGGATGACTTGGTGACTGTTGTGACGGCGTATATACCAAGTGCATTTATAGAATCAATAGAATAAATATCATTTTTATTATGCAAGAGCATACTTTAATAGCCAATTCTGGTATTCAAATCATAACGTTTCCATTGAGGATAAATACTCAAGAAAAGTTCAAAATGTGGTATCACGAATGGTATGATACTGAAAATGGGGAATGGCGACTTGATCCTGTGTACGAACTTTGCACAGATGACGAGTGCTATTATTATAACAAACAGAAACTTCATAAAGGTGGCTATTTAAGTGACCCTACTATTGAAATTGATGTCAACGAGCTTAAAAGCGATGATATATTACCATTGAGAATAGAAGATGAAAATTGTCCAGGTGTAAGGGGCGATATATTTAGCCTTACATTCTCCGACAAAGACAACAAGTTTTCCAAGTTTGAAAATGCTTGGCTTCCAGTCCCATATTTCTTTAAACGCACTCTCAAGCGTTTTAAGTTCGGTCCATTAAATTGGGTACGTATGAAATTAATCCCAACAAGAGAAGAAAAGGGAATAAAATGGTACAATGTAGTTCTAGCATTCGATACAAGAGCTCGTTACGAGAGTGACGAATATGAAGAATGCCCCGTCTTTCCAGATGCGTTTAGAAGCGAAATGGATTTCGAACTATGTAGTAATGAGTTCTATTTGATGGACTATTGTACTCCTAATAACAATTGGAGTTATATTGATGACTATTTGTTGCACTTGGTTCATCCTAATGTTCAACGTGTATCTCAATTAAGAGGTGCGAACGTGAGAAAAATGTCGTATATCGCATCATACATATTCTTAATCAACTATCTTGCTCAAAAGGATCTATTCCCCAAGGTTAAACTTTACAAGGATACCGATGTCGAAATAAAGGATGTTGATATGGTTGTTGATATAGGAAACTCACGTACAACAGCACTTTTAATAGAAGATAATACCAATTTTCATCAAGTAAGGCAGCTTGAACTTATTGACTATACAAATCTTGTTAAAGAAGTGAACAATTCACTTGTAATCAACAAACATAACGAACCTTTCGATATGCGTTTGGCTTTTCGTAAAGTTGACTTTGGAAGTTTTGGCATTAAAGACAGCAAACAATTTGTTCATCCGAGCTTGGTTCGTTTAGGACAAGAAGCCAACACACTTATCCATTTGGCCACAAACACTGCAGATGATATGGAATCTTTGTCAACCTATTCAAGTCCAAAGAGATATTTGTGGGATTGGAGACCAAATAAAGAAGAATGGAAATTTCTTGTTCTCAAAGGTGAAAAGGACGACCACATTTTGAATCTTCGTGGAATAACAAATCAGTTGAAAAGTGACGGAAGTATAGATCTGTCCGGAGAAAGTGGCAGCTCGTACCACTATTCCAGACGGTCTTTAATGACATTCTCTTTCTTGGAAATGTTAGTGCAAGCTCGTATACAAATTAATAGCGAGGAATACAGGTCTAATCGTAGTGGGTTTGGAAAGCCGTCCATACCAAGAAGAATACGAAGAATTATTGTAACTTGTCCTACCGCAATGTCAAGGGTGGAGCGAGAGGCTCTTGTACATTGTGCTAAAGATGCAGTAATCTTATTGGAAAATTTCGATTATAATTGCCCTGTAGAAAATCCACATCCTGGGAAACTGGTAGACGTAGTCCCTGCTGTTCGCTCTATGAAAGATGACGATGGACTGTGGTACTATGACGAAGCGACATGCTCCCAATTGGTATATATGTATGGAGAGGTTGGACAAAAATACAAAGGATGTTGCAGTGAGTTCTTCAATCTCTATGGAAAAATAGAAGATGGTGACAGCCAGCCTTCAATAACTGTTGGATCTATTGACATTGGTGCAGGAACATCAGACTTGATGATTAGTAAATATACTTATATAAAAGGTGATGTTACGACCATTACGCCAGATCCGAAATTCTACGATAGCTATTATTTCGCAGGAGATGATATGCTTTATGCCCTTATCAAGAATATTATGCTCCTTGATGAGAACAGTGCATTTAGGACAGAATTAAAAGACTTAACAACCCAACAATATCGCCAAAAGATAAAGAATTTCTTTGGAGAGGATTATAATGGACAAACTATAGCTGATAGAATATTAAGAAAGGACTTTAATATTCAATATTCTGTACCATTAATGTGCCATTTCTTGGAGTTGTTGAAACAAGGCTGCAAGGATTGTATTGTCAAATATTCAGATGTGTTTTCCGAGTGTCCACCTAATGAGGCAATCATAGAGGAATTCAAACAAAGATTGAACATTGACATCACATCACTTTCTTGGAAATTTAACAAAGAGATGGTTTCAGAAGTTGTTCGTAAAGAATTTGAGCCTTTGCTTAAGAAGGTTGCAACCATCATGTATTCCTATGCTTGCGATGTCGTATTACTCTCAGGACGTCCTGCTTCACTTCCTGTGATAAGGGATATATTCCTTAAATATTACTCAGTTTCACCAAATAGACTCATTGTTCTCAACGATTATTACGTAGGGGATTGGTATCCGTTTGGAGAGAATACTGGCTATATAAAGAATGCAAAGACTATTGTGGCTATGGGTGGTGTAATAGGACATTATGCCTCGGAACTTTCAAATCTGAATAAGTTTATCATCAATTTAGATTTGCTGAAAAAGAATTTGAAGTCAACTGTGAATTATATTGAAGCTTCTCGTGAAGGACAACCAATTGAATACTTCATAACACCAGACAAGTACCGAGGTGACTTGACTATTAGTAGTATTCCCCAATCACTCCATGTTCGTCAAATAGGGATGGACTCATATCCAAGTCGTGCCTTGTATTCAATAGACTTTAACCGTCATAAGATGGCAGACAAAATTCGGAAAAAGGCCATTATAAATGACGAAGACTGTCCGACTGACGCAAAAGTAATAGGACTTGTAAATGAAGCCATTGATGTTTTGAAAAAACGAATGCCATTTAAGATAACAATTGAGCGTGACATGGATGACAAGGAAAATCTTTCCATTTCAGCAATAACGGATAAAAATGGTAATGATATAATGGATGGTAATCTTGAAATACACATCCAAAGCCTTGGTGTTGACGAACAATATTGGCTTGACTCAGGTGTGTTTGATTTCTAATCTCTAAAAATGAAATTATGCTACAAGATATAAAGCAACATATAGATTTGGTTGACGGCTCTATTGCATGGGCCAAAGAGTTTGGAAAGGAGTCTTTTCCATACGATGTTTTTAAGGAATATCGCCGCAAACTCAAGCGCATATATGCAGCCTTGGAAGAGAATTGTTCTGCAGCGGCTTATGGCGAAAGTCAGGTAGGTAAATCTTATTTGATGAGTAGTTTGTTGTCTTCTCCAAACTCGCCTTTTGTCATCACTAATGCAGGAAAATCATATAGTTTCATAGATGATATAAATCCAAGTGGTGGAAACAATGCCAAGATAGAATCAACTGGTGTTATCACTCGTTTTACTCTTAGCCAAGGTTGTTCTACAATGAGTGACTTTGTAAAGGTACGCAACTTGTCTGTTGTGGACATAATCCTTCTCTTGGCTGATTCGTATTATAATGACATTAAAATCAATCAAGATAGCGTATTGCGTTATGATGATATAAACAAGGCTCTTGAAGATATGAATGGTCTTTGGGCATCAAAGATTGTTGCACAAAATGAAATTGACGAAGACGATGTCAAGGATATTACAGATTACATCCACGATGTAATAGGGAATGCTGCGGCTGGTGTAAATCAATCAAACTTTTGTAAGATAGTTGCTCCTGTAATTCAATATGTTTCCTATGACAAATGGGTTAATATATTCAGTCTTCTTTGGAACAGGAATAGTGAATTGAGTCACTTGTTCAGTGTCCTCATTAATGAATATAAGAAGCTTAACTTTCAAACAGATATTTATATACCATTTGCTGCAGTGCTCCGTGAAAAAGGAACATTGTTGAAGATAGAATGGCTTGACACTGTTTGCGGTGTACAGATAGATACTGGATATGATGAAATTTATACAGATGTATATGATTCAAATGGGAATATCCTTGCTCATGATTTTCATAAAGGAAATCTTTCGGCACTGATTGCAGAACTTACCTTTGAACTGCCGCCTTCGGTTGCAGATGATAGGAAATTCTTACATAAACTTGATCTTCTCGATTTCCCAGGTGCTCGTTCTCGTGAGAAATACAAGGAGCAGGACATTCATACAGTTCTTCCCAAGATTCTTAGAAGAGGAAAAGTAGCCTACTTATTCAACAAGTACTCTCGCTCATTGAGAATCAGTAGTGTGTTATTCTGTCATCATAACGACCAAAAGGCGGAAGCTACCATTGGAGAAACAATAAATAGTTGGATTGAAGACAATATTGGTTCTACACCAGAGGAACGAGCCAATATGCTCAATGACACAAATGGTATTGCACCATTGTTCTTTGTTGCAACAAAATTCAATATCGATTTAGAGAGAACAAAGACAGACAATTCCTCAAACATAGACAAACTTGATACACATTGGAACAGGTTCGATACCGTATTTCCGGAAATTATTAAGCCTAACAAGTGGCTTGATAATTGGGTGAAAACAGGCGGACTGTTCCGAACCGCTGCTTTCCAAAACATTTATCCATTACGTGATTTCTACTGGTCTGGAAAGAATGGTGTTTTTGATGGCTATAGTGATGGTGCAGTCAAGTCAGAAGAGAAAAGTGTTCACACGTATGCTGATTATCCTGACTATTTCGAAAATCTGAAACAAAGCTTTCTTAAGAATGCCTTTGTGCAACGTCATTTTGCTAATCCCGAACAGACTTGGAATGATGTTGCTACCATCAACAATGATGGTTCAAAGGCCATCATTCGTAATCTTGACGCTATCGCAAGTGTACTCGAAGATGCAAGAAAAAAGAAATACCTTGCACAATTAGCTAAAATAAAGTCAGAGATGTATAATGCACTTTCTGTTTATTTTGAGCCAGAAGATAAGGAGGCAAAGAATCAAAAGGTAAAACAGATAGCCAGTGATATAAGAATGTCCCTTATTTTAAGTGTTGGCGAGAGACCAGAGATATTCGGTCATATCATAGACAACCTCATGGTGCCAGTTGGTGATTTGCGAGACATTGCATATAATATTATCATCTGCCATACCGATACTCCCAAAGATTTTTCTATAATAAACTTTATACGCAAACAAGCGGACATTAATCCATCGGACAACAAGAAAACGAACATTCAAAAATTATGCGATTTCTTTGGCTGCGAAAAAGCGAGATTAGAAGAAGCGTTAAAAGAACGTGGCTGTACCATTGCAGAGGTGGTTTCGAGTGAAACGGAAACTTTGACAACTGTGGCGGATGTTGTCACCAAACACATTGTTGATTATTGGAATGCCTATATCAACAACAAGGTTAAGGTTCTTGAGCCTATGCTTCCACATTCAGATGAAGTAGTCTTTATGTTATCAGCATTACTGAAAAAGCTGGGGATGAAACGTATCCTTTCTGAACGAATAGACCGCTATTGTAAAGTGTTCAGTCTTAATGAGCAACCAAACGCTATAGCTGATTATGCTTCATTGACACTCAACAACTTTGTAAGTTCTGTAGGGCGCAAATATATTAACGATGAGGACGTTGACAATATTCGTACGAAAGCAGATAAGTGTCACATTAAAGTTGATTTGAGTTCTTCAGCATGGAATGTAGTTAGAAAACCGCAACCATTATTACAAACTTTGAGCGCATTTGATGCCGCCTCCGATATAGATACTGTTGACAAATCAACATTAATGAAACTTCCACTTTGGGACAACTTCCAACGATGGGAGAATTTGGTAACAATTGGTCTGCTATATGCAAGTGACATTTCTCATGTTGACCCAATAGCCAATGCTAAAATTAAAACAATCATTGATGCTTGTGAAATTTTATATAAAGGATAAATAAATGGCAGGACATTCATTCTTTGGAAAACAAAAACTCTGCTATACAGAGGTGTCTGATTTTACCGACTATCAAGGTATCGGTCACGACCCCATGTACAAGAGATACGACAGTGTTTTTAGTGTTGTCAAAAGGGTTATACCTATAAATCTGCAACATTTCCTTGCGACTCCTGAATATATGGATGATGAAGATCAGATTTGTTGGCATATAGAGAAATGGCAGAATCATCCCACCCGTTTGAGTGAACTGTCAGGAGCAGAGTATGACAGATATAAGGGAATACTTGATGACACCATAAAAATATACAAGTCCTCTATTATGGATTTAAGTGGAGAGGATTTGCAGATTATGGCAGGTGCAATTAAATATGTCAGTGAAGATAGGGTATATTGTACAGATGACAAGGTGTATCTTGTAGCATGGGGTATGACTCCTGATGTGCGTCAGCACAAGGTTGTTGGCTCCGTGATTCACGACTTTGAATACACCAAGAAATATAAGATTACATTCGATGCTGGCGAACATGGAACAATTTCAAAACTTGACAAAATCATCAGTCGTGCCGAAGGATCGATACTTTCAAAATTGGATATACCTACAGTGGATGTTTGTGAGGGCTGGAATTTTACAGGGTGGATACCTTCGCCTATTGGTCAGAGAGTAAACTCCAACATGACTTTTACTGCCCAATATGACGAGGTCGTTTCAGAAACGCCTGCTATTCCTCCAATATCTCCAGAACCTTCAATCCCTTTAGATTCTCCAACAGAAGAACCTACGACAGAACCAGAAGATGTTTTCTACAATTGCCGTTTTGAAGCAGGTGAACATGGTTCTATTGAAGGTTCGTCTTCATTTAGAAAAGCTGCCAACACTACTTTGTCAAGTGGAGAAATACCTATAGTTACACCTAACAAAGGGTACAAGTTTACAGGATGGAACATATCTCCAAACAATATTCTCGTAGATGAGGATAAAGTGTTTTTCGCCCAATACGAGAAAACTTTGCCTTGGTACAAAAGATGGTGGCTGTGGTTTGCAGGATTGTGGACTGGCAAAGGTTGCTTAAAATGGTTGTTATGGCTGCTTCTTATAATATTGTTGATTTGGTTGCTATCATGGCTACTAAAAGGCTGTGGCCACCATTCGCCTGTAAACGGCGTTGTTCCTATTGATACCATCACGAGAGCGGATGGTTCTCGTGTTGATGATAATGGAGCGGTAAGACCGATTACCGGAAGTGACGGCAAGTTGCCTGATGACAATACGGTTGTTGCTCCAGTCATGGGCGAAGGTGGTGAAGAACCGCCTATTGTCAAGCAACCTGGTGTACCCAATATCATTGCCAATCGCCTGTTTTTGTATATGGAAAATGAGAACGACAATGTAGATGCATTGGCACGTGACTTCAAACAAGCGTATCCAGATGATAAGTATAGCATTATTGGATACGACAAGGAAGTAAAATTGCTTGTCATACAGATTCCAGAAAACGAACGTGACCAAATTCGCAAGACCATAAACAGTAAAATTCCTAATCATAAGTTCATTGTTTTTGACGAGGAAGTGTATGAACTGCATGGTCAAATCAGTAATTCGACAGAAAATGTAGGTTGGCATTTGAATGCGATACATCTTAAGCAAGGATGGACATATACAAAAGGTAGCTCAGATGTAAAAGTTGCCATTGTAGATGATGGCATTCAAGCAAGTCACCCTATGTTTAAGGGAAGAATTGTTGACGCATACAATGTCTTTACCCAAAATAATGCTCTAAGTCTTGGAGAAGGACATGGTACACATACTGCAGGATTAGCAGTAGGTTCGGCAGATTACTTTTCAAAGGGGGCTTCAGGTGTTGCTCCCAACTGCCAGATAATGCCTATACAGGTATTTGACAATAAGCAGTGTCCTTTGTCGGCTCTTATCGCAGGAGTGATGTATGCTCTTCATCATGATGCCGATGTAGTGAACATATCTATTGGTCCTTCTTTCAAAGGATTAAATGTTTTGCCTGTAGAACAACAAGCAGAAATAGCCAAGACTCAATTTCAAAACGTAGCTTTCTTATGGGCTCGTGTATGTAAACTTGCAGCCAAGAAGAATACTATCCTTGTGTTTGCAGCAGGTAACGATGATATACTTACAAGTATTCCACCAGAGAATCGTAACGCCTCGTCAATTGTCGTAACAGCAGTAGATCAAAGATTATATCCGACAGTATTTACAAATTACGGACCATGTTCAGATATCTCCGCTCCTGGCAAAGGTATCTATAGTTCATTCCCTTCCAATGCTTTTCAATCATGTGATGGAACAAGTATGGCTGCACCTATAGTTACTGGAACAATCGCTTTGATGAAATCAATCAAAAAAGATATCACAGTATCACAGGCTCGTAATGCATTATACAAGACTGGTGCAGATGTGTATGGATATATTCCACCAATGGTTTTGGTTGACAAAGCATTGGTGGCAGTGAAGAATGGAGACTTTAGCGAGCCATCTGCAAGAAAAATAAAGCCAATACCCGATGGCAAAGAGGTCGATTCTTCTGCTGGTCGAGCAGCAGACGTGGGTCAAGTACCTACACCCCCCATTCCTCCCCAACAAGCTGGCGGAACGGATTATGATGCAATTCGCAGAAAAATAGCTGAGTATAAAAAGAAAATTGAACAGTTAGAAAAATTGTTACCGAATAAAAGATAAAGACAATGAACGAACAATTAAAATTTTCCTGGGGGCATATCATAGCATTTTTGGCCCTCATTGTTTTAAGTTATATTACTTTCGTGGGTGTAACCTATAAGACTGATGGAAACTTTATGAAAGCTTCTATCGCCATGATTGTAATTGATATAGTTTTGCTTGTGTTCTTCATAGGGGCACAAATGCTGAAGGCTACAACTAAAAAATTTGCAAAACGAATTTGGATAGAACGTATTTTCATCTTTGGTTCTCCTATAGTATTTCTTTTTTGTATGTTGCCATTTTATCACTTCGGAACAGTACAAAGTCAAGATGGGGAAATAGTAGGTCACTTTACGGATGCTATTAAAGCTTCAAAGCAAATGTTCTCTGACTATGACTCATACTCAAAGGAGCGTATAGCAAATTATGAGCATATGCTTGACAGGGTAATTAACAATCAAAGCATAAGACCGGGAGAATTTGCTTCATGTGGTTTTACCAAAGGTTGTGAGCAAATCCAAAAAGGGAATATGGTTAAGGCATTGCGTCTTCAGCTAATTTCCGAAAATTATGATTCTTTGAAAACAGAAGCAACAAAGTGGATTGAATCATCAAGTAATGGTGCAAGCACTTGGAATGTTTTCCTACTAGGAAATACAAAAGAAATTAAGAAAGCTATTCGTGAATGGTATATTCAACTTGAAGATTTTTCAACCCATAAGATGAATAATGAAGAGTTCAATGGTTATAATCAAGTGAACACTTTCAATGCTGTAAGTGGAAGTCTTACGTCTGTCGATGCAGGTCTTGATGGTCTCACAGATAGATTTACAGGCACGTTATTTCCGCCTATTGCCTCTATCCTCAGTTCTATTGTTTTGTACTTCGCTTTGTTATTCCCTTATTTCCTTCAGGACAGACACACAAAGAGCCAATTGCGTCTCTTGGGAATGGAAAAGGGTGCATCTCGTTCGCTAAGTATGACTATAGAGCCATCTAAAACTGTCAAAAAACGTCAAGAAGTTAAAATTGATTCTTACGAAAAAGATGATGAACCGACTCCTTCGAAAGCAAAGTCTAACGACGAGGATGACGACTACGCCTCATTCACAATGTAAATAATCTCATTATGGTAACAAAATCAGATATACTTAACAATTTAAGAGAATATACCGCAGATCAGATTGTCGAAGCAATCAAGGCTGGCACGGTAACAGTATATGAGCTGAGTAAAAGTGGTAATCTTACTCCCCTAATGCGTCGACGCATTGAAGAGAGGCTTGCTGCAAAAACAACCGAGACTTCTCCATCTGCACCAGAAGTTAATCCTTCGGCCGAAGAAGCGCATGTTCTTAACTTGGATGAAGATTCATCAGAGGATATTAAAATTCCTGAAGCAGTAGATACGGATGTTCATTCAGAGATAACAATACAAGAAGCTCCTATTATCACCGCAACAGCTGCTCCTACTTTTGAATTTTCCAAGCAGGAGTCGTCATCTACATCCGACACCCCCTCTAATAAGGGAATGTTTAAAAGACCATTCTCTTTTAATGGTAGAATCAGAAGAACTGAGTATTGCCTGTCATTCCTTATATATATGATATGGTACGGAGTAATCAATGCAATGATGGCAACTCCTAATCCATCTGTGGGAGCCTCCTTGTTCGTTTTAATTTCGTTCATTCCTATGATTTGGTTCTTATGGGCACAGAATGCTAAACGCTGTCATGATAGAGGAAACTCTGGCTGGTATCAATTGATACCCTTCTATTTCTTTGTCCTTATGTTTGGAGGAAGTGATGAAGGTTCTAATGAATACGGTAATAATCCAAAAGAATAAAACCATAATATAATATGCCAAGTAAATTAGCTATACTCGAGAATGTTGACATGTACACAGCTGATGAACTTGTTGGTTACATCAAGAGTGGCATTGTAACATTCGATGAGCTATGTGATGACACAGATGGCTGCTTCCCAGCTTCTGTGAGGAAAGAAGTTGAGCGTAAAATTGCGGGATCCGAACAAGAGGATTGGGCAAATGCAAGAAATTCAAGAAGTATAGAAGCCCTTGAAAAGTATTTGTCCACATATCCTGATGGTTTCCACAGAGATGAAGCTCGTTCACTTATTCGCAGTTTGCAGGAGGCTGAAGTTCATAAGGCTTCTGCTAATGCCTGGGAGTCTGTTGATAAAAACAGCATTCCAGAATTGCGTAGATTCTGTGAAGAAAATCCTGATGACATACATTGCGTAGAGGCAAAGAAACTCATAAACAAACTACGCCGTGAAGAGTTTATAGGTTTTGATGTAGACGCACTTGTCAAGCGTATCAAAAATATCCAGGCTGATAAGGCTGTCATTAATACAGACGATGAAATCTACAAAACTATTGTCGGATATTTAGATAGAGGTAAAATTAAGCACTCAGACTTAATGGCAATGCTTAAGGCTGACCATAATATATTGCGTGCATCTGTTGTAAATATGCTTCTTGATAATGGTTATCTCGATTATGATGATTTCGAGACAATCGGTATTAATGCTGCTTTCATCAGACATCTTGTCAATGGTGAAACAACTCAAGGTTTTGCTATACCGCGTAAATTAGATAAAATCAACAAACTTTCAACCGAAATCTATTTCTGGGGTATTCCTTCTTCTGGTAAGAGTTGTGCATTAGGAGCAATTCTTAGTGTTGCAGGCAATGGTCGCGTTGCAAAGAGTATGAGTCAAGACAACGACTGTCAAGGCTATGGTTACATGACTCGTTTGGCTGCTCTATTCAATTCAAATGATTGTGTAGGCACTTTGCCGGAAGGTACCTCTATCTATTCAACATACGAGATGGGATTTGACCTTGAAGATGAGAATAATGCAGTTCATCCGCTAACCTGTATTGACTTAGCAGGTGAGTTGGTTCGTTGTATGTATAAGTCTGATGCGAATGAGGATATGAGTGATGATGAAATGGATGCACTCGACACTCTTACCCGTGTCTTGATAGATAATCGTACAAAGAACCGAAAGATTCACTTCTTTGTGCTAGAATATGGTGCAGATGACCGAAAGTATGAAGGTCTTACTCAAAATGTATATCTTGATGGTGCACTTCGTTACATTGAACGAACTGGTATTTTCAAAGACGATACAGATGCAATTTATTTAATGATAACTAAAGTGGACAAGGCAAATGCTGGTAAAGGTCAACTTGCAAGCATCTTAAGAGAATATATTTCGGAAACCTATGGTGGTTTCTATAATGGTCTCGTAAAGATTTGCAGAGACTGTGAAATTAACAATGGAAATGTGGAAATAGTACCATTCTCTCTTGGTCAAGTTTGCTTCCAGGATTATTGTCTCTTTGATGAAAAACCTGCTAGTAATGTAGTTCGCAAGCTACTTGAGCGTTCAAAAGGATTCAAGAATGGTAAACTTCAAAAGGGGTTAAATATATTTAAGAGATAATGAACAAGTTAGGTTTCGCAATAAAGCTCGCAAGTCAGGGTGCGGGTAATGCCATTGAATGCAATAAAGGTCAATGGATAAATAAAGTTGTAGATATTAGAGAGTATCTTAAACTCTTTAATGGTTTGCAAGGAACAGATAATATCGTGACATTTATGTCATTTGATGAGGGTGGTTGTTTCTTAACTCAACTTAGAGCAATCTCTGGTCGTGTAGGCGACTTCCTTAGTGGTTGGATTTATATACCAAATACTATAGATGTAAGCGGTGAAGATGTTATGAATACATACAATTATGTTCGTAATATCCTCTCTCAATCAAATCTTTCTGACTTAAAAGAAGACATAGAATCATTCTTCTCAAAAGAATATCCATCAAAGGAAGTAGCTGCTCAATATGTTGCTTCAAAAGGTCAATTGTATGGTGTTCGTTTTTTAGGACATTATACCCTTAAAGAAATTGTTGGAGAGCATCGCTATCAGCCTTATTATAGTGACTACAAGGCTGTATTTTTGCTCAACAAAGAGGAAGAAGTAACTATTACGAAAGAGGCTGCAAACAGCTTTAGGAACCTCACTGATAAAGATATTGTTAAAACATCTATCCTTGTACCTCCAGCAAATGCATCTTTGCAAACTCTTGGTAGAGGAACTAAGATTCACACAATAGATGGTTCTGACTTTAATCAACCTCTATTGGTCAATGTTGGTTCAAAAGTACCTTTGATCTTGTCTAGAATTGGCTTTGAAAACATGAAGTTAGAAGTAAATGTTACTTCTGAAAGACAAGACGTAGATTTATCTAACGTCAAGATAACTTGGATGAAGAAGATCTCCGCTTCTATGTTTACCGTTAGAAATCGCAAACAGGAAAAGATAGATAAAGATGTACGTATTTCAGTAAATGGTACTAATATTACCTTCCAGGAGATTCTTGTTTCTGAAGAAGACTGTCGTCAGGCACTTGTTAAGGTATCAGCACCTGATTTTGAAGTCTTCGAGCAGAGACGTAGTTTGCTAATTGACGATCTTGATATTACGCTTAGCCGAAAAGTCAAGCAAGCACAAACAGTAGTTGAGCTTTCTAACGGAAGCTATGGTGAAATGACTATCGAGTCAAAGTATCTTCCTTCAAAATATGAGTCCCCATTAAAGGGTTATTGCTTTGAGGAAGACCCACAAGGTAACAAAGTCCTTAGAGTAAGTATCGGGTTTGTATGGAAACAAAGATTATGGGGATTCTGTGCTGCTTTAATCGTAGGAATATTACTAATAGCGTTCACTGCTTTTGATGCATGGACTGATACTCACCAATTCAAGTTTGGATTACCACCATGGGAGGAAATTAGCACTACTCAGCAAGATAATTCTGATGATTCAACGTTGGTTGACAGTACTCAAAATCAAAACGAAAATCAAGGAGAATCTGAACAGAATAGTTCAGAAGATGCATCTCTTGATGCGGCTATAAAATATCTTGATAATAACTCTACTTGGACGAAGTCTGAGATGGAGAAGTTTCCTGATTTGCAAGGTTTGTTTGATGATATGAACACCTTTAATTTTAGCAAGCTCTTAAATGATTGGCAAGGCAAACTTTCAAATTCTAAACAGTTTAAGAAAGTGTTTGAATCTGCTAGCAAGACAAATCGTAATGACTGGAATCCAAAACAAGGCTCGCACAATCCAACATATAATAAATCTGATGATGAACAGATAAGGCTTACCAATTATATTAATTGGTTGGATCAAGATCAGACTCCTAAAACTTCTTCTGACAATGAACGAACTAATGGGAAAAATCATTCGGTCAAGTTAAAATCTGTACATAAAAAACCAGGTGCCTCTTTAGATAAGCATGGAAAAGGAAAAAGTAAAGAGACAACAAATGGAGGACTATAATTATGAATAAATCTATAAAAATCATATTGCTCGTAGTTGCCATATTACTTGCGGTTGGTGGCATAATGGCATATTATAAGACCATTGTGTCTCCTCCTGGAAAACTAAAATTTAAAAATCAATATGTCAATTCTGACAAGAAAGACATCTCTCGGGTTAAGTCTGCAAATACTGACTTAGCCTTGGACTCTTTCTATGTTGCTATTACTCATGAACTTGATTTGCAACTGGCCAACTCTTTCTTAACCAATCAAGAAAGGAATGAATTATTGGAGTTATTTGCAACGCAGTACGTTCCAACTTATGTGTCTGCATGTAATTCGAAATTTAGTAAATCTGTATGGAATGAGGGAGAATTACAGAAAATTAATACTCGTATTTCAGAATTGCAAGGTCTTGTAACTACGGAAAATAAAATCGTTATTCAGGGCGATGCGAATTCTTCTCTAAATGAAGTTCACAATGTAATTGTTGTATATTATGAAGCAAAGAGGGCCGCTTCTGCTAGTGGCTATAATGGTATTCAAGCAGCAAAGAAGAAAATTGCAACAGCAAAGAAGTATGCTTCAATGTCACCTATTAATAATTGTACAGAACTCGTTTCACGTTTAAATTCCGTATCTACTCGTTTGGAACAAGCTCATTATTCTTATTTGGCTGGGCAAGTAGAAAGGCTACGTCCTTACTATAATTACAGTCAAACAGAATATGACAAAATAGCGTTAAGCATTTCCGAAAAATTTGATGAATATAAGAATAATGCAAAAAGCACGTATGGAAGAGTATCTGATATAAGTTCACTCGAAAGCCGTGCTGGAAGTTATTACTCAAATGCGACGTTCAATAATTAATTATGAAGAAATTTAGCATTTTACTTTTTTCTGTGGTCATGTTCACTTTAGGCATAAATGCTCATGAACAAGATACACTAAAAAACACAGTTGAAGTTGTTGCCGAGACTCCTGTTGAGGTTATTAAAGTCGACTCTCTTCAACATGAAATAGATCGTTTAAAAGGTCTAATTGTACAGTACAAGCAGTCAGAGACCTCATTAAATGGTAAGCTTTATGATTATGAGCAAACAATTAAGGTTCAGAACAAAAAGATTGAAAGGCTTAACAGTTATCTACTTTTTGCAGACACAATTGTTGCTCGATTATCAAATGATTGTTTGCGAAAGAAGTATGACCAAAACCGAGTGAATCAGGCAACGGAAAACTTTGAGAAGATGTATTCTCCAGAATTGAAAAGCAAGTTTGGAAGATTGAAGTTCTTGCTAAATGAATATGGTAAGTTTACACAGGAACTTAATGCTATATTTATAGAGGCTAAGAACGATAAGGGATTGGGTAATCCTTTTACTGGTCAAAAACAAGCATTAACTTACATTAATAAGATAAAGAATACTCGTTATTATAGAGAAGTCTATAGTGAGAATTGGACTATTCCGTATCTCAACAACCTTATAGATAAATGCTTTGAGACTATTAAAGCCTTTAATCCAAAAGAGAGTAAAGAATTACATCTGTTAGAACTAATGAACTGATTATGAAACTTTCCCATGCAATCATTTTGATTGCACTACTGACCAGTCAATTTGCCTCTTTGGCTTTTGGTTCTGCTATAGTAAATGGTCTTTGTCAATTTGACAAATCAACTATGATAAAGGAGAAGTTGAAGAAGGGCCATGAGTGCATCAATAATGGGAATTACTCAGGAGCAAAGAATTATCTTAATGGCGTTTTAAAGCTTGATTCAAATAATGCGAAAGCAAAAGAGCTTTTGGCTGTTTGTAATAACGAAGGAAAGCCTGTTACTTCACCAAGAAGTAATAGTTCAAGTTTGAATTCTAACAATAGTAATAGAAACAATTCATATAGTTCTGCTCTTTATGTTTCTAAAACTGAGTTATCTTTCAGTTCTTATGGTGGAACAGAGTAATTAACTGTTACTTCTGGGGCATCATGGTCAATATCTGTAAATTCTGAAAGTTGGATTAAATCAATCAATTTTCACCCAGACAAAGTCGTATTTACTGATAGCGGAACTTATTTAATATGTAAATGAGAAGTATATGAAAATCAAAGTCTCTATAATTTTATTTATATTTGGTATTTCTGGAATACCAAGTATAATGAAAACTTCTGCAAGCACTTTGTCGATGCAGCAGTTTGATAAGTCCACAATTATTAAGAAAAAACTTGCAAATGCACAAAAGTCTATTTCTAATGAGGACTATATTGCTGCACAAAACACCCTAAATAGCCTATTAAAGCTTGAGCCAAATAATGGGAAAGCGAAAGAGTTGTTAGACGAATGTGAATCTGGAATTAAGAAACAAAAGCAAAGAGTTCATCAAGCATATCTGGATGCTTGTAAGGCTGGAACTATTTCTGCATTTCAAAATTTCATATCCAAATATCCTAATAGCGAATATGTGTCTAGTGCAAAGAGCCGTATAGAGGATTATAGCCTATGGCAAAAGGCAAAAGAACAGAATACAATAACAGCTTATAATTATTATCTTTCGCAATCGTCAATTCTCGCATATAAGAATGATGCGGAAGACGCTATTACAACAATACAATCAGAAATTGAGTGGAATAATTGCAAGACAAGCAATGACGAGGATAAAATAAACTCTTTTATAAAGAATAATCCTTCGTCTAAATATGTTAATCAAGCAAAGTATCGCTTGAATATCTTAAAAGGAGAAAGATATTATGCCTCCAAGAATTATAACCAAGCATATACATATCTAAATGAAGCAGATAACTTCCAAACCCTTATAGGTGCACCAGCAACTCATTTAAAGATGATGAATGAAACTATAGAGTATGAGTCCATAATGTCCAGCTCTGATGTATCTAAAGTAAAGAGTTATTTGAATGCACTTTCTACATCTAGTCCATTTTATGTGCCAACTTCAAATAAAATTGCGCTTTTGCTTGGCTCTGCGTTGTCTATGTATTCGTCCGAATACAGTATGAATGAGGCATTGGTATATGCAAAAGATGATAATACCCGAGCAGCTGTAAAACGATACATTAGTAAAGCGAAAGCAGATAAAGCATATTATGAACGACAAAGAAAAAAAAATGCACATAAAAGGTGGTGGAGCAAAAATTTCAAAGTTGGTATTGATGCAGATTTCGGCACTAATATTAATGGAGATTCAGGAGCAGATATGTTCTATTCAACAGGTTTGTTGCTACGCTTTGGTAATGTTGATAATGTGTTTAGTTTGGTGACAGGCTTGAAATATCGTTGGTTCCGTGTCATGCCCGAATATGATGGCTATTATGATAATGGTAACATCGAATGGCAATATTTTGCCGGAGGTTTAAATGTCCCTTTAAACTTTAGATTTAATGTGGGTAAAATAGCCAATAATAGTTCAATTTATTTGGGGCTTGGTACAGAATATGGATTTAAGCTGTTTCCTGCCAAAGGCATGGATGGAATAGTCAATAATAATTATTTTTCTATTTATCCACAATTTGGTGTAATGTGGCCTCATTTTGAACTTTCATGTTATTGGAAAACTTATACTGTCAGTCCCTTTGATAAATATGCATCATCTAATTTTAATGAATATAAATGTAATAGTTTGTTAGGAATGCAAATGTCTGTTTACTTTTAATGTTGATAATGTGAGAATTGTTTTATTAATTATTGATGAAGAATGGTTATCTTGACAAGAAGGATGTTGTTGGTAGCCATTATTTCCAAGATGCGAATGGAAATGTTTTTGAGGGTACTATAATCAATATTAGACAAGTCGATTTTGGAGAGCTTAAATTGGAGAACGTTAGGGCATTTGTTGTACGTAACCAAAAAGCTCCACTTCTTCTAGGTCAGTCCGTCTTAAGCAGACTTGGTAAAATCGAGATTGATAATAGTAATCATTTAATAAAAATTACTCACACCAAATAACGATTGATTTATGATTGGTCATATTGAAACAGCTTGTTTCCATTATTCTGGAGGATGTGAAATGATATTTGCTTCTAATAGAGAAGCAGAATGGATTCGTACAACACCTGACATAAGAGAATGTTATGGAAAACTTTTTGACAAAGAGTCTGGCTCATCTGTCGTAATGTTATCTCCTGCAAAAAATGGTATCATATTGACAATAAGCAAAATGATACCCAATCGGTACGGCGATAATCTTACTGCATATTTGTATATTCCTAACGCTTTGGATATTTCTGGTGAGGCATTACAAGGAATTGTATTTGACGTGATATCCTCTTTAGCTCATAACAGGAGAGATGCTGTCGGTTCGTGCCTGAGTTCTATTTCAAATTCTGAGTATGAACAACTGTCTCCGGTGGATTTTGAACAGGCAACAACCAACAGTTATGCATATAGAAAAGTCCAAAGTAGTACAGGGAGTAATTCTCTATCCATTGTTTTGAATGATTTATTTCAGGACTATTATTTACAATATAAGTACATATTTCTTGCAATAGATGATCAACACATCGCTAATCCAGAGCAATATAAAGACCTTACAGGTTTTCCATTGAAAGATTGGCGTCCTGTAGAAGATAAAGAAATTGAACAAACGTCAGAAGATGCTTCTAATTCATATAATGAAGAAGATGCAAATATTAATGAACCAGATCAGCTAGAAAGTCAAACTGTAGAAATAACAAGCGAATGGCTGAAGGCTAATACAGAAATCCATGGTTGGCTTTTCTTCTTTTTCTTTGCAATCATCTTGGGAGGTCTATTTAGTGCAATATATCCTATTGCAACTTTTAATGCTTCTGATTATGCGGGCAATTTTTGTTTGGGTGCAGTAGATATTGTTATAGGGCTACTTCTTCTTGCAGTTGCAGGATTTACTGTCTATTCTTTTGTCAACAGGAAACCTAATGCTGTTTTTTGGGGAAGGGTATATGTTGCTCTTGTTTTCTTAACCAATATATTTGTATTAATAGGTGGAGCCACAGAAGATACTGGATTCCAAAGTACAACACATGTTATAAGAGGTGTCATTTGGGGCATAATATGGTTTTTATATTTATCATTTTCTGACCAAGTTCAAGAGGTTATTCCCCAATCATTTAGAAAAATAACTTCGATGGATTGGGCAATGCTTGCAGCTTCTGTACTTCTTCCAGTATTCTTATTTGTTGTAGGCTATTCTCAGATTAACTCTTTAGTGGATTCTAGAACTACCCAAGAGACAGAGTTAAAAAAGGAAGAACTTGCGTATAATCAAAGGACAGACGGACGCGTGATTTTTACCATTCCAGATGGCTTTGAGTGTGAAAGCCAAGTTGTAGATGGCGAAGGTACAAGTGTTACCGTGTTCAGTATTAATAATGATGATATAGGTAGCTGTACTATGTGTTCAGATTATGACACAGATAAATCGAAAAAGAATTTTGATAGTTATTGGGATGGTTGGAAGGATGATGATATAAAGAAATATAGTACAGAGAATGTAGATCGAGGAACAATAACTATAAATGGCAATGATTGCTTATACAGAATCACAAAACATTATGTAAATGGTGTTTATGTATATTGGCGTTATTATTTACTTTTTGATGATGAAACAGGTAAAGTGTTTTTGGCTTCATTTTATGATACAAATAATTCTACCAACTATGTAAATGAATTACTTGAATCTGTAAAATTTGAATAATTATAAGTTTTAAAATGTTAGTGTTATGGCAGAAGAAAAAAATGAAAAGGCAGGTGTATTTGCTTTAATTTGTTCATTCTTATTTCCCCTTGTAGGGATTATTTGTTATTTCGTAAACAAAAAAAACGTTGAGAATGCCTCATCTTATCTATGGGCCGCATTGGGAGGATTTGCAATAGGATTTCTATTGCGTTTGGCTGCAACATGATGAATTAATGGAAAAATCGATCGCAAGAGTTATCGATAAAAATTTAGATATTGAAAAGGATGGCGGGATTGAAACTCTTGCCATCCTTTTTGCATAAATGTACAACTTATGACAATACTATCTTGTCACATAAAAATGTGTTTTTTGTGACAAAATTGGTAAGTATATGAATAGTACAGCTCAGAAAATAGAAACCTCAATAGAGGTGCAAGGTCTTTGCTTGAACCAAACGAACAAACTTATATCCGAAGCATGGTGGAAGAATTGTTCCCTTCCATTCAAACTACACTTGTTGACAGCCAAGTGACAACGGCATTGGCAAGCAAGACTTTCCTTGAAAAGGCGTTCCTCTTGCATGAACTGTTTTCTGTGGAAGGGTGGGGTGATATAGCGGAACGCAAGTCAAGACACCTATATGATTTGTCAAAAATGATGGATGAAGACTTTGCGCTAAAAGCTATCGGTGATGATGATCTTTGGGAATCCATTCGCCATCATCGAGAGGTATTCACAAGCGTCAGAGGCATGGACTATACTCCCGATGTAAGAAAACGAATAGTACTTGTTCCTCCCTCAGAGATACAGGCAGCATGGGAACAAGCCTACAAGAGCATGTGCTCGTCCATGATATTTGGCGGTAAGCCAACATTCAAGGAACTCTTGGAACGAATGCATGAATTGGAAAAGCGTTTTCACAATGTGTAAAAAAATCCAAGTGTAACAAGCGTAATAAGGTTCAATTTCATAAAAATTTCATGTAAAGGATGGTAGGATCGTATTTCTTGCCATCCTTTTTCTGTAGGAGCAAACTTCGATGTCGAGTTTTGTTCTGTCTTTGCTACCGTAATTCCCAAAAATTATAAGTTTATGTAACATATCGTCAGATTGGAACATGGGGAGGCCGACTTCGGAGAGGCTACCAACCCGGCAGGGCAAGGTCTTTGGAGAGTAACTCCAAAGGTTTTGAGTAACTCAAAACATACCTTGCTATGTCTTTGAGGACATAAAAATCCGCTTAGGGTGGATTGAAGTTAGCCTTCGTAAGAAGCTGTCCCATCCCGAATGGAAGCTGTTCGGGAAATCCTGTCCTTTGCGGAGCATCAAGCCTTGTTCTTGTCGGAACGATATGGATGCGCTATCCATTGCTTTGCCTTTCGGGTGCAAAATTACGGCTAAAAATGCGCCCCTGTACAATGCTACCCCAGACAACCACTGCAACTATCGGCAACATGCTGCCACAGGATTTGAAAACCATTGTTTTTTGGAAATTTCGTTGTTATTTTGCAGCCGAAACATTGAACCAATGATTTGAAAATATGATGAAACAAGCATTTGCAGCAACGAATAAGCCTGTCACTATTGCAGCGTCTCTTTGCATCCATGATGCTCCACTGACGTACAGACTTACTGATTCACTGTCGTACAGTCGTATGGAAATGATGAAGCATTGCAACAGTTCAAGGTCTCCATAATGGAGCAATGACCGATAGACATGGACATCAAAGTGTTCATATCTTTGAATTGGCAGGAAATCATAGAAACGAGTAATCAACAATTTAAAAAGTTAACGATATGAGTAAGACAAGATTTGTTGCGTTCGCAACACAGAAAGGCGGAATAGGAAAGTCCACCATCACGGCTCTTGTAGCCAACTACTTTCACAATGTCAAGGGTTACAATGTGGCGGTCATAGACTGTGACGAGCCACAATACAACCTTGCAGACCTGCGAGACGAGGAACTGGAACTCATCAAAAGCAGCGACTATTTCAAGGCGCAAGCCTGTGAGCATTTCAAAAAGCTGGGCAAGAAGTCCTTCAGCGTAACGAGAAGCAATGCTGTCAATGCGCTTGACGACGCAGAGACAGTGTTGAATGAAACAGAGGTTAAACTTGACTTCATCTTCTTTGACATGCCTGGGACTATCAAAAGTGAGGGCGTCATGAAGACATTGTCTCAGATGGATTACATCTTTGTACCCGTCAGCGCAGACCGCTTTGTTGTAGAAAGCGCAATGAGCTTCATGCAGTTGTTCCACGACAACTTTTTGACACAGGGTTGGTCGGTCACCAAGAAACTTGCTTTCTTTTGGACAATGGTTGACAAACGAGAACGCACGAGTTTGTATGATGTATATGAAGGTATGTTCAAGTCTCTCGACTATTCGGTTCTCAACACACGACTGCCAGACAGCAAACGTTTCAGAAGAGAGCTGTCGGAGAACAGAAAGGCAGTGTTCCGTTCCACCATCTTTCCATCAGACCCAAACCTGTTGCGAGGGAGTGGCATCAAGGAGTTGTCCGACGAGATTTGTGAAATCATAAAGACATGAGCCTATGGTAAGCAGAAAAATCAACACTGACGCAATAGATGAAAATCTGCTCATTGCCTCTATTGGCAAGAGCAAGATTGGCACGACAACGGCATCCATTCTTGACGGAGCTTCCCAATCCCAAGTGAAAGATACCGAAGAGAAAGAAGAGGTTGGCAGGAAGTCCCAATGCTCGCAGACCGATAAGTCGCCAATTTCACGCAAGCCTCCCAAGGCTTCTTCGGAAAGTTACGATTCGGCATTCTTCAAGCGAAACGAGATAAAGACTCGTCAATGCGTTTATATCAGCCGTGAGATACACAGGAGAATTTCAAGAATAGTCAGTGTGCTCGCAAAGCATGAGTTGACAGTCGGTGGTTACATCGACCTTATTCTTGAGAGACATCTTGAAGAGAACCAGGAAGAAATCAACGGCTTGCTGAGAAAAGAGATTGACGATTGGAATATGTAACAAAAAGGAACAAGCATGACAATGGAAACTATATTCTTGATAGTCTTGGCTGCATTCAATGTTTGGACTATCTATTTTTACAACAAGTTGCTCCTTGAAGTTGCGAACGGTAAGGAAAGGGAGAAAAAACCGCCTATCGACCCGATGGCACTTGTAGGCAAAAGTCTTTTCAAAGTGTCCCAACTGCGGAAGAAAGAAGAAACGGAACAAAAACAAACAGAATCCATGTCCGTATCGGATAATGACGTGACATTTGACGATTCTCCAAAGAGTACGGCACGGATTTCTGACGAACAGCTTGATGATGTGTTTACGAATGTTCGCATAGAAGATATTGGTGTGAAATATTCTGATAATGAGGAAGATGCCGATGTGCCACAAGCCAAAGGGTCAAGTTTTGAGGACATTGACGCAGCTGTGAATACCGTCAAGGCACCGAAAGCAACGGACAAGGAGAAAAGACATGCAGGCAAGGTTTTCCATGAGATGGATGGCAACCAATTCTATGAGAAATTCATGGAGAACAGCGAGGAGTGCAAGAAGAACATCCATGATTACGTCACCTTCTACTTGCAAACTCACAAGATTGTAGAGATTTCCAAGCCAAAGAAAGAGTTTAAGGTGCCAGACAGTATAGAGGACTTCAATATCCTCGACTTTGTATAACAATTTAATAAGGAGAATTATGGAAAGAACAGAAGAGAACAATGCAACAAAGGATAGATTTGCACATGTGGGCAAAATATTCTCAGAAATGGACAGCGAAAAGCTACAAGCTGAAATCGCAGAACGCTCAAAGATTATTAAACGCAAAATAGATGCGTTGATGGAATTGCATATGTCAGGTATCTGACAAAAACTGTTGAGGTTGGATTTTCAATAGTCAACAAGTATTTCAATAGCAGAGAATTTGTATAACAATTAAAAGAATGATTATGGCAGACAAAACAAAAAACTGTGGTAAAGGACAACTCACTTCGACAGATGCCAAGGAGTTGTATGAGGCTTTCATGAGAAATTATGAAGAGACAATGGAGGAAGCTGGGAAACAGATTGACGCTTGTCTTGAAGAGACATTTCAAGACCGTACATCGTCAACTATTTCAGACAATGAGGAGTGTTTTGATGAAGATGCAGCATATGAGAATTATGATGTGGGTGAATTTGAGCCAATCGACAGAATGGAGAAAGAGCGTGCTGAGCAGTATGTCGGTAAGTTCATGGCAAATGCAGGTTTTACCGCAAGATATGGCAGACATGTTGGCATCAGCGAGGACATTCATGAGCGTGTGACTAAATTTGTCAGTATCGTAGGCAAGGGAAAAATTTCCATTGCAAGTTATGTGGATAACATCATCAACGAACACTTCAATGCCTATGCAGCCGAAATCAAGGCTGCATTCGATGAAGGTCTCAAGTCGTATCGCCTCTGACAATAAATTAAGAGTACGCCAATGAAAAAGAAAGACTACGGCTAAAATCTCAGCTTGCCACTGAATCCATAGGACGGCATCATGCCGCATTAGTAAGCAAAAGTGTCAATCGCCAGATGGGACTATCTCCCAAGGAACAGAAAAAACGATTTATGAATAAAGGACAGTCCTTTTGATTTGGGCTGTCCTTTGTTATTCTGCAAGCATCGCAGATAAGGAAAAAACGGTTCTTTGCCACTTTCTTTCCGCTCCTCGGCTCATGAAGAAAGTGGCGGAACGAATTTTCATCGCTCCGCCGATATGGATTTCATGTCGTTGCAACCATTCGTTGCTCTATAAGTCTTGCATTGCTGTTCACCAAGTTGATGATGTCGGCATGGTGCTCGGTGTCCTTGTTCTGTAGTCCGTGGCATTGTACGACTTTCATCTGTTCGAGAGAAAACTCCACGGTCTCAACCCTTTGTTCGGCTATTCTTGCAGAGAAGATGATGCAGTCGGGATTGAGTGAATAGTTTGTACCGCTGCCTACGCAATGATGCATCGCCTTGCCCTCAAGAACGTGCTCCCTGACGCTTTCAAGCATTCTCACCACGATATTGCCGTCCGTGAACATCAAACCGAAGAAACGGCTCTTCATTTCCTTGAACTTGTCCTCGTTCTTCAATGCCTTGCGTATCTCCTCCTCGGTGCGCTCCTTTTCTTTCTTGGCTCTGATTTTCTCGGATATTCTGTCGTGCTCGGCTTCAAGGTTGTCGGGGCAAATGTAATGTGGACTTCTGATGTCCTTGCCCATTTCCACCAACATACAGATGTAGTCCGCCCATTTGCCGATGTCTGTAATAAGGTAATGGTTGCGGTTGGCTATCTTGTAGGCATTCCAACAAGTTTCCAAGTGCCGTGGATGGTCTATGAAGTGGCGGACGTGTCCGTAACGACATTGTTTCATCATCGTTTCGATGCGGTGGTCTGTCAGCATTGCCTTGAACAATGTAAGCGGTTCGATGCCGTGAAACGCTCCGTCAAAGCCGTTGCGCCATATCTGAGGAATGACTTTCATATCGGGGCAGACCGGAAATGAAGCAATATGCTGATAGGTGGTGTTGTCCTTGCGCAGTTCAATGTCGGAGTCGTAGCAGAACGTGTCCATATAGATACCCATTGTGCGCTTGCGTGCCATAACCTCCACCTTGCCTTTTTCGTTCATCCAATAACGTGCCACCTCCCAACAATTGATTTCTGCCTTTTGTCCCTTGCGGTAATAGGCTTTCATCTGAAATGCTCGCATAAGTTGTAGTCCCTTGCGCTCGGAGAGTACACTGAAATAGGTAGAAGACATTGCCTTCTGTCGCTTGGTGCGCTGCACTTCCAACTTTGCCTTACACTTCGGGCAGACACATTTGTCCGCATCCTCTTCCGTAGTCCAAGTGTGTCCGCAGTCCATGCAGGTGGTCTGTCCGTGCTTCAACTGAAAGGCATAGTGGTCAAGACACTCACGGAATGCCCATTGCATTTGCGCTCCCTTGATAGGTCGTAACCCCTTGTTTGAGGTTACGACTTGCTTCTGATATTTCGTTCTTGGTTTCATAACGTGTCGAATAATGATGGTTGATGTACTTCGTTGTCTGTTCTCTGTGAGGTGCACTTGGCGGTATCTCGGTTACGCATCTTGTTCATCTGCTCTTGCTGATATTGGCGGATGGCTTCCTGTCTTGCTTGTGCCTTCTCCTCCTCGGTGAGTTCGATGTGGTGGTTGACTGACACTTGGCAGTTCAGAGGTTTGCCGACCTCGATGTCCTTCTCCTCATAGTAGTGGATGGCTTGCCCATATATCTCGTCATCGCAAAAGCCGTTGCAACCGCTCTTCTGTACCCAATTAAGGATATAGGTGACGCAATCGTCTATGTTCTTGTCGGGGTTGTCATACTTGGCTGCAAAGAGTTCGTCCTCCATTGCACGCTCCTCCAAATAGGCTTGTATGGTTCTCTTGAAATATTCTGTAGTGTTCATATCTGATGTTGTTAAAGGGGTTGTTACTCGTGATAGATGATGTCGCAGTCCTCAACTTCTGTAGGCAGTCCGAAGAACGGATAACGGCTGAAGTAAGGTTCTGTGCACATGTCCTCGTTGTATCTTGGACTTACTATCTCAATATTGTTCTTGCGTATGGCTTCGTCCACCATACGGATTTCCTCGTCAGTCAGTCCGCTTGCATCGCCATTGATGATGTAGTAGAGTGACCATGTAGGTATCGCTTCAATGCTTCTGTTCATATCACTTGTACTTTAAAGTGTTAATAACCAAATGAATGTTCCAATCAGTACCACCATAGAAAGAATGGAAATGATGATGCCGAAGATGAACTTCACAATTCCCAATATGACTTCACCGACCATGCAGAGAGCCATATATCCCAACCAAGCCACCAAAGTGATGAGGGTTGAGCCGACTGCGGAGAGTAATCTCCACCAAGTCTGTGTTATGTTGATGTTTGTTGTCATATAGCCTTGAATTAAATTTATTTGCGGTTCCAGGAACTGAAGGGAAGTTCTCGTTTCTTCACCTTTTTGTCGCTCCCTTTTCCGACATTTTTTTTTGCGTCTTCCTGTCGCATCGGTCGTTTCGTTTCAGGTGCCTTTCAAGGGCGGCGAGGCTGGAAATACAAGGTTTTTCGGAAAAAGAATGACTAAAAAAGCAAAAAATAGCAGATTTGAGCTTTCGTTTTGAGTTTCAAGTGGTTGTGGCAGTCGTTGGCTTTTTGTGGCATTCGTGAGGAAATGCGAAAATGGCGGATTTGAGAAGTAGAAACGCTTTCAAGTCATTACCTCAAAGAAACGCTCTAATAAGCATTTTTAACGGCTTCGGTTTTTACTTCTCAATTCTGCACAGGTTGTGAATTTGCCATGCAACTCTCATGATTTAATTTTGCACAGAACAAAAAGCAAGGAATTATGAGAAGTACATTCAAGACAGTCTTCTATGTAAACGGAAGCAAGGAGAGAAACGGAATTGTCCCTATCATGGGACGTGTGACAATCAACGGAACTATCGCACAGTTCAGTTGCAAGCTGAGCGTGACCAAAGCGATATGGGATGCCAAGGGCAACAGAGCCAAAGGCAGAAGCAAGGAAGCCAATGAGGTGAACTTTGCGCTTGATAACATCAAGGCTCAAATCGCTAAGCATTACCAACGGCTTTCCGACCGTGAGGCGTTCGTTACCGCTGAAATGGTGAGAAACGCATATCAAGGCATAGGTACGGAGTATGAGACATTACTCAGAGCTTTTGACAAGGAGAACGCAGCCTTTGCCCAACGCGTGGGAAAAGACCGAGCTGTCCGAACCTACCGCAAGTATCTGACGGTAAGAAAGTACGTTGCCGAGTTCATCAAATTTCAGTACAAGCGCAGCGATATGTCCATGAATGAGCTTACCGAGGAGTTCATCCGTGATTTTTGTCTGTATTTGAAGAATGTCATTGGACTCACGCAATCTACCATTTGGATATACTCCATACCATTGAAGCATATCGTCACGGCAGCACACTACAACGGCAAGATACAGAGAAATCCGTTTGCCATGTACCACGTTGACCCAGACCACAAGGAGCGTGAGTTCTTGACAGAGGAAGAATTGGACATATTTGCAGGAATAGAGTTGGAAAATCCCAACTTTGCTTTTGCGAGAGACTTGTTTATGTTTGGTTGTTGGACAGGTATCTCTTTCGTTGACATCAAGAATCTTACAGAGGACAATGTTGCCATTATAAGTGGGTCTCCATGGATAGTTTCTCAGCGTCAAAAGACAGGCGTACCATTCAAAATTAAACTGATAGATGCAGCCATACAGATAATTGAACGTTACAAGCCATTGAGAAAAGATATGCACTTGTTTAATATTGGCTCACTTGACATGGTAAACAAGCGTATAAAGAAAGTGGCAAAAATGTGTGGCATCAAGAAGCGAATTTCATTTCATGTAAGCCGGCATTCGTTCGCAGTTTTGGCTTTAAACTACGGTATGCCGATAGAGAGTGTAAGCAAGATACTGGGACATACGGACATCGCCACAACACAAATTTACGCAAAGGTGACAAGTACTAAATTGGAGCATGACATATCAGCTTTTGAAAGTCGAATCAAGGGGCATATGCCGACAATGGGGGGAATGGCATGAAAAGGACTGTAATCACCGTGGACGGAAATGGAATGTTATCCATTCCGTCCAACTTGCAAGACTTGTGGATGAGTGAGGGTGAATTGGTTGATATGCTCCATGTCACCGCCCCGAAACTCCATGCTGTGATAAGGTCGATATACGAGGAAGGTTTGTTGCCCATGTCGGAGGTACAACAGAAACAGGAAACCTCCAAGGGCATTTGGCAAACGATGTATGGTTTCCCGATGGTTGTTGCCCTTTGTTTCCGTATAGGCTCTTATGGTGCTGTTCGGTTTCGGGACACCATCATGAAGAAGTTGTACGGGGCAAAAGAGAAAAGTAGTGTCATTGTCCTACAATTCAGTGGAGGAACAACCGCCTTTAGTTGAATGTCCTCTTGCTTGTTTGTTGGCTTGGCGCTGTCGTACTGTCGTGAATAAGTACTGAAGCATAAGCATGACATTCTTACTTGTAGGGGGATGAGTTCTGTTCATAAAAATGACGGACAAAACACCCCTTATTTTTGTTGAATTGTTGAATATGATGAAAGAAGTATTGAACATCAGGCATTTACGGTTCAACATATTCTCAACAAATCTCTCAACAAAAGAAAGATAATGTTGAAAAGAGAAAACCATGAACACCATTCCTTTCTTTCTTTTTTGCCCAGTAATTTGTTGTGTAGAGCTATTTGTTGAGAGTTTGTTGAGGGTATAAGTGGTTGGTTCTCATAAAGATAACACCTGTCTTCAACAATTCAACGTTTTACATGCCCTCACTTGGTACGCTGTAAAATGTGCTTGTGGATTAATTGGCAACCGCTCTATTCTCCGAAATGGTTGCAGCAACGTTCCTTGGAGGCTTTGCGCCTCCAGCCACTTGGGCGAACCTCCGCAGTGTTTTAGCATGGCATTAGATTTATGCAGACTATACCGAGGACACACAGCACACTCGGCATAGTTCACAAAGGAAATCAACAACACACAACTGAAACACTTGGCAAGTTTCACACTGAAAATATCACCTTTTCCTTTGCAAACTCCATGTACAAAGTAGCTTGTGTCTGTGACCTTGTTCTTTCAATGTGGCAGCTTTGATGTTTGGCGTAAATTGAGAGAATTAAGGTCTGCAACCTTGGGCATGGAAAGCCGAAAGGCAAATATCTCGTCTTTTGTTCTTAGAGGAGGGAGCGAGGTTATGTTTTGGGAACCCCGAAACTCCTCGCTCCACCATAAGGGCGGAGAATTTTTGTTCCCAACGGTCGCAGAAAGTGAGTGTACCAACTATAAACAGTATGTCGAATTACAAGCATGCATGAACAAGCCAGGAGAAAGGGTGGAAAACTGCCCACTAAAAGGATTCGCAAGCTGTCAAAGTTTGACACGAAGAAATTCTCTCTGCCAAGCTACGAGGTATTGAAATTGATGGCGAGAAAAACCAATCGCAAGTTGGCTGAGTATATCCGTGAGTCCACCTTGAACGGCAAGATAGTCCGTAGAAACAACACTGAAATGAGACCATAGTCTCGGTAGGGCATAGATTTAACCAGTTTATCCTCTAATCACATATTCAAATTCATCAAAATTCTCATACCCTAATTCTTCTAAGACTTGACGACTGTGTTTTCTGTCCTCTTCAGTGTTGAACTTGGGTATAATGGGGAGACGGAGGGTGATTTTATCTTTATGTTTGGCATGGGAGTAGAGCCAGACAAGGTTCTCAATAACTTGCTGATTGCCCTTGCCGGTATAGGCTTGGTAGATGGCAGGTGTCATGTCCTTGATGTCGATGATGAAGGAGTCGATGAAGGAGATGACTTCCTCCAAGTGATGGCGAGGCACGTTGAGGCTCGTCTACATCGTAAACTGCCATCCCTCAGGACATTGCTCGCAAAATTCCTTGATGAATGCGCTTCGCAAGAGTGGTTCGCCTCCACCAAAGCAGATGCCGCCTCCTGTCGCCAAGAAATAAAGATTGTCCATCTCCACGTTCATCATCAGCAGTTCCGTGTCCATCTCCTGCCATACGCCGTCGGCTTCGAGGCATTGGGGATTGAGGCAATACTTGCAATGGAGAGGGCATCCGTGGAATGCCACGAGGGTGGTGACACCCTCGCCGTCTATCGTAAGGCGGTGGCGGTCGATGCAAATGAGTGGGGCGGTCTTCATTTTATTCTAATCTAAAGGTAACGGGGACTGTATATTTCGTTTTTACGGCCTTGCCATTTTGCTTGGCAGGATTCCATTTCGGCATACTTTTCACTACCCGAATGGCTTCCTCGTCGAAGGTAGGGGAAATGCTTTTCATCACCTTGATGTCACTCAGGGTTCCGTCTTCATTGACAGTGAAACCAACAATGACTCTTCCTTGTATATTGCAATCTCCTTGTATGTTTGGATAGCGGAGATTTTGGGCGATGTATTGCATCAATGCAGCTGAACCGCCAGGGAATGATGACATTTCCTCGATTGCTGCGCCAAATAGCTTGCTGCTCTTGGTGGAGTCTGATGCGACGGTTTGTTGGATGATGGCGGTCTTACCATCATTCGTGTACTTTTCTTGCTTTGCTTCTTCTGAATGAGTATCTTTCTTGATGATAGGAGCTGTTCCTCTGATAACTGCGACTTCCCCCAAGACATCTCTGCTTTCTGTCAAAGTGATAATATTGAGTTTCTCTTGGCTCATTTTTGTGATTTTGATGATTCTGTCTTGCATGCCAAGATATTTCACGGTGATTATATCTTCTTTCTCCACCTCGATAGTAAAGTTTCCATCTTTGTCAGCAATAGTCTTGCTGCCAGAAATTTTTGCCGTAATCGTGGCTCCTACTTGTGGATCTCCTTGCTCGTCAATGAGATGCCCTTGTACAAAAAGTACTCCTTTCTTGTTTAGTGCTTCTTTTTCTTTGAGGAGGACGGAATCGTTTGGCGTATATTCTTGAAATAGAATAGGGAGGGTTTTCTCTGATATAGAACTATAATATCCCTTCTGGGTGGCGCATGATGTGGTGGATGCGGCGAGGGCGGTGATTCCCAATGCCACTCCTGCGACCTTGATGGCTTTCCCGGCCATTTGTCTGATTCTCAACTCATGTTCCAGGTCTCTCACGTCTTGCTCACATCTTGGGCAAGTTCCCTTGCATTCGCCCTTGAAGTGGCATTCTTCGGGTGAATAGTCTATCCCATTGGCATCCGCTATTTGTTTGCGAATAGCCTTGAGGGTATCACATATGTTGCGTCCTTTGGTTTTCATAAATTGATATTTTTAGGTGTTCAACATTCCCTTTATTTACAAAATGGGTATATTGTTACTCCTTAGTCATAAATTCTAAAAATACCCATTTTTATAATTCTAATTTCAAAAGTACGAAAAACAATCTACAAACGAGAAAATTTTGCTTTGTATTGTTAGAAAGGGAATTGTATTTAACATTTCTCATGTTTTTAATGCTGTATATGAAACTTATATGTGTTTCTTTAGATATTGTACAGTTGCATTTCTGAGACATTTTCCGACCATAATTTAATAATCTATAAAAACAACGCAAAAGATGTTATTTCTCAGATTTTAAATTTATCTTTGCAATCGTAACAGAGTTGTTTGACAAGCAAGGCAAACTTATGTATAATGAAGAAGTTGGTACTATTGCCAAGTCATTACCTCTATTGAGGTGAACTATTCATAAATAGCTCATTTTAAGCTGTTCAGTAGATTTTAGCAGAATTTTTCGGAAAAATACTACCCAACGGTGTGGAGATTTTTTCGAAAACCGAAGGCTCGACCTTTTATTTCCAAAGCCCGCTGCCATACCTTTGCACCTGCACGATAACGGTTGATGCCAAAAGGAAAGACCTTGTGGAGGAAAGAAAATCAGAGCGGCAAATGAAAATAGAAACTTCACGGAAGTTTTTGGACTGCACGATTATCGCATACTCATTTCTGAGAAATGGATACAATTACTGTCTTGCAAATGTTTTTAGGAAAATGGAAATCGCATACAAGAATGGCACAGCCTTCAGAGAAATTCCGATGAAAGAAGAGTATGGCTTGTCCATGCTTCTTGCATCGGGTTTTCTCCAAGGCTGTGCAGCCAAGCATGAAAGTGGTCGTTGAGGTTTACATCAATGACTTCTTTCTTGCGGTGGAGTATGCAAACAAAATGGTACGGCAAATCAAGGAATGGTGTTTCTTTTGATCGGTTAGCCTGCAACCGACAAAAAGAAGCACTTTTCCTCATGCCGTACTACTGAGACATGAAAGGGTGGCGTGCCACTATTTCATGTCGTTTGGATTGTGCGATAAAAATGGGACTGCGAGTTGTGGCTATAAAAGTCAGCCGTTGTCAGCACGGCAAACAAAGAAAAGTCCTTGGCAGTATAGTCTTGAAGTATTTCAAGGCATACCGCCAAGGATTTTTCTTGCCGTGCCATAGTCGGAGGAAGTTAGTCTGAGGTACGAGGACTGTCTTTCTTCGACGACGGCTGACTTTTATACAAAACACACGAAAGGATGGGAATATGCAAACGAAATAGACCATTCAAAACAGGAACCCTTGCCACATATGTTTGAATGGATTGAAATGGAAATAGCAAAGAATAGAGAAGAGTATGGTTAATAAAAACAGATTTATCCAAGCAAAAAATCGAGGATAAAAAATCTTAAAACATTCTTTATCCCCGATTAAATATCGTACCTTTGCAACCGAAAGAGTTCTTTGGATGGTTATGCAAATCACAGCAGGATGCTACATTCTGTTTATTTCTAATTCGTAACCTCTTCTTTTTATGAGATAAAAACTTATCTCATTCTCAATCACTTATAAAAAATACGTACTTTCTGTTTATGAAAGTGACTAAAGAGTTTGGCAAGTGGATGAAACTGGCTCTCTTTGTGAACCGTATGATCGACTACATGCCAGACTATACCACCAACAGTGGTATGACGGTGAGAAGGACGTCGAAGCCATTTTTCGGTATGGAAATCAATTTCAATATTTGATACAATAAAAAAAAGAACAATATGAAAACATCACATTTTTTGATGCTCATTGCTTTATGCATGTTGGCACTGACTGGGTGTAGCAACGACGACATTCAGTCGGTAGATACGACGCCGGCAGAGATCCGCGTCTCGTTCACTACTCCTGCAGGGTATAGCGGGGAACTGACTATGACGGATGTCCATTTGACACTGACAGAAATCAACACCGGCAAAGAGACAGCCTTCAGTTTTTCGACGGCAGAAAACATGACGGTAACACTGAATAGCGTGGATGGCGGTTACTACAGAATCAGCGCTACGGGAAAACTGAACTACAGAAACAGCGACCTAGTGGCGAAGACGGTAGAGGTGACGGCATATAGCGACGGAACAACGCTATCAAAAGAAAACGCCGTCGTGAACCTCGCCCTGCAAGTGGTATCGCAACCTGACCAGGATCCGGCAGACATCGCTTACAAGGGATTCGTACTGGCGGAAATATTCTGTGCAGGAACAGTCAACGCACAGGGGAGCTACTATTATGCTGACAAGTATTTTGTAATTTACAACAATACTGACCACGTGCTCTACGCTGACTCGCTCGTGATAGCAGAAAGCGATTTCTTGACCACCATGAAGCAGGAATACAAACCGAACATCATGGATACCGACATGGCCGTGGCAGCAATGTATATGATTCCAGGAACTGGGCGCGACGTGCCCGTGCAGCCGGGTGGCAAACTGCTGATAGTGGACAACGCCGTGGACCACACGGTGGCTAACCCCAACTCCTGGAATATGACAACGGCCGACTACGAATGGTATGACGAATCGACCAATCCACAGTTTACGGACATAGACAACCCGAAGGTGCCGAATCTTGAGAAGATCTACTGCAGCACGCTGACTCTGTGGAGTCCGCACACACAAGGGTTCAAGTCGTACGCCCTGGCAAGGATGCACACCGACAAGAATACGTTTCTCTTGGACTACCTATACAACTACAACTACCATCTGACGGGGCAGACCGGCGAGGCTGACATGACAGGCACAAGCTACCGTCTGCCAAACAGTTGGATTCTGGACGCCGTAAACATGAGTAGCAAGGCTGGATTTCAATGGATCGTAACATCGCCAGCCCTCGACCGCGGGTTCACCTATAACTCGGATTTTAACTTTGATGATAGCCGCTTCGGAAAGAGTGTGCGACGCAAAGTTGGTTCGATGGACGGCAAAAGAGCCATACTGATGGACACTAACAACTCCGCGGAGGATTTTGAGCCAAGGGCAAAGGCGGACCCGTTCCATACATTAGGTATATAGACACCTACTGCTCATAGTGACTACAAGGAAGAAGCATCCATATATGAACATAAGTATCAAGGCAGGAATACTGCCCGTCGCACTCCTCAACACGGTGGCAATGACAGCAGCCAACGATAGCATCGTTTGGAAGAGGCAGGTATATAGCACGGGACACGTGCGCTTCAGACAAGAAGTACTGGCAAGTCCCGCAATGAGAAACTATCTGCACACACCGTCGATATCGGAATTCTCTGTCTATGCAACGACGGAACCAGCAGCGGCAGCAAGGATACCGCAACTGGGACGCGGCGGAAAACAGTTTGGTATGGAAGCTTCCTCCTTCCAGCAGCTCGGTGCGAACAGTGTGGTGTGGGGAAAGGCTTCCTATCAGAACGGAAAGAAATATGACGTGACGTGGAACGAAACGAGTGATTTCCTGCTCTTATACCCGTATGTCATGGGCGACGCCAAAGGGGGCGACCAAAACTACGAGAGCTATCGGCTCGACGGGGGATACTCCACACGACACGGAAAGACATGCTATGGTGTGGACTTGGGATACCGGACTTTGTCGGAATACCGCGACCGTGACCCTCGACCCAACAATACGGTGGCCGACTTGTATGCCCAAGGCGGAATCGGACTCAACATCTGGGGAAGCTATAGCGTGGCACTGACGGCAACAGCAGGAAAGTATAAGCAGACCAACGAGCTGGCTTTCTACAACGAACTCGGAACGCAGATGGTATATCACCTGACAGGAATCGGCAACGACTTCACTCGCTTTTCTGGACAAGGAAAGAACTGCTTCTACAAGGGCTACAGTATAGGGGCGGAGATCAGTATGGCAAGCAAAGAGACTACCGGCTGGTCGGCCTCGGCTGGGTATCTGTTTACACGGAAAGAGAAAGTACTCACCGACCTCAACCGACTACCGCTGAACAGACTGGAGGTCAACTCTCTGGATGGGGCCGTCGGCTACAACAACGAGGACTACGGGGTGAGGCTGACCGGAAACGTTGCGCAACGCAAAGGCATAGACAACCTATTCGGAGACGCAACGGGAAACATATACCCACAGATTGGCAGTCGCAAGCAATACGACGGAAAAATCGAAAAAATCAAGGCAGAAGGATTCTGGAACGTCAACTGGACGGAAAAGACTGATGTAAACATAGAGCCAGAGATCGCCTGCGCCTCGTTCAAAAACAGCCATCATACATCGGGGAACCTATTGAAGAGCAGCGACCTTACGATGGGGGTAACGGCAAGCATCGTTCATGCCAACGCAAAGAACATGGTGTGTGCAAAGGCAAAGATAAGGCGCAGAGAGAACTTGGCGGCAAGACTGGACATATACAACTGTCAGAACGAATTGCTCGCTGCCACCCTGCAGAACATAAAAGAATATATGGGTGGAGGTGAGACGGAGATGAACTTGGGAGTGGAATATACTTTCAAGATATGGAAAGACAAGGCGCTAACGGCGGCAACCCACTGGAGGCATACTGCTTATCATAGCGGCAATAGCAACTTCTACATGGCGAAGCTGACCATCAGCCTATAGGAAACGTCTATGAGCAACGGCATCATTTAACAACAACAAGCATAATGAAAAAGCATTTACTATTTGGGGCCTTACTACTCTGCAACGTAGCTGCGGCACAGACCTTCTCTGGCGGTACGGGAACGAAAAACGACCCGTACCTGATAAGTAATGTAAACGACCTGGAGGAACTGGGCCATATGACCGACAAGCCAGGTGCAAACGGCGAACAGCAGACGTACGGAAAATACTTCAGGCTGACACAGGACATCACCGGGCCTTTCACTGGCATGATCGGCTATGAGGGACTATTCAAGGGAGACTTTGACGGCGGCGGACACTGCATAACGCTGGATATAAACATGCCGAACGAAAACTATGTGGGACTGTTTGGCACCGTGAAGAGTGGCGCCGTGCACGACCTCGCTGTGAGCGGATCGGTCGTAGGCAGTAACTACGTGGGTGGTATCGTCGCCAATCCAACCAATGAAGCCGTGTTGTATAATCTATGCAACTATGCGGACGTGACTTCAACATCGACGGCCGTGCTCTCCTGTGTGGGCGGCGTGATCGGAGGAATCATATCCAAAGCTGAAGGAAGCATGGAGGGGGCAACCGTAAGCAACTGTGCCAACTTTGGGCATGTGGCGAGCGACGGCTGCGCCTTGGGTGGAGTCATCGGTTATTCAGGGCAGCAGACGGGAAACACGATCTGTGACGTGGCAAACTACGGATATGTGGAAAGCACCAACACGATGAGGATCGCTGGCACCATCGGCAACCCGATGTGGAACGACAAGGTACACCGCATAGCGAACTTCGGTATGCTCAGCAACGAGAACTTTTCTGGTTGCATTGGCAATGCCAACCCGACAGATATCGGAGAGGTGGTGTACGACAAACAGACTGCTTGTTCTTCGATTTCCATACCAGCACAGGAAAGAAACACTGCCGACCTGCTGGGGGAAAGGCAGAAGGAAACACTTGGCAGCAACTGGGTATATGCCGAAGATATGTTGCCCCGACCGAAGATGAACGGACTGGAGAACAGTGACATGGCCGTGCTGTACGCCACACCCGTAATACTTGCAGACGGTGACAACCTCAACAGTGTGACTAAAGACTTCAGAGTCTCACTGGGCAACGATCAAAACACAAAAGTCGCCTGGAAGGCAAGTCGCGGTTTGGTGGAAATCCTGACTGACGGCACAGCAAGGATAAAAGGAGGTGGAACGGAAATCCTCACGGCAAGCTACAAAAATGTCTCGAGGGATATTCAAATCGTAATCAAAGGCACTGACAGTATCGACGACATCAACGTAGGCAGCGAAGAAGGGGACAATCTATGGCGCAACCTCAACGGGCAGGTGGTCGCCACGCCGACACACGGCATCTATATCAGAAACGGGAAGAAAATCATCGTGAGATAAACCTTCCACAAAAAACAGAAAGCAAAACAACTCAAAAAAAACAGGAAAAATGAAAAAGGTTTACACAACCATCTGTTTGCTGACGATCGCCATTGCGGCATCGGCACAACTGACTTTGCATAAGCCAGAAACAAAAGTGGCAACCGACATCACATCAAGTAGTTTTACGGCAAACTGGGGAGCGGTGCCCAATGCCGACGGCTACTGTGTATTTGTTTACGATCGCAAGGAGGTGAGGGCCGACGGCGATGTGACGATAATGGACGAAGGGTTCAACGGTATTGATTTCGGAAGCATCATCGAACCAGGTGGAGGCGAAGTGGAATACGTGGATCTCTCTGCGTACGACTACGCTGACACCTACGGATGGAGCGCATACGGCTTTCCAAACTTTATCTCTGGTATGGTGGCAGGACTGATCTACTCGCCCTATATGGACTTGCGCGGTAACAATGGTAAATACAAAATCATCATTAGCGCCTACTGCAGCGATGGGGACGAAATAAGGGTGGAGAGCCATGGCGCCAACGGCAAAGAAGTGAAAACTGCAAAGGCTGTGGTGGACGGTGGTGCAACGGGCATCGCAGACGTGGAGCTTGATTTCGACAATGGATGCAAAGATCTCTTCTTTTCCGTGATCAACAATACGGCACAGGCTGGACGTCCCGATTATTTCGACCGGATCCAGGTGAAGCAGACGCTGAAGAAAGGTGACGTGGTGAACTACATGGTAGGCGGAAACGAAGCGGTAGATGCCGTGGACGCTGAAACGAAAGACTCCATCACCTCATGCACCATCCAGGCTCCCACACGCTACACGACAGCCAGGGTGCTCTACTACGACTGCTATGCTTCGGCCGCTGACTGGAGCACGCCAAACGGTTCGGTACCATACACCTTCGTGGTGAGTCCGTTCACAGACCTCGTGAAGGTGGATCTCAACAGTCGCACATCGGAAATATACCATCCGGAAACTGACGGCGTACAGGACATCCTCTCTACCAGTAAGCAGTCTAATGACAACAACTGGTATAATCTTGCCGGACAAAGGGTGATCAACCCGTCGAAGGGAATCTTCATCCACAACGGCAAGAAAGTGGTGGTGAAATAGTGAACATGAAACAAACGAATAGTTCAAAGACAAAACAAAAAGCGTTATAATAAACAGAGAATGATGAAAAAGCTAAATTGTATTCTAACCCTCTTGCTTCTTGCAATGGGATTGACAAGGGCAATGGCTGATGACCAGACGCTATCGCTGGGCAATTACGAGGAAGTAGTGGCTGGCGACTGGAACGAAGACCAATGCTATCAAGGAAGTTGGTGGATGATAGCGCCAACACAGTTTTATGTTAAGCATACGGGATCACAGTTTATCTATACCAAAGAGCAGTTGGCACAGATGGCTGGAAAGGAGGTCAAGGGTATGAGCTTCGTGTTCTATAACCAAAGTTCTTTCTCTGCGATACCAAGGACGATCAATGTCTGGGTGAAGGAGATCGACGATGATGCCTTCGCCTACAACGACGAAAAGAAGGCATACGCCTATTTCGACTTTGACGATGTAGAGAAAGTACTCAGCGACTATACCTTTGACACGGACTTTGTGGATTATTACTGTCTGAACGGAGAACTGAATCTGGCATTCGACAAGGCATTCGCATACAGCGGCGACAAGAACCTGCTTGTCACCATCACCTTCGATGGCGACGAGACGGCAGAAACGAGTAGCGACATCGAGTTCTACTACAATACTGATGCCGAAAACATGGCCATGAGTACCAATAGCGACAACGTGACGTTTGCCGACTACCACGAATCGGAAGACTGGCCTTATGCCAAAGGAAGTGGCTACACTGTGTCGCATGCCACCCAGTTGGCGCAGCCTCTCACCCAGTTCACCTATCAAGAGGCGGCAAAGCCAGAGGTGAAGCCGGCTGAACTGACAGGGATCGTGACCTGTGACGGAGAGCCGATCATGGGTGCTACCGTGACGCTGACAAGCGGTGAGACGAAGTACGAGGTGACTAGCGATGCAGAAGGAAAATACACCCTGAACATCGAGGCTGAGAATGTAGATAAGGAATACACCCTCACAGCCAAGGCAGCGGGCTACGAGGACTATACCATCGACCACTATACGTTCGCTTCGGGTGAGACAAAGACGCAAGATATCACGATGAGAAAAATAGAGTATCCATCGGTGGCGACAGGAACCGTAAGCTGCGACGGAGAACCCCAAGAGGGCGCTGTGGTAAAACTGACCGCAACTGACGACAGTAAGTTGGTGTATAAGGCAACGACGGGTACTGATGGAACTTACAGGATCAAAGTCGTGAAAAGCGACAAGACCTACACGCTGGAGGTGACCTGCGGTGGATGCGAGGACTACAGCGAGGAGAACGTGACCTTCACACCCGGAGAGGACACGACAAAGAACATCATCATGACAAAGACTCCGGAACCCGAAAACAGCATCACCTTGGGAAAATACGACAAGATGCTCGCTGACGGCACAGGAGACGATGTGTATGTGGGGCACGGATACTCATGGGCCGCAGCGCCTACCAACTTCTCGCACAGCATGACAGGTTCGCAGATTATCTACACCAAGGAGCAACTTGCCAAAATGGGTGGCAAGGCGATAACCCAGGTGAACTTCATTTTCCGTAACGAGTGTGCCTATGGCACGTACCCTCGCACCGTGAAAGTTTGGGCACAGGAGATCGATGATGCAAACTTCGACTACGACGACAAGGCGGGCTTGTATATGTTTTACGACTACAAGGATGCAACGGTCGCCGTGGCAGGAATGGAGTATGCGGGCGAACTCTACGACCTTATCGGCAACGGCGAACTGGAGATCGCATTTGACAAGCCGATCAACTACAGTGGCAACAAGAACCTGCTCCTTACGTTCACTTTCGAGGGAACAGAATGCTGCAATACCCTCGACTTCAATTTCTTCTATAATGCCGACATGCCGAAGAAAGCCATGTCGTACTTCAGCGACAGGCGTTCTTTCGACGAATATGCCGAGAGCGTGGATTGGCCCTACGTAAACGACGATTGCACGCCGAAACTGGAACAGCCTATCACCCGCTTCTTCTACACGGATGCGGTGACAGACAACATTGACAGCACGAACAGTGGCAACCGGACTGCGACGGGCAGTGATGCCATGTACAATCTGGCAGGACAACGCGTGAGCAAGACCTACAAGGGCATCGTGGTGAAGAACGGGAAGAAATACTTCAATTAATAAAGAATAAAGTATAAACACCCTAAATTGAGTAGGAGGCAAACACTAATCATAGGTGTTTATCTCCTACTTTCGTGTTTACCGACCTCTCTCAACATCGGGCCCTTGTCGGGCATTTACTGTGCCACGAAACATGCCGTCAAGGCCATCATCGAGACTCTGGCGCAGGAGGTGGCACAGTTCGGCATTCGCGTAACCGACGTGAAGCCTGGATTCATCCTTTGTACTTAAACACTTTAACCATATCCTTGTCGCCACCCACGAGCTGGCTACATCTGTTCAGCATTCCGGTGTCTGAGAAACCGCATTTCTCCATGACCCTTCCTGATGCAGGATTTCCGGTGAAATGATCTTCCCAGATATTTTCGAACTGCTTCACGTTGCTGCAATAGTCAAGCATAAGCTTTAGTGCTTCAGTGCAAATACCTTTGTTCCAATAGGGCTTACCAAGCCAGTAGCCAACTTCGCAATCGTTCTCTCCAATAGGTATGTTGCTGCTCTCGTGTGTGTAATAGCCCATGCAGCCGATAGGCTCGTTGGTTTCTTTAAGTACTATAGCCCATGTCGTATCATTATTGAAGTATGTTCGGATTACCTCAAGACTTTCTTCAATCGTTTTGTGTGCTGGCCATCCTGCACGAGGACCCACGTCAGGATCGGAAGCGTACTTGAAGAGCACCTCTGCATCAGATTCCTGCCAATGGCGGAGTAAAATTCTTTCTGTTTCCATGTTGTTACTTCAGAGCCTTACCATCTGCGAAAGCCTTGCCGACTTTGTCACCCAACTGGATACAGCCATGGTGAATAGGGTCAAGGACTATCAGTTCCATCTTCTCCATATTTACTGTCTTCTATTTTTCAATATGCAAAGATAAGGCTTTTTACGTAATTGTTTAGTGGTTCGAGATTATTTTATTATTTTTATCGCAAAATATGCGGCGTTTAGAGCCATCTATGGTCGCATGTCAAATATATATATTATATACATGAAAAAGATAATTGGACAAACTGGAGGAAGTAGCAGCAAACGCCCGTTAAATATTCGTAAAAACACGAACAGCTATTTGCAACGCACATACAATGTTCGTAACTTTGCGAACACAAAACAAATGATAATATATGGACAACAAAAAAGTATATATGGAAAAACAAGAGCGGTTAGCCCGCTTTGCCAAGGCATTGGGCCATCCTGCAAGGATAGCTATCCTACAGTTTTTGGCCAAACAGGAGCAGTGCTATTTCGGAGATATTCACGAAGAACTACCGATAGCCAAAGCCACTGTCTCACAGCATCTATCGGAATTGAAAAACGCTGGACTGATACAGGGTACCATTGAGATGCCAAAGGTGAAGTACTGCATTAACCGCGACAACTGGATGTTGGCCAACATGCTGTTCAAGGAATTCTTTAACCAAGAAACGAGAAAAACAGACTGCGGCTGCAGTAAATAGATCAATAGGATACTGAAGATACAATCATAGCATAAGGGACAATTGTCCCTATTGTGTTCGTAGTTTTACAAACAACAAACAGATTTCTAAATGAAAAAAGTATTCGTTTTATTGTTGGTCAGCCTTCTTGTGCTGGCCTGTGGTGAGAAAGTAGACACCGCACCAACCAAAGGTCACGCAGAGCAAGCGAAGGACTATGTCGAGGTAATCTATTTTCACAGCAAACAGCGCTGTATGACGTGTCGCTCCATCGAGCGCAACACCAACGAACTGTTGAAAGCCAACTTTGCCAGACAAATGAAGGCAGGCAAGGTGGTCTATCGCGTGATAGACATTTCTAAAAGAGAGAATGCCCGAATGGCTGAGAAGTACAAAGTCACCTGGTCGTCCTTGTTCCTTGTACGCCACAAGGACGGAAAGGAAAAGGCGGAGAACCTGACTGAGTATGCCTTTGCACATTCACGCAGACAGCCAGAAGTATTCAAAGCTGGCGTAACACAAAAAATCAAAACTGCATTGAAATAGGCCTATGGACTGGTTACAAACATTGCTTGAAAACAGTACGACACCTGTGCTGACAGCATTCCTGCTGGGTCTGCTGACAGCCATTTCTCCTTGCCCGCTGGCGACGAATATTGCCGCCATCGGCTACATTGGCAAGGATGTAGAAGACCGTCGTCGTGTGTTCCTTAGCGGACTGCTCTATACCGCAGGACGCATTGCTGCCTACACTCTGCTTGGCATGGTACTCATCATGATTCTCCGACGGGGCGCGTCCATGTTCGGCATCCAAAAGTTTATTGGCGAATGGGGCGAGATACTGCTTGGCCCAGCCTTGATCGCAATAGGAGTGCTGATGATTGCCAGTCATCGCCTGCGGCTTCCTCAGTTCGGCTTCAACGGAAACAATGCTGAGAATTTGAAACAACATGGTGGTTGGGGCGCCTTCCTCTTGGGCGTGTTGTTTGCCATGGCCTTCTGCCCGACGAGCGGCATGTTCTACTTCGGTATGCTTATCCCCATGTCCGCAACAACCACGATGGGCTACCTGCTGCCCGCAGTCTTTGCCGCTGCCACAGCTTTGCCCGTGATCATAGTCGCTTGGCTACTGGCGTTCAGTATGCAAAAGGTAGGCAGATTCTATGGCTGGTTGAAAAACATAGAGCGGTGGGCAACGATCATTGTTAGCATATTGTTCATCATGGTAGGATTATATGAATGTTACATCATTTACTTTTAATAAAAAAACAGAACAATGGAAATCAAAGTATTAGGCGCTGGATGCAGTCGTTGCAAGAAGGCACTGGACGTAGTCAACAAGGTGGTTGGCGACTGTGGTATTGAAGCCCAAGTGGAGTATGTCACCGATATCATGCGCGTGATGGAGTATAACGTCATGAGCACTCCCGCAGTGGTCGTCGACGGCGAAGTGAAAATCAAGGGCAGCGTGCCTACGGAGGCCGATGTCAGAAAAGCGTTGGGCTTATGATACAGCAACTGGCCGACTGGATAACATACGACCTGTTGGGACTCGACGCAACGTCGCATCTCGGCGTTGCGCTCGACTTCTTCATCTACGACACGGTGAAGATCCTGATGCTACTCTTTACCATCAGCTCGTTGATGGGCGTGGTCAACGCCTATTTTCCCATTGAACGATTGCGCAACTATCTCATGACGCATCGGCTCCACGGAATGCAATACCTACTGGCTTCTGTCTTCGGCGCCATCACCCCATTCTGCTCCTGTTCGTCCATTCCGCTGTTCATCGGCTTTGTCAAAGGCGGCATACCACTGGGCGTCACCTTCGCCTTCCTCATCACCTCACCGCTGGTCAACGAAGTGGCCGTAGCCATGTTTCTCGGATCATTCGGTATGAAGGTCACGGTCATCTATGTCGTCAGCGGCGTCCTGCTGGGCATGATCGGCGGCGTCCTGCTGGGGCGGATGCGACTGGAACCGCTACTGAGCGAGTGGGTGAAACAGACTCAGAAGCGGTCCACACAACAGACCGAGGCATGGGAGACCGACCACGTCAGCTTTATCCATCGTCTACCAGCCATTATCCGTGAAGCATGGGGCATCGTGCGTAGCGTACTGATTTATGTCATCATTGGTATAGGTATCGGCGCCATGATGCACGGCTATGTACCTGAGGGATTTTTCGAGCACTATATGGCCCGCGACAACTGGTTCACAGTTCCCCTTGCGGTAGTGCTGGCAGTTCCTATGTATGCCAATGCTGCGGGTATTGTGCCCATCATCGAAGTCTTCGTGGCCAAAGGCATCCCGCTTGGCACCGCCATTGCCTTCATGATGGGCGTCGTGGGGTTGTCGCTACCAGAAGCCACACTACTCAAGAAGGTTATGACATGGCGCCTCATTGGTGTGTTTTTTGGCACCATCACACTGTTCATCGTCTTACTGGGTTATCTTTTCAACTTCATCTTATGAGAGTGTTTGCGAGAGGTACAGGCAAGTGATAAAAAATGGTTAGCGAATTGACGGATAACGCGTTTTATAGCCATTACAACTCCTCCCCCGCCCTGTTTTTATCCCGGTTATATAACAGATTGTAAGGAAAAGCAAATGTAACCAAAGTTATCATTTGATATACACTTTGCCCCCCGAAACAGAAAAAAGCGGTGCATGATGAAACTTTTTCAGGTGAATATTTGCACGCTCCGAATATTAGTGCTACATTTGCAGACCGAATCAATGTACTAGACCTATAAAAATGGTGACAATCCGAAAGGAGGTTGCCATTGGACAAGGGATGAAACAATCGAATTTTTAAATCATAAAAACGACAACTGCATGAAAACTGCTTGGAGAGGTTTCAAAGGAAACAAGTGGAAGTCTGAGGTCAATCTTCGCGACTTCATCCAGAACAACTACACTCCCTATGAGGGTGACGAGAAGTTCCTCGTAGGCGCAACCGACGCTACCAACACGCTTTGGGGCGAGTTGCAGAAGCTGCAAAAGGAAGAGCGTGCCAAAGGTGGTGTGCTCGACATGGAGACCGAGGTGGTATCAAGCCTGACTGCCTACGGCCCGGGTTATATCTCTGAGAGCGCAAAGGACTTGGAGAAGGTGGTCGGCCTGCAAACTGACAAGCCTTTGAAGCGTGCCTTCATGCCCTACGGAGGTATCAAGATGGCTGAGCAGGCCTGCACGACCTATGGTTATCAGCCCTCTGAGAAACTGCATGAGATCTTCTCTAAATATTGCAAGACGCATAACGACGGTGTGTTCGACGCTTATACGCCGGAGATGAAGCTGGTGCGCCACAACCACATCCTCACGGGTCTGCCCGACACCTATGGCCGTGGCCGTATCGTGGGTGACTACCGCCGTGTGGCTCTCTATGGTATCGACTACCTGATCGAGCAGAAGCAGCACGACCTGGCTACCATGGGCGACCGCGAGATGATCGACGAGGTGATCCGCCTGCGCGAGGAGGTCTCTGAGCAGATCAAGGCGCTGAAGGGTCTGAAGGAGATGGCACAGCTCTATGGCTTCGACATCAGCAAGCCCGCACAGAATGCACGCGAGGCCGTGCAGTGGCTCTACTTCGGCTACCTCGGCGCAGTGAAGACGCAGAACGGTGCCGCCATGTCCGTGGGCCGTATCTCGACCTTCCTCGACATCTACTTCAAGCGCGACTTGGACGAGGGTGTGCTGACGGAGACCGACGTACAGGAACTGGTAGACCACCTGACGATGAAGTTCCGCATGGTGAAGTTTGCCCGTATCCCGTCTTACAACCAGCTCTTCAGCGGCGACCCCGTATGGGCTACGCTCGAGGTGGGTGGTATGGGTATGGACGGTCGCTCCATGGTGACGATGACGGACTACCGTTTCCTCCACACGTTGATCAACATGGGTCCGTCTCCCGAGCCCAACCTCACGGTGCTCTACAGCCCACGCCTGCCCGAGGCCTTCAAGCGCTACGCTGCCTGGATCTCCGTCAAGACCAGCTCTATCCAGTATGAGAACGACGACGTGATGCGTCCTATCTGGGGCGACGACTATAGCATCTGCTGCTGCGTCTCCGCTACGCAGACGGGTAAGGAGTTGCAGTTCTTCGGCGCTCGTGCCAACCTCGCCAAGTGTCTCCTCTACGCTATCTCTGGTGGTGTGGACGAGAAGACGCGCGAGCAGTGTGGACCCAACTACCGTCCGATCGACGGCGACGTGCTGACCTATGACGAGTTCATGCCCCGCTTCCTCGCCATGATGGAGTGGCTGGCAGGTGTCTATGTCAAGACGCTGAACCTCATCCACTACATGCACGATAAGTACTTCTATGAGGCTGAGGAGCTCTCCCTCATCGATACCAACGTGCGCCGCACCTTTGCCACGGGTATCGCTGGCTTCAGCCATGTGGTCGACTCTATCTCCGCCATCAAGTATGCTACGGTCAAGATCGAGCGCGACGAGAACGGATTCCCCATCGGCTACAAGGCCGAGGGCGACTTCCCCTGCTATGGCAACGACGACGAGCGTGCTGACGAGATCGCAGTATGGTTGCTGAAGACCTTCATGAACATGATCCGCAAGCACCACACCTATCGCAACTCAGAGCCGACCTGCTCTATCCTGACGATCACCTCCAACGTGGTCTATGGCAAGGCTACGGGCATGATGCCGGACGGACGTCCTGCACAGGCTCCGCTGTCTCCGGGTGCCAACCCGAGCTACGGCGCAGAGAAGAACGGCCTGCTCGCTTCGCTCAACTCTGTGGCTAAGTTGCCGTACGAGTACGCTCTCGACGGTATCTCCAACACGCAGACCATCAACCCGGGTGCACTCGGCCACGACGACACAGAGCGTGCCAACACGCTGGTGAACGTCATGGACGGCTACTTCGGACAGGGTGCCCACCACTTGAACGTGAACGTCTTCGGTGTGGAGAAACTCAAGGACGCCATGGAGCATCCGGAGAAGGAGGAGTACCAGAACTTCACCATCCGTGTCTCTGGCTACGCCGTGAAGTTTATCGACCTCACCCGTGAGCAGCAGCTCGACGTGATCGCACGTCAGTCGCACGAGCGTCTGTAAGCACACTGGTCCTCTGATTCCTGCCGAAAAGGGTGAGAAAAAGGAGGCATGAGAAATAAAACTGGGCCGTCTGTCTAATCAAATCGTGTTGGACAGGCGGCCTTTTCATTATAAAAAACAAGATGAAGAATCAACCAACAAGCGTCAACGACGACATGCTCCACATCCACTCCACGGAGACTTTCGGATCGGTCGATGGACCAGGCATTCGCTATGTGATATTCCTGCAAGGCTGCCAGATGCGCTGCCAGTACTGCCACAATCCAGACTCATGGAAGACGGGCGTGGGAGAGACCGTTTCGGTCGATGACCTGATCGACAAGGCGGCACGGTATCGCACCTACTGGGGGGACAAGGGTGGCATCACGGTGAGTGGTGGAGAGGCGTTGCTCCAAATGGGCGCTCTCACTCAGCTTTTCCGCAAGGCTCACGAACGGGGCATCAACACCTGTCTCGACACATCGGCACAACCATTCACAAGAAGGGAACCGTGGTTTGGAAAGTTTGAGGAACTGATGCGCTACACCGACACGGTGCTGCTCGATATCAAGCATATCCGACCGGAGGGACATAAGCAACTGACGGGATATGACAACAAAAACATCCTCGACTGCGCACGCTACCTATCCGACATTCGGAAACCGGTATGGATCCGCCACGTCCTCGTGCCTGGTATCACGGACGACGACGCCCTGCTGCAGGAACTGCGCCACTTCCTCGACACGCTGGACAACATCGAGCGGGTCGATGTGTTGCCCTATCATACGCTGGGAATTTTCAAATATGAGAAATTAGGAATCCCCTATCCGCTTGATGGAGTCAACTCGCCAACGCAGGAACGAGTGGAAAACGCAAAGAAGATTCTGACTGGAAAATAACCGTAGGCCCGGGTACATGACAGATGGACTCGTACCGAGCATAGCAAAAAGAGGAGGCAAGCCCTATGATAGGAACCTGTCTCCTCTTAAAATTTCTTTAAAAAGAAGAAGCTTTATGCCTCAGCGGGTGCCTCCTCAGCAGCAGTCTCCTCTGCAGCCTTAGCAGCCTCGGCCTCAGCCTGAGCAGCAACGGCAGCAGCCTTCTTCTCTGCAACCTTCTGGGCAATAGCCTCGTTGGTCTTCTTCTCCTCCTCGAGGGCCTTCTGAGCAGCAGCCTTCTTGTCATCAGCGAGCTTCTTGGCGAAGGCCTCGGTACCAGCGGTCTTGGCCTGCTTCCACTCGTCGAAACGCTTCTGGCAGGTAGCCTCGTCAAACGCGCCTCTCTTCACACCTACACGGAGGTGCTTCATCAAGAGGACACCCTCACGGCTGAGGATGTTCTTCACAGTGTCGGTGGGCTGAGCGCCAACCTCCAACCAATAAAGAGCACGGTCGAAATTCAAATCTACCGTGGCGGGATTGGTGTTGGGATTGTACACACCAATCTTCTCAGTGAATTTGCCATCACGTGGCGCGCGCGAATCGGCGATGACGATGCGATAAACAGCATAGCCCTTGTGGCCACCGCGCTGAAGTCTGATCTTTGTTGCCATTACTTTAAAATTGTACTTTAATGTGGATTGAATTATATGCTGCCAACTCGTGACAGCGGCTGCAAAGGTACTAACTTTCTGCCGAATAGACAAATGGTTGGCATTTTTTCTCTTTGAGAGATGGATTTTTCTGCTCTTGCAGATGGTTTTCTGCTTGTTTTTTCGTACTTTTGCGTCCGTTATGACCGAAATATCTGTACTGATTCCTACCTACAACGACCGTATCTTATCGCAGGTGAGCACCCTACAGAGCCAACTGGAGGCTCTGTCGGTGGCAGAAGACCTATGCTATGAGGTCGTCGTGGCAGACGACTGCAGTACGGACGAGGCGGTAGTGCGCGAGAACGAAGAAATCCTGCACCTCGACCATTGTCGCTTGGTGAGGGAACCGCACAACGTAGGCCGAGCAGCGATACGCAACCGGCTGGCCCAGGAGGCACGATACCACTGGCTGCTCTATATCGACGCCCACCTCTTCATCCCAGACGGTTTCATCAGGGGCTACGTCCATCAGATCGGCAAGGCGCAGGTGGTCTGTGGCGGTTCGATGGTGGACGGCCTCTCCCAGCCTCAGGGCCTTCGCTACCAATATGAGTTGGACAGTCTGGCGCGCTTCTCGGCTGAAGCTCGGAGCAAGACCCCCTTCCGCTGCTTCAGAACCAACAATTTCATGATAGACCGCGACTTGATGCTGGCTCACCCCTTGCGTTCCGACATCAAGACCTACGGGTATGAGGACGTACTCTTCGGAAAGACGCTGGAGGAGGCGGGCGCATCCATCCTCCATATTGACAATCCCGTCGGTTATCATACATTGGAGAGCAACCAACTATACATCAACAAGGTAGAGGAGAGCCTACACACCCTCTTCGCCTATCGCGAAGAGCTGGAGGGCTACAGTCCGCTGCTCGACGGAGTGGAGATGCTTCGGCGGAAGCACCTGCTTGGCGTGGCAAGACAACTCTATAGTCCCCTTGCCACGCTGATAAGGCGCAATCTGACAGGAAAGAACCCCTCCCTTTTACTTTTGAAAGTATTCAAGGTGGGTACTTACCTGCAAATCATGAAATAGAATCCTGCAGGGACACTCCTACATGAAATAGAGTCCTACAGGATCCGTTTTACATAAAGTAACCACGGCAGGATCAATTCAACTGAGAATTGATAAAAGCCTTGATGGCTGGCATGGCCTCTTCGACACGCTTCACCAATTCAAACTGATTTTGAGCCCTGACAAGGTTGTGGGTGGGATACTGCACCTTCCAATAGCCGTCACCATTGAGGTAGTCCCACAGGAAGCGCACACTCTGCATGTAGGGGAAGAGCACGACGGCATAGGGAAGCATCTGAATCTCCAGCGGGGTGAGGAAGGATCGGGCCGAAGCAAGATAACCTTTCGTGAAGGCCTGGAAAACATCTTGGCGAAACTGAATCTTCGAGAAGTCGGGCTCGTCCTCGGCTGCGGTACTGGCTGCCGTGCGGAGGAAGTCGCCATAGTCGGAGAAGATAAACGACGGCATGACGGTATCGAGGTCGATGACACACAATACCTCACTGCCATCCTCGGAGAACAACATATTGTTCACTTTCGTGTCGCAATGGCAAACGCGCTTAGGGAGTTTGCCCTCGCGTCCAAGACGCTCCGCCTCGGTCATGGCCTCGGCGCGCTTGCCAAGTTGCTCTAACAACTCCTGGACGACGGGTTCATCGAAACGGCCTGCACGGTCTTCGACGCAAGCCTGCTTCAACTGCTCAATACGAAACTCCATATTGTGGAAGTCTTTGATGGTCTCGCCCAACTGGCAGGGCACATCGGCCAGCATCGCTTGAAAATGGCCGAAGGATTGTCCAGCAGCATGGGCACTCTCTGGATTGACCTCCTGTTTCGTGACGGCATGGTCGATAAAGACCATCAGACGCCAATAATGGCCATCGACCTCCACATACAACCGATTGGCATCCTCGACAGTGGGCAAAAACTCCAAGACATGGTGGCGCAAATCGGTCTCGCCCTGCGCAATCAGTCGCTCGCGGATATGGCGGGTCACGATGGCAATGTTGCGCATGACCATATCTACATCGGGAAACACCTCGTGGTTGATGCGCTGAAGCACATAGTCGGGCTGGTCCTTTTCTTCCGTCACGACCAGGTAGGTATCGTTGATCAATCCTGACCCAAGGGGACGGATAGTGGAGACGGTAGCCGAGACGGCAAATTTTTCTACGATGGATTGTAATTGTGACTGTAGCATGATGATTTTGATTTTTCGTTCATAAGATTTGTCGGACGATCCCAGACTGTCCAGGAGGCGCGGAAAGGGTGGCATAAGCAAAAAGCGAAGAGCAATAGTACTCTTCGCCTTCCATGAGGTGCCTAGCAGAATCGAACTGCTCTACACGGTTTTGCAGACCGTTACCTAACCTCCCGGCCCAGGCACCATAGCGCTTCTTTTCAAAAGCGATGCAAAGGTACTGCTTTTATTTTATTCCACCAAACTTTTGAGCATTTTTTATTTCCTCACACTGCTTTTTCCTCATTCTATGGCGTTTTCTTCCCGAGATTTTGCCTTTCAAGGCACACCCTGGACATCCTCGACAAGGATCGTGGATGGCCTCGAAAGCTCGCTTGACACGATAGCCCAAATAGGCGACGGCAGCGAGAACGGTCAGAAGGATGATGATATGACCAGCAGTCATCAGATCAGACCGGGTTGTCCATCGGGTTGTTGGTGAACAAGCCGTCGGCAGCCTTGAGCTCCTCCTCGTCAAACCAAGTCTTGAGTTTCTCGTGGGCCTTCTGCTTCACGTCGTCGCCCACATTGTTCCACACCTTGTTGATCACATAGATGAGCACAGAGAGATCGTCGGTGAGTCCGGCAATGGGGATCGCGTCAGGAATGACATCGATGGGAGAAATCAAATAGCCCAGTGCACCAACGATGATGGCCTTGTCCTTCAACGAGACATTGTCGCTCTGCAAAGTGTAGTAGAGCACCAGGGCAGCATAGACCAACTTTGCTCCCGACCGCTTGGCGATGCGGGCGATTTTGTCGGTGAAGGCTTCCTGTGAGAATTTATCCTTGTATTGTTGTAAGTCGGGAATTTGCATGATAACGAATAGTAAAATTGAAATTAAAAGACTTTGACTTGATCGATGAATCGCTTGGCCTTCGGATAGGTCTTGTTCACCTTGCCTATGCGCACCTTAACCAGCAGCAGGGAGAAGAGATAGTAGAGGAGGAAGAGGCAGAAACCTATTCCAACCGCCAAGAGGCAGTTCCACGCCTCCTGCTCGAAAGGCAACTGCTCGATGGGAAAGGCCGACATGACGAGGACGGGCAAGATGATCAAGATGCCCGCCACGGTGTAGCGCTTGCGCTCAGATCCCTTGCTATCGAGGGCAGCCTGATAGTCGAAGAGATAATCGCTCAACTCCTCTTCCGACAGGTCGCCCCGGTCGGGGAATCCCTGGTCCGTCTGATGGTTGCGAATCTTAGCCTCCATGCGATGCTGGAAGTCGTCGATCACCGTCGTATATTCTGATAAATCTTTCATTGCGTTGATCCATGTGTTGCCCCCAAGCGCTTCCTGAACCGTCGGGAGGACAAAAAAGAAAAGAAAGCAGTCGTTCCTATAAGCCGGGTTTTGTCCCGCACTCATCTTTCGATAATAGTGCGGTGCCTGTCATTTATCTACTCCGCCGGTCGCCCGACGGCTCAAGCATTCTACCCTCCACCGCATCTCCCGAAGGGGAACTCGGGCGGGTTTCCTGTATCGGTGGTTTACATGAATTTGCAGCCCCTGGTTAGCACAGCCCGCACGGTCTCCCGGCGGCTGGTGGTCTCTTACACCACCTTCTCACCCTTACCCCGGACTGGTTCCAGCTTTATCTTGAAACTCGATTAGGCGGGAAGCCAGCTGAGGCGGTTGTTTTCTTCTGCGTCGCCTACCGTCGCCGATAGCTTCTACTTTCGGAAGCAGGGTACCCTCACGCTGCCCGGACTTTCCTCCCGCACCCATAGGTGCCGGCGACAGAGCCGGAACACTGCCTTCTTGTTGATGCAAAGGTAGTATTTTTTGGGCAAACCAGCCGTGGCAAGGCCACCTTTATTACGGATAATTAACTATTCACTGAAGGCCTCGACACGATGATGCTATTTCTTCGAGCGCGCTTTTGGTCGCTTCTCTTTTTTGATGCCCCATTTCTTTCGTTTCGGTCCGAAGAGGTCGCGCAGGTTGGTGAAGTCCTTCTTGATGATGAGTCCAATACCCTGCGTAGTGAGCGAGTTGCGCGTGAAGTAGCGGTCGTTGTTCTGATTGTAGAAGCGGACGGCCAAGCTACCCGTCGGCGTGAAGAGATAGCGGATATCGAAGTCGCCGATGAAGGAGGCGTTGTCCGTCGCCGCGTTGTCACGATAACCAAACTCACCATTGATCAGCAGGCGGTTGTTGAGCAGCCTTCCATTGAGCAGTCCCTCATACTCCGCATTGTTGAAACCCTCGTCGCCCGTAGAGATATTGGCGCCAAAACTCCAGTTGTCACTGCGTACCACATTCGACAGTACGGAGTTGATCTGCTGCGAGAGCGTGCCCGAGAGCAAACTCTGCATCGCGAGCGAGGTCTGGCTCTGTGCCTGCTGCTCCTGGAGTGCATTGTTGGCCCCCTGCGTGTAGAAGCGTCCCACGGCAAGGAGATACAACACCTGCTGGTTCATATCCTCCTGAGAGTTGATGACCGACCGCACCATCTGCTGCGCATCGGCAGAGAGCGTAGGCAGGTCGAGGCCAAAGGTGACCTGCGGCGACTCGGGGGTGCCGTTGATGTCCATCAGACAGTTGACGCGGATGTTGTTTCGCTTGAACGACTGTCCCAACTGGAGGTCGGAGAGCGGCACACTGTTGAGCGTATAGCGGGCCTTGAGATTGAGCGCCGCTGCAAAGGGGTCGCCACCGAAGGCGATGGAAGAACCAGGCTGGAACTGGAAGCTACGCTTGATGATATTCTGAATGGTGATGTTGTAGCTACCTTCATCCACATCATAGTTGCCATACATCTGGAACGCACCCTTGTTGAACCAGTTGGCTCGGATCACGCCATTGCCCCGCAGCGCGATGTTGTCGCCCGAGGCCGCATCCATCAAGACGCGGAGCGTGAAGTCGGGATTGGCCTTGACGAGGAAGTTGATACGCATATCCGACGGCACGTCTATCTCCTTGTCCAGGGAGTCTCTCGCCGCCTCCCATTCTCCCCCACCCTGGAGGACCGTCTGAACGGAGTCGGCCCGTGGCGTAAGCCATTCGATGAAGTCATTGCCACCCACCGTGCCCTCTTGCGCGGCATTATATTCTATAAAGGAACGTGGACCGGGTGTGGCTTCGATATCCATGGTTGTTTCTCCCGAACGACCGTGGATGGCACAGGCACCCGTGGCATAGACCCGCCCCCAGAAGGAGCTCTTCAGATCGGGCTGCGGATTGTCGTAGGCCAGCATGTTGTGGGCCTCAAGGAAGATATCATAAGTCAGACGGCGCAAAGCCTGGTGGTGGAGTCCACCACTCAGGATGCCATAGTTGCCCTCGCGGTCGCGAATTGTATCATTCATGAATGTGATCTCGTCAGGACGCAAGAGCACTTGCACGTCGCGCACGTGATAGTCGGTATTGAGCGCAGAGACATGGACCGAACCACTCGCACGCATATTGCCAGCAAGGTTGACATCGCTCAGGGGGCCGATGACGCGCACCCATCCGTTGCCCCTCAGATGCACATCGTCGAGGAAGGAGTCGGTGAACGACTGAACGAAGTCGAGCCGCGAGTTGTAGGCCCGGATCGGCAGGTTGATGTAATTGTCCTTGATGGAGACATAGCCCTTGATATCCGTATGGGAATCGGGACCATCGTCGGCGACGGCGTCGATATTGACCCGCCCATCCTGGAGGGTGACATGAGCGCGGAGCGTGCCCATATCGCCTTTCTCAAACTGGAAGCCATCGACCTGCAACTGTGCGTTGATGGTCGGTTGGGTGAAGAATTTCTTCACATAGGCCGTGCCCGAGGCCACGCCGTCAAACTCCACCGATTTGAAATGGACCAAGTCGAGGATATAGGGCACGTCAATATTGCGCAGCGTGACCTTTAGCGAATCGTCCTCGCTACCCGTGGTCTGACCGTTGATGCCAATGAGCTGATCCTTGTTGGACACCTCGAAGTGGTCGATGTCCAGTCGGTGGTGGGCGTAGGTGATATCCGAGGCCAGAACGTTGAAGAGCAGGGTGTCCACCTTCACCATCGAGGGATTGAGATGGATGCGGCTGACCAGCATGCCACGATCGCGCTCAAAGGCCACGTTGGCATCCGCCTCGGCTGATACGGGCAACTTGCCACCCATCTGAGCCGCGATATGAGGACGCAACTGGTCGTCCTTGGCGGCAGCATAGCCCGAGACGCACAGTGCAGTCCCCTCTTTGTCCTCGCGGTGGGCGGCGAAAGTCAGATGGAGAGAGTCGGCTGTCTGCAGGTGGAGGGTCGCCTGCGTGATCTGCTGGTCGCTGACGATCAGCGACGGGGCAGTCAACTGGAGGTTGCCATGTCGTCCATCGACCACTCCCTGCAACTCCACAGGAGCCTGGAGCGTCAGCGGCAGGTGGAGCAAGGAGCGCAGAAGCGGCGTATCGGAGATGGTGGCGGAGATAGAGACGCAGTCGTTGCCACGGGAAGGCACCGGACTGACGAGGGAAGGGAGATAGTGGCCGACCAGGTTCTGCAACCTTCCCAAAAGCGTAGGATAATCATAGCGTCCACCGATTTCTATATCGGCAAAATCGGTATGCGCCCGCAGGGATCGGTGCGCCACCCCATTGACCACCTCCGCATGGAGGTAGGGCAAGACAATCTGCTCACCAGGTTGGCGGAGAGAAAAATTCTTGAGTTCCAACAGGCCGTTAAGGTCATCGAGGGACGAGGCGTTGCCCTGGATGCGGGCAGCCAAGGAGAGTACCCTCGCCCCGAGGGCATCAGAGAGTTGCAGGCGGCTCAACGAGGCGTTATCTACCGTCAGCGAAGCATCTACCGCCACGCTAGTCTGCTTCCTTTTCTCCAATAAAGAAAGGAGATGGGCCACTTTGCCCTGAAAACGGATGCGACCATTGGGGTCGTCGAGACTCAACAGTCCGTCGAAGACATCATTGGCCATCGCACCATCGAGATGGATCTGACGGTAGCGATAGCCCTTGAAGTCGAAATAGGGCACGCTGACCTTTGCCTCGAAGCGGAGCTGCGACAACTCCTGCGGTATCAGGGCGCGCCCCTCCACCTTGGCGGCAAGGCCTCCCAAGTCGGGATTGCCCAGAAGGCGACCCAACTCAAAGCCCTCCGTCTCCACCATGCCCGACACCTCGCGGCCTCTGAGGGCGGCATTCAGCCGCACGAAGCCTGCATCGGAGAGGAGACGGCCCTTCGCCTCCATACGGCCATGAAGCTGGGCAAACGATCCCGTCCAATTGACATGGCCCAGGCGCGCGACTTCCGCCGGCAACTTCGTGTTCCCCTGCGTCAACTGGGCAAGGAGAGAGGAGAGTTGCGGAAGGTCAGCACTGAGGCGGACAATATTCACCTGCCAGTCGTTGGCAGGATTTTTCAGCGACACGCGGCCCGTGAGGCGGGTGTCGAGCAGGCCCTCGCTCTGCAAACGCAGACCGCTCATCTGCAACTGGGAGGCAGCCATACGAGCCTCAAGCTCCAGGCTCACGAGACGGTCGCAGTCCTTCAACCCGGGCTGGAGAAAGGCTAAGTCGGAGACCGTGACGTGGGAGGAGGCTATGCAAGCACGCCCCTGGGCCGTGCACCAGTCGATGGAACCTTCGGCCATACAGTAGGACACAGCCACTTCTGGAACCACCAAAAGCGAATGGGGCAGGCGCAACGACAAGTCGCTGATGCGAGCCTGGCGCTGGTCGGCCTTGAAATGGAGCGAGAGCGCATCGACTTGCAGACCACTTTGCTCGCAGAAAGAGAGTTTTTTGATGTCGGCCTTCAGTCCGTCGGGCGTGAGCGAATGGAGGACGAAATGGCCGCTGAGCTGCGAAAGATGGAGATGGGAGGGCGAGAGACCCGCCTTACGCGGTTGCCATAGTTGGTCATAGCGGACCGAACCATTGCGGACAACGAGCGACTGGATGGCGAGGTCGATATGAGAGGGTTCCTTGTTGTCCTTGTCCGAAAGTGCGTCGAGGGCAAACTGGAAGTTGGGCGACGTATGGGCGTCTTTCTGATAAAGGCGCGCATCGAGGCCGAAGAGCTGGGCGGAGGATATCCTCACCTTGCCCTGGAAGAGCGAGACCAAATCGACCTTGGCCGCCACACGCGAAGCCTGAATCATCGGTTGCCGTTGCTGGTCGTCGATCCGTAGGCCATCGACCACAAGACGATTGAAGAACCCCACATCAACCCGTCCCACACGCACGTTGGTCTTCAGGGTCTCGGCAACGACTTCGGCCACCTTTTCGCCCACCATCTCCTGGATGGCAGGGATATGGAGCAGAATGGCGGGCAGCAGGTAGCACCCGGCCAGCGTCCATATCAATGTGGTGACGATCGCGCGTACAGTTTTCATTGGAAGTGCAAAACTACAAAAAAAGTTTGAGATAGCCACCCTCTCGCCCGTTTTTTACCCCTTCCACGTCGATATTACCTTGCTATTGTGCCATCATTACAACTTGGTTAGACGTTCATTACACTTTGACAGCAGGACCGTAGTTTTTTGACGACACGGCCATCACACCTTGATGGTAGCACAGTTCTCACCTGTCACTGCCCACTATCACCCAATAGGCGGGCAAAAGCAGGACACGCCTCCAACTGATTGCTGACGACCTGATGGGCCTGAAAACCAAGGCGCAGACCGGCCTCCACATTGTTGCGGCGGTCGTCGAAGTAGAGGGTCTCGGCAGGAATCATCCCCGTCTCCGCTATCATCTGCTGATAGATGGCCTCATCGGGTTTGGCCACCCCCATCTCGTAGGAGAGGAAGGTTGCGTCGAAGCAGTCAGCCACCGAGAGGCCCAAGGCTTCAATCTGTCGGACGCTGGTCTGCCAAAGTGAGTCGTTGATATTGCTCAGCACATAGACGCGATACTTCTCTCGCAGCGAGGCGATCGTCCGGATGCGTTCGGGAGGCAACTCACCCGCCAATAGTCCCATCACCTGGGAGAGTTGCGAACGAGAAACACCCCGCCCGCAGAGAGCGTGGATCTCGTTGAGGACTTCCTCCGCAGGCCGCACTCCATCGATGAAGTCGTCCTTCAACCGCTTGATGCGCCGATAGTAGAGGATCTGCTTCCATCGGGCCACGCGCAGGTCCATAAAGGCGCGCCGCACCACCGAACCGTGGACATTCACCACGACGCCACCATAATCAAACACCAAGTTGCGTATCATATTTCTTTGAGTTGAATCTATGCGACTAAAATGGGTGGCTGGAGAGCACACTTGCTCTCCATACCACCCTTCATTCTACCCGTGGGTTCTAACCATTACCAATGGTACATAGTTATAGGACCCAGCTATCTTGAAATCAATCTACTAATCTTTACGAAAGAGTAGGAGTCCTGACTAAAGCAGGAAACCCGACTTGCCGATGAAATAGAGCACAGAGTAGCCCAGCACCAGCGAGACGATACCACAGATGAGGCCCATCTTGAGCATGTCGTTCTGCTTGACGAGACCCGTGGAGTAGGCTATGGCATTCGGCGGAGTGGAAATCGGGAGACACATAGCGGAACTGGCAGCAATGGCGATACCGATGAGGACGGTGCTCGTGCCACCGAGGGCGTGGAGTTTGTCACCCATACCCGTGCAGACGACGGCGAGGATCGGGACGAGCAATGCGGCCGTGGCCGTGTTGGAGATGAAGTTGGAGAGGATGTAGCAGATAAGGCCCGAAATCAAGAGAATCACGATCGGACTCCATTCGCCAAACGGGATGCTCTCCAGCGCCGCGTCTGCCAGTCCGCTACCATTCATACCGAAGCCAAGGGCGAAACCACCGGCCACCATCCAAATCACACTCCAGTTGATCTCCTGCAAGTCCTTGGCCGTGATGACACCCGTGACGGCAAAGACGCCAATCGGCACCATGGCCACATTGTAGGAGTCGATACCCGTGACCGACTTCGGAATCACCCACAGGAGGATGGTGATGATGAAGGTCACGATGACCACATTCATGCGCCATCCGTGGTGGACGGAACCCTTGATCTCCAGTTCGATGGTCTTCTTCGAGAACGGGAAGAAGAACAGAAGGATGCGCCAAGAGATGATAAGCAGGATGATGACGAGCGGGAACATGAAGGCCATCCAGTGACCGAAGTCAATGCCCATGTTCAGACCCGCAGGATCGTTGAGAAACTTCAGAGCGATCATGTTCGGCGGCGTACCGATCGGCGTTCCCATACCACCAAGGTTGGCGGCGATAGGAATACTCATGGTCAGCGCGATGCGTCCCTTGCCGTTGGCAGGCAGGGCGGCGAAGACCGGCGTAAGGAACGTCAGCATCATGGCGGCGGTAGCCGTATTGGAGACGAACATGGAGAAGATACCCGTGATCAGCAAGAAGCCCAGGAGCACATTCTCACTCTTCGTACCGAAAGGCCGAATGAGGTTGCGCGCCAGCAGCACGTCGAGACCCGACTTAGTAGCGGCGGCAGCCAAGATAAATCCACCAAGGAAGAGCATGATGGTGGGGTCGGCGAAGGACGCCATGATATGCTTAGAGTCCATCAGTTCGCCGATGTTCTCACCCTTGAAGGGCATCAGCGCATTGTCCGAAACGGTCAGACACATGATGGTGATGATTCCGAGCGATGTAGCCCAAGAGGGAATACACTCCGTCAGCCACGACAAGGTAGCGAACACAAAGATCGCAATGATGCGTTGCTGCACGATGGTGAGGCCGTCAATGCCGAAAGTGTCGATCGGCAAGTTCCAAACGATGGCCGTGACAACCATGATAACGAAGAACTGGATGATCTTCTTTTTGTCATAATGGTTGGTCAAAACATTAGAATTCTCTTCTGCCATGATTCTAAATTTTGTTTTGGTTTACTTTTGATTGTTTATAATGTAATAGGGAACAAGATAGTACACATGCGCTCGACAAGAGCGTGCTCTCACCTTGCCAGTCGTATCCCGTCTCGTGCAAAGTTACATTTTTTCCTTTACCCTGCAAAGATTTGAGCGGTTTTTTGTACCTTTGCGACGTAAAATTGAGCGATAATGGATAGAAAAATGCTTTTTTATACGTTTCTCATCCTCATTTTCTGCAGTTGTGGACGCACTTCGAAGTCCACGACGCCATCGGGGGAGGGAAAGGAAATCACACTGGCCTACGCCCAAAACCTACGCATGACGGCCTTCGAGGGTTACACGCGTGTGGAACTTCGTGACCCGTGGAAACCCGGGAAGACACTCCACACCTACTACCTCGTTGGCCATGAGGGCACTCAGCCCCCTGGCGACGGCACGGTGGTCTACGTGCCCTTGGAGCGGATGGTGGTCTTCACGACGGCCCATGCCAACCTGCTGGAGTGGCTCGGCGAGGGCCAGCGGATCGCGGGCGTGGCCGACGCGAAATATATGCTCATCCCCGACGTGCAGCGACGCCTCCGGCTGACAGAGGCCAAAGACGCCATTGCCGACTGCGGCGAGGCGATGAATCCCAATGTGGAACGCATCGTCGATCTGCAGTCTGACGCTGTCCTGCTCTCTCCTTTCGAGAACAGTGGCGGGTATGGCGTGCTCGAAAAGACGGGGATTCCCATCATCGAATGTGCCGACTATATGGAGACTTCGGCCCTGGGGCGTGCGGAATGGATGCGCTTCTACGGACGGCTGGTGGGGCGCGGCGAGCAGGCCGACAGTCTGTTTCGGATCGTGGAACGTGAATACCAACGGCTTTCTGCCCTTGCCAAGGGCGACAAGGAGCATCGGAGCGTCCTACCCGAGCGCAAGACTGGATCCACCTGGTATCTGCCAGGAGGCAGAAGCAGCATGGGACTGATCTATCGCGACGCCCACATCTCCTACGCCTACGCCTCCGACACCCATAGCGGGTCGCTGCCCCTACCCTTCGAGACCGTACTCGACAAGGCGGGAGAGGCCGACATTTGGCTGATGAGTTTCCAGGGGCATCTGACCAAGAGGCAGTTGCTGGCGGAGTGTGCGGGCTACGAGCAACTGCGGGCCTTCAAGGAAGGACGAATCTACGGATGCCCCGTGGACCGCAAACCCTATTTCGAGGAAGTGTCGTGGCGTCCCGACTGGCTCCTCCGCGATCTAATCGTCCTCTTCCACCCTGCTCTGCGCGATCGACTGGGCAGCGACTTGCGCTATTATCAACCCATCGTATAAAAGAACTACCGCAGAAAGGAACTACATTATAATTATAGATAATAGAGTGGAAGTATATTAGAAGTATATTATATAAAGGAAATACATCGCAAGAAGGATCTATTTTAGGAACATGACATTACCTCATCGCCATATCGCCAAAGGAATGATCATCGGATTAATCCTGGCGCTGCTCGCTACCCTTCTCTTCGCCCTCTCTCTCCTCATCGGACCCGTGCGGATCCCCTACCATGAGGTCGCCCTTATTCTCCTGGGCGAGACGAGCGCGAAGTCCAGTTGGCAGTATATCGTCCTGGAGACGCGCCTGCCCCAGGCTCTGACGGCTACACTCTGTGGTGCGTCACTGGCAGCCAGCGGCCTGATGCTACAGACGGCTTTTCGCAACCCCTTGGCGGGTCCCGACGTCTTCGGTGTGAGTAGTGGAGCAAGCCTTGGCGTGGCCCTCGTCATGCTACTCTGGGGAGGCAGCGTGAGTACGGCACTCTTTTCTTGGACGGGTTTTATGGCCGTCGTCGGGGCAGCTTTCGTCGGGGCCATGGCCGTGACGGCGATCATCTTCCTCTTCTCTACCATCATGCGCCATGGCCTCATGCTGCTCATCGTCGGTATGATGGTGGGCTATGTGGCCTCGTCGGTGGTCTCGCTGCTCAACTATTTTGCCACCGAGGAGGGCGTTAGGAGTTTTATGATTTGGGGCTTGGGCCACTTCGGTGGGGTTTCGATGGCACTGATGCCCGCCTTTTCGACCGTCACTCTGGTGGGCCTCACGGCTTGCCTGTTGCTCATCAAACCACTGAATATCATCCAACTGGGTGCGCAATATGCCGAGAGCATGGGCGTAGCCACCCGACGGCTGCGCAACGTGCTGCTTCTCCTTGTCGGACTGCTCACCGCCACGACCACAGCCTTCTGTGGCCCCATTGCTTTCATCGGACTGGCCGTGCCCCATATCGCGCGCCTGCTACTTGGCAACGATGACCAACGAGCGCTCATGCCCTGCACCATTCTCTGTGGAAGCGTCGTAGCCCTGCTCTGCAACCTGGTCTGCTCGCTACCCACCGACGGGGGCAACGTGCCCATCAATGCCGTCACACCACTCATCGGTGCACCCGTCATCATCTACATCATCTTGCACAAACGGTCCTACTGATGAGCCTGTAGATAGTTGGTCACTTTCTCCACTGCGAAATGGTAGGAAGCCTTGAGTGCACCTTCGCTAGTCTGCAAGACCTGACTCATTTCCTTGTATTTCATATTGTCGAAATAGCGGAGGGTGAAGACGGCCCGTTGTACTTCGGGCAGCGTGGCTACGGCCTCCTGGAGAAGGGCCTGGGCCCTGTCGCCATCAAAATAAGGATCGGAAGAAAGGCGGTCGGCCAAAGAAAGGGGGGAGTCGGCCTGCTGCGCACGCGTCTTTTCCTTGCGGAGATAGTCAAGCGACTCGTTGACAGCAATACGGTAGAGCCAAGTACTCAACTTAGACCCTCCACGAAAGTCGTCCAAGTTGCGCCAAGCTTTCAAAAAAGTGTTCTGCAGCACGTCGTCGGCATTCTCGTGGGTCACGACAATGCCGCGTATTTTCCAGTAGAGCGGACGACTATACGTCCTGACAAGTGTGGAAAAAGCACTCTGCCTTTGGGCGGGGTCAGCCAACATTTGCTGTATCTCAGACTCGCCAGGCAGAGAAACCATTGATATAGGGAATAAGCAGTTAAGGGGTATCCGTCGTCGATAGGCAACCGATACTAATACTAACGGATCGTGATCTTGCGCACCGTCTTTCCGATCTTGACGATGTAGCATCCCTTCGGGAGGGTGAGCGTGTAGCTCTTCTCATAACCATCCACCTTGATGCTCATCACGCGCACGCCCGTGACATTATAGATATGAAGGACCTCGCCGTCAGCACCCGACACGCGGAGCACCGATCCCGAGACCGACACCGTTATTCGCTGGCTCTCCTGCTCTATGATCAGAACCGAAGCCTCAGCACTCGCCATCGTTGGCACACCCACGGCCATCATTCCAGCCAAAACTATGCTTGCAAATATCTTTTTCTTCATATCCGTATAATCAATAGGTTACTGCAAAGTTACTAAAACATTCTCAATGAGACGGTGGGCGATACGATTATTTACGCCCGTTTAACATCTTTTAATCGCTTTGAGGCAATAAATCGTCACCTACCGCTCATCAAACGTCAAACGTCAGTCCTTCGTTGGTCAAGAAGCTCTCCGGAAAGACCTTCCTCGCATCTTGCAGCAAAGCCTCCTCGTTGTAATGGCGCGCCGAGAAGTGGCCCAGCAGCAACTTCCCCACCTTGGCGTCGCGTGCCACCTGTGCGGCCTGCCCCGCCGTACTGTGGTAGTAGAGCTGCGCTCGGTCGATGTTGGAGTCGTCGTAGGTGCTCTCATGATAGAGCGTGCTCACCCCCGCTATCCGCTTGTGAAGATCCGGCAGGTAGCGCGTATCCGAACAGTAGGCGTAGCTCCTCGGCGGGTCCGCTGGCGTGACCAGCTCCTCATGGGCCAGCACCTCCCCCTCCTCGGTCGTCCATCCCGCTCCCGCCTTGATATTGTTGATTTGGCTCAGCGGGATATTGTAATAGTCGATCCTATCACGGCGGATGTGCGGCAGCAAAGGCTTCTCCCTGAACAGGAATCCGCAACAAGGCACGCGGTGGCTCAGCGGGATGGTCTCTACCGTGAGACTCTTATCCTCATAGATCACCTGCTGCACCGTCGTATCGACGGGATGAAAGACCACCTCGAAGCCTAGTCGGTCGCAGAAGAAATCGAGTTCCTGGCGAAACAAACCCTCGAAGTCGGCGGGCGCATAGAGGTGGAGGGGTGCCGTGCGCCCCGTCATGCCGAAGGTGGAGAGCATCCCCAGCAGTCCGAAGCAATGGTCGCCGTGCATATGGGAGATGAAGACGGCGATGAGGCGCGAGAAGTGGACGCTATATTTGCGCAGTTGCATCTGCGTCCCCTCGCCACAGTCGATCATAAACTGCTTCCCCCTGACTTCCACCACCTGCGACGAGCAGAAATGCTTACCTGTGGGCAGCGCGCTCCCACATCCCAAGATCTTTACCTGAAAAGGCTCCATAGCGTGCGTAGCGTTGAGAATTTCAGAAGTTGAGAAGTTGAAAACAGAGAAATCGGGCAGCGGCTATTTTCCGCCACGCTTGAAACTGTAGATTCCCTCGCGGTTCTCCAGCAGCATGGAGTCAGCACCCAGTTCATCAACGACGAAAGTGTCGCGACCCAACACGAGCTGTCCGTTACGAATCACCCAACTCTTCCATGCATTGGTCTCCGAGGCCACAGCCGAGGTCACGGTACCGTCATCCTTGATCTCGAAGTCGCGGTCCAGGCTGCTCCAGCGTCCCTTCAGTGACTCGATGTTGATAGCGGTGCGGATGAAGCGGTCGCCGTAATTGCTATAGGCGATGACTGCATAGCGGTCGTTGGGCACGATGCCGCCCTTGACCACCTCCAGGGTATCATCGGGATTGCGGAGCAGTTCCAGCGTGTCGCCGTCGTCGGTCAGGAGAATCATACTGTTCATGCCGCCGTCGATCAGTTTACCATAGATCGTCGAGTCGTTCTCGGCCGTGTCCAGGCCCTCCACCCCCGGTGTGATGACCTTTCCCTCTTTGGGTTTGTTGTCGCATCCCACGGCGACAAACAGAGCCACCATGGCTGCCATGAATAAAGTGATTTTACGCATATTCGTATTGTGTTTATTCTTGTTTCTTTTCTTTTTGCTTTGCCTCGTCCCACAGTCGGTCCATCTCCTCCAGCGTGAGTTCCTTGATCGACCGTCCTTGGACTTTGGCCTGCTGCTCCACATAGTTGAAGCGGCGGATAAACTTATGGTTCGTGTGCTCCAGCGCGTTGTCGGGATTGAGGCGATAGAGTCGGGCCGCATTGATGACGGAGAAGAGGAAGTCGCCAAGCTCATGCTCCGAAGCCTCGTGATCACCGCGTTTGAGTTCCTCCTCCAGTTCTCCCAGTTCCTCGCGCACCTTGTCCCAGACGTCGGCCGGTTTCTCCCAGTCGAAGCCCACGTTGCGCGCCTTGTCCTGCACGCGATACGCCTTGATGATGGATGGCAGCGAGTCGGGCACTCCCGAGAGCACACTCTTGTTGCCATCGCGCTCCCGCTGCTTCACCTGTTCCCAGGTCTGCTCCACGGCCAGGGCCGTCGCGGGCTTGCCTTCGGCTGCCGCGCGCCTTTCCGCCTCCAGATCCGTCCGATAGACCACCTGTCCCTTGCCGTTGATGGCCATATCAGAGGAAGAGACCGACCAGGCCGGTGCTCCCTCGGGCAGCATCGACGTATCGTTCCAGTCGATGAAGGTGTGACGAAACATCAGTTTGTCGCTCTGATGATTGCAGACGTCGGCGATGTCGAAATCGCCCGTCTCATCGCCGAGCATGGCGTAGAAGACCACATGCTCCATCACGTCTCCCAGCTCCTTCATGATCTCTGCCTTGTCGCCACGGGCCAGTGCGTCGGCCAGTTCATAGACCTCCTCGATCGTATTGGGCCGCAGACTCTCGAAGGTCTGCTTCCGGTCCCAGGGACAATCTTGCCGCAAGCGATATTGCACGTCTATCAGCCGCTCGAAGGCGCGAAGCCACTCGGCGCGCCGGTTGTTTTCTTTCTTTTCTATCATAACGGCAAAGGTACGAAGTTTTCTTTTCTCGGCAAAAAAAATCGGCCCATTCCCGCTTTCATAGGTAAATTAATGCAAATTATGGCCTCGAAGGCTGGAGATTTAGGGAAAAAATGCTACCTTTGCAGTCTATGAACATTAGAAAAATCATACTTGCCATTTGGGCCTTCGTTTTACCCGCCATGATGTACGGGCAGTACACCATCCAGTGTGAGGACACTTGCAACCACGTCCACGGCTTGGACATGAGCCACTACCAGGGCGAAGTGTTCTGGGAGGCCATCGGCAACAATAGCAAGATGGCCTACGTCTATCTCAAGGCTACCGAGGGCGGCACCAACATCGACAAGCGCTACGCCCAGAACATCGCGCTGGCGAAGCAGTACGGCCTGAAGGTGGGGTCGTACCACTTCTACCGTCCCACGCGCCCCCAGGTGGAGCAGCTGCGCAACTTCCGCTACCAGTGTCAGGCCAAGGACCAGGACCTCATCCCCATGGTCGATATCGAGACCACGGGCGGCCTGCGCCGCGAAGCGTTGGTCGATTCCCTCCACAAGTTTCTCCAGCTCATGGAGCGAGCCTACCACTGCAAGCCCCTCATCTACACCTACGAGAGTTTCTACAACAAATACTTACAGAACGAGCTCGACGGCTACCTGCTCTTCATCGCCCGCTACTCCAGCACCCCGCCCGTGCTGCAAGACGGCCGCGAGGTCTTCGCCTGGCAATACACCGGCAAGGGTCACATCAACGGCGTCAACGGCTATGTTGACAAGAGCCGGCTCATGGGGCGACGAAGCATGAGAGAGCTGAGCTTCCCGAGGCGAAGGTAGCGACCCACCATTCTTATTTTAACCAGTATCACATTATCCTAAAGAGTTTACAACGATGATTATCAAATGTCCCGAGTGTGGCCATCAGGTGAGCGACAAAGCGCCCGTGTGCCCCAGTTGTGGTGTCGAAATAGCTGGCCACGTGGTGAAATGCCCCCACTGTGGCGAAATCTACCTCAAAGCGGACGAGATCTGTCCCAACTGCCACCAGCCGCAGACGGCCTCGACCGAAGATTTGCGACAGGAGGAAGAGGAATATGCGCAGACGGACCACCAGCAGGAGCAAGCGCCCGTGCAGCAGGAGTGGCAGCGTGAGGACCAGCCGGCCGAAACCCCCGTCGTCACCCCTGTGGACGAAGAGGAACCCATCGCCATTGCCACGCCGATCGTTGAGGAGGTGCGTCCGACTACCACGCACTCGCGTCACGAGCAGCAGACAGGCAACCAACAGCAGCAGACGGATACAAATCACACGGGCGAGCAACAGAAACCGAAGGAGGACAAGGAGAAGAAGAACAAGCACATCTCGCTGCTGGTCTCGCTGGCCATTACGGTCATCACCTGCTTCGTGCTCCTCTATTTCTACCAAGACGGCAAGGCCAACACGGAGCGCAACGACTTCGAGAGCGCTATGCAAAGTAAGAATGCCGACGTCCTGCAACAGTACATCACCGACTACGAGCAGACGGCGCCCATCGCCCACATTCAGGAGGCACGCAAGTTGCTCACCTCGCTGCAGGGCATCAAGGACGATTGGGCCGACGTGGAGAAGCAGAACACGCGGGCGGGCTATGCGGCCTATCTCAAGGCACATCCCGACACGCCCCACAAGCAGCAGATCAAGGAGAAACTCGACTCCATGGACTGGGCGACGGCTTGCGCGGCCAACAATGAGGACGCCTACGCCAAGTATATCGACCAGCACCCCAACGGACGCCACCATGTGGAGGCTGGCAAACTGGCACAGCAGCTCATGACCGTGACGGAGAAGAAGATGGAGGCCGATGCGGCAAAGCAGGCCGAGCCGGTACGCCGACTGCTTGTCGCGATGAACAGCAAGAGCACCGAGGGCATCAGCGGGGCCGTGGCCGAGACGCTGACCTTCAACGGGACGAGCGGCGCCACCTCCAAGGAGGTCGTCAAATATATGCGCGACAAACTCTACCAAGCCGACGTGAAGTCGATCACCTGGAAGATGGAAAAGCCGACGGCTTGCGACAAGATAGAGGCTGAAGACGCCAAGGCGGTCTCCTATAAGATGATCATCCCCGCCAAACTCGAGATCGTCCGCGAAGGGGGCAAAGCCACGCTACAGTATAGCATACGGGCCACGGTCAACGCCCAGGGCCGCATCACCGACATCAACCTGGCCCGCCAATAGCCCTGCCTCCTCTCTGAATAAGAATTCCATCGCCTCGCGCGCGTACTATATATACTATATAGGATGCAGCGAGGCGATTTTTGTTCACGATTCCTACGCCGAAAGAATATTTCTTGTACCTTTGCATCCGACAACAGTTTTTGTCTCAACATAACACATTCTAAAAAACATGAAGATCAAATCACTCGCAGCGGCCCTGCTCGTCCCCATGCTCTTCGCCTGCAATAGCCAGGCCGACCGCCAGGCATTGAAAGAAGAGCTCAAAGCCGAACTCCAGGCCGAACAGACAGCCAAGGAGAACGAAAAACTGAAGGAAGAACTCAAAGAGGCCAAGGAGAAAGCCAGCGACGCCCAGGCAGCAGCCTCCCAGGCCAAGGCAGAGGCCAAAGTCGCCAAGCAGAAGGCGGCACAAGCCAAACCCGCGCCCCGCGTCACCCCCACCAGCATGAACCTCACCCACGTCAAGATCTCTGACCTCAAGGGCTACACCAACCTGCGCAACAGTCCCGGTGGCGCCGTCTGCATGCGCCTCTATGCCAACATGGACTACGACATCTATGTCAACGGCATCTCCAACGGATGGTACAACATCGCCGAGATCTATCGCCCCGACGGTTCGCGTGTGCGCCTGCATAGCAGCAACACCGGCTGGTGGATCCACCGCAGTATCTGCTATACGGTCAACTGATCCATCCCCCACTCCCGCGTTCTGACTGTCGCCTGTGGCAGCCAGAGCGGGGATAATATTCCGCCTTTCGCCCACCCTTTCTCGGTCATAGAAAAAGAAAAAGAGAAAAAAGAGGGCGAAAGTTGTTGATATTCAGATTATTGTTTGTAACTTTGCAGCCGATTTGGGCCAACGTGCCCTTTTCGCAGTACAATTCACATAAAGTCTAACTTTATTAATTCATTTATTTTTAACTATTTATGATTGATTACAAGAACGTACAGCCGTTGGACGACTTCAACTGGGACGAGTTTGAGAGCGGTTCCAAGGCTGGCAATGGCGAAGGCGAACTGACCAAGGCCTACGACGAGACTCTGAACAAGATCCAGGAGCACCAGGTGGTTGAGGGTACCGTTATCTCCATCGACAAGAAGGAAGTCGTTGTCAACATCGGCTACAAGAGCGATGGTATCATTCCCGCATCTGAGTTCCGCTACAACCCCGATCTCAAGGTCGGCGATAAGGTAGAGGTCTATGTCGAGAGCCAGGAGGACAAGAACGGTCAGCTGGAGCTTTCTCACAAGAAGGCTCGTCTTCAGAAGAGCTGGGACAACATCAACAAGGCCATGGAGGGTGACGAGATCATCCAGGGCTACATCAAGAGCCGCACGAAGGGTGGCATGATTGTTGATGTATTTGGCATCGAGGCCTTCCTCCCCGGCAGCCAGATTGACGTTCACCCCATACGCGACTACGACATCTTCGTCGGCAAGACGATGGAGTTCAAGGTCGTCAAGATCAACCAGGAGTTCCGCAACGTTGTCGTCTCTCACAAGGCTCTCATCGAGGCCGAGCTGGAGGCTCAGCGCAAGGAGATCATCTCTCACCTGGAGAAGGGTCAGATTCTGGAGGGTACTGTCAAGAACATCACGACCTACGGCGTCTTCGTTGATCTCGGTGGTGTTGACGGACTCATCCACATCACCGACCTCTCTTGGGGCCGCGTGAGCGATCCTCACGAGGTAGTGGAGCTCGACCAGAAGATCAATGTCGTTATCCTCGACTTCGACCAGGAGAAGAAGCGCATAGCCCTCGGTCTGAAGCAGCTCACCCCGCACCCATGGGATAGCCTCGACCAGAACCTCAAGGTCGGCGACCATGTCAAGGGCAAGGTTGTCGTCATGGCCGACTACGGTGCCTTCGTCGAGATCCAGCCGGGCGTCGAGGGTCTGATCCACGTCTCCGAGATGTCTTGGAGCCAGCACCTGCGTTCCGCTCAGGACTTCCTGAAGGTAGGCGACGAGGTAGAGGCCGTCATCCTCACCCTCGACCGCGACGAGCGCAAGATGAGCCTTGGCCTGAAGCAGCTCAAGGAGGATCCGTGGGAGAACATCGAGGTGAAGTACCCCGTTGGCAGCAAGCACACCGCCAAGGTGCGCAACTTCACCAACTTCGGTATCTTCGTAGAGCTCGAGGAGGGTGTCGATGGCCTGATCCACATCAGCGACCTCTCTTGGACAAAGAAGATCAAGCACCCGTCAGAGTTCACGAAGGTGGGCGAGACGATCGACGTGGTCGTCCTCGAGATCGACAAGGAGAACCGTCGCCTCAGCCTTGGCCACAAGCAGCTGGAGCAGAATCCTTGGGACACCTACGAGACGATCTACAAGCCGGGTACGATCCACATTGGCAAGATCACGGAGTCTATGGACAAGGGTGCCGTCATCACCCTCAACGAGGGTGGTGAAGGTTTCGCTACGCCGAAGCACCTCGTCAAGGAGGATGGCACGCAGGCTCAGCTCGGCGAGGAGCTGCCGTTCATGGTCATCGAGTTTGTCAAGGACTCTAAGCGCATCATCCTTTCCCACTCTCGCACGTTCGAGGATGTGAAGGACGAGCCGCGCCGTGAGAACAATCACCGTGGTGGTGGCCGCCGTCAGCAGCAGCACCAGGAGACCGCTCAGATTCAGAACGTTGTCGCTGGCACGTCCCTGGGCGACCTCGGCGTACTGGCTGACCTCAAGAAGCGCATGGAAGAGGGTAAGTAATCCCCCCACATGATATTTTTGTACTAACAATGGGCCGGAGCGACTTAGTGCGCTCCGGTTTTTTGTTTCCTGCCATACAGGTCGATATGATCGCTTTCCTTGACCAGCTGGCTGGAAGGGAACAACCCCGACCACCCTATCCCTCTATTTTCAGGACGAACCATAAAAAAGGAAAAATCTAACCAAAGGAAGTCTAAAAAACCATAGGCGATAGGCCGACTTAGAAATATTATGCTTACTTTTGCGCAAAATTGTTACAGGAGAATATGAACCACAGTATACTGGCGGTCGCCATGGCCGCACTACTCACGTTTGCGCCCTGCGCCGCCCTGGCGCAAGACCACGCCCCCTCAGCAGCACAATCCACCGAGGCCGCAGCGCCAGGCGATCCAGCAGCAAAAACAACTGCCAAACCTGCAGACGCAGCAGCCACACAAACGGATCTCGCAGCCGACAAAGCTCCTACCACACAAGCGGACGACGCCACAGGATCACAGGCTCAGCAGGACGACGCCCTGGCTGATGCTGGCGACGCCAACGAGGCCACCATGGCCGAAATGGAGAAGCAGGGGCAGAGCGGCGAAGGCAGTGGTTTCCACCAAGTACTGAAAACGAAGTTTATCGAGGGCAACGCCGGCTTCATGTCCCTCGTCTCCCTCGCACTGATTCTCGGCCTAGCCTTCTGCATCGAGCGCATCATCTTCCTGAGCCTCTCCGAGATAAACGCCAAGAAGTTTATGGCCGACATAGCCAGTCGCATCGCCCAGGGCGACATCGAGGGAGCCCGCCGCCTGAGCCTCGACACTCGCGGCCCCGTTGCCTCGCTCTGCGCTCAGGGACTAGCCCGCATCGACAATACAATCGACGACATCGAACGCGGCGTGACCAGCTACGGCGAGGTGCAGGCCGCCAACCTCGAGAAAGGCTGCTCCTGGATCACCCTCTTCATCGCCATGGCCCCCTCGCTGGGTTTCCTCGGGACCGTGATCGGCATGGTCATGGCCTTCGACCAGATCCAGCAGGCTGGCGACATCAGTCCCACCATCGTGGCCTCAGGCATGAAGGTGGCCCTCATCACCACCATCTTCGGCATCATCGTGGCCCTGGTGCTGCAAGTGTTCTACAATTTCATCCTCTCCAAGATAGAGCATCTCACGGCACAAATGGAAGAGTCGGTCATCACGCTCCTTGACGCCATCATGGAGTATAAACAGAAAGGCGCATAGCCCATGCCACAGACCTCCCATCACTCCTCGCAGCCCCGGCGCCGACCCACCGAGCGCATCTCCCAGCACGTCCTCTACGGCTTGCTGGGCTATGTCGTGGCCCTCTTCCTCGCCTTCTTCCTCTTCGGCTACGACACACCCTACTGGAAGAACGACCGCATGAATGCCCCCATGCTCACCGATGTCCTGCTGGGCGCCGTCTACGGCATCATGGCGCTGACGACCATCCTCGCCATCGTGGCCGGCATCCACTCCGCCCGCCTCCATCAGGGGACGACCTCCGTGGTCCACGGCGTGCCCACGCGCAAGATTTCCATCGCCATCACGAGCCTCACCCTCGTGACACTCGTGGTAGGATTCCTCGCCTCCTCCTCAGCTCCCATGATCATCAACGGCGAGACCTACACCGACTGGTGGGGACTGAAACTCTCCGGCATGCTCATCACCACAGCCTCCGTGCTGCTCATCGCAGCTATCGGCGCGGCCCTCTTCGGCGCCACGCGCTACTACCGCAAACCTCATCACAAAGGATAGCCCTATGTTGTTTCAGAAGAAAAAGCGCAGCGTTCCGCAACTCAACGCCAGCTCCACGGCCGACATCTCCTTTGTCCTGCTCATCCTCTTCCTCGTCACCACCTCCATGGACGTGGACAAAGGCCTCCACCGCCAGCTCCCTCCTCTCCAGCCGACCAAGGACCAAACAAAACCGCAGGAAGTGGACAAAAGCCGCATCATGACTCTCCACATCGACAGTCGCAACAATCTCACCTGCAATGGTGCTAAGGTAGCGATCGGCAGTCTCCGTCAAAAGATCGTCGATTTCATCACCGTAGCCGGTCCCCAGCAGCACATCATCCGCCTGGAGGCCGACCCCGCCTCAACCTACGACACCTACTTTCAGACACAAAACGAGATCGCCAACGCCTACCTCGCCTTGCGCAACCAAGAGGCACAACGCCGCTACGGCACCAGTTTCGCACGCTGTTCAGAGGACGAGAAGGCCATCGTCAGCGATGCCTATCCCCAGCGCCTGGCTGAAGTCTATCATGAGGAGAAAACACCATGAGCATCATACGTCGCAGAAACCACGAGGTGCCGAGCCTCAACACGGCCTCCCTCCCCGACCTCATCTTCGCCATTCTCTTCTTTTTCATGATCGTCACCCACATGAGAAAGGTCAACCTCAAGGTGCGCTACAAGACGCCGCAGGGCACGGAACTCACCCACCTCTCGCGCAAGACCAACACCACCTACATCTTTATCGGCCAGCCCGTCGGCACGACGCAGGCCGCCAACACGGCGCAGTCCCTCGGTTCGGCACAGTCTCAGCAGGACGCAGCCGTCTGTATCCAGGTCAACGACAAGGTGGTAAGCCTCGACGAACTCTCTGCCTTTCTCCAGCGCGAGCAGCGCCAGGCCCGCAAGAGCGGCGAGGCCCAACAGCTTACGGTTTGCCTCAAGGCCGACCGCCATGCCCCCATGCGTGTCGTTGAGGGTGTAAAAATGGCGCTGCGCAAGGCCAACATGCTCCACGTCAACTACTACGCCACGGAGAAAGCCCCCTCCCCAGCTGCCAACCCTTAGCAGGTAGGGGCAAACTGCGGACGATCTGGGGCGAATGTCGAATTACGTGAGAAAAACGCACGAAAAAGCACGAATTTTCATTCAAAATCCCGACATACAGTCTTTTGATAGGCGGAAACGGTGCAAAAAGATGAATTATCTAAATAAAAAACGCTAATTAGTTGCGAAAATCAAAGGAATATTGTATCTTTGCACCAAATAACATACTATCAATATGGCATACAGAAGTTTAGACAAGTTAGATCGCAAGATTCTCGGTCTTATCGCAGAAGACGCTCGCATTCCGTTCCTCGAAGTAGCACGTTCTTGCAACGTGAGTGGTGCCGCTATCCACCAGCGCATACAGAAGCTCACCAACCTGGGCATTCTCCTGGGATCGCAGTTTCTCATCGACCCCGAGAAGATCGGCTACGAGACCTGCGCCTATATCGGTCTCTATCTGAAGAATCCCGAGGACTTCGACCGCGTGGTAGAGGCCTTGAAGAAGATTCCCGAGGTGGTGGAGTGCCACATCACAACGGGCGATTACGACCTGTTCATCAAGATCTTCGCTCGCAACAACCACCACATGATGGACATCATCCACGACAAGCTCCAGCCGCTGGGCCTCTCCCGCAGCAAGAGCCTCATCTCCTTCAAGACCGTCATCGACCGTCCGCTCCCCATCGAGGAGAATCCCAACGCTCCTCAGGAGGAGGACAAGGAGTAGTCTTCGCGAGAGGACCGTGGCGCCCAGCGCCCGTTTCCATCTCATCCTTCTAACAAAGGCCAGCCGGATCATTTCCTGCTGGCCTTTGTCTTGCTTCTACACAGGCGTGGCCAGTTCGTGAGCCGCGGCCCTACTCATTGAGCCAACCACGGATCAAATTGATGATCTCCTCGCGCGTGGGCTCTGGGAAGGAGAGGATGCGCGTCTTGTGGGATCCGCCAGCCAACATATAGACATGCATATTCTTCTTGTTTTTGGTGAAGGGGAGTCCATAGACGCCCGAGGCGCTCCAGGGATCGATGTCACCATAGATATAGACCATCTTCGGGTCGTGGGTGCTAAGATAGTCCACCGTGCGCTTATAGAGGTCTGAGGAGAAGGTGACGCCCTCCGTGCCCTTCGGCAGCATCAGGCGGTGGAGGTAGCCCTTGGCCGTGTTGATGCTCAGATAGCGCTTGAAAGGCTTCGTGTAGTAGCCGTAATAGCCCAGTTCCTTGGCCGCCTGCACGTTGAAGGAGAAATTGGGGTTTTGATTGGAGAAGTAGCCCGGCTCGCTCGTCTTCATCAGATACTCGAACACCTGATCGTCGGTAGCCGTGGAAGTCGGTATCTCCTTCAAATCCATGCCCCACTGCCAGAAGGCGAAGGCATATTCCATCACCGTGAAGTCGAAGATCTCATCCATCGGCGCGTTGAAGGTGTACTGCTTCTGATCGCAATACTTCTGCAACATGGGGACGAGCGCCTCCTTGCGCTTGAAGGCCATGAGCTGGAAGTCGAGCACGCGCTGGCGGTTCTCCTTCGTCGAGACCTTGTTCTGCAGAAAATCCTCGTGGCGTCCGTCCTCTACGCTGCGGTTCAGCGGGGCCACATAGGGTACGGAGATATCGACGTCGTCGGGGAAGAAGCAGCGATAGAACATCGTGGTCTGTCCACCCTTGCTGATGCCCGTGGCGATCCATTTGCCCTTATACATGGCGTGGAGCGTCTGGTTGACGTGGTGAAGGTCATAGAGCGAGTTCTCCACCGTCAGATAGTCCCAGTTGCAGGGGTTCGGCATCGACTTTTCGAAGTAGCGATACTCCACAAAGATGATATTGGTGTCGAACAGTTTGGCCAACTCCTCGATGTAGCCCTTGTAGAGGGCGTAGCGCGCACTGTATCCTTCCGTCACGAGCACGGTGGGACGGTCGAAACCCCTGTGGCAGAGCACCACGCGCTGCTCGAAAGTACCCTTCGAGGCGTCCTTGCCGTCAAGCTGTTGCTTGATGAAGAACACATACTTCTCGGGGAACGTCGTACTCTCCAACGCCTCCACATCACTCACTCCCGGCAGCGCTGCGAGTCGCTTGCCTGCCTCTCCCAGTTCTGCCGCCAGCATCTGCAAGGGCAGCATGAGGAGCATCGTGACCAGCACCAGGGCCGATCTCCATTGCATCATTTTCTGTTTCATCTCTATTCTGTCAATCATTGTTTTGTTAATCATTGCCTTGCTTGACATCCGTTCGCCTATCATAGCGTTTGTCAAGCGTTTGTTTCACAAATCGATCTTTTGTCAATCATTACCCAGCGAAAGACGTTTTTTTGTAAACCACAATCCATCTATAGATTTCGATCGTTTCTGACGATTAGCAGCGCATGAACGGATTCCGATCGCATTACTCTTTACGCATTTAGCTGGTTTCCACACTATTAAAACGAGTCATCCCGTCGTTTATTATTTTTTAAGTCCACTTTCTTTGCCCTCATGTCTCAATCCTACGGCATAGATTGGCAACCCGTGGGCTATTCAGTTACCATGTACGACTATATCTATTCTGATGGAACCAAGTGTTCTGCCAAAGAAGCTTTCCCAGAATTGTTTATAAAATAAAGCTGACGGGGTGTAGGCGAGTTCATGCGGAGATAGCGGGACAAGCAGCAACCATGCGTAGATTGGTCTAGCAAGAGCGGGCTGTCATCGGGAAAACCGACGACAGCCCGCTCTTGCTTAACAGGACTTGCTTTCGTGCGAAGGCACGTTAAAACTGCGGCACTAATAAAGCTGCAGGCGCTATAAAACTGCAGGCGCTACAGCAGCAGGCGCCCCAACTGAAAGACCAGGGCACTGACCACCCAGGCCAGGAGCGTCGTATAGCCGGCGGCAAAGAGGGCCCAGCGCCAGGACCCTGTCTCACCCTTAATGGCGGCTACGGTCGCTATGCAGGGGAAATAGAGCAGGACGAAGAGCAGGAAGCAATAGGCCGTGAGCGTCGTTAGGGGTCCCGCCTCGTCGTAACTGAGGCCGTGCTGGCGGGCCACGTCGTGCTGGAGTTCGGATCGGAACGCGCGGCTATCGTTGCTGTAGAGCACGCCCATCGTGGAGGCAACCACCTCCTTGGCACCCACACCAGCGACGAGGCCGATGTCTAGTTTCCAGTTAAATCCTTGCGGGGTAAAGACCGGCTCTACGGCATGGCCGATCTGTCCGATGTAGCTCTGCTCCTGCTGCGCCTCCTCTCCGAGCTGCTCATTGTGTGGGAAGTAGCCGAGGGCCCAGACGATGATGGTGGCGCAGAGGATGATGCCACCCATCTTCTTGAGATACTGGCGCCCCTTCTCCCAAGTGTGGCGTCCGACGGCCTTCCACGTCGGGAATCGATAGGGCGGCAGCTCCATGACGAAGGGCGTGTCCTCGCCCTTGAAGACGAAGGAGGTGAAGATCTTGCTCATCACGACGGCCAGCAGCATGCCCAGGAGATAGAGCGACATCATGACCAAGGGTTGCTGGTGGGGACGAAAGAAAGCGACGATGACCATCACATAGACAGGAATGCGGGCCTCACAACTCATCAGCGGCACGAGGAGCATCGTGACGAGGCGCGAACGGCGGCTCTCGACGGTGCGCGTGGCCATGATGGCGGGGACATTGCAGCCGAAGCCCATGATGAGCGGAATGAAGGACTTGCCGTGGAGCCCCATCTTGTGCATGAGCTTATCCATGATGAAAGCGGCGCGCGCCATGTAGCCGCAGTCCTCCATGAACGAGATGAAGAAGTAGAGGATAAGAATCTGGGGAAGGAAGACGATGACGGCTCCCACACCCCCGATGATGCCATCGACGAGCAGGTCGCGGACGGGCCCCTCGGGAAGGGCACTGCCGGCGAGATCACCGATCCAGGCCACACCAGCCTCCATCCACTCCATCGGATACTGGCCGATGAGGAATGTGGAGGAGAACATGACCAGCAACAGAAGGAAGAAGATGGGGAATCCGATATACTTGTTGGTGAGGAGGTGGTCGATGACGTGGGTTGTCTGATAAGTGTCCTTCTTCGTGCCTGTCTCGTAGCCTGCCTCCTTGAGGGCGCCGTGGATAAAACCGTACTTCGCATCCATGATAGCCGTCTCGCTGTCCTCGCCCGTCTCCTCCTTGACGCGGGCGGCGGCGTGGTCGCGATGGGCGAAGATCTCCTTGGCGTCGGGCATGGTGGCGACATACTCCTCCACCTCCTTGTCGTGCTCCAGAAGTTTGATAGCGAGGTAGCGGGTGGAATAGCGCTGGCGCAGGTCGACCTCCTGCTTGAGGTGCTCCTGCATATCGCGGATGCCGTTCTCGATCTCGTGACCGTGGTTGATGTGGATATGGCGCGAGTCGGGATGGTCGCCCTCCATGCTCTCGTGGAGGCTGATGACGGTATGGAAGAGTTCCTCCACACCGCGCCCCGAGGTGAAGACCGTGGGCACCATCGGTACGCCGAAGAGGCGGGAGAGCTGCTTCACGCTGAATGCGTCGCCCCGCTCCTCGGCCTCGTCGTACATATTGAGCGCACAGACCATGGGGATGTGCATGTCGATGAGCTGGGTGGTGAGGTAGAGATTGCGCTCAAGGTTGCTGGTGTCGATGACGTTGATGACGAGGTCGGGCGTATGGTCGATGAGCTGCTTGCGAACGTAGAGTTCCTCTGGCGAATAGGCCGAGAGGGAGTAGGTGCCGGGGAGATCGACCAGTTCGATATGGTAGCCCTCATACTCGGCGAAGCCCGTCTTCGCATCGACCGTGACGCCACTGTAGTTGCCCACGCGCTCATGGGCGCCGGAGGCGAAATTGAAGAGCGAGGTCTTGCCGCAGTTGGGATTGCCGACCAGGGCCACGTTGATGTGGCGCCGCTTCTCCATCGCCGCGTGCTCCAGCTGCTGGGGCGTGAGGGGCTTGTCGAAGGGCGAGCAGGCGTCGGCCTCGATGGGCGAAAGCGGCTCGCCCTGGCCCTGGCGTTCCAGTCGGCGGGCCTCCTCCAGCGAGATGACCTCGATGAGGTCGGCCTCACTGTGGCGCAGGCTAACCTCGTAGCCCATCACCTTGTATTTCACGGGGTCCTTGAGCGGCGCGTTGAGCAACACGTCCACCTCCTTGCCCTTGATGAATCCCATCTCGATAATACGCTTGCGGAAACCACCATGGCCGCTGACGCGGACGATGACTCCCTTCTCTCCTGTCTTGAGTTCTGATAGTTTCATCTTGTCTGTTCTGTCTTTGATCGCTTTCTAAACTGCAAAGGTACAAAAAAAGCTCGTAACACATGGTACGAGCTTTCTTTCATATCACAAAAATACCCACTTATGGGGATGACTGACTACTTAGAGACCGCGGCCGTGGCAGTGCTTGAACTTCTTGCCGCTGCCACAGGGGCACGGGTCGTTCGGGCGCGGCATCTTCTCGGCACGGTAGGGCGTGTGGTTGGTCTGCTGCGCCGTCTCGCGGGTGTCGTGGCTGGCGGCAGCTTGCTGGGCCTGACGTGCCTCCTCGAGCTCACGCTCGGCGTCGAGATCCTGCTTCTGCTCGATATACTGCTGGCTGTGTTCCTCCTCCTGGGCCTCCTGGACCTGCTCGGCAGGCTGCATCTCGGGAATCTGGCCGCGCATAAGGACGCTTGCCGTGCGGTTGTTCATATCGTCGATCATGTTGTCCCAGAGCTTGACGCTCTCCAACTTGAAGATCAGCAGCGGATCTTTTTGCTCATAGCTGGCGTTCTGGACCGAGTGGCGGAGCTCGTCGAGCAGACGGAGGTTCTCCTTCCAGTCGTCGTCGATGATGTGAAGGAGGATGACCTTCTCAAACTGCTTGACGACCGACTTGCCCTCGGTGTCGTAGGCCTCCTTGAGGTTGCAGGGGATGTTATAAACGCGCTTGCCGTCGGTGATGGGAACCATGATGCGCTCATAGAGGGCACCCGACTCCTCATAGACCTGCTTGATGATGGGCCAGGCCACGGTCTGGATGCGCTCAGTCTTGCGCTGGAACGCCTCCATGGCAGCCTCGAAGGCACGCTCCTCCAGGGCCTCCAATTTGCCGCTGGCGAGATCCTGCTCGCTGAAGGGACACTCCATGGCGAGCACCTTGAGGAAACCCTCCTGGCAACCCTCGTAGTCGTTGTTGGAGATGATGCTGACTACGCGGTCCCAGATGACATTGCTGATATCCATGCCGATGCGCTCTCCCATGAGGGCGTGGCGGCGCTTCTCGTAGATGACGGTGCGCTGCTTGTTCATCACGTCGTCATACTCCAGGAGGCGCTTACGGATACCGAAGTTATTCTCCTCCACCTTCTTCTGGGCGCGCTCGATGCTGCTGGAGATCATGGAGCTCTCAATACGCTCGCCCTCCTCGAAGCCGAGCTTGTCCATCACCTTGGCGATACGTTCCGAACCGAAGAGGCGCATGAGCTTGTCCTCCAGCGAGACGTAGAAGACGGAGGAACCGGGGTCTCCCTGACGTCCGGCACGACCACGCAACTGGCGGTCCACACGGCGCGACTCGTGGCGCTCGGTACCGATGATGGCGAGACCGCCAGCGGCCTTGACCTCGGGGCTGAGTTTGATATCAGTACCTCGACCAGCCATGTTGGTTGCAATGGTCACGGCACCCAGGGCACGCTCTTCGGTCTTGATGAGGTGCTGGGCCTCCTGGCCCACGAGGGAGCGGTCGCTGCCCTTAGCCTTGTCCTCGGCGTCCTTAATGAGCTTCTGCTGGTGGCGGCTGGCGGAGAGCTTGTCAGTGTAGGCCTTGTCGTCGGAGCAAACGAAGACAGTGCCCATGGTGCTCTTGCCCGCCTCAGCCACGATGTTGGCCTCCAGCTGGTGCTTCTTGGCGTTAAGCACCTGGTGGGGGATGTGGCGCATGTCGAGCATCTTGCTCAGCAACTCAGAGATCTCGACCGACGTCGTACCGACGAGGCAGGGTCGGCCAGAGACACGCATCTCCTCGACCTCCTCGATGACGGCGGCATACTTCTCGCGGGCCGTCTTATAGACGCGGTCGTCCATATCCTTGCGGATGACGGGACGGTTGGTGGGGATCTCGACGACGTCGAGCTTGTAGATGTCCCAGAACTCACCGGCCTCGGTAGAAGCCGTACCGGTCATACCCGAGAGTTTGTGGTACATGCGGAAGTAGTTCTGCAGCGTGATGGTAGCAAATGTCTGTGTGGCAGCTTCCACTTTCACACCTTCTTTGGCTTCGATGGCCTGGTGCAGTCCGTCCGAGTAACGGCGGCCTTCCATGATACGTCCTGTCTGCTCGTCAACAATCTTCACCTGTCCGTCGATCACTACATATTCATCGTCTTTTTCAAACATGGTATATGCCTTCAACAACTGGTTGATGGTGTGTACGCGTTCTGACTTGATGGCATAATTGGTCAATAAGGCATCTTTCTTTTCAAGCTTTTGTTCGTCGCTCAATCCATGTTCATTTTCCAGTTCGGAAAGTTGGGCGGCAATGTCCGGCAAAACGAATAGAGTCGGATCTTCCGAGTTGCCTGTGATCAGATCGACACCTTTGTCTGTCAGGTCTACGCTGTTCAGCTTTTCATCAATAACGAAGTACAATGGATCTGTTGCTTCGTGCATGCGCTTGTTGTTTTGTTCCATGTAGATCTCTTCTGTCTTCAGCATACCGGCTTTGATACCCTGTTCACTGAGGAATTTAATCAACGCCTTGTTTTTAGGCAGTGCCTTGTGGCTGCGGAACAGCGCAAGGAATCCTTCTTCCACCTCTTTCTTATCGTCCGAGTTGATAAGTTTCTTGGCTTCTGAGAGGTATTTGGTTGCTAATACTTTTTGTGCTTCCACGAGTCGCTCTACCAATGGGCGGAGTTGATCAAAAAGTTGGTCTTCGCCTTTAGGCACCGGACCGGAGATAATCAACGGAGTACGGGCATCATCGATCAATACTGAGTCCACCTCGTCGACGATAGCATAATTGTGCTGGCGCTGTACCAGGTCCTTCGGGCTGATGGCCATGTTATCACGCAAGTAGTCGAAACCGAATTCATTGTTCGTTCCGAATGTGATATCTGCCAGATAGGCCTGGCGGCGTGCGTCGGAATTAGGCTGATGACGGTCGATGCAGTCTACGCTGAGTCCGTGGAACATGTAAAGCGGTCCCATCCATTCAGAGTCACGTTTTGCCAGGTAGTCGTTCACGGTTACTACGTGTACGCCGTTTCCGGTCAGTGCATTCAGGAATACGGGGAGGGTAGCCACCAGGGTTTTACCTTCACCTGTTGCCATTTCGGCAATTTTACCTTTGTGCAGTACCACGCCACCGAACAACTGTACGTCATAGTGAACCATGTTCCACACCGTGTCGTTGCCGCCGGCGTTCCAATGGTTTTGCCAGATGGCTTTGTCACCTTCGATGCGGACAAAGTCCTTGGTTGCTGCCAATGTGCGGTCAAAGTCAGTGGCCGTCACCACTATTTCTTCGTTTTCAGAGAAACGCTTGGCCGATTCTTTTACAATAGAGAAAGCAACCGGTAATACTTCATCGAGTGCTTTTTCATATATTTCCAATATTTCTTTTTCGATTTTGTCGATCTGAGCAAATACCTCTTCGCGGTCTTCCAGTTCTACATTTTCGATGCCGGCTCTGAGTTCATCGGCCTTGGCGCGTTCTTTACTTGCCGAGTTACGGATGTATTCTTTAAGTTCCTCTGTTTTTGCACGGAGGCCGTCATTGTCAAGCTTAGCAACCTCCGGGTAAGCGGCTTTGATCTTGTCTACCCAGGGTTGGATTTCTTTCATGTCTCGTGTGGATTTGTTTCCGAAAATCGAGCTTAAAAATTCATTAAATCCCATTATCTATTATTTATGTTTATTATTTACTAAATTGATTTAACTGCGCAAAGTTACATTAAAATGCTGATTTATTTGCGCTTTGCACCTTGTTTTTTGTGCGGAAAGTATTACCGGATGTCGGTAATCGGAGTTGCCGAACAGGCATTGGGAGATCGTATTCTCAATATGTGAGCTACGGTGGGAGCTATGTGGTCAATGGTTACGGGCGTGTTGATTACGGCTGGTTTTACGCCGCTGCCCATAAAAATAAGGGGAGACGGAATATGCGCTTTCCGTACCACCTTATGGTCGGATGTATTTTCGTTGACGATGCTCCAGCCCGGCAATACGTCAATCAGTAGGTCGCCCGAGCGTTTACGGTGGAAACTGTTGCGTATCATCGAGATGTCCGGTGTCCAGGACCCCAATAACAGGCGTTTGCCGGAATATACTTCATTCACTCCGCTGAATTGGATCAGAAATTCGGCGGCTTTTTCCTGTATATCCGCCAGATTCAGTTGTTTTTCTTCGATCAGTTTGTGATTCAGATAAATCTGCTGATCGTAGTACGCTTCCACATACTGTCCCTGCCCGTAGGTAGCCATCAGATACATGTTCAGCAAAGCTGCGCAGCGGTTCAGGTGAAATTCGCCGGTCGGAACCCGGTAGAGTCCCAGGTCGGGTGATTCGGTATCGGTATATCCGGTGGAGGTAATAAAGAAAACAACATTCTGCAGACCCACTTTCTTGTCAATGATGTCCAGTAAAGAGGCGATGCTCCGATCGAGTCGTACGTATGTATCCTGCATCTCCATGGCACATTCCTGTACGCTCTTATGGGCGTAGTTGCCTGCATAGTAGGTCAGTGCCAGCATGTCGGGGACATGATCTTTGCCCATTGTGCTCTTATCCAGCAGTTCTTCTGTCAGCGTATTGATTTCATCGTTGATAAAAGGGCTTGTAATCAGTCGTTTGTATTTATTGACACGATCGTCGTCAAATTTGTATTTAAAAGCAGCATCTCTCCATTCGGGAAGGAAACTGTAGCTTTGTACCGGATGGACAGGAGTCCATGTCATATCAGCAATGCGGAAGTCGATGGCATTCCGGTCGTTATACTGGCTTACCCACCATGGAAACTCGCTATAATAGGTCGTTCCACACCATTTTCCGGTTGTGTTGTTGAGCCAGAATGCGCCATTTCCGGCATGTCCTGCTGCAAGAATGGCAGCGTCGCGGAATGGAGCGATGGCATATACCAATCCCTCGTTACGGGTGGCTATCTTCAGTTCATCGGCTATCGTAGAGGTCAGGAGATGGGAAGGCGAAGAGCTTTCGTTTGTATAATTGCCCATGAAAGCGGGGTCGTCGACACAACTCACAGTACGCAGTGTCGATACATCCATCCATCGTTTGCCGATAATGCCGTTGACCGAAGGAGTGGTGCCTGTATAAATAGCGGCTATGGCTGATGCGCGGTCCGTGCCGCTGAAAGTATATTCGGCATTCCGGAACACACGTCCTTCTTTCCAGAGCCTTCTGAATCCCCTGTCGCCATACAGTGTTGAAAAAGCTTCGAGATAGTCCGTACGTAACTGGTCTATGGTGAGACCTACCACTAATTTCGGGGTAGATGGAAGTGGCTGGGCTTGCAGTCCGGTAAAGGTAAGTACGGTCAGTATGGAGGTTAATAGTCCTTTCATTTAGCTTTTTTGTATGTCAGAATAAGATTGCTTGCAGAACGTATCAGCAAACAGAGTGCCAAAGGTAATACTGCTAAGTCGAAATTTTGTGGTATTACCGGAAAAAGCACTATAAAAAGTGTTAAAACTGTGCGGTTCAGCAGATGATACCTGCTTTTGCGTCGCTTTCGTTCATCGTTTATAAAGAAAGGGAGGCAGAGCAGATGCCCCGGATGGAAGACAAACAGCAAGTAATTGGAGCCTACCGTGGGGTGTTCGGAGAAAAGAGCAAGGAAAGCGATGATGCATCCTGCGATACCCGCTGCCGCAAACACTGCGATATCCAGTCCCCAAAGACTCTTTTTCTTGCGTAGACCATAGACGGTAGCCATTCCGATTGCGATAAACACAAGAAGGGACAATCGGATGGGGGTTAGCATATTCCAGATATCATTTTCTGCGGAGTCGGATACATCCGGTTCACAGTCAATAATTTTTTTGGTGGAAGCCACCAGTGCTTTGTTGTCTGAAGTGTTGGCTATGCGTGCTCCGGCAAAAGCATCCATCAGATAAAACGGAGCGAACATCATTTGTCTATCGTTGATGGGGTGGTCGGCTTGGCTGCCTATGCAGAAATCGATTCCGAATTGTGCCCAAGGATGTCCTTTCGTGTATTGATGGACAATATCCCGATAAGATTTCGTTTCGCCATTTTCGGTGTGTGCATTGCTGAAGAGCAGTTGGCTACCGCTTTTTTGCAGACTCTCTTCCACCTTGTCCCGT
>OIXR01000061.1_pt1 | contig 104665 bp, 99 predicted proteins | sample 1587831 | NCBI WGS metagenome assembly OIXR01 (sample SAMN03283263) | human gut metagenome | biome: human-associated habitat; material: feces | host: Homo sapiens | place: USA | collected 2013
GGCATATTATGCCCGAAGTCTATACCGAAGAGAATAAAAGATATTATTCAAGAGAAGCAACCAATGGAGAAAAAAGTTGTAAAGCAAAATTTACAAATGATGAAGTTTTACGGTGTAGACAAAGATATGTGAACGAAACAGCACAGCAAATATATCAAGATTTTAAAGATAGATGTAAATATCAAAGTTTTCAAGGTATCTTATGTGGTAGAAGCTATAAAGATTTACCAATTTATTTAAAAAAGAAAAGAAATGGATTAATTTATAATTTGTATCGACTATCTTCGTGAAGAAGAGTAGCTATATAAAATAGCGAAAAAGCATTCTTTTTTAAAGTAAAATATAGTCAGTCTTAATATGAAAATATTAAGGTATTACGTTAGATGGCAGCCACATCTCATTATTATTAATGGCGGCAATTTATAAACTTTGCCCGCAATTCTTAAAAGAAAATCGACTTTGTTGGCTTAGAGCACCTTTATTTATTGAAACAAAGAATAATAAACGATATTATTATTATTCAGAAAGAGAAAAACAAGAAAAATATCGTGGTGGCACGATTATTTCAGCAAAAGGCTTGGGTTCTATGAGTGCAGATGAAATGGAAGAAGCAATGTTTACAGAAGAGAATCAAAAATTAGATGTATTAGAATACGAACCAGAAGTAGACAAATTGTTAGAGGATTTAATGGGAGAAGATGTTCTACCTAGAAAAGAATTTATCTTTGAAAATATTGATTTTAGTAAGTATATGGAATATTAAGGTGGTGTTCTAATTGAAATTAGTAAATACAATTAAAGAAGCTTTTTCTGGATATGCCGCAATGACTATTCAACAAAGAGCTATTACTGATGTTAGAGATAATATTAAACCTTCTGCTCGAATGTGCTTTTTTGCTCAAAAGGAAGCTAAAATTGACAGTTCGCATACTATCCAGCCTTCACCTGCGTCTGTTGGCGAATGTATTAAAAACTATTATCTACATGGCGATTCGAGTTGTTATAAACTTTTAGCAAGATATGGTAAAGAGTATGTCATGCGTTATCCTTTAGAAGATTTTCATGGTTCTACTGGCTCTTTATTGTCTGCCAATTCAGAAGCAGCGAGTAGATATACCAAAATGCGTTTAAATAAATTGGGTGATAAACTTTTTAATTCTTTGGAAAAAGAAACGATTGATATTTGGTTTGATAATTTTTCCAATACTAAGAAATTTCCATCAGTCTTACCATCATTAGGATTTTATAACATTGTAAATGGTTCAACTGGAATCTCTACAGGAATTTCTTCTTCGATTCCACAGTTTAATTTAAAAGAAACAAACGAAGCTATGATTAAATTGCTATATAATCCAGATATTCCTTTTGATGAAATTTATTGCAGACCAGATTTTATTAGTGGCGGCATTATTTTAAATGAAAAAGAAGTAAAAGAATCTTTAAGACATGGTAGTGGGAAGTCTTGTTATATTAGAAGTGTAGTAGATTATGATGAAGCTGAGCGAATTTTAATTGTAAAAGAAATTCCTTTTGGTGTTTTTACTAATACAATTTGCGGAGAAATTAAAGAGTTAATTGATAATGGCGAATTAGTTGGAATTGATAAGGTGCTAGACTTAACAAAAGTTTCTCCTAATATCAAAATTTATTTATCTAAAAGTGCCAACTATCAGAGAGTATTGAAAATTTTATATAAGAAGACATCTTTACAATCTTACTATGGAATTAATATGGTTATGCTTGACGGCGGCACAAAACCAAAAGTATTTGGTTGGAAAGAAGCTCTACAAGCTCATTTAGATCATGAAATTTCTGTAAGAACAAAAGCACATCAATTTGATTTAAAAGCTATTAACAAAAGATTAAATATTATTGCTGGACTTTTAATAGCTATTGCCAATATTAATGAAGTAGTTAGTTTAATTCGAGAGTCGAATGATAAAGGTGAAGCTAAAGTAAAATTAATTGAAAGATTTGGGTACAATGAAGAACAAGTAGAAGCAATTCTTAAAATGACCTTATCAAGGCTTATTCATTTAGAAATTCAATCTTTTAATGATGAAAAAGAAAAATTATTAAAAGAGCAAGAATATCATAACAATGTTTTAAGTAACAAAAAATTACTTTATAAGGAAATCGAAGACGATTTAAGAGAAGTAGCAAAAGTTTATGGCGATGAACGCCGGACAAAGGTGATTAACTTGGACTTTACTTCTGATGATGAAGATGCTGAACCTATTGAACAAAAAGAATTGCTAATTAATTATACTAATATTGGCAATTTTTATACAATGGAATCCACTACTTTAATTACTCAAAGACGAGGAGCGAAAGGAAAAAAATTAAAAATGAAACCGGATGAAGTGTCTGTTTTTTCACTTGCGGACACTAACTATAGTAATATTTTGGTTTTTACAAATAAGGGAAAAATGTATCAAATTCCGGCTAGTGAAATTCCAATCGGACGTGTTCATTATTCACAGCTTTTGGATTTAACCGATGATGAATTTATTACTACTATTATTTCTGCAGAAAAAAAGAATGCTTATAAATATTTGCTCTTTATCACAAAGAATGGTATGATTAAGAAGTCAGAGAGCAAGTTATATAATAGCTGCTCTAAAAGGGGTTTGGCTGCAATAAAACTAAAAGAAGGAGACGAAGTATTAAATGTTTGTTTGATTAATGACGAAAAAATTGGAATTTTAACAAAGAAAAATAACTTTTTAATTACCGATTCAGATAGTATTGAGGCTATTGGACGGCAATCTACTGGAGTAAAAGGAATTAAATTACAAACAAATGATTATGTGATTGATGCGAAAGCAATTCCTAATAATTCTACAAATTTAGTCGCCGCCACTCGTAATGGTTTGATTAAAAAAACTTTATTGTCTGAGTATCATTCTCAAGGTAGAGCAACCATGGGAAACAAGATTTCAAAAGTAAAGGACGATGATTACGTTATTAAATTCTTGACTACTGATAAAGATTGTGATATAATTATTATAGGAAATGAGGGAACGGTAAGAATTAATACAAAAGAAATTTCTCTTGTTTCCAAAAATGCTTTAGGTGTGAAAGGAACAAATCAAGAAATCACAAATTTGCTCAAAGTAAAAAGTTGATTTCAAATAAAAATTATGTTATACTAATTATAGTAAATTAAATAGCACACCAGCTATTTAAGATATAAAATTATTATTATTTTAAAGGAGAGATGTTTTTATGGCAAGTATTAATACAATTAAGGTTCTAGATTTTCTAAAGAGTAATGGTGCTGGTGCTAAGTTTACTGCCAAGCAGGTTCAGCAAGCTCTTGGTGTTGAAAAGGTTCAGCAGATTACAGGTGCGGTTCTAACAATTGAACGTAAGGGTAAGAAGGCAGGTGTGGATTACATTGAAAGATTCTCTATGCCGACAGAAATTCAGAATCCAGATGGAACTACAACCGTTAAGGATGTAAAGTATTTTACTCTAACAGAAGCAGGCATGAATTTAACAATTGAATAATATAAGGGGAGTTTAATCTCCCCACTTATTCTTAAAACTTACTACTATTATTTTTTTTGGAGGATATTAAATGTTAAATATTAAAGAAAATAAAAGCTATAATAATTTTGTAATTACAGGAACGCTATCTACAATTGATGTTAAGGAAGGACGTAGTAAGTCAACAGATGCGTATCCACAAGGACGAGATTATGTTCGAGTAAATGCTATGGTTCGTTTAGACCAAGAAATTAATGGCGTATTAACTCAATGTGAAGTTCCAATTGAATTATATGCCAATAAGGACTATTCTAAGGGTGATGTTAATCCTATTTACACTAACGGTCAGAAATTTAAGGATTTTATTTCTTTATCTGCCGCAGGAGATAAGCCTGAAAAAGCAACAAGAATTTCTATTGGTGCTGATGGCAAAAAGGGCGGCACAATTAACGAAAATGTTTATATTCCAGCTGGAACAGATAAGGAAATGAGTATTACAAAGTTCAGAATGTTGGGGGCAAAGGAAGCTGCGTCAAAGGATGTTGATTGTGCTACTTTTAATCTTAATAATGTTGTAATTGGTTCTGTTAAGGAAGAAGTTAATCGAGATGGTGAAAATACAGGACGGTTAAAGGTTAAGGTTATTCTTGTGGGCTATCAAGGTCGTGTGGATGTAGTAGAATTTATTGCTGAAAGTGAAAATTCTCAGGCATATGACTTTATTTCTGAAAATTGGAATAAGGGTGATACAGTTAATATCGTAGGAAGAATTAAATATTCTGTAAAGGACGAAGTAAAGAAGGTTGAGCAGGCATTTGGTGAACCATTAGTAGAGCATTATACCAAAAATGTTAGAGAGTTAATCATTACTGGCGGCACAATGCCAAATGATGAAGCTCAGAGTTATGATATGGGCGATATTCAGCAAGCTTTAGCAGAAAGACAGGCAAGAATTGAACAAGCTAAGCAAAAGGCAAATAGTGTAAATAAACAGAAGACATCAAATGTAATGGGTAGTGAATTTGATTTCTAAATTAATAGGGGATTAAGTTCCCCTATTTTTATATCTATTTTACTTTTTGGAGGAATTAATATTTATGGCTTTAAATTTATTTGAACTTGAACCACAAAAAATTAGTAGAAATTTAAAAGGAAAGATAACTCTATTATACGGCTCGCCTAGATAAACTGGGCTTCTATTTTACAATAGAAAAAATGGAGTAAAAACGGGAAGGCTGAGATGCTAATCCGAGCGGAAGTTTGTTTTTAAAAGAATAAACACGCACAACGCATAGAAAAGAATAGCTTTAATAGGAGGTTTGTCCAATTATGGAGAAACTAATAAAAGATTATCAGAATCTTTATACAATAAAGGAATTATCTCAAAAATATCATATTACACAGGGCGATGTTAAAAAAATCTTAAAAAATAAAGACATTTACATACGCACGGCTGCGGAAACATGGGTATTAAAAAGAAATAAAGGGTTTTCTTTAGAGCAAATTGAATCTATAGTAATTGATAATTACGTAAATAAAAAATTTGGACAGCTAAAGTCTGGTAGACAATTTGGTTTATCTGGCAGAACTGTGAAAAATATTTTGTTAAAAAATAATATTCAAATTAGAAATTTACATGAATCAATTTGTGTAGCAAATCAAACAAATGATAGAACAACTCAACATTATGAAAAAAATCCTAATTTTTTTAAAGAAGAAAATTCAAATATGGCTTGGCTTCTTGGATTCCTTGCTTCTGACGGCAATATTTCTAAAAATGGAAATAGAATAAGAATAGAGTTGTCTGTTGTAGATAAAGAAATCTTGGAAAGAATAAAAGAAATAGTAAAAATTGAAAATCCTATCAAAATAAGAGAAAATAAAAGAGGTTTTGTATTCGCTAGTCTTGATTGGTCATGTGCTGAACACAAAAAAGATTTAGAAAAATATAATATAATCCCTCAAAAGACTTATGCACTCTTACCTCCAACTAAACTTAATGAAAAGTTTTATATTGATTATATAAGAGGATATTTTGATGGAGATGGAACTATAAACTTGAATCTTACTCGTGGAGGAAAAAGCAAAAGTTTAAGATGGGGAATATGTGGAGCTTCTAAACCTGTGTTAGAATGGATTATTGGGGTTTTAGAAGAAAGATATAATATTCCTAATGTTAATATACACAAAGATAGTTCTCATGAAAAAGATTTTTATTCTTTTGTTTACAGCACTAACGCCACAAGAAAAATATATGATATTCTTTACACAAATAATTCTTTATTCTTAGAGAGAAAAAAAGAAAAATACGAGAAATTACTTTTAGAAGTTCCTATTAAAGAATAAAATTTCCAAGAGACTCCAACGCTGAATGCGTGAAAGGTATGCTGAACTTGCCAGAAAAAAGAATGGTAAGATATATAGAATAAAAAGTCTATATGATAACAAATTGGGTTGTGGGAAGACTACATTAGCTTCAAAATTCCCTAAGTCTCTTATATTATCCTTTGAACCCGGCACAAATGGATTACATGATAAGTATGTTGCTCCTGTTAAAAGCTGGAGTGATTATAAAGATTTTGTTAAGCAGTTAAAAAGAACTGACCCTAAAACAAAGAAACCTTTGCTTTTAGATAAATATGAAATTTTAGTAATTGATACAGTAGATGAAGCATATAAGCTTTGTGAAAAATATGTTTGTAATGAACATGACGCAGAGACTATCAAGGATGTTGCAGGCTTTGGTGGCGGGTATAAGATTCTTGATAATGAATTTATGGATTCTTTTAGAGAATTAGTTTATTATGGATATGGCTTATTATTCATTTCTCACGAAACCGAAAAACCAAAGATTAATGACCTTGGGCAAGAATACAATCAAATTGTTCCTGCTCTACCTAATAGACCATTCTTGCTTATTAACAAGTTTGTAGACATCATTGGTTATATTAGAGATGTACCTGAAAAGCAAGATGATAAGATTGTTCATGAAAGATATATTTTCTTGAGAAGTGATGAAAGATTCTTAACCAAGTGTCGTTTTCATTATGTTGTTCCTAAAGTTAAGTTAAATTATAATGATTTTATTAATGCTATTTATGATGCTATTGATAAAGAAGCCGCCGCAAGTGGTGATAAAGCAACTGACGAAGAAAACATTTATTTTAGCAAAACTTTTGATGAATTAATGGAAGAAGCAAAAAGCATTTGGATTAAAGCAACAGTAGACCAAAAAGAAGCAATTATGACCATTTTAGAAAAGAATTTTGGAAAAACAATTAAATTTTCTGAAATTACAGCAGAACAGAAGACTGAATTAGAAGACTCTCTTAGAGAAATTAAAGATAGTCTAAATCTCGACTAATTCTTTGGGGAGATAGTAATTATCTCCCCTTTTATTTTACTTATTTATAGGAGTGGCGGCGATTGAAAAAAATTATTGATACAAATGTTCTATTAGATTATCCGCAAATTGTAGAAAAAGAAGATGATAATTTAATTGCTTTATCAGTCTTGAAGGAATTAGACGGATTAAAAAAGCATTTAAACAAAGAAGTTGCTGAAAAAGCACGGCGAGCGGCGGTATATATTTCAAGAAATTTAGATAAATTAAAATGGGATTCAACTTATCGAGATAAAGTTGTAGATGAACAGCTTTTAGATATTACAAAAGAAAATGACGGCGTTCTCATTACAAACGATGTGTATCTTAAAGTTCAAGCTATTATTAAAGGTATTAGAACTGAAGGATATGGAGATAAAGATGAATATAGTGGTGTAGCTTATTGGTCTCCAAATTTAGATAGTAATTTATATTCTAAAGAACTAGAAAATATCTATGAAAAAGGGGTTGTGCCGGAAGGTCTAAAGCTTAGTTATAATCAATTTTTAATTGTTAAGAATAAGTATGAAAAAGAGACCGACAAATATGGCATTGAAGATTATAAGGACATTGCCGCCTTTCGCTATGATGGCTTTAGACTTAATTTAGTTAGAGATACTTATGCTATTCATAATAAGTATATTGATACTCTAAGAGCCAGAAACACTGAACAACAATGCTTACTCGCTGCTTTATCTGATAGAGATAATAAGATTGTTTATGCTGGAGGTTGTGCAGGGTCGGGTTATTAATTAGCTCCCTTATATAGTAATATATATTGAATAATGTGGTTAATTGCTGGGATACCTAAATTAATGTTAATATGGCAATCAGCAGCTAAACCGTTTAGCCAACGGGAAGTTCAACGACTATTCCTTATGGAAGTAGATTTTTTAAATTCGAAAAACCACACTTCATTCCAATGAAGAAGATATAGTCTACTCCGACAAAAGTGTTAAAGTATCCTGAAAAGGACGGTATAAAGGAAGAGCTTTATCTTAACAAATTTTGCTTTACAAGAATTAGAAAGAGGGAAAATTTCAAAAATTATCTATGTTCCAAACAATGCTTATACAAAAGACTCTTTGGAAGTAGGCACATTGCCGGGTGATTTACTCCCCAAAATCAGCGGTCAAATTGGCCCGTTAATTGACTTAATTGGAATTGATAGAGTTCAAAACATGATTGAAGTAGAAGAACTAGAAGTCGTTCCTATTGCTTCTATTAGAGGACGTAGTTTTTCAAATGCTATTGTTATTATTAATGAAGCACAAAACTTAACCGAATATCATATCAAGCTTTTAATTTCTCGTTGTGGTGAAAATAGTAGAATCTTTTTTGATGGCGATTTAAAACAAACGGATAGTTTAATTTTTAAAGATAAGAGTGGATTAAAGCTATTATTGAAACTAAGAGAGTCTCCAATTTATTCTAAGATTTTTGCTGCAGTAAAATTGAGAAGAATTGAACGTAGTTTAGTTGCTCAGGCGGCGGAATATTTGGATGAAATTTAAAATAAAATAAAACAAAAAGGAGAATTGAGAATTTTCTTGATTCTCCTTTTGAAATATGTTATAATAAATATAGAAAAAGAAAAGAGAGGTCGGTCGGTGATATGAAAAGTAAAATTACACCCGAAATTGTAGAGCAAATTAACGAACTTTTAAAAGAAAAAACACAAAAAGAAGTAGCAGAAATTTTGAAACTAAGCCCGGCAACTGTAAGCAAATACTCAAACAAGAAGAAAGTTAGAAAAGAAATAACCCCCGAATTGATTAATGAAATAAATGAAAAATACAAAGAATATAGAAATCTGTCTCGTGTAGCAAAAGAACTAAACATTTCATATGCTACTGCCGGAAAATATTTATCAGAAGAAAATAAAGAATTAAAAAAGAAAAATTATGATGATAGAGATGCTTTGTTTTATTACATTATTAGACTTTTTGGAGTTAATTCAGAAGAAGAGCCAGTAAGCACTCATAATTTAACATTAATGAATCGTATGTTAAATCAAGGAATTTCTTATAAAGCCCAGCTTTTAACTTTGAAATATTTTTATGAAATTAAAAGGAATAAAGTAAAAGAAGAATATAAAACAATTGGTATTATCACTTATGTTCTGAAAGATTCAATAAATTATTATAAGGAAAAAGCAGCGGAACAAAAGTTAATTGAAGAACAAATTAAAAAGCAACTAGAAAAGGATAGAATTGAAATCCCTTACAACCCGTCTCAATTTTTGTATAAAAAAAGAAAGAAAAAGAAGCAAATTGATTTAGATTCTATTGAATAAAAGGAGAATTATTATGAGAAAGATTAGTGATGAAGAATTAAGAAAAGTTTTAAATTTACATGAAAAATGGCTTGGAGGAAAAGACGGCGTTCGTGCAGATTTAAGCTGGACAAATTTGAGCGACATGGATTTATCTCATGTTAATTTAATTGGTGCTAATTTAGACTTTTCTGTATTAGAAAATTCTGATTTGAGTTATTCGGATTTTACTGGAGCAAATTTCTTCTGTGCGAATTTAAAAAATGCAAATTTATCTTGTGCTATTCTTAACAATGCGAATTTTTTAAATGCTTGTTTAGCTTATACCAATTTGAATGGAGCTTGTCTTGATGGCAGTATTTTAATTAATACAGACCTTACTACCGTAAAGCATAGAGAAAAACAGAATCTTTTTCCTTTACAATGTCCTGAAAAGGGAAGTTTTATTGGTTATAAGAGTGCCATAACTGAAAGAAGAAGAATTGGTGTTGTAGAATTATTAATTCCAGAAAATGCAAAACGCTCATCGGGCACAAGTAGAAAATGTAGATGTAGTAAAGCTAAAGTTTTATCTATCACTTCTATTGATGGAGCTGTGAATTATAGTTTAGCTCATTCAATATTTGATGAAAATTTTATTTACCGAGTTGGTGAAACAGTAGAAGTAAAAGATTTTAATGAAAATAGATGGGATGAATGCTCTACTGGAATTCATTTTTTTATCACTAGAGGTGAAGCGGCTAGTTATTATTGTTAATTATTTTGCTATTGTATCAATAATGTGGTATAATATTGTTATAGAAAAGGAGTGATACTTATTGATTCAAGTTGATAGACATACAGTAATTCAAATTTTAGGTTCACTAATGGCACAACCATCATTATTAAACGATACAGATAAATATTTATTAGAAAAAGATGATTTTCCACAAACAATGGATAAATACATTTTTTCAGCAATTTATAACTTATATACTCAAGGTGCTGAAGCTATTAGAACTGTTGATATTGTGAATTATTTAGACACTAATTCTAAAGCAAAAAACTTGATTGAAAAAGAAAATGGAATTAGTTTTTTACAAGATTGTGAAAATGAATGTGAACCAAAAAACTTTAGTTATTATTATAACAATTTAAAAAAGCTTAATTTGCTAAAAGATTTGCAAAGAACAGGAAAAGATGTTAGTAATATTTATTGTGAAGATGTCTTAAGTCCAGATTATAATAAGATTAATGACAAGTTTGAAACAATGACTCCTAATGACATCATTAATCTTTTAAAAAGTGAAGTAGCAAATTATGAAAAGAAATTTGTATTAAACAATCAACTATCTGAAAGCCGAGCTTCTGACAATATTAGAGATTTAATTAAGGAGTTAAAAGAAGAACCAGAAGTTGGATGTCCATTGCAAGGAGATATTTTTAATACTATTTGTCGTGGCGGAAGAAAGGGGAAATTATATTTAAGAAGTGCGGGGACATCTGTAGGTAAGGCTCTTCCTAATTATACAAAAATTATTACTTCTAAAGGGTGGAAAACCATTAGCGAAGTAAGAGTAGGCGATTTATTAATAAACAGACATGGTAGTTATACCCAAGTTTTGGCTGTCTATCCGCAAGAAGAAAAGAAACAAGTTTATAAGATTTATTTTGAAAGTGGAAAGGTCGCTGAATGTTGTGATGAGCATTTATGGAGTTTCTATAAAGACGGTAGCAATTCTCTTCAAACGAAAGAATTAAAAGAAATTTATAAGGAAGACTATACAACTTATAGCGTGCCCACTATTACAGGCGGATTTGATTTACCTACAAAAAATATTAGGAATAAAAAACTATATAAAATTGGAATAAAGATTTATAAGAATCAAGATTATAAACTATTGGATAAATATTTAGTCAGTAATTTACAACAAAGAAAAGAACTGATTAGTGGAATTTTATGTAAAGTTTATAAAAAAGATGATAAGGCTTATATTAATGCTTATAGTCAAAAATTTAGAGATAAATTAATGTTTCTTTTGACTTCTGTAGGATATAATAACTATAGAGTAGACGGGAATTTATTAATAACTAATCTTATAAAAAATGAAATTAATAAAGATAGGATAGTAAAGATTGAGTCGACAAACTTTTATACTGAAATGACGTGTTTCTATGTTGATGGCGAACATTTATTTGCGGCAGGCGAAACATTATGGGTGTCGCATAACACTCGTCAAATGGTTGGCGACTGCTGTAATATCGCCTATCCAATTCGTTATGATATCTTTAAGAATAAATGGATTTCTACGGGGAACTGCGAAAAAGTCTTGTATGTAATGACCGAACAAGACCCAGAAGAAATTAAAACAATGATATTAGCCTATTTAACTGGATATAACGAAGAAATCTTTTTATATGGGAATTACACAGATGCTCATATAGAGCGAATAAATGTAGCAATTTCTATTATGGAAAAATATAAAGATAATATTTTGTTTGCCAGAGTACCTGACCCAAGTTCAAGTGTTATTAAGAATTTATTCAGGCGATATAATTTGCAATATGGTGTAGAAAATTTCTTTTATGATTACATATTCTCAAGTCCGGCAATGTTAGAAGAATATCGAGATTTAAAATTGCCGGAGCACGTTTGTTTAAGATTGTTTACAACAGCATTAAAAAATTTGGCAGTAGAATTAAATAGTTTTATCATGACTTCAACGCAAATTTCTGGAGATGATGACCCAAAAGGAGGATTCAGAGATTATAAGAAAGTTAGAGGTTCACGCTCGATAGCCGATTTGGTAGACGTAGGTTGTATCATGAGCCGACCAACAAGAGAAGAATTACAACCATATTCAGAATATATTTCTAGTTTTGGTGAACCAAATTTAGTAATTGATGTTTATAAAAATCGGCGTGGACGTTGGAATATGGTAAGAATTTTTTGTAAGAATGATTTGGGCATTTGCCGCCGAAAAGACTTGTTTATAACAGATGCACAAGGTCGTGTATTAACCGATTTTAATCTAGCAAACTATTCCATTTTAAAAAAAGGTGGTTTTAATGATGAATTAAACTTATATAACACTGGTGAGGTTAGTGATTCTTTATTAGAAAGCAGTTATGCCATTGAACCAAAGGAAACTGAAAATTTAACTGCTGATGATATTAAAGAAGCTTTTGGAACTTTAGCTGAAAAAAAAGATTGGGATGATATGTTATGACATTAAAGGAATTAAATGAGCAACTAACACCCGAAAGAATAATTGAGTTGGTTTATTCTTTGGGCGGCACAACCCATATTGAAAAAAAAGATTGTATCATTTTTCAAACTTTGTGTCATAATGAAAATCCGGAAGAAGCAAGTTTAAAATTATATTATTATAAAAATTCCAAACTTTTTACTTGTTATACACATTGCGGCGAATCCTTTGATATTTTTGGTCTTTTTGAAAGACGATACAATTTATTAGGAATCCAATACGATTTTTACAGAGACATAGTTCTAAAAGTTGTTGATGATTTAAAAAAGAAAAATTATATTGAATCTTTTGATTACAAAAGTTATGAAACGATTTATTCTGATTTTCATAGACATCGACCAGTCATTAATCTAAAAGAATATGATAGTGGCATTTTAAATTGTTTTATTAAATATTATACAAGCGAATGGTTAAGTGATGGAATTTCAAAGGCAGCAATGGATAGATATAATATTCTTTATTCTATCAGTCAAAATAAAATTATTATTCCACATTATAATATAGATGGCAAACTAATTGGGATAAGAGGTCGCTCATTAAATCCAGAAGACTTAAAAATAGGAAAATATATGCCTATTTCTGTTGGTGAAACAACCTATTCTCATCCATTAGGATTTAACTTGTATGGAATAAATAATGTAAAAGATAATTTAAAAAAATATAAAACGGCTATTCTCGTGGAAGGTGAAAAATCTGTTTTATTGTACGAAACTTATTACGGCTCGGCGGCAAACATTTGTGTAGCGGCTTGCGGCAGTTCAATTCATCGTTATCAAATAGAAATGTTAAAAAAGATTGGAGTAAATAGAATTATTATTGCTTTTGATAAAGAAGGTAAAGATTATAAAGAGAAACAAAAATATTATCAAAAGTTGAAAAACTATTGTTTAAAATTTAGTTCTTTATGTAAAATGGGATTTTTATGGGACTATCAGAAATTATTAGAATTAAAAGACAGTCCTTTAGACAAAGGAAAAGAAACTTTTGAAAAATTATTGAGGAGTGCGATTTACGTTTGAAGTTTTTAAGAAGAACAAAAAGAGAGATTAATGAAAACTTTTTAGAAAATTTATTAATTGATAGAGGAATTTTAGAAGATAATGAAGACTACAAGAATAGATATTTTAATCCTACAGCAAAAGAATTATTGCCGCCTGAGTTATTAGATAATATGAAAGAGGGAAAAGAACTATTAGAAAAACATATTAAAAATAATAGCACAATATTAATCATCATGGATTCAGATTTAGACGGCGTAGCTAGTAGCACAATAATTTATAATTATTTGTCAATGCTAAAAGCGAATGAAGGATACGGATATACTTTAAAATATCTAATTCCAGAGGGTAAAGAACATGGTTTAGAAACAAAAATGGATTTGTTCTTAAAGGACAAAATTTATGACTTAATCATAATTCCTGATGCTGGCAGTAATGATACAGAAGAGTGTAAAATTCTTAAAGATTTAGGATATGATATTTTAATCCTTGACCACCATCTTAGTTCTGGCTATTGTCAAGACGCTGTAATAATTAATAATCAGTTATCAAAGAACTATCCCAATAAAGCATTAAGTGGTGCTGGTGTAGTTTATAAATTTTTGAAATACTTTGAAAGTAATAAAGAAGCTAAATTTGCTGATGCTTTTTTAGATTTAGTTGCTGTTGCTCATGTTGCCGACTGTATGAATACTAACACTCTTGAAAATAGATATATTAATAAAGTTGGACTTTCTAATATTTTTAATGAAGGACTTAGAGCATTAATTAAACAACAAGCATATTCATTATTTCGGATGAAAACAGAAGATATTACAGAAGATTTTTTGGATAACTGCCGCCTTACACAAACTCAAGTGGCATATTATATTGCTCCATTAGTAAATGCTTTAATTCGAGTAGGAAATCAAAATGAAAAAGATTTATTATTTAAAGCTTTTACAGAAACTTATGCTCTTGAAGAAATTCCATCGACAAAAAGAGGACATAGTAATGAAACAGAAACAATTTCTGAACAAAATGCCAGAAATTGTGCGAATGCTCGTGCTAGACAGAATAAAGAAAAAGAAAAGGCTGGAGAGCTTTTAGATATTCAAATTATTGAAAATTGTTTAGATGAAAATCAAATTTTAGTTTTACACGCTGATGATTTAAATGTTTCAACAACACTAACTGGATTATGTGCTACTGAAGTTGTATCACGTTATAAAAAGCCAGTTCTATTAGGCAGAACGAATTCAGAAGGATTATTTAGGGGGTCTGTAAGAGGAGTATCAAATTGTGAACTTACAGATACTAAACAATTTTTACTGGATAGCAATTTGATGGATTACGCAGAGGGTTAATAATATGGCTCTTAATTCTTTTGTCGTTTATCAACGAGGTCTATTATAGGCTAACGGGGAAAGCTGAAATGCCAATCCCGTAAGAAATGATTTTTTTTAAAATTAAACTTCTAACGACTATCCTTTTATGGGAGTAAAATTGTTATTGATACACAATTAGAAACAGGAATTCTATATTTATAGAAGATATAGTCTAAACCTTAGGGAAACCTAAGGAATACTTGCACTCACAAGCATTTGGTTTTTCTATCAAAGAAAAAAACATTCCAAAACTATTAGAATATGCCAATACAAAACTTTCAGAAATTAATTTCAACGAAGGTGTTTATGAAGTTGATTTTATTGTTGCTGGCAATTATTCTAAACTTGACGATTTAATTCTTGATTTAACAAAAAATGATGGTGAAAGCTTTGGGCAGTTTAATCCAGAACCAAAAATTTTAGTAAAAAATATTATTTTAAATAAAAAGGATATTAGAATTGTTGGTGCGGCGAAAAATGTTATTAATTTTACTTTTAATAATATCAAGTATGTAATGTTTAAAGCAGAGAAAATTATTAAAGAAATTAATGGACTGAATAATAAAATTAATTTAACTGTCATCGGGACACCTAATAGAAATGAATATATGGGTAATGTGTCGCCGCAAATTGTAATATCTGATGTTGAAATAAAAGAAGATGATTATTTAAGTTTTTGACTTTTAAGATAAAATGTGGTATAATATTGTTATAAAAAGGTGAAAGAAACACCAACAAACAGGAGGTATATTATATGAATGAAGGACTATTATTAAAAAGAACAGAAGAATTTATGGTCAATACCGAAGAAGAAGCCAAAGCATTAATTGAGAACGCTAAGGCTAAGCAATTAGAAGATGGATACGAATTAACATCTTATTCATCTACTAAGAAGTGTAAGAAAGACGAAAGTTGGGTAATTGTTAAGTTAGTAAAAGTTTATTAATTTTGCTGGCGAAGAAAGGCTATTGACTTAATCGCTGATAGTCTTATTTTTTTTTAGAGGTAAATTTATGATAAAAAACGATAAATATTATACAAAACTCAATATTGCTAAAAAGTGTATTAATTTTACAAAAGAACATATTCCAAATTTTAATGACTATATTCTGTTAGAACCATCAGCTGGAAATGGAAGTTTTTCATCTCAATTACAGAATTGTGAAGCTTATGATTTATATCCAGAAAACGAAGCTATTAAAAAATTAAATTTTTTAAATTACTTTCCGGATTTAAATAAAAAATACATTGTAATTGGAAATCCACCTTTTGGTAAGCGTTCAAATGATGCTATATTATTTTTTAATAAATCAGCTACTTTCGCCGATTATATTGCTATGATTTTTCCTGTTTCTTTTATGAAATGGAGTGTTCAAAAGCAATTAAATACTACCTATAATTTGATTGAATATTTTTATTTGCCCGAAAATTCTTTTTTAGAAAACAACAAAGATTATAAGATAAGAACAGTCTTTCAGATTTGGTCAAAAGAAAAATTGTGTTCAATAAATAAAAGAATAGTTTCGCCGCCAAAAACTAGTCATAAAGACTTTTTAATTTGGCAGTATAATGCTACTTCACAATCTTTTAATAATGTTTATGAAGATTGGGGTTTAGCAGTGTTTAGACAGGGTTGGCATGATTATAATCAACTATTTTATCCTAAAGATAAGAGTGAAGTTATAAAGAGAATGAGAGATGGTCAGCAATTCTTTTTTATAAAATTTTTGAATCAAAAAGCAAAAGAAAAAATTTTAAAGATGGATTTTAATAACTTGGCGGCAAGAAATACTACGATTCCGGGCTTTGGAAAAGGAGATTTTGTTAGTTATTATGAAGAATTGAAAAAGTAAGTAATTAGGTGTATAATTAATATAGAAAAGATGAAGGGGTGATAGAATGAATGTGGTAAAAGAGTTTTTTAGGTTTGACACTCATGCACATAGTGAATATTCAAATCTCCGTTTGCTTGACAGTATTAATAAAATTCCAGATATGATAAAAACTGCGAATAATCTTGGATTAATGGGTATAACGCTTACAGACCATGAATGTTTAAGCGGACATATTGAGTTATTGGAAGAGGAAAAAAGGTTAAAAAAAGAAAAGGTGATTCCAGAAAAATTTAAATGTGCCTTAGGGAATGAGATTTATTTAGTAAAAGACAGAAAGAATATAGAAAAATATTTCCACTATATATTAATAGCAAAGAATAATCAAGGACATCGAGCATTAAGAGAGTTGAGTTCCATTGCTTGGTATAATGGTTTTTCTTCAAGAGGTATGTACAGAGTTCCCACAGAGATGTCAGATTTAGAACGAATAGTTAGGAAATATCCAAATAGTTTAATTGCTTCTAACGCTTGTTTTGTCAAGGGGACAAAAGTTTTAACAAAATTAGGCGAAAAGAATATCGAAAATATAAACGATAATGATTTTATATTAAATAAAAATGGCGAATGGGAAAAGGTAAATTATCCAACACATAGATTATATAATGGTGAAGGACGAACAATTACTTTTTACGAGAATCCTATTCCTATGACTTGCACTGAGAATCATAAATTTTTAATAACCACTTGTAATAAAATACAGCAATATAAATTGACCGGATGTAATCCTGTTCAATGGGTTGAAGCGAAAGACTTAAATATGAAAAATGGTTCAAGAAAACACATCTGTCTATTTCCAATTAAAAATATAGAATATACCCAGAGAGATGTTATATATAGAGAAGAGTGGGAAAATTGTTTAAAAAAGAATTATCAGCCTAAAAAAAGAATAAAATCAGAAATAAAAATTACTCCTGAAGTTATGAGATTGTTTGGTCTATGGCTAGGAGACGGAAGTATAACTATTTATCCTAACAAAAATTTATATCGTGTCAATATCACTTTTTCGAGTGAAGAATTCGATTATTATTGGGAAAATTTTGTAAAAACCGCTAGTGAAGAAATAGGTATTACATGGTCAATTAACAAAAGATTAGAAAAACATAGAGTAGACATAGCAACAAGCAGCATTGAACTTGTTGAATTATTTTATTATCTTTTTGGGAATAATAAGGCTAAGACAAAATATATCCCTTCTCGTATTAAACATATTTCAAAAGAATTAGATTATAATTTGTTCATGGGATACGCTTTTGCTGATGGTTATTTTAGAAAAAGAAAGAAAGAAAAATATGAATGTGGAGAAATGGTTATTGGTTCAATATCTAAAAGATTAATAATAGATACACAAGAGTTATTAAAAACTTTTGGAATTCGTAGTTCAATAACGATTAGAGATGAGCGTACATCAAAAGATGGAACGCATCATCAAAAAAGTTATTATTTAAGTAGCAGTAATGTCGCTTGGACAAAAATAAATAAAAAGTCCCCTATAAATAATAATGATATAATAAGTTATATGAATGCAGCCATTCAACATGATAAAAAGAAATTTATTGAAATAAATGGGGTTACTTATAAAAAAGTATATATAAAATCAATAGTTCCAATCACTTTAAACGAAGAAGTCTATTGCTTAAATGTTGATTCTCATAGTTTTTGTTGTAATGGCTGTATTGTTCATAATTGTATCGGCGGTTATATAGGAAATAGAGTGTTGAGCTTGATAAAAGCTGAAGAAAGAGGATTATTGGAAGAAGTAAATAAGATTAAAAAAGATATTGATGATTTCTTAAAATGGAATATAGGACTATTTGGAGAAGACTTTTACTTTGAAATTGCCGCCGGAAATTCAGACGAACAAAGAGCTTTTAACAAAAGAGTAAAGGATATTGTTAAAGAGTATAATTTAAAAATAATAATTGGTTCTGATGCTCATTATCTTACTGCTAAAGAAAGACCTCTTCATAAAGCTTATTTAAATTCTAAAGAAGGTGAGAGAGAGGTTGACCAATTTTATTGGGACGCACATTTTATGGACAATAAAGAAGTATATAATAATATTTCTGATTTTTATAGTTTAGAAGAATTTGAACAAATTTGTAATAATTCAATGGAAATTTATAAAAAAATTGAAGGGTATAATTTTTTTAAAAAACCTATTATTCCAGAAGTATTAGTAAAGAATTATTCTAAAAAAGAAGGACTTGAGAAATATCCTACTCTTTCTTACTTATTAAAATCGGATGAGGCTCAAGAGCGATATTGGATAAATGAATGTTTATTTTCTTTAAAAAGAATAGGTAAATGGAATGAAGAATATCTAGCTCGATTAGAAATAGAAGCAGATGTTATTCGAGTAATTGGAGAAAAATTAAACAATGTTTTGTTTAAATATTTTAATACTTTTAAACATTATATTGATTTATTTTGGGATTGCGGTTCTGTTCTATTAAGTGGAAGAGGGAGTTCTGTTTGTTTTCTGTCAAATTATTTAATGGGAATAACTCAATTAGACCCAATAAAATGGAACTTAAAATATTGGAGATTAACTTTAATTTAAAAGTCTCCCTATATAGCGATATATAGAAAACAACTCCGTGAATGTTTCATAAAACAGTGTCGGTATATTATATAAATATCCGGCTAACAGAGAAGAGTCTTTATACGTTAAAGAGAACTCTGTGCCAAGCGACTTAAATATTGGAGAGCCAATATTTAAGTCGAAGGTGAAACGACTATCGAAAAGTAGTTAAACCGAGTAGAGTAGAATGTAATTTATCATTTGAAGTGCGGAGGCTCTCATAATATATCATATTAATGAGGTGATATTATGGGATATATTTATAAAATAGAAAATAATATTAATCATAAAGTTTATATCGGACAGACAATAAAATTTTATGAAAAGCGTTTTGAACAGCATAGATTAAATTATAAAAGAGAATACTTCTCACAATTGGCATTATATAAAGCGTTTAATAAATATGGAATTGAAAATTTTACTTTCTCTCCTATCGAAGAGGTTAATAATGAATTTTTGGATGAAAGAGAAAGATATTGGATTTCATTTTACAATAGCTATTATGATGGTTATAATTCCACTTTAGGAGGAAGACTAGTAGAATTATATGAATGGGATATTGATAAAATTATTGAAAGATATGTGATTTTAAAATCTGCTCGAAAAGTTGCCGAAGAAATTGGATGCGACCATTCAACTATTGATAGAATTTTAAATGAGAATAAAATTAAACGCTTTACATTAAAAGAACAGAGAGTTTATAATAATATTATTATCGAAAATGAAAAAGAAAGATACTATTTCAAAGATAATAGAGATTGTGCTATTTTTTTCATTAAAAACAGATATACTAAATCTGATAATGTTGATTATATATCTTATGCTGTAAGAGAAGCGATTAAACAAAAAAAGTATTATTTAGGTTTTAAAATATATTGTGAGAGCAAGATATAGTCTACACCCTTAGCGATAAGGGATAACGTGTTTTAAATAAAGAGAGAATTGAATTACCTGATATTGATATAGATTTGTCTCCATCAAAAAGAAAGATGATTTTCGAAAAGATTAGAGAAGAAAGAGGAGAATTAAATCTAATTCAAGTATGCACTTTCGGAACTGAAACATTAAAAAGTGCAATTAATAGTGGATGTCGGGGGTATCGTTCTAAAGAATATCCCGATGGATTGCCGATAGAAACAGCACAATATTTAAGCAGTTTAATTCCAAAAGAGCGTGGCTTTTTACCGCCGTTGAAAGATGTATTATATGGAAATGAAGAAAAAGGAACTAAACCCATAAAAAGTTTTATAAATGAAATAGAGAAATATCCGGGTCTTTTAGAAATATTGGAAGCTATAGAAGGGTTAAAGAACAAAAGAGGACAACACGCAAGTGGAGTGGTATTATATAACAAGACTCCATTTGAAACGAATGCTCTTATGCGTAGTCCAAATGGTGATTTAACAACTCAATATGACCTCCATACTAGTGAGAAATTGGGTGATGTTAAATATGACTTCTTAGTAACAGAAGTATGTGATAAAATTACAATCTGTATTGAGCAATTAATTAAATATGGTTATTTAAATAAAGATAAAAGTCTAAGAGAAATTTATAATGAAGTCTTAAATCCAGAAAATATCGACTTGAGTGAAGAAAAAATTTGGAATAAAATTGCTGATGGCTCTATCATGGATTTATTTCAATTTAGCACAGATGTAGGATTATCCGCTGCAAAAGTTATTAAACCAAAATCTCCGAATGAATTGGTTAGTGCAAATGCTCTAATGAGATTGGCAGGAGAGAAAGGGAAAGAACGTCCATTAGAGAGATATTGTAGATTAAAAAACGATATGAATCAATGGTATAAGGAATTAAAAGAATGGAACTTAACTGATGAAGAAATTAAAATCATTGAACCATATTATCTACCCAATTATGGTGTTCCAGCTTTGCAAGAAGATTTAATGGAAGTGTGTATGGACAAAAACATTTCTCATTTTACATTAACCGAAGGGAACATGGCCAGAAAAGTGGTTGCAAAAAAGATTATAAAAGAAGTCCCTAAATTGAAAGAAAAATTTGTAAGTCAATGTCCTAATCGGAATTTTGGTGAATATATTTGGGAAACAGTTATGCTACCACAGATGAGCTATTCATTTTCCCGGCCACATTCTCTTGCCTACTCTTTTATTGCGATTCAAACAGTGTTATTAGCGACTCATTTTCCAGAAGTTTTTTGGAATTGTGCTTGTTTAATTGTCAACGCTGGTGGAGCAGAACTATTAAATGCGTCCAATGAAGAATCAGAAGATAAAAAGAATAAAACTGTGAACTATGGAAAAATAAGCACGGCAATTGCTAATTGCAAACAGCATAATATAATTGTAAAACCTCCGAATATAAATACATCTGAATTAATTTTTTCACCATCTGCTGAAACAAATTCTATTTTTTATGGGATAAAGGGATTGAATAGAATCGGCGACCAATTAATTTATGACATCATCAAAAATCGTCCATATACTTCTATTGATGATTTTCTTTCAAAAGTAAAAGTAAATGTAGTTCAAATGATTTCTTTAATAAAATCTGGAGCTTTTGATTGTATTTGTGACAATAATAGAGAAAAAGCTATGGATAATTATATTAATTCCATTTGCGGTAAAAAGTTAGTGATTAACCTAAGAAATATGAATATGCTTATTGAAATGAATTTAATTCCTAAAGAATATGATTTTTATAGGAAGCTGTATAACTATAATAATTATTTAAAAACATTAAGCAAAGGAAATAATTTTATTTTAAATAAAAGAGCTATTGATTTTTATTTAGCTAACTTTGATGAAGAGTTTCTAGTTGATTTAGTGTTAAATGGCGAAAATAGTTCTGCGGCATTAGATAAAAAAACATGGAAAAAAATTTATGATAAAAAGATGTTGGTATTTAAGAATTATTTAAAAGAAAATCAAGATGAAATTTTGGCGGCAGTTAATACAGAATTATACAATAGTTATCACGATAAGTATGCCAAAGGAAATATTAGCAAATGGGAAATGGATTCAGTTGGTTTCTATTTTCATCCACATGAATTACAAAATTTACAGAATGACAGATATAATATTTCTAACTTTTTTAATTTACCGGAACAACCAGAAGTAGATTCTAAATGGACGACTAAGAATGGAAAAGAAATTACAACATATAAATTAAGTCGAATTGCCGGAACAATTATTGATAAGAACAAAGATAAATCAACAATTACTGTATTGACTGTTGATGGTGTCGTTAAGGTAAAAATTTGGAAAAATCAATTTCCTATTTGGGATAGACGTATAATTTCTATTGACCAAAAAGGAAACAAGCATATTCTTGAAGAATCTTGGTTCACAAGAGGTAATAAGATAATTATTACTGGTATTAGAAGAGAAGATGTTTTTGTGCCAAAAGTTTATAAGAAAACACCTTATCCGTTGTTCCAAAGAATTGATAAATTGAATGATGATGGGGAAATTTTAGAATCAGCAGTAGAAAGAATTGAAAGTGAAATTTAAGGGGTGATGAAATGGCGAGAATTGGCGTTTATGATTTAGATTGGCATTATGGTTTCTACAAAAAAAAGATTTTTAATTTAGATTTAATGAAAGTTTTTAATTACTATTGGAAAAAGGGAGATATTGTAAATTTTATCTCCCCTCAAGATTCTGATTTAAATAGATATAGTGCCATTTATTATTTTAAAGATAATCCTAATTTAAAATTGCCGAATAAAATTAAAATTACAAGTAATTCTTATTTAAGAGGATACGGCTTTTATAATTGTTATAAGCCTTTACGGCAAGATGTTTTAGATACGCCGCCAACTTTTATGCCTTATGAGTTTTTAGAATTACCCAAAACAATGGAATATTTATCTAATAGCATTAAAAAGAACTCTTACATTCGATTAGAAACCGAAGATTATTCTTTCTGTAAGACAGATTCTAAAATTATTTACATAGCCGATTATAATGCTTTTAGATTAGACAATTTGAGTAATTTACTAAATGATAAAGATATTAAATATTACTTTGTTTGGCCAATTATTTGTGATAGTGAAGAGTGCTATGAATCTTATAAGGAATTAACAAAAAAATCAAATCGGCGATTACAAATTAATTTTACTTTTGATTACGATTTTATAATTAATAATAAGGGGTATAATAATATTTATCCCATTTATCAAAGAGAAGAAACAAAAGAACAAGACTTGTTTAATATAGTTAATGCCGCAATTTCTTATAAAAAAGAAGGATTGCCGCTATTCTTAATGACTGGCGACTCTGATAACAGAAATTTTTATAATCAATTAGTGGTCTGGGCACGTTATACAAAACCAATTAGCTTTTATGATTTTTGTTCAACTGATGAAAAAAAGATAAAGATTTACAATGCTGCTACATTGAATAATTTGGAATTAAACAAACTTCTAAGAACAAAGATTTGATTTTAATTTTAAATCATGCTATAATATTAATAGAGAGGTGAGAAAAATGACCAAGTTTGAGCTAATGTCTAAAAAGGCAGAAAAACAAAAAGAATTAGAAGAATTAAAACTTGATACCTTTGTTTTGAATGATAAGATAAAGGGTATTATTAATGAAATTAATTTAATCAATCAATTATTGGAGGAAGAAAAATATGAAGACTGAGGATATGGAAATTAATATTTTTGATAAAAACGGCGAATTAAAAGATAAGGAAACAGTTTTAAAAGAAACGGCTAAAGTTTATGATGATTTAGCAGAAGAACAGAAGCCTGTTGAAAGTGAATTTTCTTCTTCTTCTGATTTATTTACAACTCCTGAATTACAAGTAGACATTAGTAAAACTTTTGAAACTCATGATTTCTATTGTAGAAATATTTATATTACTGATGAAATTACTAAAGAACTTTGTTTAGATGCTTGTAAGACTATTGACTTTTATGAAGATATTGATAATAAAGATGGTATCTCAACAGAAGAAAGAAAGCCAATTAATATTATTATTAACAGTTCCGGTGGAGGTGTTATTGCAGCGTATATGTTAATTGATAAAATGAAAAATTCTTTAACACCTGTTAATACCATTACTATTGGTGAAGCTGACTCAGCAGCTTGCTTAATTGCTATTAGTGGCACAAAAAGATTCGCTAATAAGCATAGTTCTTTCCTCATTCATCAAGGACAAGCAAGTATTAGCAATGAAGCTGGAAAAGTGGTTGACTGGTTAAATTATTATAATAATATTATTTTAAAACAAATGAAAGAACATATTTTAGAAGATACAAAAATTTCTAAAGTAGATTATGATAATAAGGTTAGAGAAGATTGGTATTTAACTGCTAATGAAGCATTAAAGTACGGACTTATTGATGAAATTATTGGAGGTTAAAAAATATGAATGTAAATGTAAAAGAAAAATTAAAGACGTTATCCGTTTCTGATTCTGGTATTGATTCTATTATGGAAATTATGGATTTGCCAGATAAACAGTTTGACGCTATGTTTCCGGAGCTAAAGAAAGCAATTGGTGAAATTTATGATGATGAAATTGCTGTGGAAAAGACTTTGAATGACATGAGAAAATTAAATGTTTCTCGAACTCAATTCGCACAAGAAGCTGAGCAGTTAAAAACTTTAATTAACGATATTGAAAATGATAATGCTTTATCTAAGAACAAGAAAGAATTATTAACTACTGTTCTTTATGAAGCAGTAAAATTAACTGAAATGGCAATTGAAAATCCAAGAGAAAGAATTGTTGTTAAATACGTTAAAGTAAATGAAAATGCTAAGATTCCTACTTATGCACATGATTCAGATGCTGGTGCTGATATTTATGCCGCTGAAGATGTAGAAATTAAGCCGCATGAAACAGTAATCATTAAGACAGGACTTAAAGTAGAAATTCCAGAAGGTTATATGATTAATTTTGTTCCTCGTAGCGGAATGAGTTATAAAATGCCATTACGAATTCCTAACAGTCCTTCGATTATTGATAGCAACTTCAGAGGAGAAATGGGCGTTATCATGGAAAACACCGGAAATTTAACACAAAAGATTTCTGCTGGAGATAGAATTGCACAAATGCTTATTATGCCAACCCCTATGATTCTCTTTAAAGAAGTTAAAGAACTTTCAGAAACAGATAGGGCTGAAGGCGGATTTGGTTCTACTGGAGTCAAGAGTTGATTTAATTGAGTAAACTGACATACGAAGACGTTAAAAAAGAAATAGAAAAAAGAGGTTGGGAATTAGTCTCAACCTCTTATGTTAATCTAGATTCTGATTTAGATTTAAAGTGTCCTGCTGGACATTTTAATGTTCTCTCTTTAAAGCAATGGCGGCATTGTGATTGTCCAACTTGTAAAGAAAATCCTTTCTATAATATGGATACAAAACCAGTAAGAAAGAAAGGTTTTAGAGTTTTGGGGCTAGACCAAGCAACTATTACAAGTGGATGGGCAATTTTCGATGGTAAGGATTTAATCAAATATGGAAAATATACAACCAATGGTTCACATTCTACTGAAAGAATTGCTCAAACAAAAGGTTTTATAGCCTCTTTAATTCAGAAATGGAAACCTTCTTTAGTAGCTTTAGAAGACATACAATTACAGAAGTATGGTAATGGAGAAGGCGTTCTAGTTTTTAAGAAATTGGCACATTTACAAGGTGTCTTAAAGAATTATTGCTATGAATGCGGCATTCCATTTGTTGTTGTTTCATCAAATACATGGAGAAATGTAGCAGGCATAAAGGGTCGCTCAAGAACTGATAGAAAAAAGAATGCCCAATTACTTATTTTAGATAATTATGGGGTAGCAGTTTCAGAAGATGAAGCGGATGCTGTTTTAATTGCTAAATGGGCAGCAGAAACACAAAAACCAAATGAAATTATTAATTTCTAAAAAAAATAAAGGGAGTAGATTTAATTGTCTACTCCCTTTTCTTTATGCTTATTTAACTTTGTAGGCACACCAAATATACTTATCTATAGGATAAAAAGTATCATAACAAACGTTATTAATAACACAAGTTATATGATTGGGCATTGTTATTAGCCATGTGCCAGCTAAATCTAAATCAATAAAATCTTGCAATGTATACACACCTTTAGGTAAAGAAAAATCTTGAAAGCGCTCTTTGAGATATTCATTGATAAACTGTATTTCAGAAAACGTAATTCCTTTCATTCTCGCATACTCCGATAGTTCTATATATGTTTTATCCCAGCTTTTACCCGTTGCTTTTGAAATTGCCCGAACTGCACAATCATCAACATTTCTCCCCAAAGGGTTAGCATTATAATATTGAAACATTATAAGCTCTTCATTTTATCAATATGCTTACGAACAATTTCTTTTTCTTGTGCCGTTTCAGCATAATCATATAGACATTCTACCATTTTGTGGATTGCGTCCATAACCATATCAATACCATCTTCAATTCTTGTAGAAGAATCGCCTTTTCTATATCTACCACGATTCATATTATATGTGTCCATTTCGTCCCCAAGTCTGTCAAAATAACGCTTCATTGGTCCGAGATTTTCATATTCGTGGCTTCTATCAGAGTCCCATTTTTCATTTTTCCATGTGTCTCTATCTCCCATATAGCGTCCTCTACTATCACGTCTTTGAGCACCATAAGAGCCACCAACTTGGCTATCATAATAGTCAGCTTCTTTAATGTCTTTATAAATATCAATCAATTTAAAAGTAGTATCAAGATTAGAAGAGGATAGACCTTTATCTGCGATATTTTCTAATTCTTTTTCTACTCTTCCTAATAGTTTGTCCATTATTATTTATCCCTCCTCTTCAACCTGTTGTTTCTGTCGTAGTTGTAATTGGTAATGACCCTGAATGTTTACAATTAAAGCAATTTACTGGGCCAAGCAGTTTAAATACTCCATTTTGAATATTTGTAAATACTTTAGTTGAATATCTGCGTCTTGATGTAATCTGACAAGCATTTACATTTGTGCAATTGCAATTAACTAATGGATAAGTTGTTGTTCCTGTGCCAATAGTAATAACAACATTGGCATTAATTGTGGTTGCTTCTGGAATGTCTTGAGCAATTACAAGACAATATTTTTGTCCATTGTTATAACTGCCAGATGGCAAGTTAATTGTTAATTGATTATTAGCAAAAGTAATAGCTTGTGAGATAATTAAATTGTCACATAATGCTTTTGTAGTAGGGCAACTCATTTTATTCAATCATCTCCTTTCTCATTATTTTGATAACAAGATTGGAATTCATTAAATTGCTCTATTGTATTATTTCCCTTCCCATATATACTATGGAAAAGATTATGAACCTCTCGATTAAGAGTGATGCCTAAAATTATAGAATGTGAATTAATAACTTTATCTCTTAAAGTATAAAAATCATTTATATTCTCATAGTCAGAAATTTTTCTCAAGACAGGAATTCCAGTTATTTCACTTGACTCTTTAACAATAGTATTAAAAGATTTTAAATGATGAATAACTAAGTCTTTATTACTATTGGTAAGAACACATTTAAAACCATCTCTTTTTAAAATTAAATGTTTCCATTCTTTGATGCTTTTTCTAAAAGATTCAATTACTTCGCTTTCGCCGCCTTTCCAGTTATAATGATTTTCTCCACTATTTTCTATATTGGCGCACTCTTTACAACCTGAATGACCTATTAAAAAATAAGAAAAAATTAAAGTAGTTTTATGATGTCTTTCGCATTCCACTTCAAAAGGCGTGTGAGCATCTATATAATCTCCTATCAAAGTATATCCCCTTTCTAAAATTTTCTGTTTAACAAAGTCTATTGAATACTTTTTAGCTTTTGCTCCTTGTAAAATTCCGCATTTGGGACATTGAAATCTGCCGCCGTTTCGACTTAAATGTTGATAATCTCTTTCAAAAATTGTTCCACATTTATTACATTTTAATTTCAATGGAGTCGTGTTATTAATATATTCATTAGAAATTAAAGAGCATAATTTATCTTTATCGTTTTCCAAAATAAATTTTCTTATATCTTCAATTGATAAATTACTTTTATGCTCTTTTTTAACACAATCTTGACATTTAAACTTTTTTCTTTGCTTTAAATGTCCAAAATCTCTATAGAAAATTTTGCCACAAAGATTACATCTAAATTTTAATGGGGTTTTTAAATTCTTATAAGTTAAGGAAAGTAACTCGCAATCTTTATTCACGTCAAATTCAGTTATAAAATCTTTAATTTGTTCTATAGTCAATTTTTTAGGCATATACAATCAACTCCTTCGTTTTTAAATATTATAATTCAAAAAACTAAAGAAGTCAAGCAATTTAATCAAATTCTCAATCTATTATCAATAGCAACCGCATCCGGCATTATTCGGATAGGCATTCGTTGAAAATGGAGCACTTACTGTATAGGCAGGCACAGGTGCTGGATTTAATCTATTCACGATGTTACTTGTCTGAGAAAGCTGAGATAACTGTAGCTGAGCAGATTGTAATTCGCTTCTTAGAGAATCAAGTTCATTCTGGGTTAGATAGTTAATAATTCTATCAGTGTTCTTGTCAGCATTTGTCATAATATCACAAGTAGACTGAGCTAAAGCATATTTTAGATTTTCCTGTCCTCTACCTAAATCGCAGCAGCAAGAAGCTAACTGATTCTGAATACTGTTAAAACCTGTCTGATTTGCGAAATTAGAATTCATAATGCTTTCACGAGTTTCGCAGCAACAGTCTTTCATGTTGTAATTTGTTTGAGCAATAGCACTCTGAACTCCGTTGAAGCCAGAGCATAGAGAATTTTGAATACCATTTACGCCAGCATTAATATCTGACTGAATAGCATTACCAGTTTGATTGATAGTGTTCTGAACGCCATTAAAGCCCTGTAGATTAGCAATAGCGTTTGCATTTGCTGTCTGACTAATAGCATTACCCAAGTTAGAAATGCCTAAGCTTGTGGAATAGAAGCCATCACATAAGCCATTCTGAACACCACGAATACCATTATCTAACTGATTAAAATTAAAGGCATCGGTTAAGCTTTGCTGGGTCGCTGGAGTGCAACAATTATTATACCCACTATTGCCGCCAAAAAAGACCACCACCAGTAGGAACAAACACGGTATTTACACCTCCATCATTATTTCCGTTATTGTTTCCACCACGATTGCCCCAACCAGCAAAAGCAAAGAATAGGATTAGAATAATTACCCACCAAGCACCTTGACCGCCATTTAGGAAGCCATCACCATTCGTAGTTCCATTCTTGTTCTGAAGAGCTAGAGCGTCTGCTACACTGAGTCCGTTTTCTCCCATTGTTTAATTCCTCCTTTTAAGTATAAATTTATTATTTCAGCATTGACATGAGATTATTCAATTCCTTTTGAAAATTCATACCACGCTGATTAAAATAATTCTCGGCAATTTTATTTACATTTTCTATATCATTATTTTGAGCATATTTAATTAAATCATTAATCATTGGGTCATTAATATTATTGCCCTGAATCATTGACATAACTAATTCTTGTGGATTCCTACCTTTTAACAAGCTAACTAAATTCATAGGATTCATCATAATTTCCACTCAACTCCTTTTTCATTTTGATTTGGTTCTAATTTTTGTTTTAAAATGTTCTGAATTTCAAACACTTTTCCCTCAATGGATTGAAACCGATTATCATATTTTTTAAATTGTTCAATAATTTCGTTATTATTATTGTTATCTTTTGTCTGTTCTTCTTGTTGCTGCTGTGGAGCAGAATTGTCATAAGGTGTAATTTTATAAGCCCAAAACAGAGGATTTCCGTTTTGTAAAGATTTTATATACATAAATCCTTCGTTAAGACATAAAGCCACTGACATTCCGCCACTTACTGGAACATTTGCCACCTCTAAAGTGGAATTAATATTATAAACATTTCCCTGTGGTTGTGGGAATAAAGGTTGAATATTCTGCTGTTGGAATTGCGGCATATTATTATTTGCTGCCTGCTGTTGCTGATATTGTGGTTGTGTATTAAAATTATAAGCCATTACCACTTTCACCTCCGTTCAATTATTTTGTAGATTTGTCAAGACTTTAGGATAATAAAAAAGGACAAGACGTAAAAATTTCTGTGTTTTAAACAGAATACGTCTTGTCCAATTTGTTAATTTTTTATAAACGGCTCTAATGTTTCTAGCTGTTCTAAAGTTAAATCTAGTTCTTCTAGTTCATCGAAAGAAAAGAACAAATCCGGCAATTGAACCTCAAGATTGTTCATTTTATTCATAAGTGAAAAGCATTCAGTAATTTTATCTTTTTTAATTTTGTAGCCGCCAGATTCATTTACTTTTGGAATACCATTCTCATCCTTTTCCAAAAATGGTTCACAATTTATTTGAATTTGCTCTTGATAAATTTCTCGTTCATCTTTAATTGCTTTATGAATTTTGATTAATTTATACTGAGTTTTTATGTTGAACTTTTCTTTTGATAAAGAAAGAATTAAATTTTCAATCTTTTGAATCTCTGTTCTTTTAACTAGCATTTGTATCACTCCAATATCCTGTATTACCAACGCATCCCAAAAAATTATCTAATGGAATACTAAAAGAAGGAGAATTACTATGACTTGGCAATTGTTTAGCAATAATTTTTTGTTCTAATTCACTTTCTATTCTAGCTGAATTGGTATTGTATCCAGAAGGACTATAGCCATAATTATAGAAAGGGCCTTCGTTTGCTATTTTTATGCATTTATCTATAGTAATATCATATAAACCGGGATTACAAATATTTTGTTTAACTTTTTCTTTAAATTCATTTATAGTATAGTTCATACCAGAAACTTTTGAAGAGCTAATAGAATTGCCGCCCCAGCCATAAAAACCACCATTCTGCAAAATACTCATAATGCTATTGCCCGGATTGACTGCCTTTGTGAACCAACGTCTTCTTATGAGCTTAGCGTAAAGTAAACAGCCACTTCTAGAAGCTTCTACACCATCTACACTAAGTGGAATTTCATCCAAAATGCAGTTGCAGGCATTGTTTAACTCCTCATCAGTAATTGGAATTATATCTTTATAATAACCCTCAGGGGCATTACCTGTTCCAATAGAACCATTAACACTACCTTCCATTTTTATAGGTTTTTGTAAGCAAACCATATAAGAAAGGCATGGATAAACGGTATAAATACTAGAGGGGTCAGGTTGCTGTGGAACATAGCCATTCTCGCAACCAACAATATTGCCATTACAATAAACAGCTTTTACGCCACTGCTTAAATCTTTTAGATTAAAAGCTGAATCTAATTTGGTATTCGCATCGCAATGTGGAACATATTCTACACCTTTATAATAATCTTCTGTAGAACTACCCTCATAAAAGAAATCTATATGGACATTAGAATAATTATTATACCAATTATTTGTGTAGCCAATTAAATCACCCATTTTAACCGGAACATTAATCTCACCAGAAGACACATTACCAGAGAATTTGCCGGGACCTGCTTCTACGCCAACCAAAGGGGCAGTCAATTCAGAAAGTCCGCCTAATTCTATATATCTAATACAAACTGTTTTTCCAGTGCCGTCTTGCCTGTCTGTTCTAATGTTGACAAAATATCCCTTTCCACCGCCAGTGGTTGTTCCAAATACACTAAAAATAACTCCATCAGTCATTGAATAAACTGGGACATCTGGGCCAACGCCCCAGTCTAATTTTGACCAGCCATGGGTTTTACCTTCCTCATTTTTATCATATGTATGCGGCAATTGATTTGGTGCGGCATTTCCATCTATATACTTTTGAGCATACTCTCCTAATGGATGATAATAATATCTACTCATTTAATCACCTCAATCCTAAAAGTTCTGATGGTTTCTTTTTGTCTTTTGGAATATCTCCTCTAAAGCTCCACCCAGTAAAACGATTTCCAAAGAAAATGTGGCATACCCATAAGTTTTGATAATTACTGTTCCCTCCGGGAAAGCCTGTTATATCTTCAATATCGGCTGCGGAACAGCCATTATAATATGTAATGCCTGTTGTTCCATCTGTGTTCTTTCCATTCCAATTTTCAGCATATTTATAGTGTGTGCCACTCATTATCATTTTTACGAATTCAACAGTATTAATTCCTTCTACTTCTTTATCTTTAAAAGATTCATATTTACTCATTAAGCCTTCTTTAGAAAGCCCGTGTCCCCAATTCATAATAGCTTGCGCGGCGGCACTACTATCATCATTTAACTGACTATTACTTAGCCCATAAGCCCAATTTCTTGCTACTATTAGAACCGCTTGTGAAACTCCAAGTCCTGTCCAACCACATTCAGCAGCTACTACGCCAACCATCAATTTTATCCATTCATCTGAAATATTAATTTTTAAATCGGCAGCAGAACCACTGCCAGTGTCTTTAATTCCGCTAGAATAGATAGGTGTTTGCATCATAAAAGCATAAGAATACCATCTGCTGATTCTAATATCTGGGTCTAATCCATTTAAAGTTTGTGTATTTACTTTTAAAATTTCGCCACTTGAGCCATAAGGATAATAAATGCCATTACTATCAGAAATACCGATATATTTTCCAGTATAATCTTTTAAGTTCCCCTTATCATCCATAGTAAAATGAGAATCCAAATGGTCTCTTAAAGAATAATTACTTCCTTTGTGTCCATAAGCATCAAATTCATCCAAAGTAATAGCTCCGTACCAGTGTTGAGCTTTGTCTGAGTTACCTCCACCACCATATCTTTCATAGGGTTGAATATCAAAGTGTAGATTCGAACCAGCATATTCGCTATTTGTAATGCCAATATAAGTTCCTTTTTTAATTTTCTCTCCAGCTTTTAATTCTGGAGAGATTCGTTCCATTTCAATATAGGTGAAAAAAACAGGATATTCATCCGCTGTTCCACCTTGTAATTTAGCTTGCATTCTTGAGTAGCCACAATCAGTTGTCCTAACAACACAACCATATTTACTTACGCCATCGCCACCAAACCAGCCAACATTTTGAATAATTCCATTAGTCATTGAATAGACTTTTTGTCCACCACCTACACCAAAATCCATTTTACTAAAACCGTGGTCAGTATACGTATGCGGTCTTTGACATGGGGTAGCATCATCATCAATGTAATGTTGAGCATAACTTCCTAATGGATGTGCGAAATAATTACTCATTTTATCACTCCTTAATCTTTGATTGGGTCAATTAGATAGTATCCTTCAGCTAAGCCCGAAGTATCAGTAGAAGCTCCTCCGCCACCAATAGAAGAAATACCATTCGATAATTGTTCTAACAAATCCCATAAAGAAGTATCTGTAAGGTTGCCGTTTTGGTCAATAGCATAAAGATTGTGGAAATCCATCCATACTTTACCATCATTAGCCATAACGATTTTAGCATTGTTAATTCTTACTTCATCTGGCATCAATCCAAAGCTAGACATATTTAATTTTCTACCATAATAATCAGACACTGTGCCGCCAATATACAAACAACCATTCTTTAAAATTGACAAAATGTTTTTATATACTATATCGCCATTACTTTCGCCAGATAATGCGGACATAAAAATACGTTCAGCACCAGCAAGAATTGTTTCTCTTGAAGAAATAATAGAAGCGTCTGTTGGTTTATTCTCATTATAGTTTGTGGTATTTGTTGTGGTGTTAGCAAAAGCGTCCTTAATGATGTTATATAGTTGAACATATCCTTGTCCTGTACAATGAATGCCATCGGTTCTAGGGATATTTTGTGTTTTATTATAAACATCTATATATTTGTAATTTTTAGACTTAGCAAAAGTTTCAAGATATTCGGTTTGGAACTTGTTATTTTTTTCTACGCTATAACCGCTAGCATCAGAAGTAATGTAAATCATTGACATAATATAAATGTTTACATTAGATATTTTTAAGTTATTTTTTGCGAGAATAGTATCAATAGCTTCTTGATATAATTTGAAAAATTCTTCTTTTGAATAACCTATATTAACATCATTAACGCCAAAAAAGAATGCTAAATTTTTAGCTTTTTTAATAGCATCATTATCATAATAAGCAGTATGTGGAACTCTATTATGACTATCAACAGAAGCACTACCAATACCAATTGCCCTTTCTTTTAATGGAGTTGTGGACAATCCAACTGTAATAGAATCACCGATAATTACAAAATCTGTTGAATCAATATCAACCACTGAAGAACTTGAAGCACTATAAGTTTGAGCTGTTTCGATTTTACTCTTTTCTTCTGTTTGCTCCTTGTCTTCTTTTTTGTTTTCTTCTTCAACTATTTCTTCGTTTCTTGTAACTTCTGAGCCACCATGAATAGCCGTTTTATTATTAATAAAAATGCCAACTTCATCTGTTTTAACTTCGGAAGTAGTTAGTTCTATTTGCTTTCCTGTTAATTCTTTTGCCGCCCAATATTGATAGCTTACACCTTCGTAATTCCCGTTTATTTTATAAAGCGAATAATCAGTTTTGATATCAGTAGCTTGCCCGACTTCAAGGTCTTTAATATTCCAGCACGTTATTGTTTCTACTTGAATATCATCCGCTGTTTCAATATGAGCATTTGGTTCATTCCCTTGAAGGAGTAATGCCTTTACTGGATAACCTGCCTTAATTAAATTATTTTCTCCATCTTTTACTCTATATAAGGAAGTATTATAAATACCAATTGGTGTACTATCAGAAAATTTTTGGTCTAACAATTCAGGCTTAATTTTTCCATTTTCTAATTCAGATTCTAAAAATTCAATACGATAAATACTATAAGATAAAACAATTTCTATAACTTGTCCTTCATCCACTCTTGTAATTCGTGTTCTATCGTTGTTAAAATAATAATAAATAGAATTGCCGTCAGAAATATTATTAACTTTATATACGGTAATATAATATTTCTTTTCTTCCGGTTCTTCGTCAACAAGCAAAGAAACATTATCTTTTGGTTTGTCTAAACCAGCTTCGTGGTCGGTATCTGGAATTAAATTTCCCTCACTGTCATAATTATCACTTAAAATGCTATAATTTTTACCATCAGTATATTGCTTTACAATTTCTGTAAGAGCTGAGTTTTCACTTAAAGAAACAATTGTGGATTCATAGATGTAATAACCGCCAGAATATTGATACTCTGGCTTTGCTGAAATTGTTTGTCCATTGTTATCTGATTCAAGAACCTTATTGGTAATAAACATCTCGCCTGTAAGACTTAATCTAGCAGAATAATCGCCTTTAACATCTGCATAATCTGAAGCGGTTTCGGTTTTAAAAATTGCTTGTCCACTATCATTATATAAATAAAAACCAACATTTTGATTTGTTAATTCATTCTCTTGACGATAATCGCCAGTTAAATTAACAGCATCACCAGAACGGAATTCATAGCCTGCTCTTAGCCTTACATTATTATTTTCAATAAGACTTAAACCATATTTGTTAAATCTTGTAAAGTCCACTAAACCAGAAGTGCTTGTGGCAGGACTGCGATAAGCTGAAATACCATCTTTGTCCCATAAGAAATAAATATAATTTCCATCAACTATTTGAATTTTTGAAGCGTCTAATTGTCCAAATTTAATATAGTCGGCATTAATACCATTTGGGCCAACACCCGTATCCCATGTTTGTCCGCCATCTTTAGAAAAATATAATCCCTCACCAGTTAATTTATATTGAGAAGATTTATTATCAATTCCTTTGCCAGTTGTTCCCTCTTCATTTACGGTGATATTATCATCATTTGTATTAATAAGAGTTAAATCTCCTTCAAATAGAGTTCCTTGTAAACTTTCTTTTGAAATGTATTTTGTTGCTGTGAAATTTGCTGCTCTTTTGTAAGTGTTTTCGTTAAAACTTAATGATTGAACAGAAGCAGTAATTGATTCAAACAAATCCTCAAAAGCAGAAGTATAGTTTTGAACTTCAATTGAATTTTGCTGTGGATTATCTAAATTATAATTAATAGCTGAAATTAAAACTTTTTGTCTATTAGGTAAACCAGTTTTTTCATTAATTCCAAAGAAATCAATATCTTCAATAAAAGTGGTATCAGCTAATTCAAAAGTATAGTCTTCGTCAAGAGAACTTAAATCAATAACAGAAATATTATAAGTTAATTGTGGCTTACAAGAGTCTGCTAATACACTAACCGCCGCCCAATAATATTCATTATCAGTTAAGTAATCACTATCAGTCCAAGTTCCTTCTTTGATATAAGGCTCGTATTTTTTATAAAATTTATCACTAATATCATTAATCTTGTTTAACCATTCTGAACGCTTTAATTTCCAAATTTTTACCTGTTCATACATACTCTTATATTGCCCGGCTTTACCATTTGTAATATAAAGATTTTTTTGAATTATTTCTTTTCTAAAGTCTTCCCAGCTTTCAAAAGGTGGTATATAATTTTCATTTTCAAATCCTTCTATCATTAGCCGCCAGAATAATTCTCCCCGGCAATAAGAGTCGGCGTATTTGGTTAATAATTCTTTTTGAACTCCAAAAACAGTTAAATCTTTTTCATATTTATTTCCATATTCAACACCTTGGAATTCATAAGTATAATCGCCTTTTTCATTCTTTTCTCTATGAATTAAATTAAAATAGTTATTGCTAAAGAATAAATCCTCTACAAGTCCCCAAAGAATTGTTGCTTGTTCTTTTAGTTTTAATAAATAATTTTTATAAGAATCTGATGTAGTATAGTCATTGGGTTCGTCATCTGTGGTATCTTTGCTCAATTGTTTAACCTTAAATTGATACATTCTTTGTGAAATTTTTTGCCGCTCTTCTAATGCCGTTGTGATGCCTTCATCACTAACAATATTCGCCGCTTTTAATTCTTTCATTGCTTCGCCAGTCATATTAATGATTAAATTAGTTAAATCATCATACTTTTCATTATAGTAACCAATAGTAGGTAAGAAAGCAAAATCTCCTTTATCAATTCCATATAAATCCCTTACAACTTGTTCAGCATTTAACAATCCTTTTTGAGTGTAGTAAGAAAAGTCCATAATATAAGAATTTTTACCAACATTATCTTCAGCTGTTTCAATAGAACACATTCCTGTTTTAGATAATTCACTATCAACATTTTCTACATAGAGTTTTGTTGTTAAAGAAGAAGAGTCTACTGTTCTTGATATGTTGGCCAAGTTCTTTTCGTATCTAAAACCAATTTGCTGAACACCACCTTTTTCTGTCATAAAGAAAACGTGTTTTTTCATTTTACCATTCTCGTCTAAAAGAATTTTGCCGTTTTTATCAAATTCTATATAAAACTGTGGATAAATTTCAAAGACTTTAGATAGTTCCTGAATTAAATTAAAACGATTTGATTTTTCTTGTGACAAAGTTCTGATTCTTCTTGGGTGTTTTTCGGTTTGAAATCTATATGGACAATAGCCCAATTTTTGATAAATACATTCTTTATCAAAGTTGCCGCCAAAAGAACAATCACACCAATCATTTTGATAGGTTGCTTTTGTGGCATCATAGTATTGGCACTGTGTTAAGTCAATTTTTGCCGTGATAATTTCAATATCATCTTCGGTATAAGTAGTTGGGTCAGTAGCTTTTAAATAATCTTTTACTTTAAAGGTATCTTTGTATTCATATTTATTGGTTTTTGGATTTAGAAATTTCATTGCTTCTACAAAGTATTTTTGAACACCATAGGTTTCTCCTAAGGTAATATCAGTTTCTGTTAGTAAATCTTTTTCATGAACTAAAGAGCAATAAACGCCTTTTGAATCCGGCAATTCAAACAATTTATTAGATTGCCGCCCATTCAATATATCAAAATCTCTACCAGTATATTTGTAAACAAAATAGTTATCATCGAAATCCATTAAACGATTGCCATTTACATCTTGTTCTTGTGGTCTAACAGTGGTATAGTCTTCTTGAATAAAATCGTGTCCACGTGTAAAAGCTTCAAATAATTTTAATTCATAAAGATTTACAGACTTTCGTTTTTGCTCAAATTTTAAAACGCATTCTAATGTTTTTCTTTCACCAAATTCTAATATTTCAGCAATTTTATTTAAGAAAACAGTAAAATCTCTGACATCTGAAATTTTTGTTTTAATTTTTTCCCCTTCATAATAGACATCAAAAAATAAGAGTTTATTTTTAATTCTTTCTTCTGAATCTTTTAAGAAAAAATCTTTCAGTCCAATTGCTTTAGATTCTTTATTTTTTAAGATATTTCCTAATACTACATCTTCCTCTTTTAATGTATTATACCATTTTTTATCAACCGCAAAAGAAGTCATAGGAATTAATCTCCATTCTACTGGATACTTTTCCCATTTGCTTTCAACTAACGAATCTTTATCAGCTTCATGATTTAATTTTATTAGTGGTGGCGAATCTTTTTTCCATATATGCTCTCCAGTAAAATCTAAATTAAGAACTTGGTCTAAATAGGTAAAGAACTCTTCTGGAGAATAATTCGCTTGGTCAATCTTTACATAATTATAATATTTATTTGATAAAGTCATAGAAGTCGGAACTTGTCCTTTTGGAATTTGTGCTTTAATAATTAGCTTTTTTTCATCAATCACAATACCTTCTTCAGGTTTTTCATACAAAGGCTTTTTTGTTGTTCTTGCGTCTTTACCGGGTTTAAAAACCAATTTATAATTACTAAAATCATTTATATACTCTAAAGCTGTAATAGAAGATTCAGGGTTTACTAAGCCACCAAAAACAGATACAGTATCATAGGCACTTGAATAATTTCCATCTAAACTAATGCCGCCATAATTAGAACCACCGTCTGGCTCTTCGGAATTACCGGAAGATGAATCATTATCATTTAACCAAGATTGAATTTGTGCCAAAGATACACCATGAGATAATCCACCAGCACAAAGTTTATAATTATATTGTGTTTTATCATCTTTTATTAATTTAACCATCATGAAATTCTTTGCTCTTGCCGCAGTAGCGTCAGCACTCATAGCAGAACTAAGATAATTTCTAATTTGATTCACATTGCCTATTGCTTTCTTTTCTCCAGCATTAGAGGGATTAACACTAAAAATAGCGTAATCCCCATTTAGAATAGCTTTGCCGCCATCATAATAACCTGCTTTAAAATAAAAACCGTTTCCTAATCTTGAGGTTGCTCCAACTTGACGTTTTGTTAAGCCTAAATCGTTTGTGTAGTAAATATGTTTAGTATCTTGTGCCGTTGTCCATAAAGCAGTATAAATATTGTTTAAAATAATATTGTTAAATTGAATCATACTCATTGATAAGATACCCGTTCTCATAGAGCCATTAGCATTTGTTTTATCAGCTGAGACATGGTAATATTGATTCGTTCCAATAGGAAACAAACCATTTTGAGTAATAGCAGTAGCACATAAACTTTTAATTTGGCTTTGGGATAATCTTCCTTGTTTTACCACAAAGGCGGTGGCAGCATTACCAGTTTTTGTGTAGGGTTTAGGACTAATAAGTAATAATCCTGAACCTCTTTTTACAGCAGACATAGCACCTTCTAACTGCCTCGAATTATAACTAACCGATACACTTGCCATTATGAACTTTCACCTCCAGATTCTACTTCATCTTTATCTTCTGTTTCTTTTTTAGTTTGCTCTAACCAAAAAATTCCGTAATAATAGTCATTAATAAATAAAGCATAAGCCATAGATTTTGTATCATTATTTTTTGGTAACATAACATTAAAGAATAGCGGGTCTATGCTTGAAGTTGTACCTTTCCATACAGGTTTAGCATCTGTAAGCAAATCTCCATCATTTAATGTATAGTCGTAAGTCTCTGTATTTTCATCCTTTTTATCTTCGTCTTTCTTCTCATTATCATCACTTGTGGTAAATAACATTAATTGCTGAGATTGAACCTTTTTTGTTGTTGATTTTTTATAAGTTTCATAACAATAGTCTAAATCAACATTTCCTGTAATGCCATCAATTCTACCTGTGCAACTATATTGAAACATAACATATTTTCCTGTATACGCTGTAAGTTTTCCATTAGTTCCAAATTGTGCTACCCAAATTGGATATTTTTCTTTGTTTTCAGCAGACAGAACACTTTCCAATCCACTAGCAAAAGAATAAATACCACATGAATAGCCTTGTGATTTCATGTATTCACAAAAAGCAACACTTAATTCATTTATACTATTAATATTGCTGCTTTCTTCTACATCATAGAAAACTGGATAAGTTAAGTTCTTATCTTTTATAGTTTCAATACATTTTTTTGCTTCTTCTACAGCATCCTCGGCTGTCTGAGCATAGCTATACCAATATATACCATAAGGAATACCATTTTCAGCACAGCCAAGAGTGTTATTATTAAATTGTTCATCAACGGAATTTTTTCCATATCCAGCACGAATTATTGCGAATTCTACTTTTCCAGATTCTTTTACTTTTTTCCAATCAACTTTTCCTTGAGCATAAGAAACATCAATTCCTTTTGCTTTAATACTTCCATCATTATCCCCTTGTCCACCTGAACCGCCGGAATCCTCAATTTTCCATCCAACAGCTTCAAGAAATTTATCTGAGAAATTCTTATTATCCACTTTGTAAATTTTAACTTCCGCCTTATCAACTAAATAACTGTTGCTATCTTCGCCCTCAGACCATAATTCTAATTTAACTCCGCTATAATCGGTTTCTCCGTAATTAATAGCTTTTGTTGAATCAATAGAAACAGTCATTGGTTCAGAATCAGAACGAATTCCAATGTATGGTGTAGTAATATTAGCCTTTGCTTTAAATAATAAATAAGCGTTGTCTGGAACATCTGCTTCTGGGCTTTCTATTTCATCCCATGTCCAACTGCCGTTCTTTTTCTTATAATGTAAAGTTGTTGTTAAAGGTGCATCAGAATTGCTTTTATCATTGAATGGAACAGAAGTTAAAGTATTCATATCTTCAAAAATATCAGCAAAAGAAATAAATTTATCCGTATCTTGTCTATTGCTAACGCCACTTAAAGTATAATTACCATTAATATCAACAGAACCTTGACCAATAATGATTTTATCTAAATCGACATTATAATTTTTAGTAAAAACCTTATTCTCAATAATTGCTGCAGTAGCCCATGTTTTATAAGCATCCGCTGCCAATTCAACATAAGAATTTTGTTTGTCTTTTGGAATGTCTTTTTTTTCATTTGTATAAGCTCTATAAATTAAATAATTGTAATCGTCTTCGGCATTACAATTTGCCCATTTCGAATATAATTCTGAAATATTCTTATCATATTCGGTAATAGCATTCTTTAAATAATTTTTAAAATCATCTTCTGAACTTTCTGTTGTTAATTCTTTTAAATCGCAACTTAGAAGAAAATCATTATAAGATTCTAAAGCCTTAGTATATAATTCTTTTTCGTCCTCATTAGCTCTATGAACGGTGTTTTCTGTATTATTTCTAAAAGTAATTGAATAATCTGTAATAATCCAGTTTCCTGTGCTAATTCTAATAGCATAAACTTTATCTTTTTCAATGTTAATTTCATTAGCAGACAACCCAAAGTTCAAACAATAATCCGATGAAACAGTTCCTTCTAAATCCATATCATAGCCTTTTACAATATTCGGGCTTAAAATTTCTAAATAAAAATCACTAATATTTTCATCAATAATTTCGCCAGTAGCTTCTTCCGTTAGTTCGTTTGTGGATTTAATACTTACCTCTAAAAGGTTAGCATAAGAACCAATATTATATTCACTTGTATCATTTTGTGTAAGCGATTCCCAGCCTGTTTCTTTAGTAATTTTTTCGCCATTTTGAACTAAATTTTTTGCCAAAGTAGGTAAAATAATCCTTGTATCATCTTTTGAACATACTCTAAAATCTTTACCTACATCAGTTTTTATAATTTCATTAATTTCTTTTTCGGAATAGATATTTTCATATTCTTCTGCTTTGTTATTATAAATTTTACAATAGATTTCTGAATTTAAATTAAATTCAGTTCTATCAGTAATAGAAATTTTTCTTGCCGCATAAACTTCGTTGTCGCCCAACTCTTCCATATATCCATCATAATAAACAGGATACCATGTAAAATCATCAATAGTTCGGGTATTTGGTTTAACATTAACAGAATAAGTTATATCACCATCTGTTTTTAGTTCATATTTAGTTGTTAGTTTAGATTCTTCTGGAATTGCCGCAGTAGCCCAATAGATTAAAGTGTCTTTGTTTTTTAATTGTTCTTTTAACACTTCATTCCATTGAGAAACCTTAATAACGTAATGACAATCATTATTTACTACTATTCCAGATTCATCAATTAAAATTTTGTCGCCGTCTTTAAAGAAAATAAATTGAATCAAATCTGTAGGACTTTTTGATTTCGGCTGTAAAGCATATTGCTTATTATTTTTGCTTTCTTCATAATTGCCATATAAAGCTGGTTCTTCTGTAGCCTTATATGCATTTGTATAAACATTACCATAAATAAAAGACAAGTCGCTATATGGAACATAGATATAATCACCACTTAATTCTATCATTTTGCTGTCATCTAATAACTTGAAGCCATTATCTTTATAATAATTGTCCCAAAAAATTTCTTTTTCTCTTGCTGAATCATCACCCAATTCCAATGCACGTTCTTCGTCTGTAAAAATATTTGTTAAAGTTGCTTCTTTTAGTTCATCAAACTTGCCATCTTTTTCAATAACGCTTTTATAATATTCACTTTCTTCATTAAAATTTTCTGGCTTTATATTTAAAGTAATTGGATAGGCTTTAATTTTTCCACCAAATTGTGATAGAGGAATTTTGTAAAAGCGTTCTTCTTTAAATTCTGTAAAATCGCCAGTATTTAATTCAGGTTTGTAGTCCCATACACTATCTTCAAGAATCGTGTTCATAAAAACACCCAATTCATCTACATTGTTATATAATTCTTCATCAAAAGTAATCCCATAACCTGTTCTAGATAATTCATCAATAAAACTATCTTGACAAGTAAAAGTCTTCATTAAACTCTTAAAATTTTTTTCTTCTGAGATTTGCTTTACATAAAATTCTAACCAACTATCTTTATAAAATAACTTTACTTTTTGTTCATTATAAAGCATATCAATAAATTCATTTTTAACATACTCTCCTTTCTCTGAGTCAAAAAACTTAGATGGCATTTTAAAAGTTAATGTATTAGTTCCTTTAATTTCTTTTTTTAATTCAATTTCGGTTGCTTTGCCGCCATAAGTCATATTAGAACTACCAATAGTCGCTAAACGTCTTTCGCTCTTAATACCATTGCTACCTAAGTGTTCTTCCCAAATGCTCAATTCATATGGATATTTTTGAATTGACATACCTTTTCTCTCACCTCTTATTAATAAAACAGTGGCGTATATTTAATTTGTGCTTTATTTAATATATCTGCTAAGCCCCAATAGAGTGGCGGAAATAAATCCCAAATATAATTACAAGCATACCACCACCATTCGTTAATGTCGCCTTTAATTCCCATTGTTGGTGCGGCGTTAACTCTCCAATATTGTTGCAGAGTTTTTAGAAAACCGTATTCTAATTGCTGTTCCCTACGTTTATATAATTGATAGCCAAATTTATCATCTTTTGGTAATGCAGCAATTTCATCATCAAACCAGTGTCGGAATTTTAACGCTTCGTCAATTTTTGCATTTGTATTTAAATCGGTTATCTGTTTTTTTAATTTAAGTAAATATTCTTTTGCTGCCAGATAATAAACTGAATCAAATCTTTGCTGGATATATTTATATTTACCATCATCGCCGCCATAACCCCAATCAAAAGGTCTAGCATCTAACCAGCGCTTGCCGCCCCACAAATCTTCATCACATACAGGAGCGACTTCAATCAAAGACCACCCCGGCGGCAGTTTAAACCAATGTCCTTGTTTTATGTTTTCATTATAAATTGTTTTTTTAGGCTTATATGTATAAAAATTAGAATAAGTTTTTTTATCTTCTTTTTTATACTCTGGGTTATCTATATTATACAACATCTCTTTTTCTGTGTCAAGGTATAGCGTTGCATTTTTAATATCATCTGTGGTAATATCAAAATAGTCATTTGTAATCCACTGCGGCATAATTGATAAATTAAAATCATCTTGTCCATAATATAAATCTTTACTTCTTGTAATATATTCTGGCGGATTATATAGATAATCTCTTATAAAATCATTATGCGTATAAGTATTATTTTGAAAAACAGCAGCATCTTTATATTTATTTAAGATAGCTTCTTTTAATGTTTTCCAATATAATTCATAGCGTTCCATATCATCAATACATAAGTCATAAAGTTCTTCATATCTATTGGCATATTCAACACCTTCTTCAAATTCTAATAAAGGATTTCCGCTATCATCCTTTAACAGTGAAGATTGCCAATAGAATAATTTTATATAATGAGCTAATTTTTCTCTTGGAATAGGTTCTGCTATATAACAATGTTTAGGATGTGCTTTTCCTAATAATCTTGGGTCTGGTCGTCCCACTATAATTCCATTAGGTAAAGGCCATGGTAGAACATTAGGCTTTTTAAAATAAGCGTCTCCGTATTTTTTTGTATCTTCATCAATTGGACTTTCAGTGGTTAAACCAGTCCAATCTACTGCTGCTGGAATAGGTAATCTTTGAACATTATAGCGTCTAATTTGAAAATGATTCCCTCTATTAGTCCAAAAACTTCTTTTATTATTATCTAATCTTAATTCAAAATCTATTGGAATATCACCCGGATTATAAACCAACAATCTACTACCGATTAAAGCATTTTCATTATTTAATCCTGTATCCATATTGATATAATTCGTTTTGGAATATTGCGGCAAATAGATAAGCTCTTGGTCATAATCTAAAGTTGGTGTCGTCAATAGTTTAGAAGATTTTGCCCATTCAGGCACATTATCCCAATATCCTCTTACATCAATAATTGTTTTTTCTCCATCAGGAGTATTAAAGTATAGTTCGCCAGCTTGAACTTGTTCAATTGTTGGATAGCCACTTTTCCATGGAGTTCCCATATTGTTTTCAACATTATAATATTCTTTAGTATTTTTATTATAAATTTTTTGTTTTTTCTTTTTATAAGGATTTTCTTCAATAGTGTTAGTTAAAATAATTCTTTCAGGTGGTGTCTTTAAATAATAATCCGCCGCCCGAACAATATATTTGTTAAAACCAAAAGCATAAGGAAAATAACAAATAAAATTTAAAGTTCCTTCACCCTTGTATACTCTTTCACCTGTATGTCTATTAGTAAAACAAATAAAATTAAAATCTGGTTTCGATGATAATTTTGCTCTATAAGTCTTATAAGGAAGTTCATCAAAAACTAAATCCTTTAATTTGTCTGTAGAAAAGACTTGTGAAATTTTTCTCCAGTTTTCTTCTGAAATGTTATCAAAAGCAATATTGCATGAGAATTCTCTTTTATCATAAGTCTGACCAAAATAGTATGTGCCATCAGAACCAACTACATCTGTTGTATAGTCTGTTGGGTCAGGCAACAAATTTTTATTATATCTATCACTTGAAGAAACAACTAATAAATTTAAATCTTTTGTATGAATGTTTCCAAAGCGAAAACCAACAAAATCTTTCATCCTTTTACCTCCTACAAAAAAGACCCCTCGCCGGATTAAGGCAAGAGGTCTAAAAGTTATTTCTTTAAAATAACCGAAGTTCCAATTGGTTTGGCAGCACTCGTTATTTTTTCTTCTACTCGTTTCATCATTCTATCTACATCATAATCATTAGCAATGCTCTCTACTGTAATGTTGACAGAGACGTTTGTATCTCCATAAGTTGCGGAAACTGCGTTATTGGCATTACTTGTGTTATTGAAGATAGGTAAATTAGCTAGTAATTCTGCCGCTTGTCCAATTCGTTTTGTATCTTCGGCATTTAAGAAAGCTTCCGGTTTATTCTGCGTTCCATCTACCCAAGCTGGGCCAGTATAGTTTACTAAGCCGCCGTCAGCATATTTGAAACCAGAAAGATTTGAAAAACCATGTTTTCCTGTTCTTTTCTTTGCTTTTGCTGCAAAATTGCCTTTGGAATCTTTTGTAAGTCCACTAATTTTGCCGCTATTTTTCCATTTGTTATACCAGTTTTGCATTTCTTGTTGCGTGCTAAAATAATAGGAGTCTGTTCCAGTAGAAAAGACATAGTTTCTTTGCTTCCCACTAGAATCTTTAGAGCTTTTATGCTGTAATATGGTGTTTTTCCAATCTTGTTCCCTTTGTGCTTTAATCTTAATACTAGAAACAGCACTAGTTAAAGATTGTCCTGTAATTCCTGTGATAGGATTTGCGGCGGTCTGAGAAATACTATGTGTTTTACCTTTATTCTGTAGTTCTTGAATTCGTTTTTTATCGTCAGCTGTTTTAGTCTTTTTATTCTGTAAAGCTTTAAGTTCTTCATTTTCTGCGGTGGTTAGTCCTTGAGCACCCATAGCAATAACAGTTTGAGATGCTTGATTTGCCATCATGGAAGCCAATAAGCTTGAATAATAATCTGAAACTTGTTTCATATAATTCATAGAAGTGTTAGCGGTGTCAGCCATAGCATCAGCAACAGAACTTTGTGCGTCAGCCAAAGCATCTAAAGCATCTTGTAATGCTTCTCTTGCTTTCTCTTGAGCATCTGCCACCTTTTCTTGGACTTCTCCTAATGAACGGTCAGCTTCATCTGTTAAAGTCTCACTAATAGCAGAAATAGTAGCTTCTACTTCCCCCTGTGTGGTTTGTAAAGCATTAGTAAAGTCAACTGTTGAAGTTGTCATATAAACTTCTCTGGCATTATAAAGTTCTTCTAATTCATCTCTATATTGTTCGAGTTTTTCAACTGTCATACTTTCTACTTCTGGATTATTTTCAAAGAACCAACTTGTCATATCTTCCTGAGAAGCCCAATTACTAATAATTTCAGCTGCTTCTTTATACAAATCAGCGGCATCAAGAACATCTTCTAAATATTCGATTTCAGCATCTCTTGCTTCTTTTTGTGTTTCATACATTTCTTTCATAGAGTCAATTAAAGAATCTACTTCATCATCTAATAATTTTTCTCTATCTTGCTGGACTTCATCCTCTAAAGATAAAACATTTTTTTGATTAGTACCAGATGTATCACGTTTTAATAAAGCTAATTTACGCTCTTTTTGTGCTAAATCCTCATAAGAATTTTCTCTATCTCTAAGTTTACGTTGTTTTTCAATAGCTTCCTCAAGAGCATCTAGATAATCATTGTCTGCTTCCTCTAAAGCACTATATTTGTCTTTGGTAGCGTCAATTTCTTCTTGATATTTCTCTTTTAGAACTTCTACTACTTTGTCTTGTAAGTCAATTACTTTATCTCTAGCATCTTTTCTAATCTGTTCTGCTTCGTCTAATCTGTCTTTTAGTTTGTCATTGTTATCATCAATCTGGTCTAAAAGTTCATTGATTTGCTGTGCTGTTTCCATTGCATAAGACTTTAAGTCATCATTCATAGGGGCATCAGCCAATGCCTTAATATCAATCATTACTCTATCATTTATCATAGAATAATAACCAGCATAATTCTCATCTAACACTTTTAAGAAGTTTTGAACAGACTGTTCAATTACAGCATTTTCAGCTTTTGTTGCTACAGCTTCTTGATGAATTAAATCTTGGTATTTTTTAACTAAATCATCAACATTATCTTCTGATTTTAGACTTTCAATTTTTTCTTTTGTTTCATCAGCTTGTTTGCCTAATTTTTCAATTAAGGTAGTATAGTTATATAAATGGTCAATCGCTGGTTCATACCATTCAGTTCCATATAAGGCTTCTTGTAAATCTTTTTGAGCATCTGCTACTTTCTTCTCTGCGTCAGCAACTTTCTTTTGCGCATCCGCTACTTTCTTCGCATTATCAGCAGTCTTTTTCTGAGCTTCTGTAGCCTTTTTTTGAGCATCACCATAACCTGATAAAATTTCTGCTGCTGCCGATTCTCCCATTAGACCGATATTCTTTAAGTAGCTTTCATCATTCAAAAGCTTATTTAAATCTTCAATTTGCTTTTTAGAACCACTTATTGCATCAGAAACACTTTTTTTCTCAGCAGACAATTCAGCTGGATTAAAGTTGACAATTCCACTAGCAGGAACATATTTTCCTTGTAGCAAATTCATTGTTTGTAATTGAGAAATAATTACATTGTTTAATGAAATCTGGGAACTTGTAGCATTTAATTGTGCCTGATATAGTTGTAGTGTAGTAAGTTTTTGTTGCTCTTCACTAATAGCTTGCCGCAACTGGTCTTTTGCTGCTTCAACTAATTGGTCTTGAGTTAAAGCTAGATTTACATAAGCATCTCTAAGTGCTTCTGTATCAAGAACATAACCATTAGAAGTTGCTTTAACATAATCGTTAATATCTAACTTCATAGTTTTTAATTCGTCAGCTAAAGATGAATAGTCTGAAAAATTGATAAAGCCATTTGTCAACTGGTTTTCAATAGCTGGCTGAACTGTTTTACTGAAAGATTTAACAATATCATCCAGCTTACCTTTTACTTGGTCTTCGATTGTTTTTAAAGCACCTTCGGTATCTACCTTTAAATCCAAAGGCCCCATATCTTCAGCCATATTGTAAAAGGCTTCAACTACCGCCTTAGCTTCATCACTGGTCATTGATTCTTCTAAGACATTAATGACAGATTCTTTTGCTTCTTCAATATTTGTCAAATCAGTATTAACAAAGTCAGTAGACATTAAAGCACTAAATTCTTTAGCAGTTAAATTGTATTGGTCTTTAAATTTTAACGCTGCATCAGCAAAATCTTTAGCTGTATCTTCCCCAAGTCTATCAGAAATATCCGCCATACTTAAAGCAAATTGATTAATTTGGTCAGTAGTCCAAGTAGAAAAGACATCTTTTCCATAAGTTGTAAAGCTTGAAGCATCTGAAAGAGCTGAATTTAAAGCATCAATATACTGTTGTTTGTATTTATCAAATTCTTCTGCGTTGATTCCGGTAATTTGATAGGCTTGTAATTGAGCGGCTGTTAATTCTGGAACTTTTTGAGCAAATTCAGAAATGGATTGCTTTTGTTTATCGGTTAGTTCTGCTGCTTTTTCTTGAGCTGCTTGTAATTGTTCATATCCAGCAACAGCTGAATTTAAAATACTAAGTAATTCAGCTGGCGATTCTTTTTTATAATCCTTATAACTTTTTTCGTCTGTAATACCATATACAGCTAAAGCTGAAAGTTCTGATGAACCAAATTTACTAAATTCTGGAAAATCCTTATAAGTTTTCTCAAATTTTCCCTTAAATTGTAAGGCGACAAAATTAGAAACTGCTTCTGACTCGTCTTTTAATCCTTGTATTGCTTGTGATAGATAAGCTACTTGTTCATTTTCTAGTGTTTCTTGGGCTCTTCTTACTTCATCAGTTTGAGAATTTATTTCACCTTTTACCGTATCAAAATAATTTAATACTCCTTCAAATTTTGAAGAATCGGGATTTTCCCTTCCCATAATTAAATCCAGTAAAGCTTCCGCATCTTTATCAGAAATAGTTTTAAAATCAATTTGGATACCTTGCTCATCAAACAAATCTTGAAAAAGAAAATCGGTATCTCCCATATACTCTCGAATGGTTGCCTGTAATGCTTGCAAATAATCTTTTGCCATTTTTTCAGACCATCTGCTATCATCCAAATATCTACCATAATATCCATTGCCACCCATTAGTCTTTGTAATTTTATAACTTTTTCAAAATTTTGTGGCATTAATTGAGCTTTTTCTAATTGTAATTGTGGTAGATTAAAAGATTCATTAGCAGCTTGCAGATTTTTTAAATAACTTTCCTGAATATCTCCTTGGGAAATTTTCTTTTGAGATTCTATCATGCTTTGCCATAAATCAGCTTGAACCTGTAATTGTCCCGTAGCTTCATCATAATATGTTATGATTTCGGGAAACTGTTCTCTAATTTGAGACACTAATTCATTATATCTTTCTTGTTCTTCAGAAGATTTAACTTGTTTAGAATTTAAAGCTTCATATTCATCTTTTAAATCACTTATAGATTCCGCTGAATCTCGTGATTCTTTTGCGTTAGTAGTTGCTGTATTTGCTGCGTCTTTCAACTCTTCTAATCGTTTTTTTGCGGCAGTAATTCTATTCTCAATTTTATTATCTTCAATCTCTTGAAGTTTTTTTCTAATAGCCACTATACCAGCTGTTGCAGCGGCGGTAACAGCAGTAATAGCTAAGGCTACTGGACCAGCACTTTTAATAAAAGCTAATCCACTTTTTACACCCATTGTAGTAAAAATACTAACGACTTGAGGGACTAGCAATCCTAATGTAGTTAAACTAGTAGTTCCAAAAGCTTTAAATGGGTCGTCAGCTAACAATCCAGTCGTTGTAGCTGTTAAAAATGCTGCAGAAAAGACTTGCCCATAGAAATCTCCTCTTTGTTTTATCAGAGATTCTTCCTCTGGCATCATGCTTTCAATTTGAGAAATTCGTTTTTCTTTTTTACTAATTTTTTTATCTGTTTTAGCATTTTTTCTTTCTATAGCTCCCGCTTGTTTTTCAGAAGGAGCTTCTTGTATTGTCTCTTTTATTTGATTAATTTTATTATTTAATTCTCTTTCTTCTTTTTCTAAATCATCAAAAAGTTCAACATTTTGTTTAAGTTTTTCGTATTCTTGTTCTAAGAATTTTTTAACTTCATCAGCATTGCTTTTATCTGGTAATAAATTAATTAAATCAGTAGAATTTCCAAAGAGATAAAAATCTTGTTTTGCTTTATAAAACTTTTTTGATGTTGGAATATTATTTAATTTACTATTTATATTGTCTATTATTTCATTATCTTTTCTTGAAAGAGATTCTTTTCTTTGAGAAACATCACTTAGCTGGTCTTGTAATTCATTTATTTTTGTTCTAGCATCTGTAGTATCAACTTTTATTTCTACTTTTTGACTTTTTAAATTTTCAATATCTTGTTTTAGTTTATCTATTCTTTGTTGACTATCGGAACTCAATCCCAATTTAATCTTTAAATCTTCTGGAATAATTTTTTGACTTATTTTTTCTATAGTCGTTCCAATTGCTGCATTAATTGATGTAATTGATTGACTGAAACCTTTTATAATTCCCATAGCAAGATTCTTTCCAAAAAGCAAGAAAGAAGCTGCTAATACAGCATAATCCTTACCTGATAATTCATTTAAAGATTGTAATAAATTATTAGCAGAATCAGCTGCACCCTTAAAGAAATCACTATTAACAAATGATTGTCTTAAAGTTTCCCATGAATTCTTTAATCTTTTGGTTTTAAATTCAATGGTTTCCATATTTTTGGCAAATTGTTGTTGTGATTTGCCTGCTGAATTATATGCCGCATCAATTAATTCCATTGTGCGGTCATAATCACTCATCATCTTTATTTTTAAAAGCGATTCGCTACTTCGCTTCTTCTTATTCAGAACTTATAATTTCTTATAAGAAAAGGTCATATCTTATCATTTCTGAAATTTCCGCTTCAGGACGCTTGCCCCTAAAAAAATGACCGTCGAACCTTCACCTAAATGGTGCTTGGCTGCTGATTATCCAATCTTAATAATTTTTAACTTTCGCACATAAAATTTTTTTTATGCTGTAGTTTATTAAGCTCTAAGGATTTTCCAGCAATTCAAATATTGTTGCCTGATTCACAAGCAATAAATCTTGACTGTTTAAATACCAACTAATCACGATTCATAGTTATATCACAAATACTTATACATTAATCCATTAAAACATTTACCATTTCTTCTAATGGTATTTCTCATAGAACCCGGCAAAATTTCAATTTGTCTTGCCGCATCACTTTATTTATTTAAAATTAATATAACTATAAAACTTTAAAATTGAATCTTTTAATACTTTATAAAGTCTCTTTTTATATAAAATAATTCGTTTTCATCAGGTTCAATTTCCGTGATTTTTTGTCTTCCGACTATATTTTTAGAAACCTTTTTATTAAGCTAATAAACTTAATAAAAATTAATTTCTACCTTCTCTTTCAAATGTTTTTATCATTCTACTCTTTCGATAGTCTGTGAGCGTTCTTCTTTCAAGAAGCTCCGTTGCGGATTGTTCCTTTTTAATGATATTACTTTACCTCAGTCATTACCCTCGCCGCATTGTCATTGCTAACAATGTTTAGTTATTAAAAAGTTATTGAATATTCCCGACAATTAAGAAGGTTTTTGGTTATTCATATTAATAAAGCCGTGAAAAGCAGTGGACAACGAGATTTATCGTCTACTACCCTAACTATAATTTTTATAGTTTAGACTATATCTTCACTTTTGTGCTTTTTACTTCGATTTAAAAAATCTACTTCCATAAGGAATAGTCGTTGAACCGTTAGCTATAACATAGCTTAATTGGCTGCGGATTTTTTTAACATAATACGATATTACCATACCTCAGTCATTACCCTCGCCACAATATTATTACTAATATTGTTTGGTTGTATTACATAATAAAAGTTCCCGCAATTCAAAAAGTATTACGCAACCCGTATTGTCTTTCAAGCTGCAACAGTTGCAATATATCTTTGAGAATTTCTTGATAATCCTTGCCAATTCTTAGAAATATCTAGAAATACATCATCAATATCTCTAAATTGTCCGCTACTATCTTTTAATGAAACCCCAATAGATTTTAATGCCTTGTCTACGTTATTATAATTTAAGTCGCTGAATTGTGATTCAGAAGTTCCAGCAACATTTTCTTTTAGCTCTGTAACAATTATCTTCCATTAAAATCGTTAGTTTTTAATGCGTTTTAAACTGCTTTATATTTCTATAAAGTTGAGACTATATCTTTAATATTTTCCGTTTCGTTCTACATAGAATTACTCTAATAATAACTAAAGTTATTTTCGATAGTCGTTGAACTTATTTTATTTTTAGCTGCTGATTACCATATTCTAAAAACTTAGGTTTCCAGCAATTAAGAAAATTTACCCTCACCATACATTTTAGCGAGCAATGATTGATTTCATAGCTGTACCAATATTCTCAGCAGATTCCTGAGTTGTTTCTACTGTTTGTGTTAAGAAAGCAGCAGTGGTTTCAAGAGCCATACCTGCTGATTCAGAAATTGATGCAGTTCTGCTCATAGCATTAGCAATGTCGCTACATTACATTTCATTAAAATTCGATTCTATTTTAATGCTTAGAGCCTTATATTACTATAAGGTTTAGACTATATCTTTTTCAAAAAATTTTTCAAATATCTTTATTTTACTCTGTTTTCAGATAGTCGTTGAACTTTTCGGTCAATACTTTTTTAATATTCTTTTCATAATAAGGAATTTCTATTAAAATAATATTCTTTTTAGCACAATAATCTTTTTTCTTCGCATCTCTTTCTTTCTACTTTTCAAAATTATCAAATACTGGCACTGGCATATAATGTTGCCTACCTTGTGCTTCGATAACGAATTCCTTATTTTTTAATAAAATATAAAAATCATATGGATATTTATTAAAATCATTAAATCTTTTTTCTTGTATATATTCAATATTTAATTCATCTAATGCTTCTTTAACTTTTAATTCTAATTTTGAACAATTACCATAACATTTTGGACACCCTTTTGATTGATAGAAATCATCTAATCTTTTTTCAAAAGAAGCACCACAATCATGTAAAATTTTGCTCCTTTTCTTTTTCCCATTATAAGTAATTAACGAATAAGCCTTGCCCATTTTTTGTTTTAGCTCTTCATTTGCTTCTTCTATTGTCAAGCTATTATTAGATTTTGTATGATATGGACAATAATTCATAGAAGAGGAATTTTTTACAATTCTATTAAAATCTTTTAAACATTTTTTACAATAAAATTTATTCGTTTTAGAAGCTCCATTCCATTCTAATAGCTCAATATATTCTGGTAATTCATTTATAACTTTTTTATAAATTTTATTTTTCTTATAATCACACTTTTCACAAAAATCACCATGTAAATTTCTTAATAATACTCCTAAATTACTATATTTATAAATCGAATTACATTTTTTACATTCTAAAATAATAGGATTTTTGTAAGATTTAAAATCTATAATCTCTATTTCTGATTCTGGATATACTTTTTTAAGTCTCCCTGCTAATTTATTCAAATTCCATTTTTTTGAATTAGAATTACATTTCTTGCATAAAGATAATTTAGAAAAAAGAGAAATAGCATTTTTGTATTCGTATATTGAGCCGCATTCATTGCACTTATAAATAATTTTTTCTTTTGGTTTAGTATATTCAATAACAGTTATATTGCTATTTGAAAAAATATCTTTTAATTTTTTAATAAAATCCATTTTGTATTTCTCCTATAAGCTGCTGATTGTCCTATAAGGATTTCCCAGCAATTAATTTCTTTAGACGCTAACGATTAATTTAACGTCTGCTGCCGCTTTAGCAGCCAATTCAGAATATACATCTACTACTCTATCCGCATCTGACATTTCGAGTTTAAAACCTCTTAAAGCAGAAGTCAAATATTTAGTAGATTCTGTAAAACTTTCTTGTGCTAGTGTTGCTAATCTTAAAGTAGATTCAGTTAATCCCATTGATTCTTCCAAACTTAGCGTTTCTTTCTATAAGAATTACTACTTTCTTATACTGTTTAAAAAAACAGCTCTATATTTCTATAGAGCCAAGATTATATCTTACCTAATAAGGTGATTCACTTCGCATTGTTTAATACTACTCCCTTTTGAAAGGGGATAATCGTTGGACTTTTTATTTTTTTTAAAAATAACTTAGCTGCGGATTGTCCAATCTTTTGCCTTTTTACTATACTAAGGTTGTTAATCTTACCACAATAATAATTGCTTAGTAACAAAAGCTCTAAGGAGATTCCCGCAATTCAAATCGTTTCAGAGCATAAGTAATTATTAAAGTTCTTTCCATCTATATCCACAACTTGTTCCATTGCGTTTTGCGGCACTTGAAATAGCACAAGGCGATACGCCCATTTCTCTTGCCGCCGCAGCGAAACTTGGATATTCTTTGATTAAAACATCACTATTGATTTCATATTGTCCAACTTTATGTTGGCTTTTGTGTCCATTTAGCTGAGCATTCATAGCATTTTCAGACTGTGTGATACAGCGTAAGTTTTCAACTCGATTATCATCTCTAATTCCATTGATGTGGTCAATTACCATTCCTTCTGGAATCTCTCCAACAAAAGTTTCATAAACAAGTCTGTGAGCTGAATATTTCTTTTCGTGAATAGCATATCTTACATAGCCGTTTCTTTTATTAGCTCTTAAAAATTTCTTTCCATTTCTACTTTTCACTACCCCATTATTGCTAATTTGGAATTCTTCTTCAAAACCAAGTAATGGCTTCCACTCAACATTACTTAAATCAATAACGGTCTCTTCCACTGCTTTTTGCTTATCTACTCTTTTTTGAGGAGCAGAACTCCAGCATAGATTCTCAACAGAATTATTATATTTATCACCGTTAATATGTTGAACATTAGTGAAATTATCTGGATTTGGTAAAAACATTTCTGCTACAAGTCTATGTGTCATAAAAGTTTTTGGTTTACCATCAATTGTTAATTGAACTGTATGATACTCGTTTCTAGCATAAGTGCCTTTTAAAATTTTTCCGGTTTTCTTATTGAAAACTTCACCCTTGTCTGAAATTGTATAATGTGTTTCCTTTTCATCAATAATAATTGTTTTAGTCATTTAACATCTCTCCCTTTATTTTATTAGAAAAGTTTTCTTTTCTTTATTACAATATTATTATATCATAACTCGCTGCAACAAACGAACATATTGAATCAATATATTTTGTTGTGCCGCCATAAAAGAAGTAGATTTACGCTGGATTTACTTTAACAATTTGTCCTTTATGGACATAGAGGATTCCCTGTTGGACGTATAAAGCACTAGATTGAATAACATCTTTAGTATTTTGTCCCATCTTCTGCGCCATGTCGGCATATTGGTCATAAAATCCCCACATATCTTCCACAGAATAATCAGAAACCATAGCAATAGATGCAAGTGCTTCGTCCAATTCTACTACATCGTTATACGTTTGTAAAACAGCATTCTTGACTCCATATAAAACATTTTGAAATGAAATAAAATATTTAATTCTATCTTTAAAATCTTCAAGAGAAGAATTGAGTTGCTGTTGTCTTTCTAATGAATCACCAATTACTGAAGCACTACGTTTTTGAGCATTAGTAGCATTTTCAGTTGATTGAGCGACATCGTCTTGTGCTTCACTAATGGATTCTAAGCTTTGACTTACTCGTTGATTTATCGCTTTAGCTTGTTCTTGTTCTACATTTTGTAATTGTTTTTGAGCTTCATCCCTTTGTTCCGCATAAGAATCCATTGAGTAAGAATTTTGGTTTCCTAGGGCAGATTGTCCAGCAGTTCTAACTTGCTCCATAATCGCTTGACGGTTTTGCTGAGTACCACTTACAGCAGCTTGTAATTCTTTTACCGCTTCGGTTGCTTGTTCAATTGTTTGAATATCAGCTGTGTCAATGCCCATTTCAGATAGAATATTTTTAATTTGTTCTAATTTATTAATATTTGCTTGGTCTGTAAGTCTTTCTAGTTCATTTAATTCTTGTTGTAAATTTTCTCTGTTTAAAAATTGAGTATTCTCTTTATTTAAATCGCTAATTTGTTTTCGATAATTTGCTATATTTTTTCTTGATTCTTCTTCTGCTTTTCCGGGCAATACGCTTTTGGATTCTTGTTTTAAAGCGTTAGCTTGGTCGCTGAGCTTATTGATTCTATCATATATAACATTTAATTTTGAACTTGCTTCTGTTTGTTTGTCAACTTGACTTTTGGCTACAACATATTGATACATTTTACTATAATCAATAGGCTTGCCATCTGCTCCTGTTGCTTTATTTGTTTTTAAAAGATTGTAGGCATCATTAAAGACTCTACGTAATTCATTTGGTAATTCTGAAATTACTTTATTATCTTTTGATACTTTCTCCCAAATCCTTAAAAAATTACCTTTTGTATCTGTTCCTGATAAAGCACCGATATTATTTAATTTTTTAATTACATTTTCACTTAGAATACCATTTTTAGACATATCTCTTAACGCTGCCAACGGTGAAGAAATGTCATTTTCTCGAACTTCTGTTGCTGTTAAATATTTTCGAAATCTATCCGGAACAGTAGCTTCTCCAGCTGCTTGTTTTTCTAATCCTTCAATATTATTGTTCTTTTTAATCTCTGCGATTTCACTTTCTATTTCGAGTCTTTTTTGATTAATAATATTAGCCTTTTCTCTAACTTCCGCAGCCTTTTGCTCTTCTTTAGTGATTTCGCTTTCCAATCGGGCAATTTCTTCTAAATTATCTTTATACTTTTCTGAACTAATTACCCCAGCTTGGTCAATTGCTTCTATTTGAGCGGTTCTGTTAGAAATAGTTCTTTGTTTATTAACCCCTAATAGATTAATAGCTTTTCCTTTATCAGAACCAGTTAAATAATCAGCAACATTTTTTTCACTATTCCAAATTTTATTAATATTTTGAACTTGCGTTGCTACTCTAGCGCCTAATGATTCTAATGTCTTTACATTTCTTTTCATTCCATCTGAAAAACCAGCTGTAAGCTTTTTAGCAAGTGTTTGAGATACATTCTCGCCTAATTTATCTACTTGTTTATTAAAGTCTGCCAAATTACCAGTAGATAAAGCTTTTGATAATTCTTGTGAAATTTCTGTATCTAATTGAAAATCAATTTTTGTTTGTCCATTTTTAAATTCAATTCCTGAAAAAGCCTTTGTAAAACGCAAGTTAGAATCCTGAATAATTTTATTTAATTCAGTAATTTGTGCCCTCAATTCACTTTTTCTTCTTTTAAAATATTGTAATTGTTCATCTGATAAAATTGCTAAAGTCGGGTCGCCAGCGGTTTGCTTTACTCGTCCTAAAACAGTCTGAACTTTAGTATAAAAATTTTCTACTTCTTTTTGTGCCTTTTTAAGTCCAGCAGTATCAACAATTCCCTCTGATATGATTCGATTATAATCATTTGCTGCCAACTCTAATTTGTCAAATTCTTTTGTTAATTTTTCTAAAGCTTTAGTATCTACAGCACCTCTTAAACTTTTAGCCATATTTCTAAAGCCATCAATAATTTGTCGGGTATCTAATTGCCCTTCTATCGTATAAACCTTTTTATTTGCCATTATATCTCACCTCACGAAAAGGCATTTAAAATTTAACTGTAATTCCCTTAAATTTTACCTTTAAACCAGCTACCAAATTCTCATTAATTTCTCTAGGAAAGCGTTCACTACCTAATTCAAAACTATAGGCTCTAATAGGATAATGCTGATTTCTACCCGCTTTATTCTTTTTGTATCCGACACCCCCTTTTCTTGCTCTTGGCTGTAAATTCGTATCAATAGGTAAATAATTTCTAGTAGGGTCTTCCATGTTAATATACTCTACATTTGGAAAAATTCCCTCTAAACTAAAAAGTTGTTTATTTTGTTGTTTTAATTCCCACGCTTGCTGATATGCTGTTGCCAATATATAAGAAGCCGGAACTATTCGATTATTTATATAATAAAAAGCGTTCCGTGTTATGCTGCTTAATTCACCTTCTAAACTTTGAGAAGCAGAACGTAAAAAAGTATCAATAAAAAGATTAAAACCCTCAGATAGCTCTTCTTTTGTAAAACCATTGACACCAAAATAAGACATTACTTCTTGGTTTGCTATTAAAAAATTTAATACTTTAGTAAAATTTTTAGAGCCTTTAAAAGTATATCGACTTAAATCCATTGAACCAATACTCAACTCAGTTCCGGAATACAGTTGAATGTTGTTCTTTTGTGTAGTATAATTTTTTACCTGAATGTTTAGAATTTTTGGATTATAAACTCTTCCATTTTTTCCTACTTTTCTAACTTCTAGCTTTACGTCTGTTGCTATTTTTTTACCACTAGTGTCTTTTTCACTTCCAGTAATAATAGCGTCATAAGATAACAAAGCTGAACTTGATGAACGAAAAGCAATTGCCGCTCCAATTTCACCCAATAAACCAGATATAGAAGATTTAGAAAATAAAGCAAAAATAGATTTTGCGGAATTGTCGTTTGCCGCAGCGGCTTTTTCTTTTAACCCATAAGAAGATAGAATATAATTTTTTAATAATCTCGTGTTCTGTTTTATAAAGTCTAAAGCATCAACATAATCTGGAATGGCGGCATAAGCACTCTCAAGAGCTTCTATAAAAGCTTTTACCACTTGTCCGTTTGTAATTCTTTTATTTGCTTTTTCAACGCCCTCTTCTTTTTGATAAAGTGTCATTAAAACCTTTTCACCATAGGTTGAAGAGCGTATATTTGTCTCAAGCTTCAAAGAGCCGCCTAAAAAACCTACTTTTTGTTGAACTTTTGAAAGTCTGTCTGCAGAATTTACATTAAATTGAGTGCATAAGTCTGTCCAAACTTTTTTATAAAAACGCTTAATTTTAGTTTCACCAGTGCTTGTATTTAAAGATTTAGAACGAGCGGAGTTATTTTTACTTCGTAATCCTTTACTAGAAATGACACCGAATTGACTATCTAAAGCGTTCGTAATAATTTCAAAAATTGGTTCGGAACTAGCAAAAGATTCTTTTGTAATATTTTTATATATACTATTTTCATCATTCCAGCTTTCTAATAGTTTTATAACTTCATCATTAGCAAAAAAATCGTTCCAAATATATTCCATAATTTCTCTATATCTATTATATTGTGAACCTCGCTTTCCTAATGCCCGATTGACACTTCCAGTCAAGAGTGCCTTACCTTTTGAACGACTACCTTCCCCTCTTTTTGTAAAAGACAATGTTGTCATAAAACCAGCTAATGAGTTAAGTATTCTACTGTCATTTAATCCTGCTAGAAAATCAAATAATCCTTTATTATCTGTGCTTACAAAATGATTTGTTAATTCTGAAATTTTTTGTTTACTTTCAGATAAAAAACTATCAATATTATCTATATCATAAGTGGGAACAGAAAGTCCAACAGCATTATAGAGAATAGATTCTTCTTTAAGGCTTGCAGCAATTTCTTTTTTTAAACCACTCAAAAAATTAATATTTAATTCTCCATTATTCGCCGCTACGCCATTATTTTTATTAATAATTTCACTATAAGTTTTTTTAGCAGAAATTAATTCATTCTGTATTTTATTAAATCTTTCTTTGTATTCAGGTAAATAAGTAGCTTTTCCGGCATAAAATTGATAATAATATGAGTAAGCCATCCTATCACCTCTCAAATATAATCTCCAGTTAGTTCACTATCTAAAAAAGTAATAATAGCTGTTTTTTGTTTATCTTTTCTATCTTCATCAGGATAACCAACAAAGAAGAAATCACTTACTACACTATTATCACAATTTTTACCTAACTGAATCGACAAGGAGGATTGAAATCTTAATTTGGGTATTTCTAATAAAGTAGTATTAACCTCTCCACTAATTTCGCTTTTATTGCTCATTGTGGCTGTAAGTCTGAAGAAGCCATTATTTAATCTGTTGCCTATAGAAATCAGTTCAATTCCACCGTTATAATCAAAAGTATAATCAACAAAAATTTTTCTATAATTACTACTTTTAAGAAAAATTCTATTGCCGCAAATATCAAAATTCCTAATGCGTTCACCAGTTTCATAATCATAACAAAAGATATATTTTTCTTTTGATGGTGGTAAAGGTTTTAACATAAGTTCTGGTCTACGTCCCATTGGCATAGGCTCATTATTTGGATTGCCTTGCGCTCCCATAATTTCTAAGCAAGCATTAGGTATAAATTTTAAATTGCAGAAGCAATATTCTGAATCTTCAATAACATCCAATTCTTCTTGATAAGGCACTGATTTTGTCTTTGGACTAAAGAGTTTTGAATTACTTAAAATTGACCAACTTTTTGGCGACAATACACCATGAGTTATTCCAAATTTAATTTCTTTATCCACTTCCCAATTAACCAATGCCGGATTATGATAGCCGCCGTTCGCTGAAACAAATTTTTTGTTTTCATCAACTCTGGCTAATTCTGCTGTTTTAAAAGATAAAATGCTTTCATTTGTGTCAAATTTTTTAGAACCGATGTCAATTGGTCTTAAAGCTCTAATGTCTACATTATATAACTCTTTCATTCCATAAAAGTCTTCCATTCTCTCACCTCCTTCTTTTTAAAAAGTATAAAAATATTTATTTAGCTACAAAAAATGGGATAGTATTTCTACTATCCCATTTGTCAATAGATTTCATTATTAGGCACATTGATAGATTCAACCATGTCAATATTTGTTGGAGTATATGTATATTTAGAGCGTTGCGGCACAATTCTTGTTCCACCTTCTAATAAATCATCTTCAACATTATATTGTTTTAGTTCCATTTGTATATCATTTGGAGGAGTTAAAACATCAATTTGCATACTAAAGGTTGTTGGGTCTCCGTCAGCCTGTAGTGTAATAGAAGTGTCAGAAGATACATTAGCTCTATGAATAACGAACTGGTATCTTTGGTCTTTACCAGTCTTTTGTTCTCTAATGTAAGTTTCACCAACAATCTTATAATCATCCGGGAATGTTTCAGCATCAATCACAAGAGTTCTACCTAAAATACCGTCATCCTCTGATTCTTTGTATTTTACTGTTCTTGTCCATTTATAATAAACAGTCCCAATTTTAATTCTAAACTTGTCTGTTTCCTCTAAAATGCCGTTATTATCATCATCTTTATCACCATCCCAGCCTAATACCTTTCCAGCATCATTGACTTGCAATAGTGGCAACATAGTTTTAGCATCATAAAAAATTGTATAAGAACTCGTTTTATCGTCTTTGTAATAACGTAATAAGTTTTCTTTTTGCTTTTTAGTGCTAATTTCTAAACCTTTTCTATCTTTGACGATGCATTTTTCCATTCTATCAATAACTTCAAGTTCATGAATATCTGTTTCAATAGTCCCAACTTTATCTAAAGAATCAATTTTTTTAATAATAGCATCAATAATTGACTGCGGCATTGCTTTTTCAGTTTCAGTAGCCCATTTTCTTTTGAAATACTTATAAATTAAAGAGTTTCTATTTTCTGCCACATAAGATTCAATAATATCACCATTCTTCTTATACTTAGTAGCATTTTGATTACCGCTACCACTGTCCAAATTATTTTCTTCCGCAACTTCAAAAACAATTTCCCATTCTTCGTCCGTTAAAGCTGGAGATGGATATGCTTTAATGGAATAGTGTAATGTTCCATATTTATTAGCCATATTACATTTAACAATAGCACTTGTGTATTTAGATAATTTGCTTTCTAATAGTCCACCCCAAATCATGCTCATACTAGCAGGTGAAAACAAAGCATCTTCAAGATTTAAGGTAATTTCTTTACCATAGTTCCATGTAATCAACTTCTTATTTCCCTTGCCGCCTTGAGCACTTACTTTTTGAGCAGACTTTTCTAATGTAGAAACCTTTAGTGTATCAAGAAATAAAACAGGTGTATAAAAAACTTCATCTCCTATTTCATTAATACTATAGAAAACAACATCACTAACTTCCTTAATACCATACTTTTGGAATAAGTTCATTTTTATATCACCTCTTTATCATGTTATTCAAATTTAACTGGTTCTCCGACATATTCAGAAATTCCATTTATAGTTTCTTTGAGTCTCCATTCATCTTCCCCAACCTTATCAATAGTGTATCTAACTATCCCATCCGTAAATTCACTCAAGTCTTCACTATAAATTTCATCAATAGGAGTAATAACCGTACTACCACTCTCATATCCATCGTAAGTAGCTTGTTTAACATGATATTGAGTTAATTTCATCATTGTTCCATCTTCTTTTCGTAAAACCTTTAATGCCATATTAAATGTTGTTGGGTCTCCATCAGCCTGTAAAGTTAAATTAGTATCTGAACTCATTTTACAAAGAGGAATTTCAAATTGGTATCTTTGGTCTTTACCAGTTTTTCTACTTCTAAAGTAAGTTTCGCCAACCAATCTATATGTTCCCGGAAAATGAGTAGCATCAATTACAATTTGAGAGCCTAAACTTGTATGGTCATAAGTTTTGCTACGTGTCCATTTATAATAAATATCGTATTGCTTAATCACTCTTAAATTACCTGTAAGAACTTCACCATTTTTTCTTGTATACTCATCCGTGTTTGGTTCATAAGGCATCATAGTTTTTGGGTCGATAAAAACGGTAAGTTCACACTGAGAATACTTCGGCAAATAGCGATAATTAGCGTGTAATGTATTAGTGTCTGTATTAATAACAAAAGTTTGCGAAGCTCGAACTTTTTCACATCTATCTAAATAATAAACATTATTAATACCCTGTTTAATTTGATAAATAGCTTCTTGCGGCGGCACAACATATTGATTCAATTCATCTACAATAGTAAATTTACCTACAGGAACTTCCACTAAATCACCATTCTTGTTTTTTACTTTTTTATAAAAAATTAAATTATCAGTAGTAGTGGTAGCAGTGGCGTTTTCAAAATTAGAATTAGAAGTTTCAAATCTCCATAATTCGCCATCATAGTTATAAGAAATGCCAATTTCGCCCTCTTTATAATAAGAATCTACACTATCGTAAGACATCATTCTAAGATTTACTCGCCACATATATTTTTTAATATCATTGCCAGTTTCCTTAAAGAAATCAAAATTATCAATATTTACTTTAGCTTTTTTAGCTAATTGGGTAGTATGTGTCGCCACACTACCATCATCGTTTAAGTAAATGTGTCGACCATATTTATCTAATTGATATTCTTCTTTAGCGAAGCTGCCTAAAATAGAAAAAGTTTTTGCACCATACTTTCCACCCCATGTCATGGATTGACTAGCTGGACTATATAAAGCATCTTCTAAATTTACTGTAATTTCACGACCAAAATCCCACGTAATAAGTTCGGCATTTCCTAAGCCACCAGTAGCAGATACTTGACTGGCAGTTCCTTCTACTGTTGATACTTTTAATGTATCCAAATACAAAACTGGAATATAAATTTCATCATCATTTTCATCCAATTCAATACTATATAAAGTGCAGTCCGCAACTTCTTTGATACCATATTGCTCAAAGATGTTCAATCGGTTTCACCTCCTTTTACTCACTCAAAACTGTTGTTGAGCCATCTTTTACTTCTGTAGAGAAAGTGCCATCACTATTCTGAATCATAGTATCAGCAACTTCATACGGAGTAATTTCCATCATAATACCATTTTCTGGTCTAGCAATTTCCAAAGCCATATTAAATGTCGTTGGGTCTCCATCAGCTTGTAGAGTTAATGTTTGTTCTGAACGAACTTTAGCTAATGGGAATTTTAACTGTAAGCGTTCGTCTTTTCCAGTATCTCTATCACGAATATAAGTTTCCCCAACTAGCATATACATACCCGGAAATTGTCCGGCTGTTATACGAATTGTATGTGCTTTTAGCTTCTTTTCTTTTGTAGCTAAAGTTAATGACTTAATAAAATAAGGTTCACCCTGAGAAAGCCAATAGTCATCATCAAAAGGCTTCATAGATTTTGGACTAACATATGCCCAAAGTCTTCCTTCTGTTGTTTTATCTACATCCGTTTCGTTTTCTGCTTCATCTAAATCGGTTTTCTTATTGGAATAATCTATATCTCTTGTTCCAATATAGCTAATATTCTTTTCATACTTTGTAAGTAAGAAATAAGTCATTTCATTAATACTATCAAATTTTAGCCACATATCAATGCCTTTAAATAGCTCTAAATCAACTTCATCAGTAGCCGACCAATCAGATAATTTCCATAAAGCATCTGGAGATTCAGCAGTTCCTTTAGACAATTGAGCGCTATAATTATTATTATTATCAACTAAAATTCTTAAAAACTTTGCATTCTTTAGATTAACACCCAACCCAGCATCGGCAACTACATTTTCTTTTGTTAAAACAATTTGCTCATTATAAGTCTTTGTAATTTTTTCTGTCGGATTAATTAAATAAATTACGCTAAACTTATATTCTTCACCATTTGATTGTGTCGGCATTTCAGATACTACAATTTTGCTTGTGTCAACTTTATAAGCTTTGCCGCCATTATCAAAAATTTTATTTGGAACTACACCAATAGATTTAGCACCGCTTTCAATCTTCATATACCAATGATAAGGTCTGTTCTTTACATAACCAAAACCATCAATTTTAGTTCCGTCAATAACAGAAGATTTTACTGGTAAATCGCCAATTGTATCTTCTTTATCATAAGTCGTTAATGGAATAAGCTTACCAATAACACCATTCTCTCTATCGTTTCTTGGATAAAAAGCTTTCTCCATTCTAGCAATTCTTTCTACTGGATTTTTATTATTAAAAGAAATACCATAATCGTGTTCTAATTCAGCGTCTTTCCAATCAGCAGATAAAACGCCACCCCAACACATTCCTAACGAAGCAGGAGTGCAAAGAGCATCTTCTAAATTAACATTAATTGTTTTACCAAAATCCCAGTTAATTAATCTCGCATTTCCTAAACCACCAGTAGCCCACACATTTTCAGCTGTTTTTTCAACAGTAGAAATCTTTAAAGTATCTAAATAAAGAGCGGGAACATAATATAGTTCACCGCTCCCATCTTTTTTTCTATGAATACTATAAAGAGTGCAATCGGCTACTTCCTTAATGCCATATTGTTCAAATATGTTCATTAGCCTTTTCCCTCCTCTTTATAGATTAATATTCAGTAGCACCAATAGCGTCTTCATCTTCCTTAGCATCTGGATTTACACGATACATTTCAGCATCATCTAATAGATTTAGATTTTCTGTATCCTTAACCATAGTAGAACCATCTCTTTCTTCTGTATTTTCTACTACATCATACTGAATTAGTTTAACCATTTTGCCATCTTCTGGACGAAGAACACTTAATGTCATATCAAACACGGTTGGTTCTCCATCTGCCTCAAGTGTGATAGAAACTTCACTACCAAGCTTAGCCTGTGGAATAACAAACTGGAAGTGTTGGTCTTCACCGGTGTCCTTAGAGCGAGCATAAGTATCACCAACAACCTTGTAAGTGCCGGGGAACTTATCAGCAGAAATTTCAATAGTGTTACCAAGACTGTTGTCGCCATAAGCTGCAGAACGAGTCCATTTTAAGTATACTTCTCCCTCAGCAATTGGTGTGCCATCTTGATACGGGTCCATGGTTGCCAAGTCAATATATACTGCCTGTGGTGTATTATCTCCTTCAGAAGGAACGCCTACACTATTGCCTGCCGGAACGATGAAAGAGCGTTCAGCAATACACTTTTCAGTTCTATCAATCTTATGCGTGTCCTTAACACCTTTTAAGAAGTTTACGCCGCCACTACCAAGCATAGCACTCATGGAAGCTGGGCTATAAAGAGCATCTTGTAGTGTTAAAGTAATTTCCTTACCAAAGTCCCAAATAATTAGCTGACTATTACCTCTACCACCAGTAGCAGCTGTATTATCAGCAGTCTGCTCTAATGTAGAAACCTTTAGAGTATCTAAGAATAGAACTGGAACATAACGTAGAACTTGCTTTTCAATCTTACGTAGTCTTAAACGCTTAACGGAACAAGTAGCTTCAAAAGTTTCATCTTCAACGGTAATATCTACTGTATGAATTAAACCATTATGAACTAATGTTTCACACTGAGCATTAGTTGGATAACCGTTTTCATTTATCATCCAAGCAACCTTTTCAACATCTTTAGCACCATGTCTATTTACTACAAAAATTAAGCCCTTTTTACCAATAACAACAAGAGCAAGGTATTCTACACCAGCAAAAATCTTATCCTGATAGAACAAATGATTACCCTTCTTATCTTCAAATTCAAATACACCGCTCTTATCAGTAGAAAGTCGCTTAAAGTTCTTATTGTGTAATAGATAAATATAAGCACCTGCGGCGGTATCTACCATACCATCTACACGAACATAAATTGCTCTATTGGATTGATTACCTTCGGCATTTACCTTTAAGTCCTTACCAACTACAGAATCCTGATAAGAAATTTCTGTTAAAGCATCAAGAACTTTGCTAAGAGCATAAGTGGATTTAATATCTTCGCCATCAGTGTCTTGTAGTTTATTGCCACCTACAGTATAATTATATTTATTAGAAGCCGTATCTTCATCAGACTTACCAACAGCTGGGTCAGCATCAGATTTTACTTTATAACCACCGAAAATAGAATTAATGCCCTTTAAAGCACTTTCTTCGCTGGCATCAAGAACTTTCTTCTTTTGCTTCAAAGCATCAATAGCATCATTAATACTATAATGTTCATCATCGCCCCACATTACAGCATTAGCAATAGCCATATCAGCACCCTTATTTGCTTTAGCAAACTTTAGATAAGTATCAGTAGTAGAGAATGGTGTCATACTCCAAGAGCCATCATATTCACGAGTTGCTGTAGAACCTAAAAATGCCGGTTTATAATAACCCATTTCATCTTCAACAATTAGTTCAGCATAATCAGCATATCTTACATCATAAGCCTTAGCGGTATAAGAAGTATTTAAGCCTTCAATAGCTTCAAGAACATCGTCCTTATCATAAGAGAACTGAGATACCTTGCCCGGCAAGCTACATACAACAACCTTTTCAGTAGAATTAGGAGCAGCCGCAAAATCATCAGTGAATTCCAAATCACCAAAAATAGTATCAGCATCACTAAACTGATAACGAACACCAGTCTTAGTAATTAAATTCTGATTCTTAGCGAAAAGCATTAGAATCTGTTCAATATAAGAGTATTCGTGAGTGCCCGGATACTTCTTAGCATCTGGTGTATCACCAGCAGTCATTCCTGTAGCACCTTCGGTCGTATTAGTATACTTTACATTAAAAACAGCCTTATAAGTATACTCATAAACTGTTTTTGTGCTAGATAGTCCATCAGCAACTTCCTTTTCTACTGGTTCGCCATAAGCTACAATAGATACAAATGTGCCAGCTGGGGTATAACCCACGATTTTAGATTGGCTAACGATGGTCTTTTCTACTGTATCTACCATAGTAATACGAGTAGCTTTCTGAACATCTTCGTCTGTATATTCAATAGTTTTTAAAGCTTCTTTATTATCTTGCTGCTTAGTAAAAATACGAGTTTCAACTACGTCAAAACTGTCATCACAATCATAATTTGCTCCACTTAGAATATCAGCATTTTCAAAGACATATGCTTCAAAGCCTTCTTCATCACCTTTACCATCTGTCATAGGATAAACGGTTTTTAAACTTAAAGCCCCTTTTAGGATAGAAGACGCTAAAATCTTTCTCTGAGATTCATAAGTTTCTTGCTTCTTTTCAATACGGTAAAAAGTTACGTCAGCAACTTCTTTGATACCATATTTATCAAAAAGATTCTGAACTTTGTTCATCTTAAAACCTCCTTTTATTCATCTTTTTTGTCGAGACTTTCGCCCCAATATTTTGTTTTAAGTTTTTGAGAATCTGCTCCGGCACAAAGCATTTGAATATCTTGTTGCCACTTTTCTTTTAGCTGGTGTCGCTCCAGCAACACATAAAAAGAATAAACACTGCAGTTTCTCCAATCTATATGAAAAGTTTCTGCTATTCCCAATAAATCACAAGTAGATAAACCAGTTCTATTTTTTTGTTGCTGCTTTTTCTTTACAGCATCTCTCATTTCTCTTTTTAAACGGAATTTTTTAGCAATTGGCGATTCATTTTCAGGTGGCGGCTCTTCAATCGGGCGGCGATTTTGAATTCTTAATATGTCTTGAAAATCAGAAAAATTTTTTTCTGTTATTAACCGCTTTTTAGAAAAATCATTGCCAATTAACACGGCATTAATTTTAGGAAGCAATAAAACTTCTTCTTTTATAAAAGTAGTGAAAGCATTTTGTAAATCTAATAAAAATGAATCAGATAATTTAGCACTTTGTAATAAATAGGATAATGTTGTTATTTCAGACAAATCTACTTCTATCTTTGCTTTTCCCTCAATCATCTTAGCAATTTCCGCTTCAGTAAGCAATAATAAATTTAGGTATCCTTTATATTTGTCTGACCCCATCTTTATAATTTCTTCCATTTTTAATGGATAGACTTCACAAACATTAGAAAGTTGACTTGGAAAACAAGCATAAGACTGTTCTTTAATAACTTCAATATCATTAAGAGAAAGCATAAATTCTAAACTCCATAACAAAATTTCCCATTTCTTCTGTTAGTGTGCTAAAATTAAAACCAATATATTTAATTTCTCCCAATCCATTTAATCTTTTATCTTGTAAGCTTTTTCTAACTTCGCTCATAATTTTGTAAGGTCGCAAGTCCTCACCTGTTATTAACCACTGTTGAAATGGACAATAGATACTAACAATAAACGTCATAACTTCATTATCAGAATTGCTTTCACTTAGTTCTCCATCCGTATATAATAAAACTAACTTTGTATCAGATAGTTGTTCATCTCGTCCTAATAGCGGCACAACTCTTACATTTTTATTTAATAGTCGCATTCCATTAATTTCATCTTTGTTGTTTAAGGGGTCTAAATTGGTATTCACTAATAGCTTGCATAAATCTTGATTATTAAGAATTTTTTTAGCAATCTTAATTAAAATTTTGCCATGCTCTTGCCCATATTTAACTTTAGAATCCAATTACATCACCACCATTTAAACATTATTCAAAAAGAAATTAGTATCTTTTCCGACTTCAATATTTTCAGAAGAACGAGGCTCAATATCTCTTTTAAGTTTTTCGCCAATAGTAATATAAGCAACATTATCAATACTAATATCATTTATACCTTCTATTTGAAAACCCTTGTTCTTGTATTCAAAATAGATTTCTTTCTTTAAAAAATCAAAGCGTTGCGTAATAACCTTTGTATCCCTATTTGGCTCACGATTGCCATTACTTTGTATTCCATAATTATACAAATCTTTTACTACTGCTGCCGAACTATTTACAAATTTTACAGGAACAGAATAGAGAGTATCTCCATATTCATTGGTAAAATTGATAATAGAATCTAGACAAATTAGCTTATAACAGAAATAGCCTTTAGCAATTTTATCTTCACAAAATAAAACCAGCCAAATTTTATCATACTCAATATCTTTAATACGCTGATAAATTCTTAAAATATCACCTGTATTAAATCTATCAGTCTTTGTAGAAACCAAAAGATTTGAGATTTCTTGACTTTCATTCCATTTGTTTGGTTGCAAAGAACATAAAATGTCTGCTTCATCTAAATTTTTTTGATAAATATTAGCTTGCCATTGTGATTGCTGCAAAAAAAGTTTATCAAATTCTTTTTCTTTTCTGGTTAAAACTCTTTCTTGCCGTGTGTGCCCATCTATATTCATTCTTTTTAAATATACTTCTTTAAAATAATCCATTAGACACCAATCCTATCGAATAGATTCATACATTCAAAAATCGTTTTTCTATAATACTTAAAAGATAAATAACGACACGCCGCCAATTTACTATAAAGCAAATAAAAGTTAATTGTCTTTTGGTCTTCTTTATAGCCCTCAAGTTCAATTAAAATAGTATCTAAGAACTTCTCCCATTGCCCGCCTTTTTCACGTTCTCTTAGTAAGCCATATAAACGACTTTTCATTTTATCAATATAAGCTTGCTTTACATCATTTAATTCCAAGACTTTCCACCACTGCCAGCTAATTTTTTAAAATCAAAAGGTTTTCTACCAATAGAACGATAGTATCTAGCTTCACTTTTTCTTGCTTCATCTTTAATTTGCTCTCTTAAAGAAATAAAAGTCTTTAGTAAATTTGCTTGTGAGAAATCACTTTCTTCATATTGTGTCTTAATATTCTCCCATGAATCAATCGTTCTTTTAAGCCATTCTTGTTTCATAAAGCAAGCCAAAACTTCAATTTCGGCATTTCCAAGAAATTCATCTTTAAAGCATTCTTTTTCTTCGTCAATTTCTAAGCCGCATCTTGGAAATTTAAAATAAGGGATGGCGGATTCAAGGAATGAACGCCAATCTTTAGTAAACCATTCTAAATCTTCTTCTGAATAGCAATTTGCCCAATCATCCTCATTCACTTTACATAAAAAAGCGTTATACACGTCTCTTAGCGTCTTCATCTTCTCTCACCTTACGGTTTTTTTCTTCTCTTTCTAAATCTCTCTTAGTAGCAATAGACTTCATAATATCCGTTCCGGTCAATTCTTTTAGATAAGAACATTTATTAACATCAACAATTTCGTTTTCTAAAGCATAATTGACAATTCTATTAATCTGGTCAAGAGTATATTTCTTAATTTCGGTCTTAAAAACAGAATAAGGAACATCTTTTAGTAAATTTTCAATCTGCTTATCGGATAAAACAATAATATTTTCTGGCTCTTCAGCTCCATAAGGTTCTAGACCTAAATCAATCTTATCCTGCAAGTCATTAATATAAAGAATACCACGGTCAATCATATTACGAAAACCTTCATCCCATAAAAGCTGTTCTACAACATCATAAGGTAGTGGAATAGTTTGTCCTTTCTTTGTCCATTTTCTATTGACTCCATATTCAGGTTTAATTACGCCAACAGTCTTGTTAACCATGTTCTGTAATTGAACTAATCTTGTATTGCTTTCCATTATTAAATTCCTCCTTTAAACTCAAAAAAAGATGGATGAGCTTTTAAGCCCGCCCATCTTTTCTCATCTTATAATATTATTTTATCTTATTCTACTGGATACTTAGTAGGATAATTTTCTGTATTAGCTAGTGTGGTATTTTCATATACACACCAGTTATGATTAGTTAGAATAGCTACACCAAAACGTGTATATGCTTCGATTTCAAAGCTTCTATCTCTATGCTGCCAATCATCTACCTGAGTATTACCTTCAAATACTACCTTTACTACCTTTTCGCCGCCAGTTGGGAATACATAAGCCATAGCTGGATTAATCTGAGTAGTAGTATTTGTTTCATCAGTGTAAGACTGTGGTAGCTGAATGATTGGAGTTCCTCTAAAGGATGTGATATAACCAGTTCGAGCAATATCATCAATATCCTTTGGAGAGTATACCGGAGTAGCACCAGCATAACCCGGAGTTCCCTTAAAGATTGGCTGACCAATTGCATCAGGCCCCATTTCAGCAATAAATTCTGGAGCAGCAAAGATTACAGCACCGCCACCATAAGCTCTTGCTACAGAAATCAAAGAAGCCATTGCATTAGCATCCCAACCAGCACCAACATAAACATTCTTAGTTGGACGGTCTTCGGCATTTACAGAAGCAATTAGAGCCTTCTGAACTTCGCCCATTAGAGCTTCTTGAATGCCTTCAAGTAGAATATCAGTAGATTCAGAAATGTCTTCATCACCAGTCAAATATCTTTCAAAGTCAATATAAGCCGCGCCGCCAATAGCGTGTCCACCAACTTCAAAAGTATCCTTATCTAGTCTGAAAGATTCATAAGCACCAGAAAGACCTACTTCAGTAATAAACTGCTTAGCCCGCTGGCGACCTCTCTTTCTTACGAACTGTGCCTTTTGACCAAGTGCTACGGTCTTAATTTCAGCAAAAGTCCCCATAATCTGTTCTACATAACGTGGTAGAATTTCATCATAAGCCTCTTGCAGAATTTCAAAAAGGTCTAATTTATTTCTACGATAGGAATTATAATCATAACAAAGATTATGAATTTCATTATGTAGTGCTTCTTTTACATCATTATTAGAAAACTTAGTTGGATTTGGACTAGTGCCATAATAAGAGCATACAACTAAGTCCTTAATTGCTTTAATATCAGTTGCCATTATTTCTTCTACCTCCTTTACCTAAAATTACGCAGTCGGTTCATTAATGAACTGGAACATGAAAGACTTTGTGCCATCAGCATTTGTATAAGCCTTTACAACCTGTGCGTATACATGACCTAGTGCATTTGCGACACCAGCACCAATGGTTAGCTTACCATGAGAGCCTTCTACAACATAAGCGTAAACCGCTTCACCCTTGTCTACAGCAGCCTTTACATCATTATACATAATATCACTATCAAAATTCGTATTAGCTGTCTTAAAAAGTGTAGTGTTAGTTGTATCCCAAGCAACAGAATTAGTAGTAATTCTCATACCCGGCTCTACGTAACCAAGTCTTGGATAGAATTCATTACAAATCATGCAGAAATTTCTACGACCCGGAGTAAATTGATTATAAATCTTTTCAGTAGAATAATTAATGCCCATTGGATAGCCCTTATCAGATAATACTTTAGTTGGAATCGTTACGATTTTCTTAACCTTATCTACCATGTAGAAAGAACCATTTTCACCATAAATCTTGCCAGTAGTTGCTTCTGTATCAGTCATTGGAAAATGAGAAGCAAACTTTTCTGGGTCTAAAGCACACTGTGCTTCAATCATGCCAGCTCTTGTAAACCAAACCTGATTTGGTTCAATCTGACCAAAACCATGACAGTCGAAAAATTTAATTGCCATTACTTATTACCCCCATTCTTATATTTATCTAATAATCTTTCAATACCCGATTCTGCTTTATTACCTACATTAAGTTTGTAGATTAAATCTGATTCATCTTTTTTCTTAGAGAAAAAAGTGGTAGAACTATTGTCGTAAGCAGTAGCACAAACTTCCTTCTTGAAATCGTCTACAGTAAACTTATCCATCTTACCTTTTAATTCATCAATAAGAGAATCATTTAGATATTCAGAAAACTTATCAAGAATTTCTTCTTTTTTAGTATTTTCAATATTGGACTTAAATTCTGAAAGTTCAGAAATCTGCCCATTTAAAAGTGTCTTTTCCTTTTCAAACTCTACAATATTGGTTTTTAGGTTTGCGATTTCAACGTCCTTTTCATCTATTTTCTTCTGAAAGTCTACTAAAGCGTCCTTATCATCATCTGTAGAAGTTGTCTTTGCTTCTTCTAATTGAGACTTTAAAGTGACAATTTCATCCTTTAGAACGGTCATTTCCTTAGGGTCAACAGATTCACCTAAAGCAAAATTACCTTCTTCATCCTTTTCAATCTTATTATAATGAATACCATCCTTATTTACATAAGAAACTACGTCATTATCTAAACTAAAAATTACAGAATCAAATGTTTCGCTTTTTTCTGTTTCATAATTTGGATTAAGCATAGCAAAAATAGCAGAAAAGTTCTCCGCTTCTACGCCAAATAAATTTGTATTCACTGGTTTTTTCACCCCTACCTTTTTATTATCATTGTTATCTTTTTTGCTAAAGCTTTTAATTGTGTCAATTAATTCTTTAGCATCGTTGTATAAGCTAAAAAATGCCGCTCCTTCAAAACACGGTTCAGTCATATCGCCTAAAACTTGTAATCCTAGTAAACAGCCATCCTCAAAATTAAAATAAGGGTCGCCGTCCTCCCAAATATTCCACTGACCTTTTAAAGTGCCGCTATAAATTTCCATAGATTGAGACTTACCAGAAATAATTTTAGCTTCTGGATATAAAGCAGTATAAACAATAACATCGCAGCAGGCGTATTCACGTTCTACGCCGTCTTCATCTAAATGCTTTTCCCAAGCAAAATTAGGATTTTCTGGAACAATTCCATAAATCTTTCCATCTGAATTTTTCCAGCCATGGTCTGTATAATCTACATCATCTTTATCAAAAATTCCTTTAATTGGAACATATGGTAAAGAAGCAATAAGTTTATTAGCAAATTCTTCTGATATAAAAGTGCGGTTTCTATTAAGTCCTTTATAAAAAATGCGGACTCTACATTTAGACGTTATATCATTTACTTTTGTCATATCGCCATAAAGACTAATATCAAGTCTGTTTGGAATCTTCTTCTTGTCCATTGTCAGTATTCACCTCTTCTTCTTTATTTTTATCTTCTGTAGAATCTTTACCATTTCCTTCAATTGGCTCTCCTGCTTTTTTGCCAGACTGTGTATAAGAAGATTGTAATGGTTTTAGCACTTCATCGAGTTCTAATAAATCATTTTCAAGCGTCTTTAAGTCGGCAAGATTAGTTTGGTCTACACCAGTAGAAAGAATAGGTGTTAAGAAACTATAGCCGAATGCCGCCAATTCTTTTGCTCTAGAAGTATAATCAGCACTATTGTAATAACTAATAGGTAAAATCAATAACTTAAATTTTACTTTAGCATTACTAAACTTGTAATTCATAAGAGCAGTAAAAAAGTTAGCATAACGGTTTCCTAAAATCATAGTCATAGCTAAGTCATTATTTAAAGAATAGTTAATTCCTGCTTCTGTTGTCGCACAAAAAAGTTCTTTTGATATGCCCGCAGATTCATAAATAAGATTTTGAACATCTTCGACTTCAGTCTTTTCATCACTATCGCCACTTAAATCTAATAAGTCAATTTTATTATAACTTGTTACGACATCCACATCTGGATTATCTCTTAGCATATCAACAACACCTTGATGCATAACTTCTGCTTCATCTGGTTCAAAAACCAATTCAGTTCCATTCACACCTACTTGTTGTGTTAGAATTCTTTTTAAAGCTTGTAAATTTCGTTTTTTATCAATGTCCTTGTAGTCATCCAAATCATCTAATAATGGAATTAAATCTAAAAAGAATGGTCTTTCATCAAAATAACAAAAATAAATGCCCATTTCGGCAGGAAGAAAAATCCATCTATCTTTTCCTTTATGTCTATAATTGTAATAACCTTTTTGAACTACTTTAGGATAAGTTTCAAGAATTTCTTCTCTTAATGCTTTATCTCTAATAGTGTCAAAAAAAGCCATATTAAATTCTACAATATCAACATCATGAGAATTTTTAAAGCGACTGCGGCAATAGTCAAAAGGTAAATCTTGAATTGCTACAAAATCACCATCTTCATGAATAAGTCCATAATAAGCGCCTTTTACCAAAATATCCTTACTAAATAATGTACATTTTCTCTCTATCTGAAAAGAAGTACAAAAATCAGAAGCATTATAATAAGCTTGGGAAATTTTTTTATTAGAAATTTTATCTCTTGGATTTTTAATGTGAGGCACAAGTACCCAAGAATAAGTTAAAAAAGTCGCATAGTGTAAGATAATTCTCTTATAAAGACCAGAAGTAGCAAAAAAGAATTCGCTTAATTTTGCTCGTTCAATTGGGTCGCCGCATTCCACAATTCTTTTAATCTCTTCTTTAGAATACATTGGGTTTCTTTCTCTATAAGATTTAGCATCAGAACGAACATAAGCCGCCTTAGAAGTAGCAATCATATCTTTTAATGCTTTCTTAAATTGTAGTATTCTTTGGTCTTTTAGTTCTTGTGTATTTATATATCTCACCCCCTTGCCTTAGTGGTAAAAACAAGTCGCCGCCCTAAGCCACGATTTTGTCTCTTACTAATAAAGTCATTTTCAAGTGTTTGAACTCTATAAATTCCCATTTCCAAGGCAGAAAATTTGTCTTTTGTCATTCTTTTATTAATTTGTTCCACTACAATTTGGTTATTATTTCCTGTTGGTTTTTGTTTTAAGTTCATAATTTCATCCAAAAGAATTGTTGTTAGCTCGTGCGGCAACAATCTTTTATTTCTTTCCTCAGGTGACATTTTAGCTCCACGCCGAGTAGACATTAATTTTGTTTTTGCTACTGATTCTGGAATTAAAAAATTAAGTAAACCAGAATAAACCTTGGAATAAAGAAAAGAATGCATTTGACTATTAAGGTCTAAATTTGCTTTAATTCCATACAGAATTTTGCTAGCTTCTTTGGGCTGCAAGTTTTTATATTCATCTCTGTTTGAAAACCCATATGCTGGATAAGTTTTTCCTGTAGTAGCATCAAAAGATTCTTTAATCATGCTATCTGCGAAGGATACACCTATGCCATTTATATCTATTACTACTTCTTTCGGACAAAATAGTTCAATTAATTTTTTTAATTCAATAACTTGTTTATCAAAAACCTTTTCACTTTCTGTTTTTCCTAATACAAATAAGTTTACCAAATTTACTTTCCACGGGATGTCTCTTCTTGGAAAAACTTTAAGAATTGTTGCTACTGTTTGACATTTTAATCTGGCAATATCTCATTATTTTCTACTAATAACGCTACTTATTAGCACGTTCTCTTATGAACTGCTTTATATCTCTATAAAGTTAAGACTATTTCTTCTCTGTTTATACATTCACTATGCTTATAGTTACTCATATAGTCGTTGAACCTGCGTTATTTAAAATAACGGTTGGCTGCGAGTTGTCTATATAAGATTTCCTCGCAATTTAATAAAATTTTCATTAACTTTTATCAAGTTAAGCGGCAAATATTTTTACCGAAATCACGTAAAAAGATTCAATGTCATCTCTAAATTTAGCATGAGATTCGGGATTAACCAAATGGCGGCAACTCAATAATTTCTCATAGTCAAACCACGCATCATCAGATGAACCCACAAATCTGCTCATATACTCTTTAGCAAAACTCAATTCATTAAAAGTTCCAGATAATTTTAATTCTGTCAAAAAATCTTTAGAAAGTAATCCTGCCGAAACAGGAACTCTGAAATCAAATCCCCAACAAAAAGTTTTAGCTGGATTTATAATAGAGTCTTCAAAAAATTCAACTGTTTTGTCATAACAATAAGTATTCTTATCAGAAGCGGAAGAAATCCAAAACTGAACCTGTTGTGGCTCATATTCATTATAATCTTGATTTTTCATTGGTCTATCAACATTTAGTAAAGGCAGAATAATATCATTTATATCTTTTGCTTGGTGGTCACGATATTCATCGAGAATGCCGCAATTCGCTCTGTTTCCTCTTGTGGAATTAAGAGGTGTCAAAATATCTAAAATAGAAGTGTTTCTAAAAATCAAAGTATAATATTCATTCGATTTTTTTTCAATCAATACTTCTTTCTTCAAGAGCGGCAATAACTCGAAAATCTGTTGTATTTTAGCAGAAGCAATCTTAACTGACTGCTGCTTACCCGGACTACACATAAACTGGTGGCTGCCGGGTCTGAAAACAGAAATTAAAATTAAGGCAAGCACACAAATGAACGATTTTCCGGCAGCACGAGGAGCAATAGTATCAACACGTCCATGCCGCAAACACGCTCGCAAAAAGGCACGTTGAAAAAGTTTAAGAGAAAATTTAGAACTCCTTGGGGTTATTAAATCCACGACATTGTATTTAACAAGAATCGCTAGTTCTTGCCCTTATGGCTTATAATTTCTTATAAGAGTAGACTATATTATTTTCAATTTTCTTTCAATTCGCTTGAATTTTACTGTATCCATAGTCGTTGAACCTATTAGTTGATTAAGTCCCTAATTCGGATGCTGATTGCCCATTATTAAAAATATGAATTTCTCCTTATTTTCATCTCTTTACTTGTTTCTGCTTTCGCTCCTTCATAAAACTATTGTGGCAAAAGAGCTTTAGGGCTTCCCAGCAATTTTAAATTTTTTCATAGCTTTTATCACTATGCTCCTCGTTCGAAGAGGTCTGGATAATTAATCCAGTGTTCTAACCATTTCGTATAAAGTTCATAATTTTCTTCAATTCTTTTTTTTGTCATTAAACTGCCTTTTTCAACTTCTACTCCATCAATAATAAATTTCTTTTTCGCTACCTTTGCTAATGTTGAACAAGTGTTTTCTATTTGTTCAACAGTAAACATTCAAATCTTTCACCTCTTAATAATCAATATTAAATTCTTCATTATCTTCTTCAGCAAAATTGCGACAATCGGCAATAAATTCTTTTTCATCAAAATTCTGTCCACTGAGTTCTGCGGCAACTTTTAGTGATTCAATTCTTTCTCTAATTTCTTCACCGATGCCACTTTCATTTACATACATATAACGAGCATAAGCTTTTGTGCTTTGTATCAGAGTATCAACTTCGTCTCTTTTTATATCAGTGTAATACTTTGGCTTAAAGCCCAAAACTTCAGCATAGCTCATTAAATCACTAACGCCCTCAAACTCATCTTCTGATTTAATCAACTTAGGACTCAAATTCGCAATTTCAATTAAATCATTATATGCTTTTAAGTCCTTAGAAATATCATCGCCAGCACGAATTTTTTCTTCCAGAATCAAGCTATAGCGGCACAATTTTAATGCTTGGTCTTCATTTAGAACGCCGACCACGTTAGAAGATTCAAGCATCCCTTTATGCAAATGTTCCAAATAGTCCAATTGCTTTTCATCATATTGTTCGCCCCATTTTTGCCTAAGCTGCTTAACCATTCTTTGTTGTGTTCCCGGCAATACTCTTTCAACTTTATCAGCATCTTTAAGCCGCAAATACAAGTCATTGTACTCTTGCCATTCCAAAGTCTCATATTCTTTTTGTCGAAAAAGGCTACAATAGCAACTAAAAGCATCTTTACCCTTAGCGGCGGCAATCTTTTCCCATTCTTCCGGCACGAAAGGAATATTAATAATCTGGCAAATTTTATTAACGCTATTCCATGATGGGTCGGCGGCAATAATGCTGTTCACACAATCACGGCATACAGGCATACTATCGCCAAGCAGCAAATTGTGGTTAAGAGCAATATAGTTAGCAGGCGTTTTGTCTTGTCCACAACGTAAGCAAATTTTTCCCATAGTTAATCACCTTTTAGTTCCAAACCTTTTTCAATAAGTTCCGCCAATTTGTCTTTTTGCTTTAGCTCTTTGTTGGTTGCCGCCACATCTCGTGCCATAGATAAAAGTAGCCGTTGCCGCTTCTTTTCTTGTTGATTGTAAGAATCCAGAATTTCAACCATAAAGTTCTCAAAATTATCATTTTCCTTTACACCCAAAAGTCTGGCAAAACCAATCAAATCTGTAAGCTGAAAATCATTCCTCATTATTTGAAACAATTTTTCCCAATTCTTTTTCATGTCTGCGTGCCTCCCTCTCACATTTTTTACATCTAGAATTTAAGCCATCCGGCAACTTGGATTTACGTGAGAATTGACGTGGGTCTCTTAACAACTCTCTGCCACAAGATGAACAAATTTTCCATGCCTTATCATAGTCCTTACACAAAAACTCATCATAATTCAAATTGGCTGCGGCGGCAATCTTGTTTGTAATACGTCCCCAAATAGTAGAAATATAATTTTCTTGGTGATGAATACCCATTTGCTTTTCTACTGTGGTAGCAATCTCTTTAATTGATTTACCTTTTTTCTTTTCTTCGACAATGAGTAATTGTTCTGGGGTTAGCTTGGCAACACTAATATAAAAATCCAAAGTCCAAAGTAAATTGTGAATGAGGGAATCCGGCATTTCAGCTACAAAAGCTTTTAAGTCATAATACGCCAAAATTAACTCATAAATGTGAAAAGGCTCTAAAAAGCTGAAATAAAGCTTTTTGGGGTCTGGCATTGCTTTTGCTTCTCTTGTTGAATCGGTTCTTGGAAACTTAAAAGCTGTGTCGTCTTCTGTCCGCATTACACCTCTTGGATACACAGGAAAACCTACGTGCGTTGCCGCTTCCCAATCAAAATATTGTAAACGATTTGGTGTAGATGTCCAGCGGTCGCCCAAAAGCAAGTATTGCTGTTGCCGCAATGAAATTAGCTGATGATTTAGCAAATATTTTTGTCTTCTAGTAAGAGAATCACCATACTCCTTTAAGTAATCAGAAAACTTTTTAATTGTTTCTTGTAGTTCAGCCAAACCTTTCACATTTTTTAAGTCCTTTTCTGTAATTTGCGGCTTTGGCTTTTTGTATGGTGTTAGTGGTTTTAGCGTTGCTTCGTTAAAACCGGGTGTTTCCATTAAAGCTTCTAGCGATTCGGGTTTCTTTTTAGACCACGTATTAAATTTAGTCTTAATTTCTACCTCTTTGCGGTCTACTGAAGAAGTGCCGTCTTCATCTTTTCCATATAAAATAAAATCAGCGATTTGTTCTAATTCTTTTCTTGATAATTTATCGAGTGGTAAATTTTTAATTGATTCGCATCTATCTTTTGAATAATAAATGCCGAAATCAAGATAGTAATTCACACACATCACCTCCTATAATAATAGTATAACATTTGGGATAAAGTAGTGTCAAATTTTAAAAAATACTTCTGGGAATGGTCCTAATTTTAAAAAATACTTCTGGGAATTTATTGCTAGGTCCCGCCGAAAATTGGATTTATTCCACTTTTTGCCAGAAACAGACCCCCCCTCTTTTCGTCATTTTGCATAAAGCATTGTAAACCTTTTTGTGCAAAACGTAAAATTCTATTTTTTTTTGAAAAAATTGCTTGACAAATGACGGTGCATCGGTTATAATAATAAATGTCAACAGGACGTGGAACGGTTAACAAAACACCGCAACAAAAACGAAAGAAACAAATGTGAAAAATTTGTAAATTTCAAAAATCCTATTGACAAAAAGAAAAAAGTATGATACAATAGAAAAAAGAGGTGATAGAAAACCCCAAAAAAACAAATGTGAAAAATTTGTAAATTTAAAAAATAGGGGTTGACAAAAAGAAAAAAGTATGATACAATAAAAACATGGAAAGGCGGTGAAAAAAATGCGTGGTACAATAACATTGGTAAACACCAACGGCGAAAAATATAGTTTTTACGCTGCTAAAATGGAATGTTTAGGCGGTGAGAAAAATGATTACTATTATAAGCCAGAGATTGGATTTTTCCGGTTTTTGGAAAAAACAGCAATCAATAACACTGCTAAAATTGACGTTATAGCAAACGCCAAAACTGTAGCAAGCTGCATGGTAAATTCACGCATAGGCGGAAAGAGTAATTATGTAGTAGCTCTATCCACACCAGATGGGCAAACCATCGAAGAATATCTGTTTAATAGGAATAATCCCATTCCTACGGATTGGTTATCGTTCGATACCGTAAAGCAAGAGTTCTTTTTACGGGCTTCGTCTACCAACTACGCTACACTTGTAGCAAGCGGAAGAAAACCTGTCAGAAGCTACACTATAGCTGACTTTACAAAAATGTCAGCAGAGATGCTATCTGTCGCTGAAAATGGTGACTATGATAGAATACCGCAGAATATGGGGCATATACTAGAAGTGTTCCACTGCAAGGGTACAACTATAGCTGAGAAGCTATCTGCGTGGTGTCTGAAAGATGCCACTGCAAAATACGATGGGCAGTATAGCTTTTATTCAGAGGACGGAAAACGGCGTTGCTTAACTGTCGACTTTAAGTGTGCTATCTCTGTAAAGATTGATGGTACTACAAAAAAAGTCAACGCTTACGGCAAAACTCACGGAATAAAGTATACGTGCTTTATGCCTACATTTTTGATGGGTTAACAATATAATAACGCTGTCCTATCGGCATAACGGGGAGAAAGTGAGATTTACTATGTTCAACAATACAAACACCGCAACCGCAAAAACAAACCTTTCCAACGTGGCACGTTATTTTACGGCACACAAACATGACGATATGGAATTTCTTTTTTCTGCACAATACGTTGTAGAAATTCTGAAAAACAACGCTGACGGGCTGACAGAAAGAACCTTTCAGCGGTGCTGGAACAATATGCTGGAAGTCATTCATCGCAATATTATGAACAGAGGGGAAAGAATGATTGATTCTCTGATTCATATTCTGGCAGTTGAAAATAAGGAAAAATTCACTGCTGAACAGATTGAAGATATTGTAAAATACGGCGGTTATTTATCGACTGTTGGCGTAGGGGCTACAGAAATAGGGCTAACAAACTTTAGTCTGATGTTTAACTATGACCATAAGCCTGTAATCTTAAAGTTCGCATAACCACAAACCATATACAAGCAAGTAAATTCCCACGGGTGGAATGATTACCCGTGGGGATATACAATAAAGGAGAAATATTATGTTTGCTTACGATTATTCATATTTATCAGTTCTTACCATCATTAAGGATGCAGCTGATAATACCATTGTTAAAACTGCTGCACTCGTTGCTCTTATTGACAGCTATGCCAATAAAGAAGCTGAACGGATTCTGATAACCAATTTCTCAGACTCAGTAGCCGAAGAGAAGCAGTTGAACTTCTTGGAACATAAACTGCTTAACCTGTTTGACGCTCTAAAATTTGAGCAGTTCAAAAAAGAGAACGGGACTACTTTCAGATTCGGAACATTTTTTGACAGTGATGGCGACCCTATATTCACTATTCAAGGGTCAGAATTCTATACCGAAGAGGGCGAGAGATACAAGGAACTTTCAGAAGTTCCAATGGGCGTTGTATGCTCGTGGTGGTTCAATGAATATCCACATAGCTTTTTCATCAAAATGCCACACCCACGGACGGGGAAACCAGTTGTAGTTCCGTGTGATGATGTTATGCCGAAAATCAACGACTAAAATCAAATAAACCAGTTGCCACGGATGGTATAATATATACGTCCGTGGGGCTGATTTACAACCGCCCACAATGGGCAGAAAGTGAGTTTATTATGAAATATTATACACAACTGCTTCTTGAAAACATTGACAACAGAGCCGACAAACTCTTGAAAACCGGATATGAAAACGGCTGGAGCATAGACCGCTTCTTGTTCGAATTTGGAATGTTTCAGCGAAAAATTGAAACCATGATGACGGCAGCTTTAGGGCAAGACGTATTCTGTTTTTATGGTACGCTGTTTTTAAGTGGTGGAACGCCTATCCACACAATAAAACACGTTTCTTATAGTTCCCCATGTATCACCTTTATTGATGAATGGCATGACTACAGCGAAATTCCAGTAGGACGGCATTTCTCAACAGTCTTTGGTGACGTGGTAGTTAGCCAACATTCTAAAGCATAGACCGCATACCATAGCAAGAAAAAAATTGTTGTGGTGTGCGGTTCTTTTTGGGTTGTAGCGGTCCCGCCAATCAATCCGAAATATTAAATTTCTGTGAACCAATTATTACGGTCCGGTGAGTATCTCTGTTCATAAAAATATAACATTTTCTTAATATCCATTTTTAACGGTCCATCCGGAACACAAGGGGAGGAACAAGACACGCCCACAAGCTTTCGTGAGTCTATTATTATGTTTTATATAATATTTATATAGCAGTTCAAAAAAGCTGGAAAATGACTTTCAAAAAGCTGGAAAAAAGAGCTGCGATTTCTCACAGCCCTTGAGCATTTTATTTTACTAAAAAATATGGAATACTGATTTCTTCACCGCATTCATCACACTTTAAGTAAACTCTAACATCTGAACCCTTGCCTTCATAGTTTACAACATTTACAATTTCAAAATGTCCGCCATCAATAGCATGGATTCCATGATTGTATTCTTTCACGTCCCCATATTTAACATTATAATAATAAGCAATAGGCAAAACAACAGAGCCTATAATGGCAATAGCGATTAAAAACCATAAGCCAAATGTTTTTATCTTTTCTAACATGATTATCTCCTCTTTCAGTAATAAAGATTTGTTCTTATAGATTGCGTTAAGCCTATCAAATTTCCACCATCATTTCATAAACAATGACTTTATCTTTACCGTCATTCCGTTCAATGTAGAACTCTTGCCCACCTAACATTTCAATTTCACAATAGTCTACTTTTTTATAAAACGGAACAGTTTTCAAAAGATATACGACTTGCCCGTTGCCAATTTCATTTAGAGTGTTGATTGCCCTGTAAAGTGTAGGCAAGTCATTGTTTTCTTTCAGATAATCAAACAACGATTCCTCAACGATTTCCAAAGCGGCTTTCAAGCATTTCTTTTTTCATAGTCAATACCTCTTTCTCCACCATTTTTTTATTGAGTTGTGGTTCTCTTTATCTTATGTTATTATTATAGCACAAGCCACCAAAAATGTAAATAGATTTTTTGTTAATAACTATGAACAATTTGTTAATTCTAAAAGTTCCATAATTTCAAGGTCCGAGCCACCGCATTACTTTATTTTTTAATGTCTTATAGTATAAATATTTGAGTTGGCGGCAACTACTTAACAGATTATTTACTTTTGTTTTCATAAAAATTTTTTCCGATTTCACAGATATTTAATTTTTATGCGTTATAATAGATAGTAGAAAGAAAGAAAAGAAAAGTAACTGAAACTATTCTTAAAAAGGGAGATAAACAACCATGAAAAAATTTATTTTTATCATTTGGGCTATTGTTAAATTCTTATTCACTTTAGCTATGTTGGCTTTAATTGTCTATGTAGCTGCTTGTATCATTAACATCTGGCTACACAATTCAACAGATTATACCTACGCTGATTGGAATTATTTGGTTAAGATACTTAAAGAATATTTTTATAACTAAAGCATTGAGAGAACAGGCAGTTGGGAGGACTACTTGTTCTCTCTTGTCAATTTCATTGGTCCTGAACTGGGAGATTTAGAACCACATAACATTGCTTTTGATAATACCTTTGGGAATAAGTATTATCTTTATTGTAGTTATATTATAACATAAAATATTTATTGTGTCAACTTTTATTTTCTATGAGGATTTGAAACTTGATTATTTTAAGTGTGTCGATTTTTTATATCCCATTCCGGTATTTTATTTAGACTCCTATAAAAGAATAAGAGCCGGCTTGAAATAAACCGACCCTTATTTTTCAGTTTCCATCGACCCCGCATAAAGTTACAAATTCACTACATTTTGAACATTCAAAAGTATAATAACCTCCATATCTTCCGCTCGTGTCTTTGTAAATCCACTTACCCCCGTCAATAGAGTGAATACCATTGTTATAAACTTGAGCGTCTTTCTTTTGCTGATATATCGCTCCTGCCACACACAAAGTGACGATGATAATAAGGGTGATTATGTAAGATAGAATAAAAGTAGTTGTTTTCATTTGATTTTCCTTTCTTAATAAATAAACGCCATAATTATACATACTAAAGTACAGATTGCCCAAAGCACATCTAAAACGGTTATCCCTACGCAACAAGCTTTAAATTTAATATCCAAATCGAAAATGCCTACAAAAAAATTTAAAGGTATAAGAACTATTGAAAAAAATAGATATGTTTGAATAAATAATGTCATTTAACTTCCCTTTCTATAATTGGCGGTACTACTGAAATATAGCACCGCCTTATTCTGTTTTACTTATTCTCCTTTCAGTTCAGATAACAAAGCAGCAAGCAATTCTTGTTTCATATCGGTAGGCAAACTACTTAACATACTTTTTAATTTCCGCCGTTGTTTTCCCTTTTCTACGGCTTGCTTTCTTTCCCGATAAGCCTCCCATTCTTTCACGTGGGCTTCACCATTGTAGGCATGACAATAATTTGAAGACGGCGATACTTTTTTATCATGATAATCAAAACCATCGGAAGAATAGCCAGTAGTATCTTTCATTCTAATAGAAATTTGAGCATAGAACGGAATATCGTCACCATTCTTCTTTGTTGTTCCACACTTAATGACAAAAGTTGTGTTATTACACTTGCCAACATATCTTTCGCCATAAGAATCAGCAATAATTTTTTCAATTTCTGGCATACCCTTTTGATTTCTCCAGTTCATAACATTCGGATTCATAAAGTTCTCCAATCTCTGTTTTAATGACTTTATCAGCTGTCCTTATTACTCTTTTATTATACCACGATTTGTAGATTTTGTCAAGTAAACTTTTTGTTAACGAATAAAACGAAATACTACTTCTTTGCCACACTTGCGACATTTGAAATGAACATTGTATTTGAAATCGACATGAGAAAATTTGAAAACATCACCACAAAAGCAACGTCCATCGTTAAAGTCTTCTATTGCTTTATCTTTGTGAATCCAATAGAGTACCAAACGAACAATACTGTAAATAGTAATAATAGCCAAGCAAATGATTATGCTCATTTTTTAACACCTCTTTTCTTTAGCTTGTGTTATTATTATAGCATAGCTGGCGACAAATGTTAATAGATTTTTTGTAAATGTTTTGTGAACTGTTTGGATTGGAACGGTCCCGGTTATGACTTAATGGACTTCAAAATTTTATAATCGTCTTTACTAATTCCAACAGCATTCAATTCATCAACTTCATTATAAAATTCTTGTAATGTATAAACGCTATCTGGTAGCACATTCACCAAAGTATATTTTACATAACCACCGTTAATTGTTGTGATTGTTTGTGATTTTAATTCAATAAGTCCCCAACCTTGTAATAAAGATAAATAAATGTCAATATAGCCATAATAACTTGTATCTCTAATATTGTATCCTAGTAAATCTACAATTTCTTTTCTAACAAAAAACTTTTCTTTGCCGTCTTGCTTATGTAGTTTAAAATATTTTGAAAGAATAAGGTAAGTTCTTAATAAATCAATGCCAACGTATTTTCTAAAGTGTAATAAATAATCAATAGTCTTAATATTTGTTTCAGCATAGATTGGCGGTGAAGGGATATAGTAATAATGGTCCTCTTTTCCTAAAGTATAGATTAAACTATATTCTTGTAATCTTTCTATTGCTTTATAAAAAGTTGGTCGGCTAATATTTAACATTTTGGATACATTTGAAATATTTATGTTCTTTTTGTCAACATATCTATGGTCTTCTTTACTTGCCATGTCCCACAATGAAATAGATACCAAATAGTAATATACAGACCAATATTTGTCTGTAATTTTTGAGTAGTTTATTTCATTGCGACTATCATTTGCTAATGTTCTAATCTTTTTTGACATAAAATCACCTTGTTATAATTTATTTAGAGAATTGCTCTCTATTTTATATGTAAAAAAATAATATTATATTTACAAAAATATCAGAAGTGTAAAATCCAGAATAATGGAGTGTAAATTTCAGAATAACGGTTTGTAAAATTTAGAATAATGGATTGTAAAAACGAGTATACTATTTATCTAATAATATTTATCTGTCGAAGAGCAAAGAAAAGAATTTTTAAATTTTTATCTGATGAAAACTAAAATGAAAGTTTGTCAGGTCGGGCATTTTTAAAACGGTCCTGTGCCACAAGCAAAAGGACAATAGCTTTTCAACTACTGCCCTTCTTCTTTTAATCCCAATAGTTCACAAATTCATGACCAAATTTTTGCGGCACAATTTCATAATGTTCATCATCATGACTATCAACCCAACCACAAGCGTCCTTAAAGTCATTGAAACAGATTGCCGTTCTGGTTTCATTATATGAGCCATCAGCACAATGAAACTGAACCGCATAGAAATCGCCTTCTTCATATGACTTTTCGATTTCAATTGTTGTATCTCTTAGCAGACCTTTTTTGTAAAGTTCGTTGATGTTATCAAAAATAAAATCAAAAGGATTTGTAAATTTAACATGAATCGCTGCTGCCATGTGTTCATAAATGAAATTCGGAACAAATTCATACCAGTCTTTGTCTGCTGAACGATATGCCGGATAACCACCCAATACAACTTCTACACCGCTAACTTTTACAATTCTGTTCATGATAAATACCTTTCTGGTTTTTAGAACTTTTCCTTGTTCTTTAGTATGTTATTATTATAACACAAGTTGACAACAATAGCAATTGAATTTTTATGAACATTTATTAAGAAACTTTAAATTGTTGTGGCCAATAAAACCATGGTCCCGCAAGTCTTCTTAACAAATTGTTTATAGACCTTTTAGAAAAAGATAATGATTTTTGTGACGACCTATGGTATAATAGAAACATAACAAGAGAGCTGATAAACTCAATAAAACAGAGATTGGAATTTGCTTTATGACGTATGCTATTATCAATGCCGAAACCGATACTTATATCGCTACCACAAAGAACAGAGGAAAAGACCCGAAGAAAGAATGTTGTTTTGCAAATCTTGTTCTTTACAAAATGTATGATTATGCCAGAAGACATACAATTTTGAATTTGACTTTTGAACAATTTTGTGATGAATGCCGGGCTATTGACCGTTATGTTGTCGCTGATATTCAAAAATATAGTTTAGAGCAACTAAAAGATATTATGCGGAATCAAACTTGTTTTCCGAATTTGTATGGACATTTTATTTTAGTGCCAGAAATTGAATAATAAAAAAAGAGGGCTATTTTAGCCTCTCTGGTTCTGTAATTGAATGGTTCGCTATGACTTAATAGATTCTATTTCTATTATTAGATTATGACCTATATATTATACTACTATTTAATTTGCCCGAACCCCATGATAGGGGTTTCTCAACCCCTATCTACCCCCTTAGGGCGTGAAATTACGCCCTAAGAACCCGAATTTCTCGACAGCTAACGCTGGCGAGTTCATTGCTACGCTTTTTTCTTTTTATTTATTTTTCTTTTTTTTACTATTGTTAAAATATTGACTTATAGTATAGAAATATTATATAATATTTTATAGGGGTTAGGGTTAGTTAATTAGCTTTTAGAAAAATTATTATTATAATAATAATATAAATAATAAAAAGAAAAGAAAATATAAAAGAAAAGAAAGGTCCGCATTGGCGGCAATTCATAAACAGTTTACATTTCTTTTAGAAAAAAATAATTACTTTTAATTCTTGATGTGGTATAATAAGTATAGAAATTAAAGAAAACCATTACTACTGAAAAAAAAATAAAAAAAAAGAAAGTTGGTAGACTATCATGAAAAAAACCTTTGTAAGAACAAATGAATATTTTATGGAATTTAATTCCTATTTAAAGGACTTGCAGAACGAAGCAAAAAACCTATCTCTAAAGCAATCAGAACTAGACAAAAAACAGCAAAAGGTTCTACATTGGATTGAAGCAAATGGCGAGTTGACAATAGAAGAGAAAGCTGAACAATATGATAAACTTTATAATATAAGAACAGAGAGAAGAAAAGTAAAAAATTCTCTTCTGCAGATTCAGCAAATTCTCCAAAGAATAAAAACAAAGCCATTGCCGCCAACAACCGAAATGAAATATAATTTTGACTAAAAGAATAAAGAGGGCTTGCCGCAAGTCCTCTGTTCTATTATCTTACAAAGGTCCTGACCACTGTTCATAAAAATTTAACAAGAAAATAATTGACAATAGAAAAAAGATGTGGTATAATAAATATAGAAAATGAAAGAAAGGTCGTAAAACTATGAAAAATTTTTCGTTTGAAAAGAACAAAAACATTTACATTATTCGATATAAAGAATGGGAACTTTATGTTGATATTGAAAAAGAAATTATAATCAATAATAAAACGGGAGAAATTATTGATTATGAAACTATGAGAACAACGGTATTTGAAGATTTATCTAAAGCGTGTGATGAGGGGCAGTTTACAACTTTTATTTCTGGTATTTGGGAAGAACCAAAGATAATGGAACCCAGCATTCTTATAAGTATTGGTTTTAGAAAAGAAAAAAAGCATTTCTTTTCCGAAATGCGTAAGAGGGATAAAATTTATTCTTTAACGATTTCTAATCCAAATTTAAATGTTTTTTTGGACTATAATGGCGACATTCCAGAAGGATTTGTGGACTTTTGTTTAAAGAATGATATAACACTTAATGAAATTAGTTATGAAGCTTTTCAGTTAAGTAAAAAAATTAATGACTATCCAGAAGACGTTAGACTATTGGTAGCACAATTTGATAAAATGATAAATAATAGCAAATTACCAAAAAGAGACGTTGTAAAAATTTTAAGGTGTTATAAAAACAGCCTTTTAAAGTATGGTGAATATACTTTTGATGGTTGTCATAAGCTTTCTAATGTGTTTACCGCTGTAGCAACTTATCCAGAATTAATTAAATTAATAGATACTCAGTCTTCTTTTGCTTTAGCAACAAATGCCGTAGGTAAAAATTATAAATTATTAAAAGACCAAGAAAACCAAGAAAGAATCAAAAAGAGCCAAAAGAGAATTAAAGAATTAGAAACTTTGGTTTATAAAGACTATTGTTTCATTGTGCCGACAACGCTAAAAGAACTAATAGACGAAGGTGAACAGCAGCATAATTGTATAGGTTCTTTTTATAATGATTCTATGAGTAAAGGAAAGAATTTTATTTATTTCATTAGAAAAAAGGATAATCCGGAAAAGAGTTATATTACTTGCCGTTTTAATGTGGAAACTAATGAAACGGAAGAAGCAAGATACAAATTTAATGATGAAGTGTCTAAAGAGGAAGATATAAAAGCAATTCTCAAATCAAGTGAATTTATTAAAAAAATTATAGAAACAAAAGAAGTTAAGAATGATAAAAAAGTAAGAGTTAAAACGATAGCAGCAAATGACTTACCAACAGAGGGAGCACTACCAACTTGGACTTTTGAATTTTAAAAAATAGTAGGGCTTTCAGAAATGGAAGTCCTATTGCTTTACAAAACTACGGTCCCGGCAGATAAAAAAAAGCGATAGGTTCTCCTACCGCCCATTGTTTTATTTGTTTTCTTCTCTGATGTAAACTACCGCACTGGAATTTAATCTGTAAATATGATAATCGTTCTCCTTAACAAGTTCATACAAAACATCTCCATATTTAGAATAGCCACAACATTTTAATAGTCGTTTCACATTTCCCAAATAAAAAATTTCTCCAATCTTTAATTGAGCAGCCTGTTTTGCTATTGCGGGTACTCTTTCTTTTGGTTCTGCCCATCCCATATATTTATGGTAACAAATAGCAAAAGCAATGTAAAAATCTGATTTATCTTCTGGATGTTTCCTTGACATTACAATTTTTCCAGTTTTTCTGTTATATAAGCAATAAACACCATCTTCTAATTCGGTAAAATTTCAATTAAGAGGAGATAATTTAGTTTTACAACTCAATTTACGTCCGTATTCATGAAGATTATCCACATAAAAATATTTTCCCATAATATAAAGCTTTTCTGGTTTTTAGAACTTTCCTTGTTCTTTAGTATGTTATTATTATAGCATCTTTTCGGATATTTGTTAATAGATAAAATGTGAATAATTGTTAAGAAACTTTAAATTGTTGTGATTAAATGAGTTCATGGTTCCGGCATCTCAATTTACAATTATTTCATAGTTCTTTTAGAAAAACATAATTACTTTTAGAACGTAATGTGCTATAATTAAAACATAGTAAGACAGCTGATAAAGTCGTTAACACAGAGAATTGGAGAAAAGCTTATGGCTAAAGTAGAAATTATAAGAAAAGAATTGGTTTGGGATGTGTTCAATGCGAATACCTACAAAAAAATAGGTAGAGTAAAGAATGGTTTGACAAATGATGTATACTTTGAAAATGGTTTTGATGAAAAAATTTTAAAAAAGATGTATCCAGTTTTCCATTCTAAATTTCACGAAGTTTCTTTGGAAGACTTTGTGAAAAATTGGTTTTCTTATAGTTGCTACGCTTCTGTGGGTGAAGGGTATTTATATAATACAATAGAAGACTTCAAACAAGCACAAAAAGAAAGAGAATACTTATTTTATATTACATCCCGTTATGTAATACGAAAAGAAACAGTAAAGGCTGATTATTTTGATGTTCAAGATTACGGATGTGATGATACTTATGTTGTAGCTGCTTTTTCAAATTACAATTTGGCTGTAGAATATTGTAATAAAGAAAATATTAATATCAACAACATTGTGCCGCAAAAATGGGGAGAATATGAGCGTATAATTGAATAAAATTGGAAGGGAGTTGGTTTCAATTCCCTTCATTTTTTAATCTTACTACGGTCCTGCTGGTGGCAATAATTTTTTAATTTTTTGTCCTAAAAAAATTAACTTGACTTTTTGAGAAAACTGTGCTATAATATAATTACAGTAAAGGAAAGGAGCGGTTGAAATGGAAAATTCAATTGCCGTGGCACTGATTCTATATCGTTGTGGGAGAGTTTCAAAAGCTGAAATTCTAGATTTACTTTTAGAATGTAAACGATTAGAACGTGAACACAAAGAGAAGTCTGCTATCTATGGCAGCTATGTTGAATACCTAAAGAACGCTTTAAAAGATGGAAAGGAGAACTAATCATGATTAGATTTTCTACTGTTATTTATTTCTCTTGCTTTAAGTATAACGGACGGCTCTATATTAAAACAGGTGAAACAACTGCAAGAGATGTGATTACAAAAGAAACGATTCAGATTCAGAAAGAAGAATATGTTTACATTTTTTAAGGAGGAAAGAGAAATGCCAACTATTTATTTAATGATTGGAGTTCCAGCTTCTGGAAAGACTACATGGGCAAAAGAAAAGCTAAAAGAATTGGATAATGCTATTTATATTGGCTCTGATTCTATTAGACTGGAACTATGGGGAAATGAACAAGACCAACAACACAACAGAGAAACTTTTCAAGAAGTGTTTAATCAAATAGCAAAAGCAGCAAAAGGAAAAAAGAACATTGTTTATGATGCTACAAATATTAGCCGGAAAGAGAAAGAAAACATTCTAAAGCTGTTGACTAATGACTATACGAAAATTGGTGTTAAAATGTCCACACCAATTAAAGATTGCTATAAAAGAAACTTGAAAAGAAATAGAACAGTGCCAGAAAAAGTCATTGGCAAGATGGAAGTTAGAATGACTTATGACATGGATTTGTTTGATGATTATTTGATTGTTTATTAAAAGGGGAAAAGAGTATGACATACGAGGTTTATAATATTAAAACTGGTGAATACATAACGTCAACAGAGTATAATAATAATTATTTAGATGATTTTCTTATATTACAAGTTGTTTATGTGAAGTATTGTTATTTAAAAGATGATGCTATTTTTAAAATGTATGATTACACACATAAGTATTTAACTGATACAACAATTCAATTTTTTTGTGAGAAACTTCATATCTTTTTTTCAAAATGCGAAAAGGTATTTATCCAAAGAGAAAAAATGTTAGATATAATGAAAGAATCTTCTGATAGCCCTTATTATGGATTCTATTTAGTTCCAAAAAAAACGTGGTAGACGCTGATTATTATTTAGTTGAATGCAACGATTTAAAAATAGCGTTTTCAGATTATAAATCTGCTATGGAATATTGTAATAAGAATAATATGAATGTTAATAATATCATCTTAAAAAGATGGAGGAGATAAAAATGACTTATAAAATTTTTAATGTCGAAACCGATATGTATATTGGAACTACAAATAATAATAATAGAGATGCTTCTAAAGAATGCTGCTTTGAGAATGGTATTCTTTGCAGGATGTATGAAATGGCAAAGGATTCATTAGACAATGTAAGTTTTTCTAATTTTTGTAAACATTGTTCTGAATACTATACTATTATTGATGATGATGATAATTGGAAAGACAAGGTTGAAGCATTTAAATCCGTTCTGAAAACAAAGAACGCATACTCCAATTTTTATAGTTATTTTTACTTGATTCCACAAAAGAAAAAAGCAGCTGATTTTTATATGATTGATATTGCTGATAATAACGCTCGTTTTCCTATCCCCATTGCTTTCTTTAAAACTTACCAAGAAGCAAAAGAATTTGTAAAGGATTTTAAAGGTGATTTAAAGTTGAGTTTAAGTGATATTAAAGAAAAAGAATGGACACAAGTTTGATAAGAGGGGCTAAATCAATAGCCCCTTTACTTTATTATTATTACGGTCCGGTCGAAAGAAACGGCGATAGAAAAAATCTACCGCCTGCCTTATTTATTTGTTTTCTTTTTTGATGTAAACTATCATACTTGAATTTAATCTGTAAATATTAGTATTGCTTCCTCCATCAAATTCATACAAAACATCTTCATATTTAGAATGGCCACAACATCTTAAAGGTCGTTCCAATTCTCCCAAATAGAAAATTTCTCCAATCTTTAAATGAGCAACCGCCTTTTTCTTTTGGTTCTTCTTGAAAATATTTACCGAAATATTGCGGAATAATTCTCATCAATTCATATTTATTCAAATCATTATCACAATATTCTAAAGCCTGCTCTATTGTTTTAAAGCTATTATCGTTCTGCCAGTTTCCATAACTATTTTCCCATTGAACAAGATAATAGTCAGCATTCTCTGGGTAGGTAATTTCTACCACTTCTGAACAAAAGTCGATGAAGTTTTTTTCATCTTTAAGATAGCAATAAGTCCCCTCTGAATCGTCTTCAAACTGCTCCAAAAAGTTAGTACAAAAATCATAAGTAGAAAAACCATCGCTTTCTAATTCCTTTCCAGTGATAGAATTATAAATTTCACTATAAACGCTAAAAGGAACAGATTGTCGAATTTCTGAATCCAGAAGAATAGAATTGCTGTTTACTGTCGGCATTTTGAAAATTAGTTTGTGTGTTTTTGGGTTGAAGAAACGAATAAATTCAACCGTTTTTGTTTTCTTTATCATCGGTTTTACCGCCTTTCCTTAACTTTCTATAATTATTATAGCACAGGTCGCCGCCAAAATCTACTACATTTATTAAAAATATTTTTAATAATTTGTTAAGAGCATCATTTTATGGTCCCGGCACATTCTATTAAAAATTTGTCAATAAAAAGTTTACTTGACTTTTCGGGCAATTCATGTTATAATAGATATAGAAATTAAAAAGAAAGTAGGTTTTACTATGGATTTTGTGAACTTCAAAAAGCAGAAAGAAAAGCTTTATTTCTATACTGAAAGACCCGATATTTATTGTGTGGCTGATTTGAATAAAGGAACTGTATATGATAGCCTTTTAGATGAAACATTTTATGATTTTACTGTTTTACAAAAGTATATTCATATAGATGATGATGCTGATGATTATCAAAACTATCATAAAGACCTTTTATCACAAATAAAAGGTGTTATTCACTTTCGTTATTTGCTATGGTGGTGCAGAAGAGAAGAATCTATTTTAGCGTCTTTAAGACGTTTGGAATCAGCAATTTCTATTTGTTATGAAAACAATCTTGAATGCTATTTAAGTAGTAGAATAGAATCACATATTCCAACGGGTTTTGTTAACTGGTTAAAAGAAAAAAGAGAAATATTTTCACATGAAAATATGATTAATTTTCTTTTAGAAAAACAAATAAAAGAAAGTTTTTCTATTGAATGGTATCCTTATATTGCTTTAATTTTAAACAGTCTTATTATGAGTTCTACCAATATTATCAACTTTTTAAAAACTGAATGTGGAAAAACTTATTTGAAAATTGTTAAAAAGACTTTAATAAATAGTTTTTGCTGCTATCGTAGTGTCGTGCCTGATTACGATACATTTTGTTTTTTAATGGATAATCCAGAAGAAGGGCTAAAACTTTTAGATACTAACAGAAGTATAGAAAGAAATTTAGAAATAATAAGAGAATATCGAGATAAAAAAGAAAAAGAAATATTTATTAAAAACTTAACAAAGATTAACTTTATAAACCAATTCACTAAAGGAAACTATATTGTAGTAGTTCCGCAAAAGCTTGACGATTTAATAGATGAAGGCAAGCAACAAAATAATTGCGTTGGTAGTTTTTACAATGATAATATTCTTTGCGGTAGAGATTATATCTATTTTATCAGAAGAAAAGACAACCCTAAAAAATCAGTAGCAACCGCACGTTATAACGTAAGCGTTGGAAAAACAATTGAACTGAAAGAAAAAAATAACAAAGAACCCCATGAACAATTCTGGACTTTCGCAAAAGAAATAGATGAACTAATTAACAACTATCTTAAATAAAAAATTACTAGACCTTTCAGAAATGAGAGGTCTGTTTTTTTTAATAATAAAACTTAGGTCCGAGGTGGCATAAAAAGAAGGGATAGGCTATTTCTAACCTATCCCCATTTTCTTTATGCTATTTCTACCTCTGTACCTACACTAAAGGTAGCATACTTGCCTTCATAACCAATCATTTCGGCATTTACATCATTTCCGTACTTTGTATATCCCAAAAATCTAAATTTATGCCCACGATATATAAAAGTATCAAATGTTTCAAGTGCTTCAATCTTTACCTTTGGCTTCTTCTTTTCTTCTGGCAAATCCCAACCCCTCATTCTGTGATAAGCATAAGTAAAGCCAATGTTAAAATCAAACTCATCATCTTCATGACAGTGAGCAGCCCACGAAAGTCCTCGTTCAGTATCTACAATCATAACCGTTCCAGCTGGCGAATTTACAAGCAACCCCCATCGTTCAGAGCCTTGAAACATAGATACGTTTTCAGCAACACACTTTTCGCAATAGTCATTCAAATTCTTTACATAATAAGCCATAAATAAAATCTCCTTTTTAAATAAGTTGTGGTTAAGAGCGTTTCCCCTAACTCTATTATTATTATAACACGTTTTTGCCGATTTGTCAAGTAAACATTCTATGAACAATATCACATTTTCTATCAGTTCCTTTCCTTAACTTTCTATAATAATTATAGCACAGGTCGCCGCTAAAATCTACTATATAATAAGAAATGTTTTTTAACTTTTTGTTAAGGATACAGAACACAGGTCCGGAGCCCGCAATTCATAGACAATTTACAATTATTTAAAGAAATATCTGTTTATTTTGTGGTGATAGTGTGCTATAATTACTATAGTAAATTAAAGAAAAGAGGAAATCTCAATGGAAACAAAAATTGTATTTGATTTGGACAACACTCTGTATGATTTGTATAATGAAGGTTATACAAAAGCTATTGAAAGAATTGAGCGTGAAGAAGTGGGTATGTTTTCAAAAGAAGAAATGCTTATGGTTGAACGCAAATCTTTTGATACTATCATTAACAAGCTTTTGAAAATTGGCGTAAAGTTCGCCGTTTCAACGTGGTTGCCGAAAAATGTTAGTGATGATTATTTAAAAATTTGTTATCAAGAGAAAATGGAATGGATTAAAAAGAATTTGCCGTTTATCTCTGAAATTGCTATTGTGAATTTTGGAACGCCTAAATTTTCAACAATAGAAAGAACTGATGAAATGTGGTTGTTCGATGATAATAACAATGTGTGCCGACAATTCAAAGAAGATGGTGGTGGAACTTTCCAGAGAAACGGCAAAATTGTTTCTAAAGTGTCTGCAGTTCAAGTAAATTTCAGAGGGAAAAGAAATGTAGTTTATCATTTAGAACAAATTTATAAAGCTAAAACAGGCTTTAAAGGCTTTATCTAATAGGAGGAAATATGAAATTTTTTAATCTTTCAGAAGAACAAACTATTGATTTAAGTGAACTCGATTTTGTTGATGAAATGTTAAATGGTGATGTTTGGAATTGTATTGAAGAGGATTCTCAAAAGCTAACTGAATTTTTTACCATGGCAAACAAATTAGCAAAAGCAAAAACTGATTTAGCCGACTTTATTTCAAATAATGATATTTTGAATGGACTTTTGGCTAAAGAACCATTTACTACTTTTAACAATCAATTCTGGCTGTGTTCAGACCTAAAAGAAGAATTGATTAGTGAAGTAGAATACTTAAAAGAATATTGTTAAAATGTGGCGGTGAGTTGTTGTGACTTGCCGCCAATTCATTTAGAATTTAATGGTCCCGGCAGCTTGTTCATAAAATGTTTACTTGACAAATTGAGAAAAGTATGCTATAATATAAGAGTAGTAAAGAGAACCACACTCAATTAAATGTGGAGAATAGGAGTTTTTATCATGAGATTTTTTGACCACACTGAAAACACAATTGTAAATTTGAATGCTGATGATTTTGCGAACTATATGCTTTCTGATTTTCATGTTATGGAATGTATGGTTGATAATTTGTCGGCTGTATGTGACTATTTTGATAAAGTAGCAAAATTTAACAAAAAGTCTTTAATGATTCCGGATAGCTTGTATTTGGATATGATGATTGATATTTCTGATGGACAGCAATTTTGTTTTGATGAAGACGGTTTTGAATTTTTTAAATACTAAAAACATGGCGATGAGTTATTATGACTTGCCGCAAGTTCATAAAAAATCCATTGACAAGCATCCAGAAAAATGGTATAATATAACCATAGTAAAGGAAAGGAATTGATAAATATGAAAAACTGTGATTATAAGAAAATGACTACGGGCAAATACATTGAAGATTGCTATAGCAAAAAGCAATTGAAAAAAATTCGTAAGAAAAAATGTAAAGCCACGGAGAAGAAAATTACTTGCCAATTTGTTAATCACTAAACGAAATGCGGTGACTGCTATAGTCGCCGTGTTTCTTTGCAGCTATTGGTCCGCAACTCTGTTATGGAAATTTTTGGCGGCACATTTTAATGAATTATTCATGATTCTTTTAGAAAAACATAATTACTTTTGATTCTGGATATGCTATAATAAATATAGAAATTAAGAAAGCTGTTAGACAGCGGAAAGAGGAATTAAAATGAACATTTTGACCATGAGAAAGAACAAGGGAACTATTGAAGTTAAGACAGACAACCGACTTTATGTTATCGACTTTTTGAATGACAAGATTCTGTCTAATGGTAAAGAAATTAAAAAATTGCCGTCTGATGTGACACAATTTTATTTTACGTGCTGTCAGCATCCAAAAGCTTATGATAGCGAAACTTCTCTACTTTCTTTTTTAGTCCATGTGAGTGGGAATTCTTTTGAAGATTATCGTAGAGCAGAAAGCTTTGTTTCTATTGCTATACAGAATTTAGATTTAAAATATTACATAGATTTAGAAGATATGTGTAACTTGAAATTAACAAAAGATTATTTAAATTGGTGTAGAGAACATGGAAAAGTTGTTTGTTTGGGTTCAACACAACAATATTATCGAGAGAAATTAGAAGATTCTATTCCAAAAGAATTAAAACCATATTATGTTATAATGAAATTTCATGATGTAGCACTGGATGATGTAGATAAAGAAACGCTTTTTAAATTATTAAAAATTATAAAGTATACTGTCTGTCATTTGAGAGCGGAAGAAGCAGTCAATGATATTAAAAATTTCTGTGATTTAATGGATATGTTAACAAACGAAAATAAAAAACTATTAAACACTAATCGTACAATATCTCAAAATTGTAGAATTATTGAACAGCAAAAATTTATTGACAATAAAGCTTTTGAAAGCACTTTGAAAAAATTAAATTTTTTAAATGGGGAATGTTTTGATGATTATGTTGTAGTAGTTCCGCAAAATGTTATGGATTTAGCCGATGAAGGTATTCAGCAAAATAATTGCGTTGGATATTATTATAATGATAGTATAGAAAGAGGTGACAATTGTATCTTCTTTTTAAGAAAGAAAGATAAGCCGGAAAAGAGTTATATTACTTGTCGTTATAATATTGATAAACAAGATATTGTAGAATGTAAATATAAAAATAATTGTGATATAGATGGTGCTGATGAAGAAATTATTGACCGTATTAATGACTTTATTAACGATAATATATAAAACGAAAGCATTCGGGAATTGAAAGATTCCCGTTTGTTTTTTTTCTATGAAAGGTCCGAACCAACGGTCCTATAGATAAAAAAAAGAGGATTTACCTCTTTTCTTTATCATATTTTTCTTTTAGTATTCTCCACGGCTGGCGGCAATCCCATACTAATTTCTTTTTAGTCTTAAAGGCTTTCAAAAGAATAGATAATTCAATTTTAGAATCTTCTAAAGCGGTATGTTCTTCTATGAAATTATTTTCATCAAAGAGGTATCTATAAACAATTTCAGCTTTTGAGATTGGATTACCTTTCTCTGTTAAATAATTGTTCTTCTCAATAAAATTAAAATAATTTCTAGACAATAGTTTGCTAAAGACAATTGCCGACCAAATACATTTGAATGTGATACCTAACTCTTCAACACATTCAGCCCCAAAAAGCTTACTTAACATTCGACTATCAAAAGGGCAATTATAAGCCCAAATATCAGATACTTTATTATCTATAATATCATTTCTTAAAGTATTCAAAATTTCTTGCTTATCCCTTACATAGAAATATTTTTCGGTTTCAAGTATTTCAGAAGCTCCACGAATAACAAGTTCTTTTGCTGGTTCACAATCAATTACATTTTCAATGATAGCAGGCAAATAGGCAAAATTTCGTTCTAAATAAATATTGCCGTTTCTATCAGCGACAACATAACCGATATTATATGGATTATGAGAACTCATGCCTTCTGTATCTAATACAATAATTTTTTTCATGCGGTTTTACCTCTTTCTTTCTTTAAGCTATAGTTCTATTATACGCTTTTAAAATTAACAAGTATACTGGTTTTTGTGAACTTTTTGTTTTTTTTACGGATGATAGGTCCGCAACCGCCGTTTTCGTCAAAATAGACAAAAAATTGCGGCTATTGTTGAAAACTTTTTGCTTGACATTTTGCCGGATGTGTGCTATAATAATTATAGTGAAAGAGAGAAAGAGAGGTAAAGAAAAGAACGATAGCAATCGAATAGAATTAGAAAGGAATGGTAAAGAGTTCATAAAATGTTTACTTGACAAATTGAGAAAAATGTGATATAATATAAGAGTAGTAAAGAGAATGACAGCTGATAAAGTCGTTAAAACAGAGAAATGGAATTTTTTATGGAAAACATGATTAACTTCACACAGGATGCTTCTACCACCAACAACCAGATGAAAACCGTTATCAAGCAGAAGATGGTTGAGTTCTTCATCAACACATTAACAGAGCAGTTTGGTGAAGAAAATGTTCATATGTTGCGAACAGGTACTAACAGCTTGACAAATGAAATCGGTTTCAAGGTTTCCTTGACTGATTCAGACGGATTCCCACAAGATGTAGTTGTCACTATTGACCCAAAAATTAAGAACTGGTTTGAAACTGTTCGTTCTAAACAGCCAGTTCCGGCTTTCGATTTTGAAGAAGCTGCTACTGCTTATGACGATTACGTAGTAGCAAAAGAGAACACAAAAGCAGCAAATGCCCGTAAAAAGAAAGAAAAGATTGCTCGTGATATTAAGGAAAGAGCGGAAAGAGCACAGCGAAAAGCAGATGCATTGAAAGAGGATATTCCAGCAGCAGCAGAAGAATAAGATATAAATTTGAATAGACTGTTAAGGGATGCCCAGAAATTGGGTGTCCCTATTTTTATTTTATATACGGTCCCGGTTGGCGGCAATTCATAAACAGTTTACATTTCTTTTAGAAAAACATAATTACTTTTGATTCTGGATATGCTATAATAAATATAGAAATTAAAGAAAAGAGGTTTTAACTATGTTCTTTTTGACAAGAGTTAAGGGTGTTTATACTTTTGATGATGCTGATAGTAAACGCAAAATGGTTATTGATGTTCCTAAAAAACAAGCTTTAATCAATTTTGAAGATTATGACTTAAATTTTTCTGGCGGTGTCATTTCTCTGTTGACTGAAAATGGAGATATTTGTGCTAATGTGGACACAATTTTACTATATGAATTGTTATCAACAATTTTTAACCCATATTTAACTGAATATGATGCAAAGTGGGAAAAAATTGAATTGATAGACAAAGCTATTTCCTTGAAAGAATTGTATCCAAATTTAAATTTCAACGGACGCATTAGTATTGATTCCGAAATGTTTAACGGTAAATTTATTCAATTCTGTTTAGATGAAAGAGTACCTTTCAGTTCATGTTACTATGGTAAATTCTTAAATCTTGAAAGAATTAAACAGCAAATGCCACAAGACTTACAAAAAGTATGTTTAAAATATCCAGATATTTTCGGTGACGATGAATTTTTTGCTTTTGAAAAAAAAGACCTTATCAAATTAGCAAGACTTTTAAAAAACAATAGTGAAAAACAAATAAACAAAGAACAACTTTATAGAATTACTGATTTATTGGACGAAATGCCGGAATTATGGAAAGAAGTTAAACCACAAGACGATTTTTTCAAAGTATCTAACCGCATTTATAAAATCTATTGTTTAAAAGAAAACGCCAAATCTTTAAAACAAATTGCTAAAAATGAATTACAAATTCTTGAAATAGAAGATATGACAACAGAAAATTATTGTGTCGTTGTTCCTCGTTCTTTAGAAGATTTAATTGTAGAAGGACAACAACAAAATAATTGTGTTGGATACTATTATTGTGATGATATTGCTGCAAATTTTTCTCTAATTTATTTTATCAGACAGAAAAATGATAAATCAAAAAGCGTTTATACTTGTCGATATAGCACATCAATGAATGAAACAGTAGAATTTAGAGGTTTTAATAATTCAAATATAACAGAAGAAGAAGTCTTGTCGTTCTTAAAAAAAATTGATTATAGATTAAGAAGTATTCTTAAAGGCTAAAATAAAGAGGGTTTCCTTTTGGATTCCCTCTTTTCTTTTTATCACGTAATTGGTCCCGCCAGTCTATTTCAAATTCAACGGTCCGCACCACAAAAAAAAAGAGGATAAATATTTACCCTCTCAATACTTTTAATCTATAAATATTCTGATAGTTGGATTATTTAAACCATTTCCATTTTGCCAACCAAAAGCAATACGAATATTGCCATATTTTAAAGAATTTGTTGTCTTTTTTAGTTCTAAATGTTGCGAAATTGTTAAAATCTTATCAATTTCAAGAACTTTTGTTTCTTTTTTCTTATAATTATATATATAAATTGTGTCCGGCAGTCCATTTTTTGTTTCTTTTCTTAACATTTTATCCAAAAAGTCAATAAAAACATTAAAATTTTGTGAAAAATAGTCAAATAAATCATTAACAAATTTTTCTCTACACCGTTTTTCAATGCCCGAAATAAATTTATATTCATTTGGAAAATTGTTCCGGATGTAAAGCGAATCTTCAATAGATACTGGAGAACCTGCTTTTTTATTTATGCTTATATTTGGTATAGTTGCTATGCCGTCATAAAGAGCAAAATAATTCATATAATCTCTATAGTCAAAACCATATTCAATCATTTGATAAATAGTGGTATTATAATAAGTTCCGTTTCCACTGCTTGTATACTTCAATTCAATGTGTTTTCCGTCTGCTATCAAATCACACACGGCGGTTTTAGTATGATTTCCACACCATTCTACATTCTTATGGTTACCAAAAGTCGTTAAAAAGTTGTTGACATCCGCACGAATTTCAGACAAATCAGAAAACTTTTCAAGCACTGAATTTTCGGGGGTTTTTCCGGTTAGTGTTTCCACCACCAAAATTTCAAACGCTTTTCCAAAAAATTGATTATTTGCTTTTATTCGTTCCATTGCTAATTCCTACTTTCATATTTGATACTATTATTATACACCATTGCCGCAAAAATTAAAAGTAGTTTTTATATTGATTTTATGAACAGTTTGTAAATTATGGATTCCAAGATCCGCCCGATACCTTGAATTTTAAAATATGTTTGTTCCGAAAATTGTATAAAATAAAAAAATCCAGATACTATTTATATGTTAACAGACGCAAATAATATATATAAAGGTCCGGGAAGAAGAAAATATATAGGAAAATAAAATATTGAAAACTACTTTTAATATTGTTGAAAACTTTCAACTTTTCAACACCGTTTTTTTTTTCTAATACTTTTTTTCTAATACTTTTTTTCTAATACTTTTTTTCTAATACTTTTTTTCTAATACTTTTTTTC